>Ga0256406_1000443_pt1 | contig 76180 bp, 104 predicted proteins | sample RumenRJG_03DNA_FD_185986 | JGI IMG/M metagenome (GOLD analysis project Ga0256406, IMG submission 185986) | Bovine rumen microbial communities from Lethbridge, Alberta, Canada - RJG_03 | ecosystem: Host-associated > Mammals > Digestive system > Stomach > Rumen | place: Canada: Alberta... | reverse complement strand
AAGGCAATGCCAGAGTCGACGGCAAGAAGTGGCGCAACGAACCGTACATGCCGTACCACACGAACGATGATGGCCAGACGCTGTTCAAGTTCAAAACCGCAGCGTTCGTCAAGGATCGCACGACGGGCGAGGATGTGAAGAAGGTCATCCCCGTGGTGGACGTTAAGAAGAATAAGCGTCTCGATGTGAAGACTGCGATCGGCAATGGCTCGAAGGTTCGCATCGCGTTCAAGCCGGGTGTCTACTGGTCTACGGCATCATCCAACGGCCTCAACCTCTACCTCGAAAGCATCGCGGTCGATGATCTGGTGAAGTACGGTAGCGGCGATGACTTCAGCGTCTTCGGCATCACGCTCGATGAAGAGTCCGAGGAAAGCGACGGTATCGTCAACGCAATCGATGATGACGAAGAGGTTCCTATCTGATTTGGCCTACAGAAAGTTTTCGCGTGACGGCCCGGGAGGGCTGTCCGCAGATAACCATTGATTTTTTTCGGAGGAATACAATTTGAGCAAACATGATGCGTCAATGATTGTGAAGGGTTACGCCGATCTTCTCGGCTCGATGGTTGGTGCTGGCGTAGAGCCGTCCGATGAAGCGCTCTATGTAGTGTACAAGGGGCTGCTTAGAGTCTTCGATGGACTGAACAAAGAATCAGCCTATTGTGCCCCTCTGACGCCTCGCAGAATCGCGTCTGCTGAATCCTGTGATTAACTTACTGCGTGGATGCAGAGAATCGCTTAGGACGAACGCTGGATACCCTAGAATGGATTTACCCCTCAAAAATGGACGGAGGCGGTGTGAATGACCCAGAATGAGAGGTTGCGTCGTATGATTCCGCAGGAGGTCTTAGACCCGTTGCTCGACCAAGACCTCTGCGAATTGGACTATGACTTCCTGTGCTTCGCCGATGTGTATGGAGCGGTGGCCGATGTCATCCCGAAGGACTTCATCATCGTGGACTTCGGCTGCTACATGGGAGCGCAGGCATATTTCTTTCAGGAGCACCGAGGCTACATCGGCATCGATGACTTCGACGATTGGTGGGCGCAGGGAACGCAGCGCTTCTCGACGTGGAACACTACGATGGTGACTGGGCGCATCGAGGATGTTGTACCAGTCATCGCTGGCGCATCGTACATCTTCGCGATCTGCTCCTACGTCCCCGATGAGAAAGCGCAGCAGATGGTCGCGGAGAAGTATCGGAATCATCTGGTCTACTATCCGAGCGGCATCAATGGCATCGCTGGTGTCAACGCGGAAAAACTGCGGGAGGTGTTCGATAGATATCATGAAGAAGCCTTGGGAGCAATGCAATAAGCCATACGTGCTGACGTTGCAGTTCCTACAGACGGCCAATGTGAAAGCCTTTGCTGGCCCGAAGCCGACGAAGCATTTCTTTGGCGTCTACAATTTCTTCAAGAAGCTCGACGTGGAAGTCCTCGACCTGTTCCATGAGTACATGGACGAGACGGGGAATCAGCCGGGCCTCTCGATGAGCGATCTGTTTTACAAGGCAGCGGCGTGGAACCGTGAGAAGCGCACGACGAAGATCACGGAGACGCACGTCGAAGATTACCTTGCATTGTTGAAGGGGCTATAACGGTATACCTCTATAACGGTATAACGGTATGAGAACGGAGGAATCTATGGTAGCAAGAGGAAAACTCGTGGAGCTCGCAAAGCATTTCAACAAGAGCCACCACTATGCAGCGGCGAAAGCTCCGATGATGGACATCAATCGCCACAAGGATCACATGAAGATCGTCGAGGCCGAGGCACGCAAAGAGATGGAGCTGCATCGCCGTCATCGGAAGGAGCAGGTTGCCAATGAAAATTGACGCCGACGTTGTTCTCCGCATCCATGTCCACGATGAGCAGGAGACGGACGAAGATGACAAGGAAATCCTTGCGAAGTTCCAGAAGAATGCCGATGACATCAAGCAGCGTTTCGCCGGGTACGTTCGAGACATGGCGAACGAGCGCTTCAATGATGAGATTGCCGATGGCTATTTCAAAATTGACACGGAGGTGAAGAGTCTCGAACTTACAGAGTAAAACATTAGCTACAGTAGCAGCGATAATGTTGATGTGGAATCCTACGACGAGTTCTGGACACTTCCACATTGACAACACAGAAATCTATGCGACCCCAGAGATTCAGCCGAAGAAGCAGCCACGCATAATTCGTATGAATGTTTCGGCGTATACGAAGGACAGCGATGAGTGCGGCAAGGGAGACAACGTTACCGCGAGTGGACGCTATGGAATCCCGTTCTATTCCGTCGCCTGCGATGACCTTCCCTTCGGGACGCTGCTGAAAATCAACGGTCGCATCTATGAAGTAATGGACAGGTTCGGCGGCGGCTATTCAAACCGTCTTGATCTGATGATGGAGACGAAGGAGCAATGCTTTTCCTTCGGACGCCAGTACATCGACGTGGAGATATTGGAGTGATGCTATGAAGACTAGAGAAGTCAGATTGAAGAACAACAAAGACCGCGACCGATTCTACGGTGAGATGACGCTGGAACAGCAGGTGCTATTCCAGAGCATCGAGGGTGGTATCTTTACATTCTGCGAGGCCCGCGCTGGCTCCGGCAAAACCATCGTCGCGATGGCAGCTATGGTCGATATGCTTGCCAATGGTACTATTGCAAAAGTCGTGTACATCCAGAAGGTGTCCCAGCGGTTTTTGCAGAACGGCTTTCTGCCGGGCAGCATTGACGAAAAGACGAACGGCCTGTGGACTCCCGTGTATGACGCAATGCTCCGCCTCGGGTATCTCCCGAGCGAGGTTGACGAACTGCGGCGCACAAACAGACTGGTTCTCGTGACTGACAGTACCCTCCGTGGTGTAAACTTCGAGGATGCTGGGGTCATTATCGACGAAGCCGAGAACTGCGACACGGAAACACTGAAGCTCATCTTCACCCGTGTCCACGACAACTGCCATGTTGCATTGATCGGTGATAGTTTGCAGAAGGACAATCACGGGAATCACAATCTCGACTTCGTAGGCTACGGAAATTACCTCGCCGAGCACATCGGCCAGAAGGTAGAGCTTACAAAGAATTTCCGTGGGCGCTTTTCGCAGCTTGCCGAGGAGTTCGTATGACGGCAATCTGTATTTCGTTGACAATCCTCGGGGTCGTGATGATAGTTGCCCCGCTGGTTTTTGTATGGAAGGTGGACAAATGAATTTTTTCATCCGTGATTTCATGAATGATGCAGAGCCGGGAGATTGGATGATGCTCGTGGTTTGCGTCGCAGCCATTGTTATCGCATTCGTTATCGGGGAGTGATTCAATGCTATCGAAGGATGCAAGGACGGTACTAGTGTTTGCTCTGCGATATGCGTTGCCGCGCCACACATACGCATTGCAGTTAGTGTCGGACTACATCAAGCTCAATATCAATTCGTTCGAGGACTGGGAGGTATCAGGGATGCTCCGGGACATCGAGGACTACTATCCCTCCGATGCGTTCGGAGGCTTAGATCAGCGTGAAGCCGATGACTTCCGCAGCTACCTCGAACAGATTTTGAAGGTCAGGGAGCAATGCCATGACCGCGAAGACGCAATCGGGAGACGATGAGGCATGAGTGTTGTTGATACGATTTTGTCGAAGAGTATCGTCGAATACGTCAGCGATGCACAGGCGCGTCCCGATGGCACGTACCGCTGCAAGTGCTTCATCCACGGCGGCGATAATCCGCAGTCTCTCGCGTTTTTCCCGGACACTAATCGTTTCTACTGTTTCGCCTGCGGAGCGCACGGCAACATCATCAACCTCGTCATGGAGCGCGATGGTTGCACGTTCGATCAGGCGGTGCATACTCTCTGCGATGACTTCGGACTCACCATCGATGACTCCGATGATTACCGCCAGCACCGCAGCATCACGGAGAAGAACGAGGTGTGGGTGCGCGGGATGCAGAAGCATCTCGATACCGTCATCGACTACCTGCACAAGCGCGGGCTGACCGATGAAACCATCGCAGCCTACGGCCTCGGGTACTCTCCGAAGCTCAAAGCGTTGTCGATTCCGATGTACGACTCGTGGAAACGTCCCGTCGCTTTCCTCTACCGTTTCTTCGAGGGCAAGCCGAAGTACAAGAATTCGAAGAACGTCAAAGGATTATTCACGAAGGGCGAATTTCTCTTCGGACTTCCGCAGGCGCAGAAGAATCTGCGGAACACGAAGACGCTGATGCTGGCCGAGGGATCGTTCGACTGCATGTCTGCGGTGCAGCAGGGGTTGTGTTGCGTTGCATACTGCGGCATCTCTGTCACCCGCAGCCACGTCGAACTCATCAAGGAAGTCCTTCAGCCTGTGGCGAATAGCAGGGTTGTCCTTTGTCCTGACAACGACGGCAAAGCATCGAAGTTCGTCCGTCGCGCCCGCGATCTGTTCCGTCGATTCGCTCCGAAGATCGTTGTGAAGGTCGCACGCATCCCAGATGGATGCAAGGACTTCAACGATATGCTGGTGGCTGGTCGCAGCATTGCCGACGATTGCACATACGAATCTATCGACTTCTACGTTGCGAAGCAGATCATCGACGAATCCGATGACCGCGAAGTGCAGGAGCGTAATATCGTAGAGTTCATCCGAACCGTCAGCAATCCGATGGTGCGTGCGGACATCGCAGAATACCTCGCTGATGTTTGGCAGCGTGACATCGAGGTCGTGAGGGAACTCCTGTCAATCAAGGAGGACACGTCGGAGGAAAAGCTGAAGGACATTGCGTCCGCGACAGATTCCTACGTTGCGCTGGAGGCGCTGAAGGACGAGGAATACTTTGGCATCGGCTTTCCTAACATCGACGAGGCAGCGAAGTTCAAGAAGAAAAACGTCGTAATCCTCGGCGCGGCGTCGAACTCCGGTAAGACCGAAAACCTCCTTGAATGGATTCTGTACTGGACGGTGAAGCTGCGGAAGACGGTGTTGTTCTTCAGCTTGGAGATGCCGAAGGAAGACATCATCAAAATCCTCATCGCGAAAATCTGTCAGATTCGACGGTACAATGTGCCGCAGTACATCCGCGAACACGGCGAAACCTACAGTCTCATCAAAGACCGCCTCGACAAGTACCTGTACATCGTCGATAAGCCCGGCCTTTCGCTGGAAGCGATGGCCGAGTACGTGAAGCTGATGGATGCCCGCGTAAAAACGGTGGACATCGTTGCGGTCGATTATTTTCAAAAGATGCGCGGGCGTGACACCATCGGAGACGAGGAGCTTGTCGCGGAACGGACGAAGGATTTCGCGAAGGAACTCAATGTCCTGTTCGTCATCCTCTCGCAGCTCTCCAAAGCTGGACAAGGGAAGGATGGGTCTGGCAAGTGGCATGAACCAGAGCAAAAAGACCTGCGTGGTTCTGGCGCTATCGGCGATAGCGGTGACTATGTGTTCCTGATCTGGCGTCGTGCATTGGATTCGACGCTCTCTCCGATTGACAAAGAGAAGTACAAGTACGACACGCGGGTGAAAATCGTCAAGGCTCGTGAACGTCGCAACGAGAACGAGGTGTTCACGTTGGTATACAACCCCGAGACATCGAGGTTGTCGGAGAAAGTGGAAGGAGTTGATGCCCGTTGAAGAAATCCTACCTTACGCTCGGTAGTTTGTTCGACGGAATATAGGCGGCTGGCCGATGGCAGCATTACATAGCGGTGCGGTGGTTCCCGTGTGGGCATCGGAGGTCGATGAGTTCCCCGCTGCGGTGACGGCGGTTCATTTCCTGCACATGAAGCAGCTCGGGGACATCACGAAGATCGACGGCGCAAAGATCGAACCCGTCGATATTATCACGGCAGGGTCTCCGTGTACCTCGTTGTCAATCGCTGGTAATCGCACGGGACTCAATGGTGAATCTGGACTATTCTATGAGGGGATGAGGATTGTCAATGAAATGCGAGAAGCAACCAATGGAAAGTACCCGCGCTTCTTTGTTTTCGAGAACGTCACAGGAGCTTTCAGTTCCAACAAAGGGATGGACTTTAAGGCTGTGCTCTCGGAAATCGGAGCGACCAAAGTTCCAATGCCTGACAATGGAAAATGGGCATACGCGGGGCTGGTTCAATGCGAACGCTGTGAAATCGCATGGAGAGTCCTCGATGCTCAGTATTGGGGAGTCCCCCAGCGTCGCAAAAGAGTCTTCCTTGTCGCAGATTTTGCAGCCGATCACAGATGTGCCGGAGAAATACTTTTTGAGTGCGAAAGCGTGCGCGGGGATTCTGCGGAGAGCGAAGGAGCACGGGAAGGAACTGCCGATGGAACTGCGGTCGGCGTTGGAACGCCAGATGGCGATGGCTCTCTGACTCCGTACATGCAGCAGGGCAGCCGTGTACAGTCACCGGATGGAACATCGGCTACACTCAGCGCGAACAGCGCAGGTGGAACGAAGAATGACCCTGTGCTCCAGAACGCTGCTCCTCCCGTCGTGCTGAAGATTCGTCAGCCAAAGAAGAAAGGCGGTGGCAGCGGTGCGATGTGGAAGGAAGACCAAGCGTACACGCTGGTCGCCCATCAGGATATGACGATCTTCGAGAGGGGATTCAATGATTGACATCTACGATATGACGCACGCCAGCGAAGTGATGCGTAGGATGACAGGGGGACGAGTGAATACGTTGAATAGTCGTATGGGGACAGGCGGCAACCAAGTTCCAGTTGTTCATACAGTTATCGGAGCATTGGTGGCACGGGATTACAAAGGTGTCGGAAATGAATATGTGCAGGAGAATAAGTGTCAGGTACAGAATAACACGGTTCGCCGCCTCACTCCGCTGGAATGCGAACGACTGCAAGGCTATCCCGATGGTTGGACGGACATCGAGTTCCATGGAAAGCCAGCACCTGATACGCGGAGGTACAAAGCTATCGGAAATGGCATGGCGCAGCCGTGCGCGGACTTCGTTATCCAGCGGATTGTCGATGAAGTATGCCCTGACGTTAACGACTAAAATAATGCTTGCACAAATTTGTTAATAGTGGTATACTTATTGTTGTTGAAGGGAGCGGATAGATGGCAGCGATTGGATTTCGGTGTCCCGATGGGAACGCCGTGAAGTTCGGTGCTTGCGAGAAATGCGATCATCGGTGCATGGCATTGCCAGCGTTGAAGAGCGCGGAAAATGCTACGCATCATTGGTTCGGTAAGCCGAGCGTCACGACGCTCCTCACGGATACCAGACAGACTTACCTGAAGATCACGAGCGACTTCTACGTGAATCCGATGGGCAGCATCGCGGCAATGATTGGCACGTCGATGCACTCCATCATGGAGGGCAACACACCGCAGAACTGGTTATCAGAAGTTCGGCTGAACGATGACATCACCTCGGGTGCGTTTGATGCCTACGACACGGAGACGCAGACGCTCTACGATTTCAAATGCTACGGTGCATACAAGGTTTCTCAATGCCTCGGCTTCAAGCCGCGCTGGGAGAAATACATCGTGACCCGTGGCAGGGACAAGGGGAAAGAGAAGTGGCGGCAGAGGTTCGAGCCGGGTGGCGTGAGGCACCTGCATGACGTTGCGTTTCAGCTGAACTACTATCGGCTGCTGATGGAGAAGCACGGCATCCCTGTAAAGCACATGGCGGTGCAATGCTTCGTCCGTGGTGGCCTCGACAAGACGGCGAAAAGCTACGGCATCACGCAGGCTGCATATCTCATCCCGGTGAACCGCATCAGCGACCATTGGGTGCGCCTGTATTTCAAAACGAAGTACGACCGCTTGATGCACGCGCTGGAAAAAAAGGAGATGCCTCCGATCTGCAAGGATCGCTGGGGTAGCAAGAGCAATCCCGATAGGCGGTGCAAGGAATACTGCGAGGTCAACGAGAATTGCCCGTACTACATCAAGCACTATGGGAAATAGTATGCCCTGACGGTAACAAAAATGTTGAAGGAGTAACGTTGACGAAAAAGGATTTAGACAAAGTATGCCAGCGGTATCGTGGCAAGTGCCTCGAATGCCCGCTGGAGAAATTCAACTGCGGTCACGCTGATTGTACGGAGGAGGTCGAAGCGGTTTGTCGCGAGGCATTGGAGGATCAATGAGTAGCAAACGACCGCCGCGACCGACGCAGCCAGCGTCCACACCTTTGAGTGACTGTGACATCAGCAGAGCCCGTGATGGCATCTGCGTTCATTACGGCGATAGATGCGATGGATGTCCGCTGGTATCGTTTGACTGCGGATATGACATGGAATATCACCGCCGAGAAATCGAGGAGGTATGCAGAGGATTCTTGGATAGGAGTCATGGAGTGGCATTGACGCCAGCGGATGAAACGCCGCCAGCGCCAGACAAATACTTCGCGGAGCACTATGCTGGTGCGATTCAACCGCTGGAAATCATGCAGGCGGTGATGACCCGGGAGGAGTTCTGTGGATTCCTCGCAGGCAACTGCATCAAGTATGGGTATCGCGCAGGAAGAAAGCAAGGCGAGTCCACAGAGAAGGACAAGGTAAAGTTTGAACGGTACGCGGATTGGCTAATGCAGGCCCGTGCGGGCAAAGTCATTGACCCTCGCAAAGACTAAAGGAGTGTTGCTATTTGAAATTCAAGATTGGCGATCATGTGAAAATTGTTGACGATGAATCCGTCCTCGGTTCGTACAAGGTCGGTGACACGGGATTCGTTGCTGGTTCGGTGTTCGACAATATCGTAATCCTGATGGAGGACGATAACATTCCGCAGCTTGTCGCGGACAAAGACATCGAGAAGATTGAGTCCGACGATGACACGGCACTCTCGATGCTTGCGAAGAACACCGCGTACAAAACCCTTGCGCTCGTTATCGACGGCAGAACAGTGAAAGTTACCGATGGCAAAAAAAGCGGCATTGCGAAGTGTTCTCCCGAGGATGACTTCGATCTCGTCAAGGGTGCATCGCTGGCACTCCAGCGTTACCTCGCGAAGAAGAAGTTCCCGCAGGTCGGCGATACGTACTACAGCGTGGACACAGACGGTACTGTGTGCGCTGAAACATACGATGACTACACCTACGAAAAGAAGCTGGTCGCAGCGGGTAACTGCTTCAAGACTAAGGAAGAGGCAGAGAAGAAAGCTGCGTCGTTCCGCGAGGTGCTGGCCCATTGAAGGTGACGGCATCGAAGCCGAAGGAGCGCGAAGTACGCATCGCTCTCACGGTGGAGGAAGCACAGATGCTTGCGGACATCCTGTACGATGATAGCCTTACGTCGGAGAACAAAGACCGCATCAATTTCGCCGCCGAATGCATGAGCGAAATCACGGAGGTCATTGAAAACGACTGACATGCTGCGGCTTTCCCTGCCTGTCCCTGTGTCTGTCAATGCTCTTTACCTGCGGACACGATGGGGAAAACAGATACGCACTAAGCGTGGCCGAGAGTGGTTCGCTGAAGCCGAGGCGATTATCCGTGACGAGATTGCGAAGCAGCATTGGGAAACGACGGACTGCAAAGTAGTCGTGGAGGTCAACACGTTCTGGCGGGACAAGCGCAGGAGGGACACAAATAATCTGTCGAAAGCGCTGGCTGATGCTTTGGAGCATGGCGGCGCATATCTTGACGATTGCAAAGCTCTCCTGCGATACATTGACTACGATGTAGACCGTGAGAATCCGCGTGTAGACGTTGTTGTTCGGCACTTCGATGAATCGTCGGACGGCTGGAAATATGGGAGTGTCAAGAGTATGGATTGGTATGCTGCACATCTTGTACATCTGTATGGTACAGAGGTCGATCTTGACTATATGTTAATGCGTCATGAATTCGGCGTAGATGAATTTGATTTGAATGTCTATGAGGTCGCAGAACTGGTTAAAGATGGCCGTTTTGACGAACTTCCCGATGGTTTCCCCGAGAAAGCAAAAGACGTTGAGATTATCTCTGGACCAGAGGACATGGTATATATCGGTTATTCGGTGATGATGCCGTATGAGAAGCCGAAATATACACAAGAGCAAATGGACGAAAATATCCGCGCTCTCCTTAATTATCTGTTTCCAAAAGAAGAAGTCGATGAAATATCTATCCACACTATTTTTGCAACTTGGGCGGAATAATTTTTAATTTTTTACAACGCCGGAAATATAAGGAGTGATTCATTGAAGGTACTGAAGCGCGATGGTCGTATCGAGGAGTACGACTACGAGAAAATCAAAGTAGCGGTCAAAGGTGCTGCCGATGAGGTCGGCGTAAACCCGCCGACGATCAAGGTTTCTTTCAAGGGAAAAGATATGGTGACGGTCGATGAGATTCATGATGAGGTCGAACGCCATCTGATGAAAGCAGCGCCAGTCGTTGCGAAAGCCTATATTCTCTATCGCCAGAAGCGCACGGAGGTTCGTGAGGCCAACAGTACGCTGATGAAGAAGACGGCATCGCTGATCCATGAGATGAACCACGACAATGCCAATACGGGCAACAGCCCAGCATCGAAGATGTATGGTATCGCCGAGGCTGCGTCGAAGGATTTTTATCTGAAGAACATTGACGCAACGGCGGCAAGGAATCATAAGCTCGGACGTATCTACATTCACGATCTTGGGTATCGCAACCTTACGTTCAACTGCTTCTTCTCGCCGCTCGGCAAAATGCTGAAGCATGGTTTCGACAATGGGGTTGGCACGATTCGTTCGCCGAGACGCATTGGCACGGCAGCGGCACTCACTTGCATCATCCTCCAGTCCATGCAGAACGACATGTTCGGTGGGCAGGGAATCCTCCATTTTGACACCGACCTTGCGCCGTATGTCACGAAGGAAAATGAATGGCAATTCCAGCAGATTCATCGTGTGAATCCGAGCCTGACCTTTGAGGAAGCCGATGCTCTCGCATGGAAACTCACAGACGAAGCGACGTATCAGGCGATGGAGGCGCTGGTCTACAACCTGAATACCATGCGCTCCCGCAGCGGCGCACAGGTTCCGTTTACCTCTCTGAATTTCGGCACGGATACGTCGAAAGAAGCGCGGATGATTTCGCTGAATCTGTTCAAGGCTTACGATGCGGGCCTCGGTCACGGCGAAAACCCGATTTTCCCGAACCTCTGCTATCGTTTGCAGGACGGCATCAACCTGCATCCCGGCGAACCGAACTTTGACATCACACAGGCAGCTGTCAAATGCATGGGCCATCGCATCCAGCCGCGTTTCGTGTTCTGTGATAGCCCTGCGTATCCCGACAAATGGAATGCGGGAACGATGGGCTGCCGCACGGCGGTTCGCACGAATGTCAACGGCGATGCTACACCTGAAGCTCGCGGCAATCTTGCATTCGTCACGATGAATCTTCCGATGTTCGCGCTGGAGGCAGACGGTGACGTTGACAAGTTCTACGAAATTCTGCGCCAGGCTACACAAGATGCTATCGAGGAGCTGTACAATCGCTACGAGGTCATCGCACACCTGCGGAAGAAGGATGTGCCGTTTGTTGCTTCGTGGTATCAGGGCAGCGAAAACCTGAAGGACGAGGATTGCATTGAACCGATGATTCGTAACGGCTCTCTGTCGGTTGGCTTCATTGGCCTTGCGGAAACTCTCATGGTTCTCACGGGCCACCACCACGGCGAACGAGAAGAATCACAGGAGCTCGGCCTTGAAATCATCAAGAGCATCCGTCAGGCTACCGATGAAGCAACGAAGAAGTACCATCTGAATTTCTCGACGTTCGCAACTCCAGCAGAATCCGCTTGTTACACGCTGCGGAATGCTATTGTGAAACGCTTCGGTATCATCAAGGGTATCACGGACAAGGAATATCTCACGAACTCCTTCCATCTGCCCGTGTCGTTCCATTGCGATATGAAGAAGAAGATCGACGTGGAAGCGCCGTACCACCTGCTCTGCAATGCGGGCGCGATTTTTTACATCGAGCTCCCGTCTTCTCCGAAGTTCAATCCCGATGGTGTACTGAAGGTGCTTCGCTATATGGCGAAGAGTGGCATTGTATACGGCGGTTTGAACTATGAGAACGACTTCTGTAAAGACTGCGGCTACATGGGAACGTTCGATGGCGCTTGCCCGAAATGCGGAAGTAAAAACATTCGCGTCGTGAAAATCATCACAGGGTATCTCTCAACTATCGATCGCTTCAATCTCGGCAAGCAGGCCGAAGCAGCCGACCGTGTTTCCCATGCAGGAGGCGGCGCATTATGAGGATTGCAGGGTTCCGTCCAACGTCTCTCTTCGATGGTGTCGGCATAAATGCTGTGGTTTTCACGCAAGGGTGTCCGCATCATTGCGTGAACTGCCAGAATCCCTCGACGTGGAATCCTGATGGTGGCAAAGAGGTTTCCGTCGAAGACGTTGAAAAGATGATTGAGCCGTACCTCGGATTCATCAATGGCGTCACGTTCTCTGGCGGCGATCCGGCGATGCAATTCAATGCAGTCGATGAGATTGCAGCGTGGGCAAAGAATCACGGGCTTACAACTACGATGTATACGGGGTACATCATCGACGAATTGCTCGACTCCTACGATTTATCGAACTTCGATTATATCATTGATGATGTTTATGTTGATGGACAGCATACGACGGAGCTTCCCTTCCGTGGTTCGTTGAATCAGGGAATGTTCAAGAGGATGGACGATGGTTTATGGGAGGCAATCGACTGATGTTTTACATCGAATTTCATGGTGACACGCTGATCGACGCCGATAGCAAAGAGGAGGCAGTCAGTCTCCTCGCCGACGCTATCGAAAAAGGTCTGGCAACGATCACCGTAGATAAAGTGGAGGAAGAGTAAGTGGTGAATTTCTTAGCTGGTATTCTGTTTGCGATGGCCGTCTGGGGATTCATCGCGAGTCACGTCGGGGGCAAGATCACGGATGACCCCAATGACAAAGAAGGAATCCGCGTGACGAAGATGTTCTTCGGTGCATACATCCTCGTTCTCGTTGCGCTCATCGGCGTCATGGTGGGGGCGTTGTTCCTGTGACGAAGCCATACGTCGTAAGTTTCCACGGAACCGTCGTTGTTTCTGCATGCGACGAGTGGGACGCATTCGAGAAAGCCGAAGAAGAAATCGACAATGGATGGGCAGAGATCGACTACGATGAGGCCGAGTGCCAAGAGTACGATCCGAACGATCCGAGAATCTAAGTGAACAACGTGTGTACGGCGGTCAGCCGTGGGTCAGGGTGGGTATTATCGATATGAATGATTTTTTGATGGTTTTTGCAGCGGCTATCATTGGCATCACAATGTATAGCTGGGGCCGCTCCGATGGTGAGTACAAGACGTTCAAGTATTTCATGGACTGGATGAAGGAGGACGAGGAATGATTACCGACCTTGCAGGGAATACATTGGACATTTGCGATACGGTGATTGCTCTTAGCCGTTACCTCGACAAATACGAGGCGCATGCTAGAGGAACCATCGTCGCGCTCCGTCAGTTCTACGATGACGATGGCCGGGTTCGCTCTCGCGTGTGCGTTGACTTCGGCGTGTACGATGAGGACAACCATTGGTACGAGGCAAACCGCGTCGTGAAAGTCAATGGTAATCGCTGATAGAATCAAGCAGCTGCGGCTCTCGCTGATGGTTCATAGCATCATCTACTACGAGCTCAATGACAACATCATCAGCGACGCCGAGTGGTCGAAGCGGGCGAAGGAACTTGTGGAGTTACAGGAGCAGCATCCTGACATCGCAGAGACGGTGGTGTTCGCCGATCTGTACCGTGGATTCAAAGGGGACACGGGATTCGATCTGGCGAAGGGTGCGGATGCGGCAGCGTGGGGGAAAGCGAAGTACCTCCTCGCAACACGGAGGAAAGGACGAAGTAAATGATTAAGGTTTTCAATGTGAATGTCTACGGTATCAAAGAGGCGCTGATCCGCGCACGCTATCCGATGATGGATGTGGTGAATCAGCGGATGGACTTGGACACGCGCAGCGTCGATGACCTGCTGAAGCTGGGGAATACCCTCGGCCATACGCCGCACGGACACGGGGATGACAAGTTCCTCCGTCAGATTTTCGTGTCGTTCGATGTACTGGCCCCGCGCTACTGGTGGACGGAGTTCGATACCTACGGATTCACTGTCAAAGACAGCCAGTCCACGATGCACAAGGCGAAGTCGCTGCCGTACAAAGACCTCATGAATGAGTACGTTGACCCGCGCATTGTCGAAGTCTTCTCGGAGTACGTCGATAAGTACAGGGCAGACCCGTCGCTCGAAAATCTCCAGCGTGCCAAAGCGAATCTGCCAGAGGGCATGTGCATCGCTGCTGGTATTGCGACGAACTACGCGCAGCTCAAGACGATGTATTATCAGCGGCACAGCCATCGACTCATCGAGTGGCGTCAGTTCTGCGGCGAGTTCATCAAGCAGCTCCCGTATGCTGATGCCCTCGGAATCACGGAGGAGTAATAAATGAAAGTTATCAAGGTAAAATATTTCAATGACAATTGCAAGGTGGAGCGCCACGGCGACTGGATCGATCTCAAAGCAGCCGAGGATGTGTCGCTGCGTGCTGGGGACTACACGCAGATTCCTCTCGGTGTTGCGATGAAACTGCCAGCAGATTACGAAGCGCACCTCGTTCCCCGCAGCAGTACGTTCCGCAAGTACGGAATCATCCAGACGAACGGTGTCGGAATCATCGACAACGGCTACTCCGGCGATGACGACGAATGGGCAATGCCCGTCTACGCTACCCGCGATGTGATGATTCGTCGTGGGGCACGCATTGCACAGTTCCGTATTGTCCCGACGATGGACGATGATGTTATCACGCATACCGTCGAAAAGCTCCATGAGTTATCCCGTGGCGGCTTCGGGAGCACAGGCGATTGATCGTAACCATGCTCGTCGATCTCAATGACGATGGCGATTTCTATCGCCTCACCATCGAGACAGAGGACAAGGCACGGTTATTCCGAACGCTCTCCCAGTATTCACGCGACGTGCGCTACATCGAGGACAAGGATGAGCCGGGGAGAAAAGACGTGGGGAAACGTCGGCTTCCCGATGGCTCTACGATTTTGAACTGTAAGTTCTTCGGCAGCAAGATTGGCTACATCATGCGCTTCGAGACATCGAGGTACAAGCTCGAAACCATCCAGAAAGCGGTGATGGTCTGATGGATTACTTGAAGCAGCTCATTGATGATTACAATGACGGCCTCGTAGACCTCACGAACACGTTGAATCGACTGGACTTCTTGGATTGGAAAGAGAACTCGAAGCCGATGCCCGAGGATTATGCGAAGCTCCCTCGCGATCCGCTGGACATCATCGTAGAAGCCGAGCGCCACGACGAACTCACGGCTGCGCTCAAGGAACTCCGCATGCATCTCTCGTCGGACAACTGGGAAATCCTCGTGATGATTGCCGATGGAAGAACGCAGGAGGAAATCGGCGAACGATTCGGCATCTCCCATCAGGCTATCGGAAAAAGAATCGGGACTATCCGTCGATATGCCGAGGGAATCTACGATGCCCTCCACCAGACGCCTCCGCAGTACGATGCTGGGACGCCAGCGGTCAAAGTGGAATACCCGATGGACGCGATGAAGAAGAACGGAAAGCATTGCCGCATCCCTGAATACCTCGACGAGCGTTTCCCAGACTGCCATGTAGTCTGCTGCCTCTGTAATAAATGTCAGAGGAAGTCGATGAACAACTAAAAAGAAAAGCTACGGTTTACGCCGTGGCTTTTTTAGTGTATAATGGTATCAGGAGGGAATATCATGAAGGACATCGAGAAGACGATAAAGGTAATGCTTTCGACCCGTAAATATACCATCGTCAAACTAGTCAATGACTACAACGAAAGAGCTGGGACGAGCTATACACGTCAGGCGTTTTCCTACAAGATAAAGCACGGTACATTGAAGCTCGATGAGTTCATCGCCATCTGTGATATTCTGGGATTCAATCTAATAGTGGAGGCAAAGGATAACCATGTCAGACTTTCTTACTGAATTTGCAAATGCAATCCGAGTAAAACGAACCGAGCTTGGACTGTCGCAAAGAGACTTGGCGAAGAAGCTGGATACCCGACAGCGTGCTATCAGCGGATACGAAAACGGGGTACTACCAAAAGACAATACTGTGATTGACAAGCTGGCCGATGTGCTCGGTGTGAACCTCATTGTAACTTCCAATGATTCCCTCGATGAACTTCTCAGCGCAGCAGGCTATGAAATCATGTGGAGCAACGACCAGATCATTGCTACCAAGGGTGGAAAGAGCTGGCTGTGTTCTCCCATCAAAAAGCCACAGGTATAAGTTATCGCGCAACAACAATGAACCCCCTCAGAGCGAATCTGAGAGGGTCGTTTTTTATTCATAGAGGGCTTTCATGATGGCGTCGCGATATACATTGCCATTTGGTAGACTAACCGAAGAAAATGCCTCTTGTATTTTATAAACGGTGGTCGAATGCTGCTCGATGATTCCAAGAGGAAGAACACAGCCATCCTTCGTCGGCTCTCTAAGATAATCATAGTTAACGAAGTTGATCGAAGCTGGCTGCATCGGGAAAATAGGAAGGTTGTCTTTGCCTCCCAGTCGATTCAGGACACGAGCAAAGACAGGCGATGGGCATACAAAGAAAAGCCCCGTGCGACATAGTTCCTCCCGCTGTAGAACCTGTCCTTTATAGATGAGCTGCGGGAGGATTCGTTTCGACACGTTCTCCCAGTTCAGTCCGAGGGTGTCAGGGATGGATTGTCGATGCTCGATAGCTTCCTCGCGTGCTCTTCGATAACTCCCCGTTGTATCTACGGTCTGCACCTCGATTGCTGTGAAGTCTTCGAGCCGACCTCGTTCGTCAAGGCGTGCCAGAATCCAATCAACGAAATATGACCCAGCACCGTTTCTGTTCGGCAGCCGAAGTTCTCCTCCCCATCCGTGACCGAACACGGCGATAGCTCCGTTGTTCTTCCGCGCTTCTGAAACTGCGAGACGGCCAGAGAATAGCGGAAGATCACGGCGAAAAGCGATGTTTGCAATGCGACGAAGCATAGCATAGTCATCTGCGTACATCCGAATAGGACAGCAGATGACAGGAGTCTTGTCCTTTTTTTGATGCACAGAACAAACGCCGGCTATTGTGCGATCTCTCGACAAAACCTTGGTGCATTGTGTTCCTAGGAATGGGCATACTTTTTTCGCCGCATACGACCGAGCTACATCGGATTCGTCGTTGACACGGTAGCCAAATATTTCATAGATATATCCTGACATGTCATGCCTCCAGCACGGAACGCAAGGAAAGACCAACTGACTCAGCGAGTAGCGGTGGTACGGCATTGCCAACCTGCGCGAATTGCTCTGCCTGATTTCCCGTGAATACGAAGTGGTCTGGGAAAGACTGGATTCTCGCAGCCTCTCTCACGGTGAATGACCTATCCTGTTCGTAGTGGAAGAAAGCTCCCCAATGCGGGTCGCACTTCGTCATTATTGTCGAAGCCAAACCATCGGGAGTAACGCGGCCATAGCGTTTCGTATGGTCGGAACGTCTGGCTTTTTGCATTCCCTTCGGAAGCAGGTCGAACGGAATGTCTGTCCAGTTGCCGCCGGGCTTGATGTATTTCAGACGTTCCATGTTAATCTTTGAAAGCATCGGAGCTTCATGATTGTAAACCCCAGCGCATCCACGGCGCATGCGTCTTTGATAATCGCATTGCGGCTCGACTGGATATGCCTTGAACTCCTCTCCGCGTTCACCACTCTTCAACGGTGGGAGATCGCCGATAGCATCTTTTACCGTTGTGAAGTTTGCGCTCGATTCCGATGACGGCGTGCGGACGATGGTCTTTCCATCGAATGTCGATGCGAAGTTCGGTCTTATCGGAGCGTGGCAAATTGGAACTGGATATGCCTCAACTGGCAGCTCTCGTTCCCTTACGCCGAGTACGATGGTTCTCCAGCGCATCTGCGGAACTCCGTAGTATGCAGCGCCGAGAATCTGCACCCCAGCTCCGTAGCCCAGCGCTCCCAATGAATCTAGGATTGCATGCAGCGTAGCACCATGCTCGAACGATACCAGCCCCGGCACATTCTCGATGAGGATTGCTCTCGGAGCAAAGGCATCGACGAAGCGAAGGAACTCTTTGAATAAATGGTTTCGTTTGTCGGAGGTACTGCGGATCGGGGCATTGATGGAGAATCCCTGACACGGTGGCCCACCTGCAATCAGGTCTAGTTCTCCTCGTGCTAGTCCGAGGCCGTCCCTGATTTTCTCTGCGTCAACTCCTCGAATATCATCCACGCATACCTCTGTATCTGCGTGGTTTTTCTGATAGGTCTGAGCATACACAGGTACAATCTCTGATGCAAATAGACTGTGGAAGCCTGCGTTCGTAAGTCCTTCGGACAGACCACCTGCTCCAGAAAATAGATCGATGAATTTCAATGAACTTTCCATGTTATCCCTCGACTTTCGATGCCACATACGTTACAAGAATCCCAGTCGATACCCCTGCAAACCACGGCAACGCTGCCATTTTCTCTGGGTTTGCAATGATAGCTATGACAGTAATTACTGCCGCTGCGATTGCGAAAGGTGTTCTGATTTTTATCATGATTCATTCCCCCTTGTTCCCATAGATTTTCTTCATGGCTAAACCGCACATCCATTGATCTACATCTTCGAGCGCATAGACATTCGCGTTCTCTCCGTGATGCTCCTCAAGGTAGCGTATGATGCGTTCCCTCGCTTCATCATAAATTTTATCCTTGCCGACTTTGATGCGGCCAAGGAAGCTGCGCTGCTCTATCCAATGCCTCCTCTTGAAATCGTCGGGTTCTGTGTAACTTAGTTCCATGAGCTTTTTATCTGTTGCCTCATAGTATTCATCGAACGTCATCGCTCATCCCTCCTCTTATGCCACAGGATTTTCCTTTGCAAATTCAAACGGTTCGCCGAACTTCCGCTCATGCGACTTGCAGTATGCATCGAAGAACTCCTGCGGGCTGCACGGCGCAAGCTCGGCATTCAACGATTCGCGGATGCCATCATCCATGAGATTCACGGCCTCCTCGAAATCAATGGCAACGCCGTACTCGTTTTCAACAGTTGGATATTTCTTTTCCATTGTAATTACCTCCGTCAGTCATCGAAAAGCAAGAAGAAAATGAAGAACAGGAATGCGATGAAATGTACCATGCGCATCCCTCCCTTACGCCGTAGCTCCAGCGAATGTGCGCTGGAGCGCAGCCACAACGTTCTGCTGCCCAATGTTCAGGTAGCGCATCGTCGTGGAAACATTGGCGTGACGCATGGCAACTGACATGTCCTGCAACGGAACTCCTGCGTTGTACATGGAATTGGCATAGTAGCGCCGGAGGGAATGTGCATGGAACTCCATGCCGAGATCGCGGAACAACTCATGGAATTTCACCTTGAGAAATCCATAGGACAGCCGACCGTTCGGCCCGATGAACAATGCCTTGTAGTTATCGTGGCGCTCGGTCATCCATGCATACAGGTATTTCTGGACTCTCGGATGGATGAGCGGGATGATTGCATCGTGCTTACCTTTGGTTCCGCGAACGGTCAAAATGTTATGCTCAATGTCTACGTCGGCTCTATCCAATGCATGAACTTCGCCGATACGCAAACCATTGTAGGCCATCAGCGCGAACATCGCTCTGTCTCTGTTGTTCCCGAGCTGGTTCCATGCCAGCTCCACCTGCTCATTGGTAGGGCAGGGCTCGACCGTCTTGTTCTCACGGTATCCCTTGATGATTCGCTCGATTCCTCTGTCCATCTTATTGTACCATCTGAGGGCAGTTCCGAGAATACGGAGGCGTTCTTTTTTTTGTGCTCGATGAGAACTTCGGATTCTCGATGTACTTCATGATGTTTTCCTTCGTCGGATTCGGGAAGTGCTTCAGCGCTGCCTTGTATCCCTCGTAGGTTGCCTTGGAGCGCAGAACCTTCACCTCTGCCAGAAATTCGCTGTAGTCCATTGTCATTCGACCTCCTTCGCGGTTGCGTCATCGGGAACAGGCACGTACTCCAGAACCGTCCCGCGCTCTCCATCGTAATACATGTGATCCATCCACAGGCTGCCGTCTGGATGCCGCTGAACCAGCCGATCCCTATGTCCATCAATGATGGCGTCCATCGTAGGATAATCGGTCGGCCAATTCCATGGCTTCGACGTAATATCAATCAGCATTGTTTATCCCTCCATGAAAAGACGATAGTCACCATAAATTGTTCTGGCAATCTCTGCCGACGGCATTCCGTTCGGATATTCCTTGTGAATCCATGCCTTGTCATCTTCGTTCAGGTCGCTGTCTCCATAGACAATCTCCATGTAGACCTGACCGCCGTCAAGGAAATCAAAGGGAACCCAGCGATGCTGTTCATGGAATCTATCGAAGATTTCGTAGGCATTTTCCAAGGTGTTCTCGTCGATGCACGACGATTCTGGCGCTTCATCGCTCTCCCACGATTCGTGTTCACTGTCCCTCCAGTTGTAATCGGCGTCCTTCATGGCTGCCGCAAGGAAGCTACGAAGCGGCTCTGTATATGCGTTGATATTCAACATGGTTAATCAGTTCTCCTTCACGAGTTTCATAGTTTCAGGGTGTCCGGTGCAAACGTGGTAGCGTTTCCCTGTTTCAGTATCTATGTATCTGCCGTAGGGGGATTCGACGAGTACATCGTCGAAGCATCTGCATCCATCCTTCAATACGATGCGCCCATCGACTTGCGGGATGTCGAACTCCTCCGTGCATACAGGGTATTTGTTCGGCTCCAGCATCCAGTTACAAGACACGGGATGTTCTGTTTCACAATAGGTCAGTATGACTCTCATTTTCCCTCGACCTCCCTGTCTCCATAGAGTGTGTCCAATGCTTCCTCGATGCCATCCCAGAAGAACTTCTTCCCGTCATCGTGCTCGTCGAAGTAGTCAACGGCACGCTGCTTTTCCTCCTCGGTCAGCGCAGGGACGAACCGTGTTTTGAGATTGCGCTCCCAGTCTTCGATGGTTTCATTGATGTCATAGACGTAGGCACAGCGTTTCTCTCTGTCCCCATAGAGACGGTGCAAGGCATCCGTGATGGAATCCCAACTGATGCCATAGGCTGCATTGTGGTTTTCCTCGCAGTACACCAGCACCCGGAACTTTTCTTCCTCGGTCAGCGCAGGGACGAACCGTTTATTGTTCGACCGCATCCCATTGATAACATCCTGCACGTCATCGACGTTCCACTCCACGGCAATCTTTTTGTTTTCATAGTCAATCATCGCTAGTTCCTCCTTACATCCATTTACCAGAGTCAACTTCGAGTTCCATGCCGTACAGATGATTGTCCCCAGCGTCATAGAACTCCAGCTTCTCAATGCATTCCTCGGCGGTCTTTCCGTCGATGTCATAGCTGCCGTTGTTCCACTCTGCTTTCGGCCAGTAGTCTTCCATCTCTTTCGCGAAGAACTCCTGCGCCTTTTCCCTAGTGGAAAACGCGGCCTGCATTGTCGTGCAATTCGACGAATCATCTACGAGAATCAGATACATTTTCATACCTCTATACCTCCATACCTCTATAGCGTTATACCTCTATACCTCTATGGGAGAATCCCCACTAGCCTAGGCACATCATCGGATGCGCCCAGATTACTGCGGACACTCATGCAATATCATCGGTCACATCCCTACCGTCGATGGTATACCAGCGGTCATCCCAGTTCGCTTCGATTTCTTCGTCAACATACTCGTCGGTCTGATGGTCTTCGACGATGGAATCCAAGTCTTTCTTCAGCGTGTCCTCGACAAACATCAGGAAATCTTCGACGGTTATCTGCGGATTTCCACGCAGGTGATCCTTCCAGATTTCATAGGCAACCCGCAGGTCATCGTCCAGCCAGAACCCTGTGAACGGACAATCCAAACTCTTCGTGATTCCCCTGTATTCGCGCTTTCCGTAGTTGTAGAAGTATCCATAGAACTTCCCTTTCTCGTTCGGCGTGATGAATTTGTTTTCGATGTACGCCAGAGCACGCACACCGCTGATTTTCTCCTCGTCTATGTACTCGAAGTTCGGAGACAGTCTCACAGTCCAACCCCACGGGTCCTGCTCGTATCGCAGGTCACAGTTCAATGCTTTCGCGATAGCTTTCATCGAAGCAATCTCCTCCGACCAATCGTAATCATCGCCATCTCTCCATTCATCCCGAATGCTTCCCTTGGATTCCTCCGGCAGCTCGTCGTATCTGTAGGTCTTCACCATCTGAATCGACGGAACATACACTCTGATTTTCTGCTCTTTCATCGTTCAATTCCTCCAATCACACGGCGCAAACTATGCTTGCGTTGCGCTCGATGTCTTCCAAAGTAATCCTGTCGGCGCATTGGCGGACGCTTCTTAGGACAGTCCGCTCGTCGGCGTCGAATAAGTCCTCTGAAATTCCAGCGGTGCAGAAGAAGTCATCGTTGCCGAACTCGTATCCCGCGTATGCCTCAAAGATTTCGGCGTCGCTGATGATTTCGTCGGCGTCGGCAATTTCTCCCCAGCTTGCGCTGCCGTCCATTCGTTCGTCAAGGTAATTCCCTTTGAGCTCCGTGAGCTGGTCACGGGAAAGTTCTGTGACTTCCATTGGTTCATTCCTCCTCAAAATCCCAGCTCGGATCGAAGTCTCCATCGGCGATGGCCCTAGCCATATCCTCTGGACTGACTACATCCCAAGGATTGTCAAGGGAAGTCCAGCAATCCCAGCGGTCATCTTTGTAGAACCACGCGGCATTACGGTCGAAGTCCTTCAGGTCATCGAACATTTCCCAGAACTCGTCCCAGCATTTCGACGGCGGCTCTGCGATGGACTCAAACTCGTCCATCGGATAGATGCGGTCATCGTTGTTTGCGTAGTCGCAATACTCATTCCAGATGTTCACGATTTCCTCATCGTTCATGTTGTAGATTTCTTCAACGATTTCGTCATAGGATTTCATTGTTCCGTTCCTCCGTTCACATAGATGTTATCGTCTGCGTATATCTTTGTTGTCCCTATCGCCTCTCGATGGTTTCATTATAGACGATTATCGTGTCATTGTCAAGTAGTTTTTGCAAAATGTTATCCTGCGATTGCAGAGAATGCGGTTGCGGTTATATCGTAGGCTTCATCTCCAGTTTTCTCGGTTAGCCTATCGCCGTCCCAATAGAAGAACCGTGCTGTCTCCTCCTGCGTCCGATAGTAGTCTACGATACCCAGCCCGCAATCCTGTATTGTCTTGTTCGTTTCGTCGAGCAGCACGAGAGCCGTGCCGCACTCACGAGGAATCCAGATGAACGGTGTGTCCTTGTGTTCCCACAGGGACATCGCGTCGATCCCTAGGTCTGTTGCCCAATACTTCGGCATTCCAATCTCCACCGCCTTGTCACGGATGGCCGCGAATCCCTTGTAATTCTGTTCGTTCTTCATGATTTCAGTCCTCCATTCAATACCGATACTGGCAGCTCCACTTTACATGGCATTTCTTCCGCACAACCGGAATGTAACCAACGTATTTCAGTTCCTCCAACAGGTCGGCGTATTCCTCCGGCATCGCTGGGATTGTCCCTTGCACGATTTCTGGATACGGCGCAGAACAGTGCTGCCCGTCGTGCATGTAGGTCATGATGCGACCGCTGGAAAACTCCCCGTCCTCTGGGAACAATGCGATGACATCGCCGTCCCTAAACTTGCGGAACACCACAGTAGTTCTCAATGGTTCCATTGTCAGCACCCCGTTTCATCCCATGCACATTTCAATGCATCATCAATGGTCTTCACCTTGCATGGATTCTGACCGTATTTCAAAACATATCGGTGAAGCAGATTGGATGTGCGCTTGAACAACACGACGATTCCATACGCGCCTCGCACAAGTGTGTAGAATCCCTCTGACGTTTCCCTAGTTCCGATGATCTCCATCGTTATGCCTCCTCTTCCCTTGTGATTGCGGCAATTCTCCGCGCTTCCTCCAGAACTTCATCGGCATTATCCCGCAGGTATTCGCCGAATGCATCGAAATTCTGGTCTTCACCGCCGTCCTCTAGGTATTCCTCCCAGAAATAGTCTTCGATGTCATGGACGTTAATTGACGTCCCATCGAATACAAGCGTCGGGTCCTCCCATTCGTTGTAGTAGATGAAATCGAACTCCTTGATACCATACCAGTTATCATAGCGCTTCATGGTTTATTCCTCCGCTTCTTCTGCCTCATCGATGATTGTCTCCTGCCAGTCCGAAGAGTCCAGCACGATTTCCTCTGCATCATAGAGCTGGTGGACCTTTCGATTCGCGTCCTCCAACGAATCGGCCTCGATTTCCACGGTGCGAGACAGGATTTCTTTGACATTCATTTTGTATTTCATGGATATACCTCCCTATTTCTGTGGGAAAATCCCCACTAGCCTAGGCACGTCCCTTGACGCGCCCAGATTACTGCGGATTTTCAGATGTGCATCCCGACGAATACGCCGAGCATCACCAGCGCAATCCCCCGATTCACCCAGACGAATCGGGGCGTTATCGAATACGTCGATACCATCACGCCTCCCTCGTCGTACACGGGGAACCGTCGCGACACGAATGGACGCGCTGCGGTGGCTACGATGAATGCGGCGATTGTTTTCAGATTTTCCATTACAAATCCTCCTCGCTCATATTGTGCTGAACCGCGAATGATTTCCGTGCTTTTCTGTAAAGCAATGCGGCGTAATCCTCGGTCATCCCAGCGGCTACCGCAAAATCAATGAGTGCAAACACTTTTCCTTGTGCTCTCCCAGAGCAATACACATTCACCTCCGTGTGGTGTTCTCGTGCCTCCATCAGTTTGCCAAAGTAACTCATGGCCGAATCGTAGATACGATTTTCCAGCAGTCCATAAATGCGTGCCTCCATTGTTATCCCTCCAAAATCCCATACTCCTCAGCGGTGCGCTGGAAGACTTCTGCGATTTTCCTGCAGATGTACGGCGGCGGCATGTATGCGTCGGACGCCTGCGTGTAGTTGATGTGCTGTTTCTGGATACCATCGGAATCCTTGAAGAGCCACCAATGCACGTAGTCACCGCCGAAATCGTCACCGACAAGCACCGTGATTTTCGGTTCACCCTTGTAATTCTTGTACGGCTCCGACACGGCAATCTCCCATTTGCCCATGCGGAAATCACGGATTACATCGAAGCCGTTTTCCTCCATGCAATGTCCATAGAATCTCATTGTAATTCCTCCTGTGTCCCTAGTGTCATTCGGCTTCTGCCGTTACCTCGTACCCAGAGTTTACGCAGTCCCACGCGGTTCCGCAGTGCGTCACCCCGAGCAGATACATGTCCAGCGATTCGCTATAGTACACGAGTTGATCCGTGTATTCCTCCAGATACTCCGCGCCATTGCCGTCGATGATGAAATACTGGAATACCTCGAAATACTCCCCCGTTTCCTCATCGTAGTCGCTGCCGTTTACCACCTCCCAGTCATCGGCATGGCGAATGATTTCATTGTTCAAAATCATTGCGTCGCAGAATCCGTGAATCATGGCGTAGTAGTCCAGCTGCCCTTTCATGCACGGCTCCGTCGATACCTCGACGCCGAAGAATTTGCCGTCGTAGATACCCAGCGTCTTGCCGTTCTTGAATGTGACCGTTGCGTTTTTCATGGTTATTCCTCCTGTTGTTCCTGTGGGAAAATGTCCCTCACCGATAGAGCCGACGACGAATGTCTGCATGCTTCGTGTAGTCCGTCACGTCTTTGTAGCCGCGCTTTACGACGTATTCGCCGAAGTAGTCGCGAAGAGCCGTGTTGGTGCTCGAAGTGTCCCAGCCTCCATTGTCGAACTCGATGGTCTTGTGATTGAACAAGACCCGGGCGATTGCCGTCGAATGGTATCCGAAGGTTACGCTCAACTTCAGGGAACCGACCGATACCCAATGGTTCCCGAGTGTCGTGCCGCTACCCTTGCGAATGTCGGCGTACTTGATGAGCTTTTCAACGGTTTTCAGTCTCATGGTAATTCCTCCTGTCTTTTCCCTAGGCTGACCTGCCTCATCGGTGCCGGGGGGTCATTCCCGACAGACAACCGTTGTATGCATCCAACGGTCGTTTCGGCTATTCGACTACGTATTCTCTACTATCGCCAATGCATTTCCATTTCCTCCATGTACACCTACAATAATACGTAAATTAATATGTAGGCGGCGGCGGGGGACGTTCTAGATGCCTCATAGTAAATTCCTCCTGTCTTTTCCTGTGGGAAAATCCCCACTACCCTAGACACGACTTCCTTGTCGTGCCTAGATTACTGCGGATTTTCAGAGTGCTGCGAGAACGTCATCCATGAAAACCGTCTGCCCCCGCGTTTTGAAATACGGAAGGCCACCGACATCATCACGGATTTTTGCGCGGCAGATGCGCCCCTCTTTGCCGTCGATGCACCAGCGGTACACGACGCGATCCTCCGGGCCGTACTCGATGTCAAGAACTTCGAGCCCGCCGAATGCGGACGTTGCAACGATTCCCTGTACTGTCATGGTAATTCCTCCTGTTAATCCTGTGTCGGGATTGACACTACCAACGGCAAGACGTTGCCTTGCCGCTGCCACTATCAATTCCAATAGTTTTCCATCAGTCTTTCGGCGATGGCATGGAAGTCGATGTCAAGGCATCCCAGAAGCTCGCGGATGTAGTCGCTCTCAACACAGTCATTCATGTCAAGCACGAGAGCGGTCCGCAGGTCTTCCAGCGTCTCGTCGTAGGTCATGCCCTGCTCTTTGTCCTCGCGGATTAGATGCGGGATTTCCACTTGCTCCGCTTCGATATCGCGCAACACCCATTTGTATTCGATAGCCGTTTCATGGTTCATTCCGCGATAATCGACGATTACAGATGTCATCATAGCTTATTCCTCCTGTTGTTCCTGTGGCGTCATTGCCACTACCAGCGACACGATGGGAATCATCATGCCGCCGTTACTGTCAATGACGGTCGAACTCGGCCACCGCGCCTTCTTTGCGTTCGAAGTATCGACCTGCGAAGAGCCCAGTCCCCGGGAGCCACGCGTGAACCACGTAGGGGGTGCAGACGTTCTTCTCGTCGTACTCCAGCACACGATACCCGAGGGCGTCGCAGCGAATCGACAGGATTTCTTTACCTGCCAATGTTACTTCGCGTTCGATGCGGTGCAGTCTTTCAATACTGGCGTTCATAGTTATTCCTCCTAGTAATTCCGTTACTGCAATAACAAATATGTTATCACACTTGCAAAAAAATTGGAAGTCCCTAGGTGCTACCTAGTTCCTCCCATGATGAGCACGGTGTTGCCCGCGCTCGTCACGGAATTTTTTACAGGAGAGGAATTTTGTGCTCACTACCCAAAGCATCTACATCGTGCGGTATACCTCACAGACCTTCGTCTGCTACGCACCTTCCCACGGCGCTTGCATTGTTTCATGTCTTCCATAGTGGTATCCGTTCAAAACAGAGGATTCTTGCGGGCCTGCTATGGGGAGGCTTTGGGACACACTTCTTCAGTTTTCAAAGGACTACGTGTCTGCCTATGCCATCAATGACGAGCGCCATCTGTTACATAGCGACAGGGAGTTATAACGCGTTGCTTCTCGCGTGTTTGGATGGTAGAGTCTGACCTCTACATAGAGAGTAATACGGCATGTAGCAATCTTGTTCGGGATGCTACCAACGTCGGTGTAATGTTAGGTCATTGGCCTCGCGGCCTTCAACCTTGTGTCCCCATTATATCGCTTTATCGGTTCGTTGTCAAGGACTTTTTTCGTCGGCGACAATGGACAGACTACGAGCGTACAATGGCAGCTATGAAAAGCATAGAGTTTTAGCGTCGCCCCCCACGACGTACTCGCGTGTCAAATCAATGCACGTAGCCGAGTCGTCTCGTAGGATGGACCTCTTTGCCTTTCGGTGCCCCCATTATATCGCTTTATCGGTTCGTTGTCAAGGACTTTTTTCGTCCTGTCGAATTTCGACGATTCGCGACGGGCGCAGGGTCGCTGTCTTGCGTTGTCCCTGTTCCCTTTGGACGCTTCACAGTATAGCGCTTTATCGGTTCGTTGTCAACAGGGAATTTCGCGCAGCAGATGCCGAACGGATCGATCTGAAACGCTGTCAGCCCGCGTCGTTATTGGCTTCGCGGCGGTTTTCCGGAGCTGAAAAAAAGTTTTTCCTTCTATCTAGGGATTAATAGGGATGCCATAGGATGAGGCTATGGATTGTATAGCCAAAAGTTATCGTTCGCAGATGTACCAACGGCCTGTCAAGTATTTTACCTTGACAGCGTTGTCGGCTGCGGACGGCCACCACACGCGCACGCGCGCGCGCGCGCACGTATACGCATACGCGCCTGCAAAAGCCTTTCTTAGTAGGCAACGTTATAGCCATAATGTTATGCATGCATGCCGTCAAGCCGCGCCATTCCTAGCCTCACAGCGTTTCCGCATGTATGTATTTGGGAGGGTGTGAAACGCCGTGCCCGACGCGGAACGCCCCGCAGCGCGCGCCCGGCATAGTCTCAGCTCCGTACCCGCGCCGTCCAAAATTATTTCATAGCCATCCGCAGCAATACCCCTGTCATCCGTAACACCGCACAACCCCAGTAATTACGCGGCTTCAGCGCGGATTGTTACACCGAAAACAAAGTTCGATCTGCGCAGCGCAGCGCAGGAAAATGCTGGGAACGTAGGAACCATGCGGGTTCGCGGGTGATCGCGTGCATGATACATGGGGTGCGGAAATGAATAGCCATAGGTTATCATAGAATCCATCGGCAACATCCATGAAAATTTCTCCGCAACAAAAAAAATAACATCGACACCATTGACAATCATTGAATAACATTGATGTTAATTGCAGGCTCTCTGACCGCTCTGGCTTCGCGTCTAAGCCCCTTCGGAGGCTTCATAGGATAACTTGGTAGCGTAGGTACTCCAACGCGCTCAGAACGAACGCTAGGGGCATCAGCGTCGATTCGGGGTAAAAACACGGACGGACATAGATAACATAGATTATATGTTGATTAAACTTTGTAAAATAGGGTTGCAAAAAACCCCGATTTTCAACATTATGTGTGAAGGGTTGCTTCGGAGTATACCATAGGATAACATAGAAGTTCGATGGTGGCTGCGGGGGACGAAGGACGGAACAAGGTACTGCGATAGAAGCACGAAGCGAAGCGGAGTGTTCGAGCGGAGCGAGAACCGAACTGAGGACTTCAATGGGGGGTAGGGGGGCAAAGGTCTATCCATTGGTAATCAATGATGAACAATGGTGATTGAATCATTGGTATCCATTGAATTCAATGAAGACCTTTGAATCCTACAATTGGTTGCCTTGCGGCAACATGTCGCTACGCTCCATGATTGTATATCGAGATGCTTGGTTCCCTCGAAGCGATCCTTGGAATACATTGGTATACCCGCGCATAAGCAGGATTGCCTTTGTGCGACCATGTTCTTCCGAAGCGAGTACCGCGCCGAGGCATCGGTGAGGTCGATGTGAGAAACCTCGCGGGAGAAGCGTCGCTCCAGCACGACGGTAAACAAAGCTGGCGACAGAAACGATGGCGCGGCATGGTTACCCGCGCAGGCAACGAGAACGTTGCTACCTCGACAGACGTTAGGTGGAGGACATCGGGGAGTAAAGGTTTCGTCCCGATATTGCCGGGTTGTTGTCAATTCTAGAACAGGGGCAACCGAAAAAGACCCGAGCGCTGCATCGGCGGATCGGCGCGGACACACAGACACGTTGGCTGACGTAGAATCAGCAAGTGGATGCAGACGCAGCATCCGCGATTTCATCGGTGGGTGAGCTGAGTGGTGAAAGCATCGGACTGTAAATCCGAGACGCAAGATACATCGTAGGTTCGAACCCTACCCCACCGACCATATCGCTCGGTAGTTCAGTTGGAAGAACAGGAGAATCATAATCTTTACGTCGGGGGTTCGATGCCTCCCCGAGCGACCAACTTTGAGTTGCTATAGCCGTACCTTGCAGGGCCCGCGTGCGGACTCGTTGGAAAAAGCCGTGACGAATACGGTTCATCGGACTAGGGATGAGGTTCGCCGATGACGTTCTGACTGTGGCGTAAACAGTTAAAGGGCGCAAGCCCTCTTATGCGTGGCAATGGGGAACACTCCTGAGCCGCGCTTTTATTTTGCGTACCTCCATAGAGGTATAGAGGTATGACGTTATAGAGGTATGGAGGTATAGAGGTATGGTAAAGAAAAGACCATCGGCTCCACCGCCTCCGGGAAATGACAAGGCTTTCATCACGGGCAACAACAAGACGCTCATCGAAGCGTACAACATCGCACCGCTCATCCGCGACAAACGGATGAAGGGCGAAAGCTACCGCCTAATCACGAAGGAAATCAATGATTCGGGTGTCATCCCCGGAGGGTACAAGATTTCGCACAACACGATTGCGCGGTGGTGCAGAAGCAACGGCCTCGGCGGGGACATCGAGGTTCCCACCGAGAACAAGATGGTGAACGTCTACGGCACGAAGGTTCAGGCATTGAATCTTGTGACGAGCGCGATTGACATCATCACCGTTGCCCTCGATGAATTGAACAAGAAGCTCGGCGACGGAACCTGTGACATCAAGGAACTGAAGCAGACCATCGATATGCTCGACCGAATGACGCTGCGCCAGCAGACGTTATCGACGGACATCGGTGAGATTCAGGAGAAGGTCTACACGTATTCCACCGTCGCGAGGGCGATGAACATCATCAATGACATTCTGAAGGTGCGGCTCAACGAAGATGACTACAACGCAGTCATGGATGCGTTCAGGGATAACCCTGCACTCATCGAAGCGTTGCGGAAGATTGCGCCGCCGAACGTATAAGGAGAACGACGTATGAGCATGGAAGAACGCGACCGCAAACCCCGTCATGTGAAGAAGGGGAAAGACCTGCGGAAGCATGTGAAGTCCCGCGATGACAAGCGCTGGGCAGACAAGGAAATTTTCGAGTACAAGACGAGGTAATTATTTGAACGAACTTCTGACTTTCGATGGCGGCGTGTTCAGCAACGTCCGCATCGTGAAAGATGGTGGATGCAAATGGTATGTAGCGAATGACATCTGCGATGCCCTCGGTATCAAGCGCGGCAGGAATGCTATGGCGCGGCTCGACGATGACGAGCATACAACAGTCACCGTAGAGACATCGGGTGGCAAGCAGAAAGTGAACGCGGTAAGCGAGGCTGGGGTCTATCGATTGATCCTCGGCAGTCGCAAGGAGTTCTCCCAGAAGTATCAGCGGTGGATTGCTCACGACGTACTCCCGACAATCTCTCGGGACGGTCGGTACGAGCTGCGGCTGAACGAACGGATCGACGGGCTCGAACGGATGCTCAAAGAATCTGGCATCGTGAAACCGTACATCAATCCGAGCTACACCTTCGAGAACTTGAAGACGCGGTTCATCGCAGCCGTCCCCGGCAGTCGTGCTCGGGACTTCTACGATGCGCTCGGCGAATGGTATGGCATCTGCGTTCCCTACGCACGCAACTTGCATATCACGGTCAAAGACTGGCTGCTCCAGCATATCCCGCTGGAAGTCATGCAGGAGTTCGTGGTCGGCGTGGAGACGCATACGATTGTGCGTAGCCGCGCTGGTTACTGGGTATCGCTCAATGGCGTGTTCACGAATGACACGGAATGGGAGCGGACGAAGCATGAGTTCGATGATGCCTGCGCGTACTGCGGTGCGAAGGATACGCCGCTGATTGCCGAGCATGTCATTGCGAAATCGGAACTTAGCAAGAAAGCTCCGGGGCGCGTCGATCTCGTTGAGAACATCGTGCCGACCTGTGCGCGGTGCAACGGGAGCAAGGAGACGAACCCGTGGAGGCCGTGGTACAAGAAGCAGAAGTTCTTCGACAACAAGCGGCTCCATCGTATCGAGAATCACATCAACAAGTATCACATCGAAGGGAAGAGATAACCGTGGCAAATGCAATGAAGCAAATCTTCGGCGGCAGGCTGCGGAAGAACGATGGTGAAGCACAGAGCATGCGCGATGTTTGCGCGACGGACTTCAAGAGGTTCTGTGAATATTACCTCGCAGAATCCTTTCCCTCCCCGTGGAGTCCATTCCACCTCTGGCTCATCGAGAAGATTGAAGACGTTGTTCTCCGTCATAGCGACGAGGAAACGCGGAACGTCGTTGCAGCACCTCGCGGTCATGCGAAGTCTACGATTACGAGCTTCGCGTTCCCAATCTGGTGCGCGTGCTACGGCTATAAGAAGTTCATCGTCATCATCTCTGCGACTGGCCCTGTTGCGAAGCAGTTCATCATTGACATCCGAAACGAGCTGGAGTTCAACGACAAAATCATTCGCGACTTCGGACGGATGCGGAATGATGACATCTGGAATAGCAACGAGATTTTCACGCAGACGAAAACGTTCATCTCGTCGAAAGGCGCTGGTGCACAGATGCGCGGCATGAAGTTCAACTCTACGCGACCAGACCTCGTTATCCTCGATGACTTGGAGACAGCCGACGAGGTATCGAGCCCGTCGCAGAACGCAGCGCTCCAGCAATGGTTCAATAGCGACGTGATGCCGATGGGTTCCGTGAACTGCTCGTTCTTCTACATCGGCACGGTGCTCTCCTACGATGCGCTGCTCTACCACATGTTGAACGACGGCGAGTATTCCAACTGGGTTCGCAAGACATTCAAGGCGGTCATCAAGTTCTCCGACAGTCCCCTCTGGAAAGAGTGGGAGGACATCATGGTCGATCTCACGCGAGGCGATCATGCCTATGCTGACGCGATGGATTTTTATCGGGAGCACAAAGAGGAAATGCTGGCAGGCACGGAAGTCCTGTGGCCCGACCAGCGGCCTGACATGTACGAGCATCTGATGGAGCGTCGGCTTGCATCGGAGGAAGGGTTTGCCTCGGAGTTCCAGAACGATCCGCAGACGGAATCCACTCGTATCTTCAAAACGGACTGGCTGGAGAACAACTACTACACCGAGCATCCGCCGATTAAGCAGATGACGATTGCGATTGACCCTGCGATTGCAGGGAAGCGGTCGAATGACTTCTCGGCGATTATTGCGGTGGCGCAATGCGAGGACAACTACTTCTATGTCCTCGAAGCCAGCTTGGAGAAGCGCAGAGCAGAATCATTGCTCGACGATGCGAAGCACATCATTGCTCGGTACTACACCGACAATCCGAAGATTGTCTGTGAAACCAATCAGTTCCAGCAGTTCTTCGCGAACACTTTGCAGCGAGACTTGGTTCAGTCAGGCATCTACCTCGACTGGCTCGATGTCTTCCATGCTGGCCGCGATAGCAAAGCTGCACGCATCGAAAGCCTTGTGCCGCATATTCGGCAGGGGCATATCAAATTCAAGCAGGGACAACATGTCCTGCTTAGTCAGTTACGAAATTACCCGAAGGGACACGACGATGGGCCGGACGCATTGGAAATGGCATTGCATCCGCTCCTCGCTACGTCGGTCGCGTCGTTCTCCTTCGGTTCCATCGGGACAGACCCGAAGAAAGATAGCAGGAAGATGCTGAATCCTTTCCTGTGATGACAGGGGGTGACAACGAAAGTGTTTGAATCAGTAAAGAAATTCATGGCTGCGAAAAGCCCTCTCAATAAACTACTTCCGAACCAGTCGTATACGTACTGGATTCCGAAGGGTGGCAAGAAGAAGAAGTCGGTACTTCCGAAGACTCCGACTGTGAAACAGCTCCGCAACTTCTCGCGTGACCCGATTGTGCGTCGTGCGATTACCATCGTGCAGGATGCGCTTGCTCGGCAGAACTATGTCATCGAAGTCATCGGCACGGGACGCAAGAAGTACACGCGGGAAATCAATGCAATCCAGCGTGTCATCGAGAATCCGAACCTCGTGGATAGCCGCGAGAGTTTCACGAAGCGACTCATCGATGATGCGATGGTGCTCGACGCGATGTGCTGCGAGGTAGCAACGACGCGCTCGAAGAACCGCTCGATTTATCTGTATCCCGTCGATGGCTCGACGATTCAGATGGTGGTTCCCTATGACTACACCGATCCCGATGCTGCACGGTACATGCAGATGCAGAGCGATGGCATGCACTACTTCACGGCGAAAGACGTTGCGTATCTCCAGCGGAACTATTTCACGTATCAGCCCTACGGCTTATCGCCGATTATGATGGCTTACCAGTACGTGCGCTACTACCTCGAAGGTGTGGAGCAGGCGAATGACCGTGCGACGAATGCCACGGCAGAGTTCCTGATTTCCCTCGGCGAAGGTGTGACCGAGGAGCAGCGTCAGAAGTTCTGCGAGTACATGGAAGAAGAAATCGAAGGTACTGGGCATATCCCTGTTGCCGCTGGCAGCAAGTCGGTGGAGACGAAGCAGATCAAAGCTATCAATAGCGATGGCCTGTACATCAACTGGCTCGACAAGCTCACGCAGATTGTCGGTGTTGCCTTTGGTCTTCCTCATGAAAAGCTCGGCCTCGTCATGTCTAACGACCGCAGCACGGGTGAAGATCAGGAGAACGCGATGGTGCAGGAGCTTATCAAGCCATACGCGGGTATGCTCGAAGACCTCGTGAATAACTACGTGATTGCCAATATGGGACTCGGCGGCGTTCTGAAATTCCACTATCTCCTCGAAGACTCCGAAGCGCAGAAGTCTAAGAAATCGTCTCGTGTGATGAACGAATACTACAAAGGCGCGATTACGGAGAACGAAGTGAGGAACGAGATGGGATACAACTTGAGCGATTCGCCGTATGCCAATATGACGTACCCAGAGAAGACGGCTCGAATTAACACCGACCTCGGCATCGCTGGGGGCTTCAATGGGAACGGCAATATGAAGGACACATCGAAAGAGGGAGGTGAGGACGATGGATAAACAGAAAATCGAATGCGCTCTCTCTGACATTTCGATGTCTACCGAGGCTCACAAGATGGTGATTCGCGGGTGCATTACGAAGATTGGACAGCCGTCCACGGGCGCACCGTGCGGAGCCGATGGAAAGCTTGCGGTGTTCACGCCGGAGTCTATCGAGGCGTGCGCTGATAGTTTCGTTGGCATGCCGCTGAACTGCACGTACCCCGAGGGCTTGTTCGCTGACGGCACGGAGATGTTCACGAATCACGGCGACACGAACATCGGCTATATCCGCAGCGTGAAAGCCGAGGGCGAAAACCTGATGGCCGAGATGGTTGTGTGGAAAGAGAAGTTCCCCGATGAGGCGTTCATGATTATGAATGGCATGGATGCGCTTGGCTTCTCTGTCGAATGGTATCCGACAAAGACCCACGAGGATGAGCAGAACATTTACATGGATGAGTTTGAGGGTTGCGGTTGTGCAATCCTCTGGCAGAACTGCGCGGCTTTCAGCGATACGTTCATTGAAAGCCTTGCGGCAGCAAAGGAGAAACGGAGTGGTAATGATATGACGAACGAAGAGAAAGAAGCATTCATCAAAGAAATTTGCACGAAGGTGCAGGAGACGGTTCAGGCTGGCATCGATGAGCGTATCAGCAAGATCGAGGCGGCACAGGAAGAAATCGTGAAGAGTGTCAAAGAGGTCAAGGCTTCTGCTGAGGAAGCTGGCAAGGCCGTCGATGAAACGATTGGTGAGGTCAAGGCTTCCATCGAGGAAGTCAAGGCTGCGCAGGAGTCTGCAAAGGCTGAGGCCGAGGCTGAAGCTGAGGAGCAGGTTGTTGAAGCTGCGAAAGCCGAGGAAAAGGTTGAGGCTGAGGCCGAGGAGATTCCGATGCCGAAAGCAGGCCAGCACGTCGAAGAGAACCCGGTTCTTTCCGCTGGTGACGAGAAGCAGAAGAAGCTCGACGAGATCAAGGCATCGACGAACATGAGCCTCGCAGAGAAGATCAAGGAAATCACGAAGGTTCGCTACGCGGACTAATTTTGAAAGGATGATGTGAATCATGGCAAGACAGAAATTTAGCGCTGCACTTCAGACAGGTCAGAATGGTATGCCCCTCGCGGCAGCAGGAAACCCCGTTACGGTCTACAATGAAGACCACATGCTCGTTGTTGGTGACTACGACCATATCCTCCACGATTATCTGAAGCGCGACTTCGCTATCGGCCTGAAGGTCAACAGCGTTCGTGCATCGGGTTATCCGCATACATGGAACGAGCAGCTTGCAATCCCGGAGAACACGAAGGCCGTTGACCCGCGTGTTGGCTTCGGTACGGCTGACGCTCCGTCCTATCGCCCGAAGACGCTGAACAACGACTACAAGCGCGACAACTGGAAGCAGGCGTTCGTCCGTTGCTACATCACGGGTATCCGCTACGACTACTTCACGCGCCGCGTGGAAGAGAACTATGGTACGTTCGAAGACCTCACGGCTAAGGACTACAACGATATGTTCACGGACTTCACGCGCAAGACGTGCAACGACTTCTGGAACGGCAAGAGCAAGCTCAATGATACGACTTCCTTCGAGTACAGCGGCGTTCTTTCGCAGATCACGGATGTCACGGCCATCGCTGACGGCACGACGATCTCCGATGCCCTCAACACGAAGATCGCGAACATGATGGCCCGCCTCGATTACTCCGCATATCCTGATGTCCTCGCGATGAACCCGGCAACGTATGACGTGCTCGTCAAAGAGGAGCAGGAGCGCAAGCTCTATGTCCGTCCGATTGACGCAGAGATTCTTCCGGGCGTCAAGGTCACGGGTTTCTACACGCCGATGGGTGTTCTCCCGATCATGCTCACGCCGTTCATCAAGCCCGAGGTCGCTGATGATGGTTCTGTCACGCACAAGATCGTCGCACTCAACTCCTCGATGATCGACCGTATCTGGATGTTTGACGATGGCCCGAAGGTCTTCGAGATCGCGAACCCGGATACGCCGCTGGCTAACGACCGTCTCCTCACGGACAAGTTCGTTATGGACTTCAGCAACTACATCGTTCACGGCGCACAGACGGGCGCACACTTCATCCTCACGAAGAAGGTTACGCCGTCTGGTGCAAAGGCAGCAAAGGGCTGATAGGAGGTAATAACTATGGCAGCACGCAAAGCACAGACTGATAGCGGCGGTGCTGCCTCTGCTATTGCAGAGGTGGCAGTCGCAGATGAATTTAAGAACTGTCGTTCGTTCCTCATCGGTGGTGTGGAATTGAAGATTACCGATAGCAAGGTCAAGGTTTCCCCTGAAACGGCGAAGTACCTGAAGGAGAACGGGTATCTGAAATGATATATCTGACCGCAGCTGAAATCCCAGAATACTGTGGACTCGCAGCAGATGTGACGATGACGCAGGTGGAAGCAGCCAGCGCACTCATTGATGCGTACAAGGGATGCAGCCTCGAACCTCGCGAACACACCGAGCGCGTGGAGCTGCGGTGCAAGCGTCGTGACACGGAGGTGCGCGGCAAGCTCATTCATTTGCCTCGCATCGAGGTTACGGATGTCAAGGCAAAAACCTTGACACCGTTTGGGAAGATGGAATCGAAGTTCGACGCTGACTGCTTGGAGTTCGATAGTCCCGATTCGGTGTACTTCAGCTTCTACATGCCGACGAAGATGATGTTTCGCGAGATTCCGAAGGTGCTCACGGTAACATACAAGAGTGGGTACGATGTAATTCCAGAGGCCGTCAAGAGGGCCTGCGGAATCCTCGCGTGCAACATCAAAGAAATGGGTGGCGTGCTTCGCTGGAAGTCCCGCGATGACTATGACATCAAGGTCACGCTCGGCAACGAGGGCGTCATGACGAGCGAAGTGAAGCAGATTCTCGACGGGGTACGGGTACAATGAATGTCCTCGGATTCTACGCGGATCGCATGGAAGACATCAAGTTCCGCGATAAGACAGAGAAGTGCCTGCTGCTCCGTCGCGGCAAGTCGATGTCCCCGAAGACGATTGCCGATGGCAAGGTCATTGTGACGGAGAACGACACGGACATCCAGAACGGTGAAATCATTGAGCGCTCTGCGACTGGCGAGAAGTTCGTCATCATCGCGAAGCAGCATTCTGCGGATTGCACGCAGATGCAGGGCAAGCGCATCAATGGCAGCATCGATGTGGTGAAGTTCGTCGATAACTATGTGAATCACAAGAAGGTCGGCGTCACCACGCAGACAGTTGCCTCTGGTGTCCCTACGTATTTCGAGGACATCAATGCAGCGATGCGCCAGTACGACGCTGGCCTGCTCCAGACCACTGTGAAGAAGTTCATCGTCCAGCCGAGCATCCCCATCGACCTGCTCGACCGCATCGTGCTCAATGGCAGGAACTACAAAGTCACCAACATTGACACGGCGAAGTACGTCGATCTCCTCGACGTGCAGGTATCGGAGGACAATCGGAAATGAGTTTCCTTCGGAATTTCAATGGAGACATCAACGGTGTCCTTCGGAAAGCGATGCAGCTCAATAGTAAAGACATTCGAAATGAATGGAATGCCAATGACGTAGATGGCAAAGCAAAGTTGGAGACGCACCTGTCGTATGACAATGACAAGAGCGTTGCTACCTATGAGGCATCTGGGCAGAAAGCATGGCTGCTGGAGCATGGTTCTGGCTCCAAGATGGATGACGCAAACGAGAACCCAGACCTCCCTGCGTATAAGCATAGCGAGTATTGGAACAACGAACGCGAAGGAACAGAGATTCGAACGCGCCCGAAGTTGCCGATGTACAAAGACCTCGACAACGTTCCGCATCACGGTTCTGGTGTCGGGATGCCGCATGGTATCAACATCGAGGAATCACAATGGCACTTCCATAAGGACTACAAAGCTATCGAGCCGCTGCATGTGATGAAACAGATTATCATGGGAGACACGGCGATAAACAAGATGATGGAAGACGCGATTCTCGATTCTGTTGACGCAGAGATTGACCGCGCAATGACGGGGGCGATGCTATGACTTCTTATGAGTTCATCGATAAGCTCTGGGACATCTTCACGAATGACTCGGAACTTACGACGTTGCTCGGCGTAGACACGACGGACGATGCGTCATACGCTGACAAGTTCCGCGAACGTGACCGTGATGCCGACGAGTTCGATGCAGACAACCTCCCGTGCATCGCGTTCTACTTCGCGGACGCTAACACAACGAAGAATGATTTTATGAACCTCGGGATTCTGCGGATTGACATCTACGCGGACTCCCGTGATAATACGACGGCTATCCGTCGAAGAATCGTAGAGCTGATTCATGACACCTTCGATGAACGCATTCGCGCCGAGGGTCAGCGGATCAGCGGTATCAAAGATGTTTACAAATATCGGCTGGAGTTCACTCCGCTGATTTTATCGTAAAGAAAGGAATGATGTGAAATGGCAATCGCAGACAACATTGTCAACAAGGGTCTTCTCCTGCACGGCATCGGCAAGGGTGTGCTCGAAACTGTGTCTGGCAAGATTCTTGAAATGGAAACGTCCCAGTCCATGAAGATGGAGGTCAACGCTACGTCCGAGGAGCAGTACGGTGGTGACTCCCTGTTCCCGCTCTACACCTACATCTCCAAGAAGGAGGGCTCTGTGAAGATTACGAATGCAGAGTTCAAGCTCTCGCAGCTTGCGGTTTCGCAGGGTACGAACCTCTCCTTCACGGGTAACAAGCGCACGGGTCGCGTCATCGTCAAGAAGACGGACACGGAGCTCATCGCTGGCGCAACGATGACGGGCGTCGAAGTCATCACGGTCGTTGGCCCGGATGGTCAGGCTACGGGCAAGCTCACGGTCGATGCTACGGGCAAGCTCACGTTTGCTACGGATGCTGCCGATGGTGAGTATCGTGTCTGGTACAAGGCTGACGATACGAACGCGGTTCAGGCATCGATGCTGAAGAACGCTATGCCGGAGGTTGCTACGTTCAACTGGTTCTTCATCACGGAGGACAGCGAAGGTCACAAGTACCAGATTGACCTCTATGCACGCCGCGTCCGCAGCGATGGTAAGTTCTCCATCGACACGGCTCGTGACAAGGCATCGACGCCGGAGCTCACGGTCAACATTCTCGACCCGGGCGATGGCAAGGACGATTTCGCGGTTATCACGATCACGCGCCTTGCTGACTGACATTTGAAAACTGAGGGGGCTGCGGCTCCCTCTTTTTTTAGTATAACGGTTTATACCGTTATACCTCCATACCTCCATAGAGGTATGACGTTATAGAGGTATAGAGGTATAACGGTACAGAATTGGAGGTACGATAACATGGCAAAGAAAACTGATGATAACAACGAGAATACGCTGACACTCTACGAGACTATCCGCGACCGCAACGGTAAGAAGCATCGCATCTACAGCGCATGCTTCAAAGACTTGCAGACCATCACGGACTTCACGGAGAAATACAACGCGGACACCTTCGGGCTCTACATGCTGGCCCCTGTCCTCGATGAAGATGGCGAGGTGGAGCGCGATGCCGATGGCAACATCAATTACAACAACGGTTTCGTCGATGACCTGATGGAAATCGTCGAACTCGCGCTCGACCATCGTGAAACGCGGGAGCAGATTGAGGAATGGCTCGACCTCGATATTGCAAAGGAAATCGTGCTGATGTTCCTTGGTCTTTCCTCTTTCAAAAAAAAACAGATGTAAAGAAGGGTGAGGAAACCCATTGGCGCAACCTCTTCGCGTCCATCGTGAAGAACACGAGCATGACGATGCATGACATCGAGGAGCTGCGGATCAATCAGCTTGAAGACCTGCTCATCGGGCTCGGCGAGAACGCGGAAGAAGAGCGCAAGTATATCGAAGGTGAATCTGGTAGCGGAGAAGTGCTGGAGGGCGACGATGCCATTCATGCGCTCCTCGGAGATCAATGATGGGAGTGTGATGAATTTTGGCAGAGAATAGAAAACTTGTTTACACCGTAGAGGTCAACAAGGGGAATGCACAGGAAACCATTCAGTCCCTCGCGAAAGACGTTGACGGTCTGCGGAAGTCCATCGGGGAAATCAGGAACGAAAAGATTTCCCTTGATAGCACAGGGCTGAAGCAGGAAGTCGGAGAGATTCGTAAGGAACTCGATGGCATGAAGAGTAGTCTCGGCGAAATCTCGAAGGGCAATCTGAAAATTACCGATGGCAATCTTGCGAAGGAAGCATCGGAAGGTGCGAAGGGCATCGAGGGTATTCAGGTGGCAACGAAGGGTGCGAATGCTGCGTTGCAGACCTACGCTGAAAAACTCCGTATTACGGAGAAAGCCATTGACAACCTTTCGCAGATGATGAAGAATGGGCTGTCTACGAAGATTGAAGTCAACGGCATCGAATATACAATGTCTCGCCTGCGTGCTCTCGAATCCTATTACAAGGATATGAAGAAGGGACTCAAAGCTGGTTCCCTCGAATCGCAGGAGAAAGAATACTTTGGCAGACTCGCGGAGGCACAGAAGAACTACGACAAGCTCGTGGAATCGTCGAACCGCCAGCGGGAGCAGGGCATCAAACTTTCGCAGTCCGCATGGAAGCAGCAGATTGCCGACATCGAAGCAGCGCGGAAAGCCCTCGCAGAGTTTGGGAAAGACGCCGACTTCACGAAGAAGTCTCTGCTGACCGAGAAGAGTTGGACGGATTATCTCAAAGGTATCGACAACGATGGTTCGCAGAACCGTAGAGTTCGCGGGAATATCAGGGAGATTCAGGAGGGCATCGAGGCTCGTTCCAAGGCAATCGCACAGAACCAGAAGAAAGCCGCTGATGAAGCCGAGCGTGCCGCGAAAGCCGCACAGAAGGAAGCGGAGGCATTGGCGAAAGCTGAGGCTGAGGCAAAGGCACGCACCGCTCACGCTGAAGACAAGCGGGCTTTCGAGGAGCAGCAGAAAGCTATGCGTGAACAGGCAGAGGCACGTCGGCAAGAGCTGGCAGACATCGAAGCCAAAGAGAAAGCCACGGCTGGCTACATCGCTCAGTTGCAGAAGATGAACTACGAACTCCGCATGGCAAAAGAGATGGGTTCCCCGATGTCTCCGTTGCAGTATGCGAAGAATTATCCAAAGGCAAAAGAGCTGGAGAACAAGATTCACGACAACGGCCACTACCAGTTCAATGCCTACCAGCAGACTCCGCAGGAATACAAAGCTACCCGCGACCTCGAAAAAGCACAGGCTGACTTGGTTGCGAAGACGGAGCAGTATGAAGCACTGGTTCGTAAGATAAACATCGATCTCGAAAAGGGCAAGACGCTGGTAAAGGATGAATACGATGGTCGCAGACAGGCTCTCGCCGATCTCGAAAAGGAAATCGCAGCGCTCCGTGAAAAGTACGGCTTGCAGGCGAAGATTTCGGCGAACCCGCTGAAGGATGACGAGCGGTTCAACACGTTTGAGAACTATGCGAAGAGCATGGGTGATCTCAATGCAAAATCCTACAGTGCTCCTCTGATGTCATACCGTCAGGAAATCAATCGTTTGCAGAACGCTACGGAAAATCTGTATGCGACGTACCTCAAAGACCCATCGCCGAAGAACCTTGCGAACTTCGCCGCTACCCGCAACGCTCTCATTTCGACGCGCAAGGAGTACGAGAATTTCCAGAAGGGTGTCGAAGGTGCAGAGCGTAAAGTGTACAGCCTTGGACAGCGCATCAGATCGCACGCATCATGGATTGGCTCTGGCATGTTGGTTGGTGCAACGCTCACGATTCCCGCTGGTATCCTTTCGCAGATTGCAGAGCTCGATCAGCAGATGGCTTCGATTCGTCAGGTCATCCCGCAGATGGAAGCCAACCCGAACGAAGCTGGAACGGCGAAGTTTGCTGAGGAACAGAAGCGTATGAACCAAGCCATGACGGACTTCATCGGTATTGCATCGAAGTACGGTGTCGCTACCAACGAAGTCATGGACGCTGCGAGAAGCATTGGTCGTATGTATGGTCAGGGCGAGAACGGCGTAAAGAACACGGAGATTTTCACGGCGCAAGCAGCGAAGATGTCTGTTGCCGATGCATTCCCGATGCTGAACGCCGTCAAAGGTTTGGAGGCAGCGATGTCCCAGTGGAACTTGCAGACGAACGATTCGACGAAACTTATGCGTAACTCGCAGTACATCCTTGACATCTGGACACGCACAGCACATAACGGTGCTGCATCGGCACAGGACATCGGCGAAGCTATCGAGAACGCTGGTACTGCTGCGGCACAGGCTGGCGTCTCCTTCGACTTCTTCAACGCACTCGTTGAAACTGGCGTTCGTGCAACGGCACGCAGTGGTAATGAAATCGGTCAGTCGATTAAATCGATGATGGTTTCTATGCAGTCCGATAAAGCGGCGAAAGCATTGAAGCAATGGGGCATTGAGTTGACCGAGGTCGGCGAAGATGGCAAGAAGCACATGCGCTCGATGGAAGATGTCATCATGGATGTCTCCTTGTTGGTATCCACGACAACCACAGACACGCAGAAATTGATCTCCGTCCTCTCTGGTGGTCGCTATCAGTATTCGAAGGTGTCCGCAATTCTGAAGAACTATAAGGAACTCCTTCGTATGCAGGGATTGCTCAACGACGGCAACACGAAGGGGTTCACCGATCAGCAGGTCGCAGTCCAGATGGATACCATCAGCCGTAAGTTCCAGAAGATCAAAGAAGACATGACGCAATCCGTTGCGGCAATCGGGCAAGGTGGCGGACTCAATGAAATCAAATATCTGTTGAACACGATTGACAATGTAATCGTCGGTATCAACAAACTCAATGAATCCTTCGCTGACGGTCAGAACCACGTCAAGAAATACATCGACGTTATCATGGGACTCGGCACGGCATACCTTGTACTGCGTAGGGCCGTTGGTGCTTACGAGCGTGCCGTTGGTGCTTATCATGCATCGGAGAACGCGCAAGCCGCAGGTGGCTCTGGGATGACCGTCTGGGACAACTATCGCAAAGCCCAGCGTGCTCGTGGGTCTGTCTATGGTGCTGGCAAGGCCGCAACGGATCAGGCGATTATCGACGTTACGAACGGCGAGTCCGCATCGAAAGCTAGGGAGACTGCCGCAGAGAACGCAAACTCTGGTGCTACGGCGAACAACTCGAATCAGAAGCGCGGGAATACTGCGGCTACAACTGCGGCATCTGGCGCGACGAACAACGAGACTGCATCGAAGACCCGTGAAACCGCTGCCGAGAATGCGAATGCATCGGCTACTGCAAGGGACACGGCGACTAAAGCTGGGAATGCAGCGGCCAGCCGTAGTGCTGCGGCGGCAGAAACCGTTGAAGCTGCGGCGGCTCGTAGTGCGGCAGGAGCAAACACGGCGAACGCGGCTTCCGAAAGAGCCGCAGGTCTTGCCGCTGGAACGCTCGGTGTGCGTTCCAGAGTTGCGGCGGCAGGTGTCTCTGCTCTTGCGACGGCACAGCGCGTAGCCAATGTTGCTCTCGCGGCATTCGGTGGCCCGATTGGTCTTGTAATTACAGCTGCGACTGTTCTCGTTCCGCTCTATCTCTCCTCGGCTGAAGCCGCTGGTGAAGCCGCGAATGCAGAGAAGGAACTGAAGGACGCGATGGATCAGCGCATTGCTTCTGCACAGGAGGAAGCGGAACTCGCTGATAGACAGGGGCAGGCCGCTGAAAAACTTGCGAAGCAGTACAATGCTCTCGAAGATAAAATCAAGAGCGGCACGCTGACCACTGAGGAGGCAACGAAAGCAAAGCAGCATCAGGGAGAGATTGAGCAGACCGTAAGCGAAATCCTTGGTAGGAGCGCCGTGCAGTTCGATGAGAACGGCAAGATGAATATCCAGACTATCAAAGCTGTTGCCGCTGCTAACCGTGGAAAGTCTACGGAGCAGCTGAAGCAGGACGCGCAGCAGATGCGATCGGAAGCTCGGAAAATCCGTGCTGATGTATCGGCAACCCATGAGTCCGTGAAGAATGCAAGGACGCGCATCGACAACATGAAGAAAGAAGCGCAGTCGTGCAAACAGGTTGCTACAGCCTATGGTGCTCTCTGGTCGCTCATCGCAGGCTTCAAAGCTGCCGTCGGCAATTTCAAAATCAAAGAAGCCGCAGAACTGGAAGACCTTGCAAACTCCTATGGAGACAAGGCTGGCGACAAGAGTTTCCTTGGTTGGTTTGGATTTGCACGCGATAGTCGTATCGACGGCATTGGTGGCCCAGACGCAGCAAGGGCTGAAGCGGCGAGACTTCGTGAGGAAGGTCTTGAGGACAACGAGAACGCTGTCCACATGATTAGTGAACACGGTGGTTCTCAGCATGACGCTGAATCTATTATTGACGGAGCTGCTGCTGCTATTGGCGATTACACGGCTACGCTTGAAGATGTCAACGATGACAGAGAGGGTGAAGCCGCTAACCTCGAAAAAATGGCTGGTGACTCCGATGCTGCTGCTGCGCTCATCACTGGCGACGATGAAACCGATGGTATCGCAACGTCGCACGACAACGGATACCAAGACCCGAACAACTATACAAACTCCAGAACGCCGAAGGGAAAGACGCCGCACACTCCGAAGGATGACAAGGAAATCTACGAGTACGACACGGAGACGGCGCAGGCTTCGTTCAACCTCGGTCACTATCTGAGCGAGGAAGGCGTAGACACCGCGACGATGCTGGCTCTCGTGAAGATTGCCAATGGACTCGGTGGTATTGACAAGGGAAGCCTCGAAGGACTCACCGACCCATTCCAGACAGGCGGCGAGAATCCGATGCGTTCTGCGTTCCTCCTTGGGCAGAAATACTACGACCGCAAGCAGCCGGGGATGTCTGCGATTGATGTCCTTGCGGCACTCTACCCGAACGCAGACATCCGTGGGCAGCTCGACGCATATACCACGCATCTCACCAAGGGCGACAAGGGAACATCATTTGCTGGCTATGATTTCAGCACCCGCGCTCCGAAGAACGGCGATGACTTCGATGACGAGAACAATCACAAGGTAAGCAGCGGCTACGTTGCGAACTCTCATGACTACGAGAACGGCGGCTACACATCGCCAGAGCTTCGTAAGATTGCTGACGAAACCGCCGCCATCATCTCCGAACATCTCGGCGGGGCGCAGGTCAACTCTGACTTCCTCTATGGACAGATGATGGCCGAAGGTGGGTACGGTGCACAGCAGCAGCAGTACCACAACTATGCTGGCATCGGCCCATGGCATCAGTACGCGTCGGATGAAGACTTTGAAAAAGCCTATGCCTACGAATACTATGCCGATGGTGTCGATGGTAAAAGAGCACGGGCTCTCCGCGCACCAACGGCAACAGAGTTTGTAAACCTTATCGACTTAGATGACAATGGTAACATCGCATCCGATGGATGGAACCACGATGCCAATCAGGACGATTATGCCCGCAACATCGACATGTATGCCAATGAGGGAAACAGGAAAGCTGCTGCTCCTGTGAATACCACGGGTGACATCGACGCTACGCCGACAGGAGTTCTCGGTGCGAACTATGACATCAAATGGGATGACTCCGATGCTCTCGATCCAGAGTTCCTTACGAAGCTTGCGATGTTCCATGAACACTTCCTTCGCGCCGCGCAGATTCTCGCTGGAAGCGACAAGGACTTCGAGGTAACGTCAACGACTGGCGGCAGTCACGATGACCCGAACCATGCTGCTGGCAAGGCGGCTGACCTTGTATCCGACCTTTTCTACGATGCAGATTTCCGTGGAAAGATGACAGAATGGGCCGAGGCTCACGGGCTCCGTGTTTACGACGAATACGACCGCGCAAACTGGACGGGTAAAACCACAGGTGACAACTACCATGTCAGTGATGCTGGCGGTGCTGCCGCTGATTTCTCGCAGACAGCAAAGGCGGCTTCCGCTGATTTCAGCGCGGCTGGCATCTCTGTCAAAGGCGCTGGTGTTCAGATTGTTGACGCATGGAAAGGAACGCAGAAGGGATTGTATTCGTGGAACAAGAGCGGCATCGAATTGAAGCGTCAGTTCGACCAGTTGGCAAAGAAGCTCCACGAGACAACGCAGGCCGTCATTGAGTTCGGGCAGAAGATTCGTGGCAACCTCGATCCGCAACAGCATGCCGATGCATTCAAAGATGCCAGAGTGCAGGTCGCGCAGACTACGCAGAACGTGGACTTTTGGAAAGCCGCGAAGACGAAGACGAACAATGATCTGTGGGCAACGCTCCACGATGGCAAGCACAATGATGTCCTTGCGGCTATCGGCAATACGGACTTTGGCAAACTGTCGGACGAATCGCAGAACGAGCTTGCGTCGAAAGCGCAGAACTCGAAGGACTTGCAGCAGGCCGTCAAAAATAACCAGATGGCGAAAGCTGGATACGACGAGGCATTCACCGCTTCTCTGAAAGCCCGTGGGAATTACGCTGATGTTGTCGGCCACATGACGCAGAGCGACTACGTAAAGACGCAGATGTCCGAGGTTGACAATTACTACAACGAACAGACGATGGATAACCGTATGCCCCAGTACAAAGCCAATGAGGAGGCTGCGAAAGCGAAGAAGGAAATCCTCGATAACTACAAGAAGAAGCTCAACGAGAACCTTGTGGCCGCGATGAAACAGACCGACGAAGACTTAGTGACGATGGGGAACGACAGGATTGTCGCACAGAAGAGCGTAAATGCAGTACAGGCAGAGTATGATAAACAGGACGCAAAGGTCAAGGAGTTGCAAGCCAAAGGAAATCCAGCTGAGATTGAGGAATTGAACGCTGTTATTCGTAAGCGCGATGAAATCAATAACCAGCTCAACACGGAGAAAGAACATCTCCAAGACATCGACGAAAGCATTGAGCAGACGAAGAACCTTGGTAATGTCACGATGCGCAACACCATCACGGAGCTTCACAATGTAGCTACGGAGACGAAGAAGTGCGATGATGTCATCAACGATTCTGCTCGGCAGCTCCAGACTACGATTACGAATGGGTTCCATACGATGTTTTCCGATGTGCTCCTCGAAGGAAAATCCTTCGCTGATTCGTTCAAGAATCTGTGGAAGAGCATCGGACAGCTTGCATTGAATATCCTGATGAATCGCTGGCTCGATCCGTGGATCGGCGGATTGTTCGGCCACCATGCAAACGGTGGCTCCGTCGATAAGAAAGCAACGGGTGGTATCATCGGATACGCTGGCGGCGGTCAGGCTGGCGGTGCAATCCGTGGTGCTGGCACGGGTACGTCCGATAGCATCCTTGCATACCTCGCGAACAAGGACAAGTTCGTGTACCTCTCCAATGGTGAGTACGTGATGACTGCCGAGGCGACGAAGCGCATTGGCAAAGACCAGCTCGACCAGATGAACTACGGCAAGTACGCCGCTGGTGGGGCAATCAGTCCGACGCCGTATGTCCCGCAGCTCTCTCCGATTGCTACGAAGAAAGCGCAGAGTCTTACCCACGAGAACTCCAACAAACGCTTGGAGGAACTGATGGTAGACCAGACGAATACCATCAAGAAGATGGGCGGCGATAGAGGCAATGGCGGCGGTGTCGTTATCCTCAATACGCACGCATCGAGCGACGATGTTATGAAAGCGCTCGCCGAAAATCCGAGGGCGGTGCAGGCCATCCTTGGACGCCAGCGGCACTATGGATTCAGATGATGATTGTGAGGCTCTAGGTTCGTCCTAGAGCCTCTATTTTTGTTTCTGCGATAAATGTTCCACATTGAACATCGAATGCGTTCAGGGAGAACGCTGGGAGCATTGCACGGCGTTTGGTATCCAAAAATGGACATCGGTGCATAGCTCTGATTATTTTTTGATTAAACTTAGTGTCAATAGGGTTGCAAAGACCCCCGATTTTTTACATTACGCATGAGGGGTGCAATTCCCTGTGTCCTTTTCCTTTTGGGAGCCATGCTCCTTTTCCTTTTCCGAGGAAGGTTTAGTACACCTTGGCATAGCTAAGTTATGGGGTAGGGGGCCAAAGACTATCATTGTATATCTATGGAGGTGCAAGGCTATGGAGATATTTCCCTTTGCTCCCGTTGGAGACGTAAAGATTTCCTATAACTGGGGCAGCAAGGAAACAGAGTTCGACGATGGCAGCAAGCAGTACGTCCGCAAGCGTATCCATGCGAAGAAGACCTACTCGTTCAACATCGGCGGCATGGCAGATTATTCTTTGAACTTCAAACGGTTCCTCGATTTTTACAATGCCCATCGCGGCATCGAGAATAAGTTCCTGTTCCGCTACGATGGGAACGCCGAGGAGGTTCGCTTCGGTTCTGCGATTGTCCCGAAGTGCTACCGAGAGAACGGTCGCATCGTGACGTTCACCTGTCAGATTACGCTGGAGGTCGATCAGTCAAAGAACGACTACGGCACACCGAAGCTCGAAGACACGCTCCCTGTTCCCCTCGGGGAAACGGAGGAAACATACGATTGGAAGACTGGCAAGGTGGAACTCGGCGCGAACACGGGATACTTCCAGAAGCGGGCGAAGCCAGCACGGAAGATCGCAGCGAAGTTCGCAGGGTTGCGTGATGACCGCGATAAAATTATCCGCATGTTCAACGCGCATTGTCGGACGCCGCTGACATACAAGAACAATGGGGAGACGCTGCATGTCTCCCTGCCAGATAAATTGGAAATCACAGACCATCTCGAAGCTGGCAACGTGGTCGGCTTCGAGTGCAGTCTTGACTTGGAGGTGGTCGATTGATGGAAGACATCAGCAAATACGTTGGAATCAAACATTACTTTGGCGAATCGTCTTTTGAAAAGTGTGATTGCTTCGGGCTCGTGCAGTTGTTCTATCGGGAACACGGCTGGAAGCCCGTATGGGACGACGGCAAAACCGAGCCTGTCACAGAAGAAAATTACATGCAGCCGCGCATGTGGCGTCGGCTCTATCGATTCATGCTCAAGAACTTCGACCGCGTTGACTACGATGACTTGCAGTTCGGAGACATTATCATCATGGAGGTCAATCTTCATGAGCACATGGGCATCTACGTCGGTTATGGCAAGGTACTCGGCATGGAGATTCCCACGGTCTACGGCGTGAGTGAATCGACGATCTACACGCGCCCGTGGTGGACGAAGGTTTTCAAGTATGCGTTTAGGAGGAAAGAGAAATGAGTGTTGTACTCCCAGTCTCGATGCGGAATGCAAAGGATTCGATGAACCCGTTCTTCATCGAGCTCTACACGATTACGCTGCGGACGGGCGTTATGCGCCTAGCCGCTTGCGATGAAAGCATTGTCTACGATGGCAAGACATACACGGGCGTACCGTTTCAGCGCGGGGAGATCACGAAGACCACGGACAACATCGTGGACTCCTGCGAAATCTCCCTCGGCGATTGCTCGTTCGACCTGCTGAAGTTCGTGCTGAACGGCTTCGACTTCCGAGGGTGCGCGGCAACGATTGTTCGCATCCAGTACCCTGACTCCCTTGAAGACCCGAACATCGCACAATGGATTTTCTCTGGCATCATTGACGAGCCGTCGTTCTCCGATGGCACGTTCAACTGCAAGCTCACGTCGCGTCTGCCGGAAGTCGATTGTCCGAACCGCAACTACCGCCTCGCCTGCAATAGCGAGTTCGGTGACGCAGAGTGTGGCATGGATTTAGCAAAGGAAGTCACGCAGGTGCTCGGCGGCGATGGCGTAAACATCAAGCTCAATACATCGCATGGCACGGATTACTGGAAGGACGGCGTTATCACGATTGGCGGTGAATCCCGTGTGATCTCGAAGTCCAGCGGCCAGTACGTGACGGTCATCGTCGGGTTCGCGCAGCAAAATCTCACGAATCATTCGGCGACGCTGGTGCGTGGTTGCAACAAGACGGCGAAGATGTGTCAGAGCTACAACAACATGGAGCATTACGGCGGATTCCCTGCGATTCCGTTTGAAAGTGTGTATAGATGAGGTGACGATATGAACGAAGAATTACAGAAGGAACTCGCCGCGAGAAGCGTCCTGTCGCAACAGCGGTTCGACTTCGACCTGCAACGATTCGGCGGTGGCGGCGGTGGCAAGTCCCGAGGAAAAATCTTTGCAAGCATCCTGTTTGGTGCTATCGGATTTATCTGGGCTGCTCCGTTGTTCCATGTAGGTTGCTGGGCTGGTGCGATCCTCGGTGCATCCCTCGGCGGTAGCATCTGGACGGCAACGCATCAGAAGAGCTTCAATATGGATATGGGCAACGTCGGCTCACCAGATGTCCAGCGATTCGACCGCGCACAGGAAACGATGTCAACGACGGCGCAGATTCCTGTCGTGTACGGCATGAGAAAAATCTCTGGCAACCAGACATATCATTGGACGAACGCGGAAGCCAATGAGCTCCACAAGCACGTCGTTCTCTGCGAAGGTGGCATCGAAGGTGTCACGTCGGTCACGGCGAACGATCTCATGGTTCCCACAGGTAATCAATCGGAGGGTGCGGTGTTCACCATTCAGAACCGCCTCGATAAAAACGCCCACGTTGACATCACGGACAAGCATCTGCATCTGTCGGCGAACGGCAACAACCACGACGTGTATCTCTGCAACAAGGATGACGCGCAGAAGAACGAGAGCTTCTATGAGTGGCAGGTCAATACCACGTCACTCATCTCGTACATCAACCGTATGCACGATGGATGGGAAGCGTTTCCGACTGCCGCCAGCGCGAAGTATCCAGGCGATCTTCGGATGGACGGCGGCAACTGCTATAACAATCCGCTGAGGGTCATGGCTGATACGGTGACTGGCGGCACGACCTACCAGTTCCACGACTGCGAAGCTCCCGATAACTACACGGAGGTCGGCGGCTATCCGGGGCTGGCATGGCTCGATATGCATTTCTCGGTCAACCAAGAGCTCAATGGCAATCCGAATGTCTCTGCCATTGTCAAAGGCAGAAAGGTCTACGACCTCCGCACGGGCAAGACGGAGTATTCGACGAACCCGGCGATGTGCCTCCTCGATTTCCTCACGAACAAACGTTTCGGCCTCGGCAAGTGGATTACGATGGATGACATCGACAAAGACTCGTGGATTGAATCTGCGGACTACTGCGATGAAGTCATTGAGTTCCACAATTCCGATAACGTTGTCGTGAAAGCAAAGCGCTATGAGTTGAACATGGTAATCGACCAGTCGGCATCGGGCATCAACTGGATTCAGGAAATCCTCGCGAACTTCGCAGGCTATCTTACGATGTCCGATGGCAAGCTGAAGCTGAAGGTGGAGCAGCGCACGCCTGTGTCGTACAAATTCAATGACTCCAACTGCTCGGATATTTCGATTGCTCCGCTGAAACTGTCGGAGACGCCGAACCGCTACAGTATCAAAATCATCGACCCGCTGAACAACTGGGTAAGCGTCTCGTGTCTCTGTGAGGACTTCGCCGACCAGAAGCAGCGCGGGAAAATCGTGACGAAGGAAGTGCAGCTCAATGGTGTCACGTCGCAGAGTCAGGCATTGCGCCTCGCACGGTTTTACCGCGACTACAACCTCGCCTGCCCGCTGAACATCTCATTCAAGACGGGGCTTCAGGCAATGCATCTGGAGCCGGGCGATGTGGTTACGGTGTCTTATCATGGCGTGTTCGACGGTCTGCCGATCCGCATCTCGCAAATCAAAGAAACCGAGGACGAACACTTCGAGATTGAAGGTCGGCAGTACAACCCCGAGCTCTATAACGATGACCTCGGCGGCGGTATCCATTGGTACAACTACACGACGGATAGCGATGATAACTTCGCGAAGCTCGAACCGACGCAGGTCAAAAACCTCGAAGCATGGTCGCAGTACCGCCTCCACGCAGACGGCAAGACAGGCTATGACATCGTTGTTTCCTTCGACCTCCCAGAACGCTACGACATCAACGAGGCCATCGTCTACTATCGCGAGAACAACGCTCGTGCAGCGGAAGTTTCCAATGTCCCATCGGATGTGGCGTTGGACAAGATGGGATTCTATGTCCCTTGGAAAGAGGCTGGCACAACATCGCATCGCCTCACGATTCGCAACGTTTCCCTCGGTGATGAATATGAAATCAAAGTTCGGACGCGCTCGGATTCAGGAATGCTTTCCGATGACGCAACCGCGCCTACGATTTATGTGCTCGTCGCAGAACGAAGCACGGTTCCGTCGCAGCCACAGAATCTCCGTTACGATTTCAGCAACAGCTTCTACTTTGAGTGGGATGACGTTCCCGACGCGGACGTTCTGTACTACGAGATTCGCACCAATGAGCAGGTCGGAAATTCCGATGGGCTTCTCGGTCGAACCCCTGACACGTCCATCTCGGTATCGCTGACATCCCGTGTCGGCAAGGTGTATGTCTTTGCAATCAATCGGCACAAGAAAGCGAGCTTCCCTGCTATCGTCGCATACAAATATCCGAAGCCGCCAGCACCCGATAAGCTCACGGTTTCGCAGACACCTCGCGGCGTAAACATTGTCGCGCCTCCGTTCCCATCTGGCGTCCATCGCATCGTGTTCTATCTTACGGGCGCATCGTACTCCCAGCGGTTCGAGCTGCGGCATCCTGTGTTGCAGTTCAACGGGGAGCCAGACATCTACGACGTTCGCGCTGCATACATCGACCTGCTCGGCGAGGGCGATCTGTCGGACATCTTCAGCGTTGTCATCAAGCCGACGTTCAACCCAGAATGGATTGAGGACGGCTCAATCAGCATGGCGAAGTTCGATTCGTTGTCAAAGGATGCGTTGAAGAGCGTCCAAGATACGGCGGCAAAATTCACGAAGATCGACCAGAACATCGCCGACCTCACGAAGACGGATAGCTCCATTCATTCCGAGGTAGCCGACGTGAAAACGCAGACGGCATCGCAGATTACGGAGTTGTCGAACAAGATTGATTTCGCTGTCACGGATTCGCGCAAGGGCCTTGCGTCGGAAGTCAAGCAGAACGCTGATATGGTGCAGTCGATTGTCGCGGAGCTCGGCAAAGACCCGAAGACATCGAAGTATTCATCGATCACGCAGCTTGCAGATGGCATCAATGCTCGTGTTCAGAAGGGCGATGTCATCAATCAGATTAACATGACATCCACAGGTACGACCATCGATGGCAAGTACCTGCACGTCACAGGCAAGACGAAGTTCGATGATAATGTCATCACGGACAAGATGATTCAGGCTGGGGCAATCTCCACAGACAAACTCGCTGCTGGTTCCATTGATGCCAGCCGCATCCGCGTAGATGAGTTGAGTGCGCTGACGGCAAAGATCGGCCTGCTGCGTACAAAGGATAGCGGCGCTCGCGTTGAAATCTCTGACAACCTCATCAAGGTCTACGATGACAACAACATCTGCCGCGTGAAGCTGGGGGTGTGGTGATATGGCAGAGAAGCGAAAGATGCGCTGCGGACTCGTTGTAAAAAATGAGTTCGGTGTACAGACGGTGCTCGACCGCACGCGGCCATTCAAATTCCTCGGCAGCTTCAAGACACGGGCCGACTGGGGCAGCGGTCACATTTCAGACAGCCGCATCGTCGGCAAGAACATCGCCGTGATTCCGATGAGCAATAAGCTCGTCTCCTCTGGCTCGAATAGTATGTACAGATTCCCATCGAGCATGGCGATCTCTGGCGACCAGATTCAATGGACGTATACGAAGCTGAAGCCGACGAAATCAACGGCAGAGTTTCATGGATTCATAGATAACGTAGATGGCACGGACTCTCTGTATGAAACAGAGTTCGTGTATGGATATTTCTAAGGAGGATGATGATGGATGGACGATGACGAGAACACCGTACTTATTGCAATGATCGGCGATTCGGTCGCATCGGGCTCACCGTACACAAACAGTATGCCGAGTGAAGCCGAGGACACCCACAGTTGGACGCAAAGCATTCGCAATGCATACGATAATGTCCGCGTGTTCAATCGTGCTATCGGCGGCAATACGCTGGAGAACGAAGTGGCTCGTGCAGAACAGGACGTTTTGAATTATTGTAAATCAACGGCAGGCAGATACCCAGACATCTGCATCATCGAGGGCGGTGGCAATGACTGTTGGACGCCACGGAAGGACAACTTTAACGAGGCAATAACGGCGTTTAAGAACATGGTGCAGGGCTGCTTGCGTCTCGGCATCATCCCTGTTGTCGGTGCATACTTCGGCTTGAGCAAACTCTGGTGCGAGAAGGTTGTATCGGCAAACCATTGGCTCGAAGATTCGTGGGGCGGTCACGATAAAGCCGTCTCTGGTGTCCTGTCGAACATGAAGAAGCTCTACAGTAAAATCAAGTCCTACAGTGAACGTCGAGGATTAGTCTTCTGCGACTTCGCGCAGCCGTGGTGGTCTTGCACGAATCCAGACGATGACGTATGGGATGACCTCAACTCTGACTACGTACACCCTACGGACTCTGGCTACGAACGCGCTGGCGAACTCTGGGTGTCTGCGATGGCATCTCCGATTCGCAAGGCAGAGGCAGCGCTAAAAGCAGCGAAAGAAAAAAAGGATTCTGGGGCAGGTCATGACTCTGGCTCTGGTTCTGGGCATAGTCCCGGTGGCAATCCTTGGACTGGCGGTGGTTCAGGCAAAGGAACTGAACGATCCACGAAATACTACGAGAACCCCTCCACATATTTTGAATCGGTGAACAACGAGGGCGTGTTCCAGTTCGGCGATAACACGCATCTGCTCCACATCGTAAAGCAGGAGGACGTTGTTGCTTGTGTCGATGAGGGACAGGTGTACGGCGTGGAGTTCCCTGATGGCGTTGTCGGCGTTTCGTATTCGACAACGGACGGCACGCTTTACATCAGTCCCATCGCAGAATACAACGGCAAGCAGGTACAGTATGTGTCATGCACAACGGATCGCAAGATCAGCATCTTCTACTGGTCGCAGAACTACTACCCGCCGATGGAACACGGGGCTGGCCTAGAGCTGCGCGATGCCGAAGGAAACGTCGTGTTCAACAACACGGGACTCCTAGGAAGTTTCAAGGACAGCTTCTATTCTAACGTCATCACGACGCAGGGAACCATCGACGTTCCAGATGCCCCGCATTGGCATTACAAGGGCGAGACGGAAGTCACCAGATGGGAAAAAGTACAAGAAGAGGACGGCAGCTCCTACTGGGATCTCGTGGATGAAATGGTAGAGGCCGAAGGTAACTCCACGTTCACCACGACGTTGCCGGGTTTTGCAAATCTCTATCTCGCATTGTCCGCTACGGTCTTCGGTGCATATCAGATATATTCCATTCGGATTTCGCATAGTAAGCACCACAAGCACACCTACGTCAACGCGAGCGAAACGGGGTATCACTTCGGGAAAATGGACTATCCCGACCTCGATCTTCACGGGAACAAAGGCAAGGTCATGTCCATGGTAGATAAGGGACATATCGAACAGAAAGACGCAGCATATTTCTCCTATCTAGAGGACAACGGCTATAAAATCTTACGCTGGATTACGTACCCGAAGCGCGAAACAGCATCGAAGAAAGACGTTGAAGACCTCATTTATGGCACGGTTGACGATGACTGTCTCGCGGAGGCAGAACAAATACGAACAATAAAAGTGGGTCCTCTTTTACGATACCGTAAACCGGGCCGTCTCAAGACTCTCGTTGGTGACAAGTCGCAGGTCGATTGCTCGAACTCTTGGTATACGACGGTAAGCCCGTCGTGTTCCATTATGTGTCCGCTGACAATCTGGATGCCTGCGCTGATTGCCGATGTTTCCGAGAAGAACATCTGCTATGCCTATGGCTATTCCTTCAAACGCACGAAGGATGGCATCAGAATCAAAATGGAGACGCAGATTGAGCAGCTGCAATTCAAGAAATTATCTGGCGGCGGTAGCCTCGATCAGTTGAACCACATCGTTCTAAGCTACACCAGAGATGGCGACGTTGTAAATAAGGATGGCGTTCCAGACCCGAACTACGAAAAGAAGTACACCGCTTGGCTGAAACGCGCCGAGGAATGGCAGGCCATCCCGGGGAACAGCGGTTACTACACAGGCGACAAATACCATCGCGTATGGCATCGCGGCAAATCCTACGATGCGGTCGAAGCTCCTCCGAGCGAATGGATAAAGCCGCCGACGAAGACGCGCAAGCGTGTTCCTGCGTGCATGACTGATGGTGTGTCCAGCGATCTGTCGCTGGTATTTATCGTAGATACATTCTAAGGGGTGACAACATGAGTGACGGATTTCAATACTTAGAGCAGCGCGATGATGAGAACAAGGTGACGAACAAAGGCGTCGTGTCGAAAGACTCGATGCTCACGACTGCGAAGAACGACGGCATCTATGATGTCATCGCAGAAGACCTTCGTGCGCTGAAAGAAATGATCGACAACTTGAAGCCAGACATCTCCGAGGATGATGTCACGGCAATCAAAAAGATTTCGCAGCAGATCGACAAAGCATACCTCGATGTTGTGAAGGTGGAATCATCGGTTCACGCTGATTCTGCGCGAGCACAGGACGCTGCGGAGGACGCAAAGAAATACCGCGATGAAGTTGTGAAGGTCGATGAACTTGCCGATGGCAAGATTCAGGAAATGAAGACGGTCATCGAAGCCGTGAACCAGACAATCACGAATCTCGAAGTTGCTATGGGAAAGAAAGAAGTTATCTCCCGTGGCGAAGTCGGGAGCGCAATCACATTCCACGGTGCGGTCGATGGCTCACCGAATGGCTCGATCCGCATTGATGACAAGGGAGAATTTCATATTTCTGGGCTGATTCATGGCTCCATGTTTGGCAACGTGAAATACGCTGACGAAGCCGGAAAGCTGCACCTGACGCCGAAGATCAACGGCGTTCCCTTCGATGGAACGTCGGACATCAGCATCGACGCTGGGCTGATGGACAAAAAGAATCTCCTCGTGACGCTCATCGCGAAGGACTGGGGCGGCGACAGAACATACAAAATTTCCCATCCGCTCATCAAGAAGACCACAGACATTCTGATGATTCCGCAGGTCGGCACATCGCAGACGGTGTACTCCATGATTTCCGATGCGTGCATTACCTGTGCGGAACAGGAGGACGGGTACATCGTTCTGAAAGCCCTCGGCACGCCGCCAGACCAAGACGTGAACGTGAACCTGTTGATGCTATGAGTTTCCTCAATATGTTCGGTGTGTACGCCAGCGGTCACGAGCAGCGAGTCTCGGATGACATGCGGGCGTATTTCACGAAAGACCTTTTTGACTACAAGATTCCCGATGGCGTCACATCGATTCGACCTTACTGCTTCTACAATTTCTGGCCCGAGGTTCCCATGCGAATCGTACTACCGAAGACATTGAAAAACATTTCGCCTCATGCATTCGCAGAGTGCGGAGTGGAATCCGTGTCGATTCCCGGCAGCGTAGAAGAGATCGCTGACGATGCCTTTGAGGGATCGGCAATCAAGGAATGCACATTCGGCGAGGGAATCAAGAAGATTGGCAATCGTGCGTTCATGAACGGCCCGCAGCTGACTCGACTGATCCTCCCTGATTCTGTGGAGTACATTGGCGACGATGCGTTCTCTGGCATGGATACGACGGAAGGAGCCATCGTCGAAATCGGTGAGGGCATCCAGCATATCGGGAATCGGGCGTTCGACTGCAATGTTCGTTCGATGGTAATCCATCGGAAGTTCGGTGCATTCCAAGATGGTTCGTATGGATACTTTGATGACAACGGAGACTGGCACGACGCCGTATGGTACGGTGGCCGAATCGAGAACCCCGCTGCGATATGGGACGGTGTTGACTAATGTTTTTGAATACTGCATGGGTGAACAATCACCCAGTACCGCCGCTGGATGCGGAGGTTCTTTCTGGAGAAGCAACGTATTTGCAGGTTCCTCTCACGGAGGAGTACAGCGGCACGGGCGAATATTCCATCGTCAATTTCCCGAATCTCGAAGAAGTGTTCTTCCCTTCGGCCACAGAGACGATCCACCCGCATACATTCCTGAACTGCCCGAAGCTGAAGAAGATCACCGTTGCGAAAAAGCCCGGTACGATTCCCGGTGCTCCGTGGGGTGCGCCTGCGGATTGCAAAGTCATCTTCGATGTCAATGCGAAGCCGCGTGGCCTCACGTTCGTCCCGTCGTATGTTGTCGTTCCTCATACGACGAGCACGCCAGACCCAGCGAACTATCACAAGGCAATGCTCCAGCTCATCATGGACATCCGAAGCTACGCGACCAAGCGCAACTACCCGGGCTTCACCATCATCAACAATGGTGGCGTCGGTATTTTCGAGCCTGACGCGACACACGATTGGACATACGAGGACACGAAGAAGATGGGCGAGACGGTCGATGCCGTGACGGTCGAGGATGTCAATTATGGCGCTGACATCTACTGGAATACAGCGGATGACCGCGAGACTCCGCAGCAGTACCGTGATGAGTTCTATCGGCTCATGCATATCGCGGAGAACGTCGGCGTGCGGTCGCTCGTCATCGACTACTGCTGGAGCCCTGACAAGGTAAAGCATTCGTTCGAGATTACGAAAGCCAATGGATTCGGTGACTGCGTATGTACGGATCGCGAACTGTCATCGCTGCCGACGTATGACTTCCCGCACAACGTTAACGACTGCTACCACATCGATGACATAGAAAACTTCATGGTTCTGCTGAACTCGCAGCCTGACGTGAATCCTCCTTTCTCCAGCAAGGAAGACTACATCGAGAAAATGGCAGATACATGGTATGACTGCCTCATCATCGACCTCGAATACAACGGCGAAGTCCTTAGTCGAAATGACGTGGAGCGGATGCGGCACAAGCCGAATGGTTCTCGTCGAATGCTATGCTGCTACATGTCACTCGGCGAGGCAGAGGTCTACCGTCCATACTGGGATGACCGCTGGTCGAACTACAAGCACGACTCCGAAGACCCGCAGTCCCCGAATCACATGGATTGGAAGAAAGCGGTGTCGTACTGCGATTGGATTGCGGAGCCAAACCTCGACTGGGGCGGCGATTTCAAGGTGAAATATTGGACGGACGAATGGAAGAAAATTTTGTTCGGCACGGATGACTCGTACCTCGACCTCATCCTCCGTGCAAACTTCGATGGCGTGTTCCTCGATGTCATTGATGCCTATGAGTATTTCGAGGAGAAGCAGGCAGAGAAAGAAAAAGGAGGAGATGCGAATGCTTAACGCTGGATTCCAATATTTAGAGCAGCGCGACAAGGACGGGCTCATCGCAAAGAACGGCGTCGTATCGAAGGAGTCCCCGTTCACGACGGGCGACAACAATGGTGTCTATGATGTCATCGCGGAAGACCTGCGCTGGCTCTACGATAACAGAACTAAGGAAGGTGGCTCTGGACAGGTCGGCCCCGCTGGTAAAGATGGTATGTCTGCCTATGACATCGCGAAGAAGAATGGTTTCGTCGGCACAGAATACGAATGGCTGAAGACGCTGAAGGGCGACAAAGGTGACACGGGCCGCGCTGGTGTCGATGGCAAGGACGGCAAAGACGGCAAAGATGCCTATGCTTACGCCGTTGAAAAAGGATTCAAAGGTACGCAGGATGAATGGCTGGCATCGATGAAGGGTGCGCCGGGTGAATCGAACTACCAGATCGCCGTGAAGAATGGCTTCAAAGGAACGGAACAGGAATGGATCGACCAGCTCAAAGGTTCCGATGGTGCGCCCGGCAGAAACGGTGTCGATGGCAAGGATGGCAAAGACGGCAAGGATGGTGCGAGCGCCTATGATATTGCCGTGAAGAACGGGTACACATCCTCGGAAGTCAACTGGCTTGCGTCGCTGCATGGCAAGGATGGCAAGGACGGCAAGGATGGACACAATGGCCTCGACGGTCGCGGCGCAACGGTCAAGATCGGCACGATCACGGTCGGCGACAAGTTCGATATCCACAATAGTGGTTCGCCGAATGCATCGGTCTGGGACTTCGAGGTTCCGTCGTTCGATAATATTGCCCGTGGCGAGAACGGATATTCTGCGTATGACATTGCGGTGCAACACGGGTACGGGGGTGATGAATCGACGTGGCTTGCGTCTCTCGTTGGCCCAGAAGGTAAGTCGGCATATCAGTCTGCGCTGGACAACGGATTCAAAGGCGACGAGAAAGCATGGCTGAACTCTCTGCGCGGACTCGATGGCACGACATCGCACGTCAAGATTGGCGAGGCGAAGGTCGGCGATAAGCTCGCGATTACCAACACAGGCACGGAGCTCGATGCCGTTATCAACTTCACGTTCCCGCAGGACTGGAGCGTGCAGGGGAAGACGGAGACTACTACGACTTCCGAAACGAAGACCGACGAGAAAACTGGGGAGAAGACTACGACGGTCACGAACACTACCTATGTTCCAGTCCCCGGCAAAGATGGCCGCAATGCCTACGAGGTCGCAGTAGACAACGGATACAAAGGCACGCAGGATGAATGGCTGAAGTCGTTGCAGGGCAAAGACGGCAAGGATGGCAAGGACGGCAAGGATGGCGTATCGGCATACGATGTTGCAGTAGCGAATGGCTATCACGGGTCACAGTCCTCGTGGCTTGATTCTTTGAAAGGCAAGAACGGCCTCGATGGTGTCGATGGTGAGGACGGGCGCAGCGCATACGAACTCGCGTCCATCCATGGCTACGACAAGACCGAGGAGGAATGGCTCGAATCCCTGCACGGCAAGGATGCATATCGTCACGCAGTAGAGGACAAGGGATTCAAGGGAACCTTGGACGATTGGCTGGCCTCCCTGCATGGCAAAGATGCCTATCGCTATGCGGTGGAGAAAGGCTTCAAGGGAACCGAGGATGAATGGCTGGCGTCGATGAAAGGCAAGTCGGCATATCAGTCTGCGCTGGACAATGGATTTAAGGGAACCGAAAAGGAATGGCTGGCGTCCATGCAAGGTAAGTCCGCATATCAGACCGCAGTAGACAATGGATACAAAGGGACAGAGAAAGAGTGGCTGGCGTCCATGCAGGGCAAAGACGGTACAGCTGCGACAATCAGAGTTGGCAAGGTGAAGACGGGCGATACTCCGAGCGTTGTCAACGTCGGCACGGATCGCGATGCTGTGTTCGACTTCACGATCCCTGCTGGCGGCGGGACTTCCAAAGAGGGAACACCGGGAACGCCGGGTGCTGACGGCAAGTCCGCATTCGAGATCGCGGTTGCCCATGGATATAAAGGCTCGGAAGCATCGTGGCTCGAATCGCTCAAAGGCAAGGACGGCGCGAATGGCAAGGATGGTGCTGCTGGTAAATCCGCATATCAGACCGCAGTAGACAATGGATTCAAGGGTGACGAGAAAGCGTGGCTCGAATCCATGAGGGGTGAGAAAGGTAAGAGCGCATACGACGTTGCGTTAGACGATGGATTCCGAGGGACACAGGAAGAATGGCTGGCAAGTCTGCGCGGACGCAACGGTTCGACAGGTGCTTCTGGTATGTCTGCCTACGAGATTGCAAAGAAGAACGGATTCACAGGCGATGAGAAAGCATGGCTTGAATCATTGAAAGGTGCGAAGGGCGAGAAAGGTGATCCGGGTTCTGACGGTGGTGGCAGCCATGTGAAGATTGGCACAGTCACGACAGGAGATACGCCGAGCGTCACGAACTCTGGCACGGACGATAACGTCGTGCTCGACTTCGTATTCCCGAAAACTGCAACGGTGACGAAGAATGTCATCGACCTCACCGTCCCAGCAGCCTCGTGGAAGAACAAGGAGTTCTCGTTCTCTAATGATCTCATCAAAGCAGACTCCATTGTATTCCTCGGCCTCCCAACGAACACCGAGATTGATATGTTCAAAGCTGTGTCGCAAGCGTGCATTTCCTGTGTTTGGCAGGAGGGTGGCTACATGACGCTCTGTGCGATGCAGACGGTTCCGACCATTGACATCAAATTGCAACTGGTGGTGATGTAATGTTAATCAACACAATACCGTTTGATTTCAGTACGGTAACGAAGATTGAGACGGGGAGCAATGAGCTCTCCGAGATGGCAACGAAAATCATCTATCATGCCGACGATTTTTCCGTAGTGAATATCCCCGAGGGAACGAAGAAGCTACGCGGCTACATCTTCAACGATGTCTGGCCGAACACGCCGCTTGTCATCAATGTCCCCGAGGGCGTGACGCAGGTAGATTCCAAGGCATTTTGCAACTGTAGCATCGGGACGGTGACGTTCCCATCGACTATCACGTCGCTCCCAGCGGATTGCTTCACGGACACTTCGCCAGAGACGATTGTCATTCACAAACCTGCGAACTCCATCGGTGGATACCCGTGGGGCGCAGACAATGAGCCCGTAGTCAAGTGGGGGTGACGATATGGTTTTCATAAATTATCTCAAGGATTGCCATACGGCCAGCGAAGATACTGGCGGCAACGTGACGGCGAACAAACCTGACATCGGGTTCTATGAGGGTAGCGCAAAGTACCTCGCTATCCCGCATAGTGATGACTTCGACACCATCTATAACAACACGTTCAATGGCTGCACGGCATTGGAGGAACTGTACATCCCGTCGAACGTATCGATCATCGAGGCAAAGGCTTTCGCTGGTTGTCCTTCGCTGAAGCTCGTTACGCTCTGTCGCTCGAAGCCGAGTACATCGATGACGAAGAGGACGCCGTTCGGTGCTCCAGCGACGTGCAAGTTCGTCTACGATAAAAAGGCGAAACCTAAGACGTAAAGAGGTGAGGTCTATGGATGAATCGCAAGTCATCAAATTCTACGACAAGCTCTCGGAAATGTCCGAGAGGATTGCGCGAATGGAAACGATGCTGCAAGCGAGAGAAGAGGAGAACACGCGGATCACGTCGATCCTCGACGAACATGAGGAGCGCATTGTGTCCCTTGAAGAGAACAAGGCAAAGTTCTTCGGGATCAAGGAATTTCTCGCGTGGAGTATCGCGGTCGGCATCGCAATCTGGGGGGTGTTGAAATGAAGGAAAGGATTCAGAAGTTTGCATCGTGGTCGGAGGTGCATCACATGGCGCTCGTGTATGGCGCGGGGGCCATTGTGCTTCTACTGCTGACCTGCTGGACGGCATCGATCCTCGCAGGTTTCTGGCTCAATGGAATCTTCGGGACGAAGTTCGAGTTGAACATCGGTGTCTCCGGCATCGCAACGGTGGCAACCGCTGGCGCTACGATTTACGGCATCGCACGCGCAGCGCAGGCAAAGTATCTCACCGATAGCAAATTCAACTCGACGGAAAATGATAGGCCGTATGGAAAGGATGATGTGAAATGAAAGGTTTTGATGTAAGTGAAAACAACGGGTACGTCGATTTCGCGGAGGCGAAAGCCGAGGGCTATGACTTCGTTATCGTGCGTTGTTCCTATGGGCAGAACGGTCGCGACACAATGTTCCTCGACAACGTAAACCGCGCACATGACGCAGGTCTTCTCGTCGGCGCATACCACTACGACTACTCGACGGACACCGATGATGCTCTGCGGAACACGCAGAACTGCCGCAATGCCATCGACGAAGCTGGGGTTATGCTGGAGCTTCCCGTGTTCTATGATATGGAGGACGCGGATGGCTGGAAGTCTCGTCACGGTTTTGATCCAGCGGATGCGACGGCACTCTGTCAGACGTTCGTCGAAAACATCGGTCTGAACTGCGGTGTCTATGCAAGCGAGTCTTGGCTGAACAACTACATCGATTGGCAGTCCCTCGGCTGCGCCGTCTGGAATGCAAGCTGGTATAGCAATCCGCAGGAGCCATGTCCGGGCGATGGTGTCGATGGTATCTGCGGCTACATGTGGCAGTACACGGATTCCGCGACGATTGCAGGGAAGCAGCTCGACGCTGACTACATCTACGAGGCAGAGTGATGGACTTCATCATGCAGCATAAAGCTGCGATTGTAAAGGTGCTCATCGTGCTTCTCATCGCTGGCCTGTCGTTTTTCGCAGGCTGGAAAGCGTGCCAGCATTTCGGTGCGAACATCGTAGAGAAGCCCGTGACCGTCACGGAAGTCAAAGAGGTCAAAGTCCCTGTCGCTGCGGAGACGAAGACGGAGGTGCAGTACGTCCCGAAGGAATCGGCGCACGACGCTGATGTCCAGATCGCGACGAAGAGGCCCGAGATTGTCGTTGACTACAATGGACAGCAGACGAAGTTCGCGACGCTCGACAATGAGCAGCAGAAGTTTGAAAAAGGAAAGCTCAAGGTGGAGCAGGAATCCAAGACGGTTCTCGATGTGACGCCGATTGTCCAGCGCGAGGTGCAGACGGCGGTCGAACAGAACACCGCGAAGCTCGAAGCGCAGAAGGACGCAGAGGTCAAAGAGGTAAAGAAGGATGAGACGAAGAAACGTCATCGGACGAACATCGGTTCGTTCCTTGCAGGTGTCGCCGGGGGCATTATCCTCCACGGTTGCCTGTGATATTCGAGGCTCGGCAGAGAAATCTGTCGGGCCTCTTTTTTGTTTTGCTTGACACATTTTTGTTAACGTAGTAATATATAAGTGAATTAACAAAGATGTTATTTGATTCACGAGGAGGTGATACCATGAAGTACATTCGTTTCACAGTACAGACGAAGGAGCCGCACCTCTATGAGTATGCGAAGTCTTACAAGAATGGGGACAAGATGCCGCCGTGTCCGCACCATTGGAACTTCCGCGATGACCCGATGTTCGACCATCTGTCTACAGAGTTCTGCACGCAGAAAGAAAAGAGACGCATCGCACGTCGCAGCGACCAACGGTTCGTCCGTGATCTCATCGAGAGAATGGAGGCATTGAATTGATTCCTGATGTGATTCTCAATGCGCTCATCAAAATGCCCGCCGATGAAGCGGCGGGATTCATCGAGCGCAAGGGCATGTTAAAAAATCTCCTGAAGGAGCTTCGGGCTCGTCGGGACAACGCCGCAATGTTTTTATCTATGGAGGAAAAAGTTTATGAATGAAGTCCAGATTTTCAACAATGAAGAGTTCGGCTCGGTTCGCACGGTACGTCTCGAAGATGGCCCGTGGTTCGTTGGCAAAGACGTTGCAGAAATCCTTGGATACCGCAACACGAACAAAGCTATCCTCGACCACGTTGATGAGGAAGACAAGTTCCTGCGTGGAAGCAGGGGTAACGAAATGGGAAAACTCTTTAGCTCGCTAAAGGAAATGCAGGAAACCTTCGGTCGGCAGGACAACTGGTTCATCAACGAATCAGGCGTGTATGCATTGGTCTTCGGTTCAAAACTGCCAGCGGCGAAGAAGTTCAAGCATTGGGTAACGAACGATGTTCTCCCAAGCATTCGTAAGCACGGCGCGTACATGACAACGGAGACGATGGCGAGAGTCATTAGTGACCCCGACTTTGCCATCGGTCTTCTCCAAGCGCTCAAAGCAGAACAGGAGAAATCCAAAGACCTCGAAGCAAGGATCGAGCGCGAGAAGCCGATGACGGAGCTCGGCAAAGCCATTACATCGGCAGAGGAGAACATCAGCATCGGAGACATGGCAAAGATTCTCCGTCAGAGCGGCGCTCATGTTGGGCGCACGAGGCTCTTTGAAAAACTCCGCGATGATAACCTCTTGCAGAAGTCGAAGAACGAATGGAACATCCCGACACAGAAAGCTATGGAATCAGGACTGTTCCATATCAAGGAAACGACGTGGACGAATCCCGCGACTGGATTCAGGTCAATCACAAAAACAACGGAAATCACGCCGAAAGGCCAGAGCTATTTCATCGCAAAGTATCTTTGATATAAAAATGGACGCCTGAGATGCCCCACGTACCTCTATAGAGGTATGACGTTATAGAGGTATAGCGTTATAACGTCATAGAGGTATGAGGGGCATTCTCGTGCGTCTACGAAGGTTTCCTATGTATTTTGGAACGAAAGGATTGGTGTCTATGTATTTTTATGAGATTGGCCGCGAGATTACGAAGATTCAGGAGCGGGAACACATGTCAGTCGTTGACATTTTCTCCTGCGTACCTCCGATGTATAATGAGGACAACAACAAATTATTCCGTTATCTCTGCGCGTGGAACAGCCTCGGGCATTACCCGCAGGGAATCGAACTGTGACAGCAAAGGAGAAAGCAATGGGCAAGTACGAATATCTTTACCGCGTTGAATCGTGGGACAAATACGAGTCGCAGAAGAAATCCGTGAGGAATGTCTGGGCTACCAACAAAGCTGCTATCAAAAAGGAGTACAAGGGAACAGAGCATATTCATTCCTGCGAGAGAGTCTTAGACGAAAACGGAAAGCCAATGAAACGGGGGATTGAATGAAATACGTATCGCTGCATAACCACAGTCATTTCAGCTTGCTCGATGGATACCAGACGATCCCAGAGATGGTATCGCGGGCGAAAGAACTGGGAGCCACCGCGCTTTCCATTACAGACCACGGGACGATGCGTGGCGTCGTAGAGTTCTACAAGGAATGCAAAGCACAAGGCATTAAGCCGATCATCGGCTGCGAGTTCTACTTCTGCCCAGACATCACAGTCCGCGACCGTTCGATGACGCACCACCTCGTGCTCCTTGCAATGAACGATGTGGGCTATCGGAATCTCAAAGAGCTCGACACGATTGCCTACAAAGAAGCCCACATGTTTTACAAACCGCGCATCGACGTGGATGACCTGCGGATGCATAGCGCTGGCATCATCTGTTTGTCGGCGTGCATGGCGTCCATCGTGAATACGCCAGACGGCGAAGAATGGTTCGAGAAATTCCATGACATCTTCGGGGACAGATTCTTCGCAGAAATCCAGCCGCTCAACATCGACAAGCAGCAGGAGTACAATGCGAAGGTCATTGGCCTTGCGCGGAAGTACAATGTTCCCCTCGTGGTTACGACCGATGCCCACTATGCTCGTCCCGAAGACGAACCCTATCATTACCTGTGGTTGCAGATTCACGGCAACGGATACCACGACAACGAGAACTACCAATGGAGCGAGGACGAGCTGCGGAAAACGCCGTGGATTCCAGATGATGTCAAAGACGAATGCATCGAGAGCACGGCACGGATCGCTGAGATGTGCAATGTGGAGATTGAGTTCGGCGGTATGCATTACCCTGTCTACACCGACCGCGATGCTGGCGAAGTTGTCCGCGAAATCTGCCGGAAGAACTGGAAAGCCAAAGTCCCGCACGGGCATTACGCCGAATACGCAGAACGCTTCGAGGCAGAGATGAAAGACCTTGAAGCGACGAATTACTTGAACTACTTGCTCATCATCTGGGACTTGGTAAACTGGTGCGTGAAGAACAACATCCCAGTCGGCGAGGGGCGCGGGTCTGCTGCTGGTTGCCTCGTCGGGTATCTCATGGGATTTCACAAGGTAGACTCCATCAAGTTCGGCACAGAGTTCTTCCGCTTCTGCAATCCGTATCGCGTCACCATGCCGGACATCGACACCGATGTATCGACGAATCAGCGCAGCCGCATCATCGACTATATCAGAGAGCACTACGGTACGGTCTACAAGGTCACGACCTACGGCTATACCAAGAATCCCGACAAGCCCGACGTGGGTAAGCAGGCGGTTCTCCGTGCCGAGCAAGCGCTGGAGAAAGAGGAATTTTTATCCCTCTCAGATGCCGCACAAGCCGAGGTAAAACGTCGCAAGAGTAATAAGCTGGACACGGGATTGCGGTGGACACATGAGCGAGTTCTCGCGGTTACACGGCAGCTCAAAGAATCTCTCGATGAAATCCTCACAGTCCCCTCGGACTTTACGAAGGAGGAACGTGAACGCCTCCTCGATGTGTCCAAGCATTTCGCCGGGCGTCTCGACAAAGAAGGTGTCCATGCGTCGGCGATCCTTGTTACCCCTGATGCCGTCGAAAAGTATTGTCCCATCGAGGGCTGCACATCGACGAATACATCGACGGGCAAGCGCGAGTACATCCGCGTCGCAGCCTTTGAGTATCACACGCTGGAGGCGATGGGGCTGCTGAAGCTGGACATCCTCGGCCTCCGCACGCTGGACATCATCGACGATTGCCTGAAGATGATTGACGTGCCGCTGTCCCTCGAAAGTATCCCGATGGATGACGCAAAGACTTATCAGATGTATGCCGATGGCAACACGACGGGCGTATTCCAGATGGAATCGCCGGGCATGCAGAAGATTGCGCGGGAACTCCACGTCAATTCCTTCGATGACCTCGCAGTTCTCGTTGCGCTCTATCGCCCGGGCCCGCTGGATTCTGGCATGCTCCAGCAGTATATCGATGCGAAGAACGGGAAAATCGAAGTCACGTATCCATGTGAGGCAATGGAAGAAATCGCTGGTAGCACCTATGGCGTCTTGGTTTATCAGGAAATGATTATGAAAATCGCAATGAAGATGGCTGGATATAACCTTGGGCAGGCCGATGCACTCCGCAAGGTTATCGGTCGCAAGGAGCTTACGAAAATCAAAGAGGCCGTCGCAGAGTTCGTTGCTGGCTGCGAGAAGAACGGGTACTCCCACGAGGTAGCAGCGGAGGTAGCAAAGCAGATCGAAGCGGCTGGAAGGTACTGCTTCAATCGCAGCCACGCGGTTTCCTACGCGAAGCTCTCGTACAAGACGGCGTATCTCAAAGCTCATTACCCTGTGCAGTACATGTGTGCGCTGCTCAATTCGAGGAGCGACCAGAAGAAGCTCCTGCCGTACATCGAGGAGTGCCGCCGTATGAAAATCAGGATTCTCCCGCCGAGCCTCAAGGTCGGGAACCTGACGTGGACGGTGGAGGGCGATGCACTCCGTGTTGGACTGACGTACATCAAAGGCGTCGGCGAGATTCCGCAGCTCCCATCGCTTGACTGGGATACTGTGGTGTCATCGTACAACAAGCGTGTGGTCGAAAATCTCATCAAGGCTGGTGCGATGGACTACACAGGCAAGTCCCGTGGCTGGATGATCGCGAACCTCCAGTCTACGAAGGAAGTCATGGAACGCAAGGCGCATTGCAAAGAGCGCATCAAATACTACGAAGAGCAGGCGTGGAGCACCACAGATGAAAAGAAGCATCGCCACGCAAAGGACATGCGCCTGAAGTGGTATCAGAAGCTCGGCGAGGTGATGTTCGTAGAGAACGCCGAGAAGCGCTACGATGCTATCGCCGGTGAGATGGAGGTGCTTTCGTTCTCGTTTCACGAGCTGCCAAAGGTGCTGATCGGCACGCCGAAGGACATCCACGAGTTCACCGACAAGAACGGTGGGCTGATGGCACGCATCACGTTCGCCACGGACTACGGAGACATCAGCGGCATCGTCTTTTCCAGCGCGTGGAAGAAGCAGAAGTATCATGACCGATACCGTGGATGGCAGCGCGGAATCAGCGTTGAGCCGGGACATCGCTACGAATTCATGCGGAACAAGGGCGGCGTCATCGTGGATGCCATTGAGCAGGAGCAAGCTCGCAAATGACATTCTGTATGTTGCGCTGAATATCAAGGCAAGCAAGCGTTGACACAAAAACTCCCCGAGACATTACCCTCGGGGAGTTCTTTTCGATTCGATCACTGGAGCTGAATAGGCTTCGCCTTTCCGAATCCATCTTTCGGCAGGAATTTCAAATCGCTAATCTGGACATCTTTTGGAACATCAAAGAACAACGAAATCCCAGAAACTGAAAGTCCCGGATTGACCTCGCTCAAATACCACGGGCCGTTCCAATCCTTTGTGCTCATTCTAAGCGCTAAGTTTGCTTCGCCATCCATCTTGTACGTAGCGCCAGTTTGCTTATTGTACAGAACGAAGAACCCTTCCGGCGCTGGCTGACGGGTTTCAGTACCGTTGTTTTGGTCGTCAATGACTACGACAACATATCTCCCGTTTGGCTGCTTGTTACCAGCACTCGTCTGCTCTTTTACCTGCGTAATTTTGTATTCCCAATCTGCATAAGTTACAGCTTCGTTTACATTGGCTGTCTCTGCAACCATAGGAACGCCATTCTCGAAATTTCCTTCATAATTGTTTTGCGGGCTGTATTTATCTACGAGTTTTCCCTGACCGTTCAAACGATCATTGGAATACGTTCCTTCTTCCGATCTTCCAAGATCAGGCCATGTTGTTTTTCCTGATCCATCGAAGTGCCCATCTTTGAATTGTCCCTCGTAAACCCAAGTCATGCCTTTACTATTTTTCGTCGTGAACTTACCTTTGCCATTCGGGACATTCTTATCGTTGACCTCGCCCGTATACGTTCCGCTCCGATCGCCATAGCTAAGACTCAGCGTCATCTGCTGATCGGAGACTTTCTTCGGCCCGCCGCATCCGACGAGGACGAAACACAGGAGTACCGATAATGCTACTACTAGGAATTTTTTCATTGAAACCCCTCCTCGTATGAAATCGTCACTTGCTATGCGCTTCGATAGCTCCACTCGCTTTCACGAATCCCACGCCAGCAAGAATAGACACAATGGCTGCATAGGAGCAAGAAATCCCGATGTCACCAAACATCATTGCCCCCAATCCTAGCCCGACAATTCCAAAAATAATCATGGCAATTCCGATTGCTTTCATTTGACTTCACCATCCAATCCTATTGATCCTAATTGACTCATACAATATAGTTCGACATTCGATTAAAATATCCTGCTTCTATTTCTAAAATATGAAGCATCATTGCTACCTACGCAGGCAAAGAAAATCCCCGAGGAAAATCCCCGGGGACTTTTTTTGTCATTCCATCGATACGAAGAATGCGTAGGAGCTTGTGTAGATTGGGTCGCTGCTATTGCTACGATCAACATCCATGCTGCTGCATTCGATGACGCGCTTGGAAATGCGCGGGTACATCTTTTCGGTAACGTTCGAGTGTCCGTCGCTGGCATTGTAGAACTCCTGAATTTCCTCGTCGTTCATTCCAATGATTTTCATGATGCAATGCTCGGCATCGACCTGCTCATTGATTTGCTCGTCGAACACTTCGTCTGGAGCACTGTATGCACGGGAATGCTTGAGCATAACGCTGCTTACCATGCCTCTATTGTCGCAACGGAATTTTACCGTCGTGTATTTGCCCATGTGGGCAACATAGATTGTGTAGGCATTATCGGCATCTGGGCCACCATAGTTCAGGTCGGAGAACGTCAACGGCCCGTGCTTCTCCTGCTGCGACAGCTCTTCCATCTGCTGCATGAACTCCTGCGGCGTGAGGTTGCTGATGCTCACGAAGTTGTACGACGCTGCCTCGGACATCCCGAAGGATGACAGGATGAACACAGCTACCAGCACGATTACCTTGAAAAACTTTTTCATTACTCTTCGCCCTCCATTGCTTTAATATGTGCGACCGCTGCGTCTATGATGGCGCGGCTGATTTTTGTATTGCTCTCGAATGCATACCTGCGGAACAGTTCGTATTCCTCGTTGGTAAGATATATAGAAGTCTTCACGTCCCACGATTTCGCCTTTGGCTTCTTCGGCGGCTCCGCTGGCTTTTCCTCTGGAGATTCCTCAGGCTTAGACTCTGGCTCCTCTGGCTCTTCGTCCCTCTTCGGAATCGCAGGAGGCTCTTTATTGTATTCATCGCCATGTAGGAAGACATTCCTCATCGCATCCGACGTAAATCTTTTTCTTTTAGACATTGAGCTTGTCCTCCGTTATCGCCGTTGTCTTCCTTTCTTCCTCCAGCGCCTTTGTCTCTGCCAGCTTCTCTTCGTTTTTCTTGATGACCTTAAGGAGTTCCGTAGTGAACTTCGAGTAGTCCTCCGTCCCCGTCGAATCCTTGCGATACATGAAGATCGGCTGGTGGATCGACGGGACTTCCGAGAACGCAATAGTTTCGCGGATTTCCGTTTTGAACAGAGTAGTGCCGATGGTCTTCGCGTACTTCTTGAAGATTTCCTTGTAGTCCTGCGCGATGTTCGTTCTGCCACGGTAGCGCGTCAGGAGGATGCCTGCGATTGCCAGATTGGAATTAAAGTATTCCCGCACTTCCTTGACGCTATCACTGACAGACACGATGCCGTCCGTCGAAAGCTCGTTGGCCTCCGCAGGGATCACGATGTAATCCGCAGCCATCATTGCATTAGTCGTGACAACATCCACGGCTGGCGGCGTATCGAGGATGCAGAAGTCGTAATCCTTATCGATAGTCTTTAGAGCATTGATAAGACGCATGACGCGCCCCGGCCCTTCGGACAACACCTGCCCGATGGTGAACAACGACCTGCTGCCCTTGACGAAATCGAACCACTCCGTTTTAACGATGGCGTTCTTGATGGGAACCTCGCGTGTAAGCACGGAGTATGCGGTCGGACAGTTTTTATTGAACCCTGAAACCTTTGTGAGATTGCATTGTCCATCGAGATCGATGGCGAGAACTTTGAAGTCTCTGAATTTAAGCATTGCCGCCAGCGTATATGCTGTGGTAGTCTTGCCGACGCCGCCTTTTTTATTGCAGATCGCGATGGTAATCATAGTCATACCTCCATACCGTTATACCTCTATACCGTTATACCGTTATAACGGTATACCTCTATGCCCCTATAATACACCGTTATTCGATGAAATACAAGCGGTAACATCAATGTTTTCGCCATTCATACCGTTATACCGTTATACCTCTATGCCGTTATACCGCTATACCGTTATACCTCTATACCGTTATAGCGGTAACAAAAAAGTTGTTGACAAGATTGAACTACATATGCTATGATTATCCACAAGATACCTCGGCAGCTCCGGGGGAATGAATACAGGCAAAAAAAAGAGAACCTTGACGAGCAAAGTTCTCAAAGGGTTTCTATCGAAGTCTTGACGTAGCCAAGCGTTCATCGATATAAAATGATTACTTAGATTATACAATACGAACGCCGCTACGTCAAGGCTTCGTGCGAGTTTAGCGGAAGAACTCGGGTATCAAAAACGCCCCGATGTGCCGAGGGAATAAATAGGCATGAGAGATAGATGGACGCGGCTACCATCGACAAACGCTTTTCAACCACCAGCTTTCGGCGTTTCTCTCTGGGGCGAAGACGGCCATGAGAATAAACGGTCTGGGTTGCGGTGATGTATCTCGAAGAACCTTCGGGTTCTGGGAGGCCATTCGACGTTGCGGAGAGATAAGCAACGGATGACGATGGATATGCGTAGCTGGTGGTCGATGGGGGCGATGATCCTAACGGGCATCATGGTTTATCGACGCTCTCCTTGAGTCACGACGAAGTTCTTTTCTTTGTCGTGCCTCGGGGAGACGTGTCTTCAAAAAGCTCAAAAGCCTTCAAGCATTTCATGGATTCGATGTGATTGTCAAGTCCTACCTCCGAACGATACAGAGAAAATTTATAAAGAATCATCCCGATACGAACTACCGATAACCACAGGCTCTACGATGAGGATACGATAGCAACAACCACCGCCTCTCCCTAGTGTCATAACGTTTCTCGATTCTGTCGCAGACAGCGGAAGGGACGGCGCGAGGGTTCTGCCGCAGGCAGGTTCCGAACGACGGCACTCCGCAAGAAGGGCAGCACGGATGTATAACGGTTATCGTAGTAGAGTGTTGGGAGGTTTCCTCCCGACAAGTAGAGCTTAACATCGTAGACCATCGAACAAATCGGAGGAGTTCAACGCTCCACCGTGAACAGAAATTCGACTGGTGACGAAACTCACCTGTGGAAAAACATGTGGATAACATAGCAATAGGATAGTAGCACTACGTAGGAGCCAGCGGCGGCGCGTCGTTGGTTCCTTTTTTGTATCGAAAAGCAAGAGCATCCGTGCTTTCGTTTATTGCTGGAGAATACATATGATAAAATCCATTGTACTTAGTACCGATATTATTTCACAGATGTTTAATTCACAGAACTTTGCAGAGTTTAATCCTTGACATCTGAAGCACATTGTTGTAACATTAGTGCAATAGAAATCATTGTCTATTGAATTGGAAGAATTTCGAATACGGCGTATTTCTTATGATACGATTCAATAAACAAATTCTATCACGATACCATAGAGGCATAGAAGCAATTCATTTATAAAATTTCCACTTGATTTTTCTTGTTTTAAGTCCTATACTCTGAGTTGTTGATAACGATTACATAGGGGGGGGATTGGTATATAAATTATAACGAAAATATGTGGATTAACAGTATGACACAGATATTCGAAGCTCTCTGTGTATGCGAGGCAGAGCTGCTTGAATATATAGCCGCTTCGCAGTACATCGTGGATGATGTTTCATACGAAGATTCCAACTTTTAGGTGTGTTTTTACGGAGGATAATTGCATGGATGTAATGATTAGCAAGGAAGATTTTCAAGAATGGATCAAAGGACTTTCAGCGTTATCTCTTGCGCTTGCGACGATGGGCGAACAGGGCATTGAAGTTCCACCAGAAGCTAACTATGTAATCAGTCGAATCCTCGATGCAATCGCAACTATGGCAGCATAAAGAAAGCGACGAGTCATTGTGACCCGCCGCTTTCTTTTTTTTTTACATCGTTTCCGATGGCTGATCTTCGCGTGCCTTGATCGCTGTCACGAGCTGCTTCTTCAGCGTCTCCATCGCCATCTTGACTTCTGGTGGTGTATCGTCCTGGTCTTTGTTGTTGTCATTGAGTCTCCTGCGACCGTCCCCATGCGGATCGTCGGAGATGCCCATGAGATATTCGATGGAGACATCGAAGAATTTAGCCATCGCGTAGATCAGGTCGAACCTCGGCTTCACTTCGCCGTTCTCCATGCGGCCGATCGTCATCGATGTCATCTCTACGCCGAAAGCATCCTTGATTGCCTTGGCAAGATCGGTGCGTGCGTCGATTCCCTTGGCTACTCGTAGCTGACGAATGCGGTTTCTTTTTGGATCATATAACATATTTCTTTTCCCCCCTAAAAAAACTTTCACAAACATGTTGACACATTCACTCTACCGTTGTATAATAACATTGTTGTGAACGAGATAACCGTTGTGCTATTCCCTATATCTCTAAGTATAGCATAACGGAAACTTTAACGCAATAACTTTTAGATGCATACATGTTAACGCAAAGGAGAAATGCCAATGAATGTGAACAAGATGATGTCCGACAAGCTCGTTGCTTCCCCGCAGGGTACGGCGTACTGGTCGAAGGTCAATACCGTTGTCGATGACAACAACGGCAAGCTAAACTTCCAGATTTCGGTGGAGTTCGATGCAGACACGGAAGCGAAGATGAAGAAGTATTGCAACGGCCTCATCGAAAAGGCAAAGGCAATGCCAGAGTTCGACGGCAAGAAGTGGCGCAACGAACCGTACATGCCGTACCACACGAACGATGATGGCCAGACGCTGTTCAAGTTCAAAACCGCAGCGTTCGTCAAGGATCGCACGACGGGCGAGGATGTGAAGA
>Ga0256406_1000442_pt1 | contig 76439 bp, 64 predicted proteins | sample RumenRJG_03DNA_FD_185986 | JGI IMG/M metagenome (GOLD analysis project Ga0256406, IMG submission 185986) | Bovine rumen microbial communities from Lethbridge, Alberta, Canada - RJG_03 | ecosystem: Host-associated > Mammals > Digestive system > Stomach > Rumen | place: Canada: Alberta | collected... | reverse complement strand
AATGTTACTCTCTGGGGTCTTTTCTTTTTTGAAAAATGAAGTTCAGGTTTCTATGGACATTGTATCGGGCAGTTCCTGGACATGCAAGCAAATCAGATCATGGACGTTTTAATAGAGGCGAAACAACGAGGAATGAACTGGAATACAAAGTCGCAAAGGGAAATGTGTGTCGGCGTTGTATAGAAGTAATATACGATATATATCCGTTACAGATGCTTGGAGAAGGGGATGACATCAGTTCTTTTTATAATACTTTGAATATTCAAGTATCAATATGGATTGCATTGGAACAATATTAACTGGAGATTATCGTGTATCGGATGGAAGAATCTATTACGTATGTGATGTTTTAACAATGAAAGAGAGGATATGAAGCAATAAATGGGCAATTTATCGAGAATGCAGGGATCCCCTTGGCATGTAGAACGTATGGAACGCGGAGACGGGGACAAGAGACGTCATCGCAGCAGGTGCGTTCATTTTCATAAGCAAGAAAAACACTGTGACTACTATCATGGCACGTGCTTCGGATCAGCCCATTGCGGACATTACAAAGAAGGTAATAGTAGGAATAAGAAATTTGTTGATTCGGTCAGAAAAGAGAATGATCAAGTGAAGAAAAACGACGTGTCGGGATCTGGAATAACGAGTATTGAGATGTTTGGAGTACGCACGGGTACGGAGGAAACCCCGTTTGTTAAACGATATAGCAAAGTAACATTGCAAGCAGATAGTAAGGAGAAATTCAATATTATCATTGTTGAAGATGGTCGTGGTGATCCATTCTCGGAACCCATGAAAGTATCTGAAACTGCTGCACTTGGTAAAGCGTTATTAAGACATAAAGAGGGTGACACAGTTCGGGTAAGGATAAATGACGAGGCAGTGAATTATGAGATCATAAAAATCAGATAATTTTTTCCGCTGCGAAAGACACTTCATTTGAGTATAAATATAAGAACGAGCAAGCTGTAAGTAACAAAAATATTAATCATCACATTTCAAAGAAGGTGTTAACATGTCCATTATTGGTGCATTCATGGTTCCCCATCCGCCGATTATTCTTGCAGAGGTCGGCAGAGGAGAGGAATATAAGATTCAGAAGACTCTGGATGCGTATATGCAGGCGGCGCGGGAGATCGCGGATCTGGATCCGGAAACCATTGTGATATCCTCTCCGCACAACGCCATGTACTACGATTATTTCAACATATCCGGCGGAGAGCGGGCATACGGGGATTTCAGCCAGTTTCGCGCCCCGCAGGTCAGTTTCGATGTGAAATACGATGTGCAGATAATACAGTCCATCTGCAGTCAGGCAGAGCGGGCGCATTTTCCTGCCGGAACCCTTGGTACGCAGAGCGAACTGGATCACGGATTCATGATTCCGCTGTATTTTCTTAAACGTCAGGGATTTACTGATTTTGACACCGTCCGGATCGGCCTTTCCGGGATGTCGCTGAAAGACCACTATCGCCTCGGCATGATGGTGAAACAGGCAGCAGAGGAAACCGGAAAACGCGTTGTCTACATTGCCAGCGGCGATCTTTCCCATAAGACCCGCGCAGAGGGTCCGTATGGTTATGATCCGCACGGCCCGGAGTACGACAGAAGAATCATGGACGTCATGGGAAGAGCAGCGTTCGGTGAACTGTTTGATTTCTCCGACGTGTTCTGCGAACAGGCGGCAGAATGCGGCCACCGTTCCTTTGTCATGATGGCGGGTGCCCTGGACCGGACAAAAGTTGAAGCTGCAAGGCTGTCTCATGAAGATGTATTTGGCGTTGGCTACGGGGTATGTACATTTCATGTGACTGGCGAAGATCCTTCCAGGAACTTTCTGGATCAGCAGCGTGAGAAAGAAAAACAGCATCTGGAAAAGAAAAAGGCATCGGAAGATGAGTTCGTCCGGCTTGCGCGCGCATCAGTAGAAAGCTGGGTTGCCAGCCATCAGAAAATCCAGGTGCCGGAAACTGCATCGCCCGAGCTGGCAGACAGCCGCGCAGGCGCATTTGTCACCCTTCATAAAGACAGCCGCCTGCGCGGCTGCATCGGCACGATCCTTCCGGTCAGAGACAGCCTCGCAGAGGAAATCATAGAAAACGGCATCAGCGCTTGCTCCAGAGACCCGCGCTTCCCGGGAGTCGAGCCTTCTGAGTTGCCTGAGCTGGAATACAGTGTTGATGTTCTGGGTGACCCGGAGACAATCACTTCTGAAGATCAGCTTGACGTAAAAAAATACGGTGTAATCGTCACCAAAGGGAGCCGCAGAGGACTGCTTCTACCCAACCTCGATGGCGTTGACACCGTGGAAGAGCAAATCGCTATTGCAAAAGAAAAAGCCGGCATCGGAAAGCACGAACATGGCGTCCAGCTGGAGCGCTTCCAGGTCGTCCGCCATTACTAATCTGCAATCCCGAAGAACAAGAGCAGGCAAACTTCGGGAATTGCGCAGAAATAAGCCGGTTCCCGAAGTCAAAAATAAAAGTTCGGGAACCTTCGATTTATAACCGCGATCCCGAAAATTAAGAGACAGATCTTTCGGGATCGCGGGCTTCGTATATCGTGATTCAGAAATTGAGTTTACAAGAATAATATTATGGAAAGGAGTGAGTCGGGTGAAATGTGAGGTTTGTTTTCATCACTGTGAGCTGAAAGATGGACAGATCGGATTCTGCCGGGTCAGGCAGTGCGCCGGCGGCAGAATCCGGTCTGTGAATTATGGGAAACTGACGGCGCTGGCGCTTGATCCGATTGAAAAGAAGCCGCTGCGCCGTTTTTATCCGGGGAGCATGATATTGTCGTGCGGGAGCTGCGGGTGCAACCTTGCGTGTGAGTTTTGTCAGAACTATGAGATTTCTATGGCAGCAGAAGGGGATGTGCAGACGGAAATGTACACGCCTGAACGGCTGGTGGAGCTGGCGAAGGCGCTGGTGCCGCAGGGGAATATCGGGATCGCGTTTACATATAATGAGCCGCTGGTCGGATATGAATATGTGCGGGATGCGGCAGAGCTGGCGCATGGGAAGGGATTGAAAACCGTGCTGGTGACGAACGGGACAGCAGAGCTTCCAGTGCTGGAGGAGGTTTTGCCGTATATTGACGCGATGAATATTGATCTGAAGGGATTTACGGAGGAGTATTATTCCAGGAACTGCAGGGGAAGTCTTTCGCAGGTAAAGGCGTTTATTGAGCGGGCGTGCGTGGACTGCCATGTGGAGCTGACGACGCTGATTGTACCTGCGGAAAATGATGCGGAAGAAGAAATGGAGCAGGAGGCGGCATGGATTGCTTCGCTGAACGGAGGAAGCGGGAAGGAGATCCCGCTGCATGTAACCAGGTTTTTCCCGCGCTATCACATGTCAGACCTTCGGCCGACACCGGTGAGAACGGTGTATCATCTCGCGGAGATTGCACGGAAGAGCTTGAAGTATGTATATACGGGGAATTGCTGATGCAATGAATATGTGGTTGTGCAAATACCCGGGAACTGGTAAAATGACAGAAAACAGGGGGAATTGGGAGATATACGGACAATAAATTGGACTAAATGAGGATGTTTTGCGATGGATATTCAGAAAGTAAAGGTATATCTCTGTGCGATTGACCGGGGTAGTCTGTCGAAGGCGGCGCGGGCGTTCGGCTACACGCCGTCCGGGGTCAGTCATATGATGCAGGCGCTGGAAGATGACGTGGGATTTCCGCTTTTTGTGAGGACCAAGAGGGGAATCCTTCCGACTGACGATGCACTGCGGGTTCTTCCCGGGCTGAGAAAACTCTGTGCGCAGCATGATGCAGTAGAGCTGCAGGCGGAGGAAATCCGGGATATGGACAGGGGTGCGGTGAATATTGCGTCGTATTCCAGTATCGCGAGTCAGCTCCTGCCTAAGGTCGTCGCTGCGTTTCACCGGGATTTTCCGAATATTAAAATCAATATTCGCGAGGGCGTATGGCAGGAGGTATCTAATTATCTAATCGAAAAGTGGGCGGATCTCGGGTTTTACAGCTACCGTCCGACGATCCGGAGCAGATGGGTGCCGCTGATGCAGGACCGGATGATGGTGGCCCTTCCGCCGAACCATCCGCTGGCGGACCGAGAATCGGTATCTCTGGAAGAGCTGAAAGATGAAACGTTTATTATGCCGGCGTTTGGAATGGATCTGGATGTTATGGATGTTATGAAAGACGCAGATATAAAGCTGAACAGCATGATTACCACGCTTGAAAATTATTCTGCGATCGGTCTGGTAGAGGAGGGTGCCGGAATTCTCATCACTCAGGAATTGGTGACACGGGGAAGAACCAACCGGATCCGGCTTCTTCCGCTTAATCCGCCGATGGAAATTGAACTGGGCGTATCCGTTCCGATGGCATCTGAAATGAGGCCGCAGGTGAGAACTTTTGTGCGGTACGCAAAAGAAATGATTACAGATATGTAATCATTTTATTGTCTGCCCGTTAGACGACAACAAGGTTCCCGGGCACCCACCCGACGCTTCAGCGTCGTGGAAGGGTGGGGTTCTTATTTTCTGAAAACAAAAGCTATCATACATTTTCACCTCTGAATGTTGCTGCGAGCAGTATATTTATACTGCCTGCGGCATATTTTTTTATGCTTGCTTGATGCAGATGTGAAGAATATGCATATTCAATATGAAACAGTTTCGCTATCGCAAAACGTAATAGTATGTTAATGTATTGTCAGACAGAAGATACAGTACGCGGCAGAGAGGAGGCACAGCATGCGGTATCGGATCATCACCAACAATCGCAAGGCAAGGAATGCGTTTGCGGGTATCCATAATCTGGAGGTGGTTTTTCTGGAGGGCGAGGGTTACCGGGATGTCCTGGTAGAAGTCCGCTCGCTGGTTCAGCAGGGATGGCACTTAATCACTCATCCGCTGGCGAGCAACCTCAAGCCGATGCAGTGTCCGTATAAAACAGTGATTGTGTCAGAATCAGAATGTGCGGGGACATTCCTTGAAGATGAAGAGATGATCGAACGCAGCATTGAGGCCGTGGACAAACTGACCGGGGGAAGAATCGAACTTCCAGACTGGCCGGAGAAGATCCTGTCCGATTATCAGACGGTTGACCTTGCTGTTGTGAAATCTGCGATGGAGCGGTCACTGCTGCAGCAGAACATTTCTGCGGGACGGTAGCTGGCTGCCGCAGCGAGGACAAAGGCTTCCCTTGCAAGGAAATATTTGTCGTAAAATAATATACAAAATATTCATAATCATGTGATATATAAACGCGTTTAAATAATATTAGTGATCACTGCAACGGAAAAAAGCAAAATAGGAAAAATGCAGAATCAGGAGGTGCTGAGTAATGAAACTCGAGCTTGGAAAAGTCCATGTACAGGACGTCCGATTTGGAGAAAAAACAGAAATTCGGGACAAGGTGCTGTACATTCAGGCAGAAGAACTGGAACAGGAAATCTTGAAAGATGACCGGCTTCAAGGCTGCAAAGTTGAGCTGGCAAAGCCGGGAGAATCGGTGCGAATCACACCGGTAAAGGATGTTATAGAGCCGCGGCTGAAGATGGACAGCGATAGCTGCGTATTCCCGGGAATAATGGGAAAGGTAAAGGAAGTAGGAAGCGGAACGACATACTGCATGGACGGCGTCTGTGTTGTCACGGTCGGAAAGATCGTCGGCTTTCAGGAGGGCGTCATCGATATGAGCGGTCCAGCGGCAGAATACTGCCCGTTTTCTCAGACACTGAATGTCTGCATCGTCATGGAGCCTGTGGACGGCCTGGAAACTCATGTCTATGAGGCGGCCGGAAGAATGGCAGGGCTGACTGCTGCGACGTATCTTGCAAAGACGCTCGCCGATCAGGTGCCGGACGAGGTAGAGACGTATGAGACCAAGCCACTTCTGGAGCAGGCGGCGCAGTACCCGGATCTTCCGAAAGTGGGATATATCCACATGCTGCAGTCTCAGGGACTTCTTCACGATACCTATTACTACGGCGTTGATGCCAAGCAGATCGTGCCGACGGTGATGTATCCGACAGAGATCTTTGATGGAGCAATTGTGTCCGGAAACTGCGTAGCGCCGTGCGATAAGGTGACAACGTATCATCATGAACACAACCCGGTTATCGAGGATTTATATAAGCAGCACGGAAAAACACTGAACTTCATGGGTGTTATTCTGACCAACGAGAATGTATTTCTGATGGATAAGGAGCGCCACTCCGATATGACCGCCAAACTCTGTGAATATCTGGGTCTGGACGGCGTACTTCTCACAGAAGAGGGATACGGAAATCCGGATACCGACCTGATGATGAATTGCCGGAAAGTATCGCAGAAGGGCGTCAAGGTCGTCATTATCACGGACGAGTTCCCGGGACGCGACGGAAAGTCGTACTCTCTTGCAGACGTCTGCGATGAGGCAGACACCATGATTTCATGCGGAAACGGAAATATTGTCATTCATTTTCCTGCCATGGACCGCGTGATCGGGACCCAGGAATTCATCGAGATGCAGATCGGCGGCTGGGTCGGCTGCAAGGATGAGGACGGCGGATTTGACGCAGAAATTCAGATCATCATCGCGTCAACAATCGCGAACGGCTTTAACCGCCTCTGCGCCAGAGGATTTTAGGGACAAAGGGAGAAGGTGCAAAATCATGAAGAAAAGAATCGTACATTATATCAATCAGTTCTTTGCCGGAATCGGCGGGGAAGAAAAGGCAGACATTGAACCTTTTTCTAAAGAAGGCGCTGTGGGGCCGGGAACCGCACTGCAGAAGAAACTTGGAGAAGACGCGGAAATCGTCGGAACAGTGGTCTGCGGAGATAATTATTTTGGATCGCATATCGATGATGGCGTGACGGAGCAGCTTCTGGAAATGATCCGCGCGTTTCAGCCGGACGGATTTATAGCGGGACCAGCGTTCAATGCGGGTCGTTACGGAACCGCCTGTGGAACCATCACCAAGGCTGTGCAGGATGAACTGAAGATTCCTGCGGTAACCGGCATGTATGAAGAAAATCCGGGTGTAGATATGTTCCGGAAAGATCTGTATATCATCAAGACCGGAGACTCTGCCGCAGATATGCGGAAATCTGTTCCTAAAATGGCAAATCTGATGCTGAAAATGCTCAGCGGCGGGGAAATCGGCAGCCCGGAGGAAGAAGGATATCATGAACGCGGAATCCGTGTCAATTACTTCAACGACCGCCGCGGTTCAGAACGTGCCGTTGAACTGTTAGTCAGAAAAATCAAAGGCGAAGAGACATGGACCGATTACCCGATGCCAAAGATCGACCGTGTCGACCCGGCTCCTGCGATTAAAGATCTGAGTCATGCAAAGATTGCTCTCGTCACATCCGGTGGAATTGTTCCGCAGGGGAACCCAGACCATATCGAGTCCTCCTCCGCGACCAAGTGGGGAAAATATTCCATCGCCGGAATGGATCACGCGGATAAAAAGGATTTCATGACCATACACGGCGGATATGACCGTGCGTTTATCACGGAAGATCCAGATCTGTGCATTCCGGTCGACGTCCTTCGAAAACTGGAGAAAGAAGGCGTTATCGGAGAACTTACCGATTATTTCCTGACGACCACAGGAACGGGCACGTCCACCAACAATGCCAAACGGTTTGCTGAAGAATATGTGCCGATGCTGAAAGAAGACGGAGTAGACGGTGTTCTGCTCGTCAGCACCTGAGGAACCTGCACGCGATGCGGCGCATCGATGGTAAAAGAAATAGACCGTGCAGGAATCCCGGTCACACATATCTGCACAGTTGTTCCGATTTCACTGACAATCGGCGCGAACAGAATCGTTCCGGCAGTTGGTATCCCGTATCCTCTCGGGGATCCGAACCTGGGCGAAAAGAAGAGCTTTGAGATCCGTGAAAATCTGGTCAGAAGAGCACTGCACGCACTGACCGTTCCGGTCGACAAGCAGACGGTATTTGAGAGTGACGAAGCGTAAAACAGGATTAGGCAGGCACAATATCATGAAAAAGAGAATGAAAAGTAAAAGCCTGCATTTCTGCGGATCCTGCATAGCGTTTTACATCGGCGCAGGATTTGCAACGATGCAGGAAGTCATGCAGTACGAAGCGTCGTACGGATCAAAATTTGGAGTCGTCATTATGACGGCGGCTCTGATATACATTTATACTGACTTGTCTTTTGCGGCAAACGGCAATCGCTATTCGCTGCAGCACGGAACCGATATTTTTCAGCATTACTGCGGGAAGTACATTGGGACCTTCTATAAATGGTTTTCCGTCGTGTTCTGCTATCTCTGCTACATCGTCATGTGCGGAGGCGCAAATTCAACGGCGACGCAGCAGTGGGGACTGCCGTCGGGTGTCGGCGCAGCGATTCTGATGATTGCAGTCATTGCAACCGTTGTGTTCGGTTTAGACAGTATTCTCAACACACTGAGCAAGATAGGACCGGTCATCATCGTTGTTTTGCTGATTGTTTCTATCGTCGCATGTGTTCAGGGAATGGGGAGTTTTCAGGAGAATCTCCGTGCGGTAGACAGCGGAAAGTATCACCTGACCCAGGTCGGAAACGGCAATCCATTCGCATCTGGCGCATCATACGGCGGGTTTGTCGTCATCTGGTTCTCCTCCTTTCTCTGTGAGATCGGAGCAAAAAACCGGCTGAAAGAAGTTCGTTCAGGTGTTCTGACCTCGGCACTGTTTATCTTTGGCGTAGCGATTCTCTGCTGCATCGCTCTGATTTCACATATGGATCAGGTTGCGCATGCGGATATACCGGCGCTGATTCTGGCGGGGCTGATCAGCCCGTGGTTTGCACAGATTCTCGCGATCATCGTGTTCTGCGGAATCTATACGACTTCTGTTCCGCTGCTTTGGACCAGTGTCGGCGCTGTTGCAGAAGACGGGAGTCGGAAGTATAAGGTGCTGACCGTCATTGGCGGCGCGGCGGGCTGCGTTATCGCGTGTTTCTTGCCGTATAAGACACTGGTGAATGTGTTCTACGGACTGAACGGATATCTGGGGTTCATCCTGATTGCGTTTATGATCGTACAGGATATAAGGAGACGCGGAGTTTTGTTCAGGAAACCGGATGCGAAATTACCAAATGAAAATGCTGAAGAGGAGAAGGCGTCGGCGTAAGGAAACTGGCTCTGAATAGATTCAGAAATGAACAACGGGAGTTTGCATCAGCAGGCTCCCGTTGTTATACGTACTTCCTTGACCGTTTGCTTTGACGCAAATATTGACGTCTCCGCTTCCTTTCGATAAGATTGTTAGAAAGGAGGCTATTATTATGGACGATATCAGAACGGAAGTTATAAAGACAGTTCAGAAAGAATATGAGACAGGCCTTGTGACGATGTATGAAGGGAACGCCTCTGCGCGTGTCGGAGACCGCGTATATATTACACCGTCACATGTCGCGAAACCGGATCTGACGGAGGAAATGATTATTGAAACGGACTTGGACGGGAACATCCTGAAAAAGGCTGATGGGCTGAGAGCCTCTTCAGAATTGATGATGCATCTTGAGGTATACCGCCTGCGCAGTGATGTAAAGGCTATCGTGCATAACCACAGCGTGTTTACAACAGCATTTGCCATTGACGGACTGGATATTCAGTCCGATGCCCTGACAGAGATCAATCTGAGTTTTGGCAAGATTCCATGTATTCCATATGGAACGCCGGGGACAGAGCGTATCTATGAACATTTCAGCGAGTATCTGCAGGATTATCCGGCGGTGCTGCTTGCCAACCACGGACTGCTGGCGTTCGGAAGCGATCTGCGCGAGGCGTATTCTGTTGCAGAAGCCGCGGAAAACATTGCGAAGACTCTGTATGTCGCAGGTCAGCTTGGAATGCCGTCGAATATTCCGCCGGAAGAGCTGAAGAAGCTGAGAAAATGAAGATATTGAAAAACGGGCATCTGCACATGTATAGGCAGATGCCCGTTTTTCGGATCTTCCGACGGCTGGATTTGCGTCTGTTTTCCGATTTAGAAGAATACCTTCAGGACAAAACTTCCGATGAATACGGAGGTAATGGTTACGGTGACAAATCCGGCGACCAGCATTTTCGGCATCAGGACGTTGTACAGCGCCTGATGTTCCTGCTCGTTTCCGGCAAGCGCGTCGCAGACATCGTTGGTCAGGATCATGGTGTTCGGGAACCCGAAGGTGCAGGTCAGGCCGAGAGCGATGGCAAGGCTGGCCGGCATGTTGATGAACCGGGAGAGAAGCAGTCCGGTGATAATCGTTCCGAACATGCCCAGCACCATGACGACAATGATCGGACGGATATAGCTTATGAACATGTGCGGAGTGACACCGACATAATTGCCGAACAGCACACAGGCAGCCAGGAATGTAATAATTCCGGCGGATTCAGTATGTTCCAGAGTTCCTTTCGGGAGAAATCCGGTTTCTACCGCAGCCCATCCGAGGATAATGGAGATGACGAATGGATGAACAGCGCCGCCGACACGGGCGGACAGGAATGCGGCAAGTGAAGAAATCAGGCCGACTTTCAGTAAAAGCACTGGAACGCGATTGTCAATCAATGCAGGAAGCTGCAGGAGCTTTCTGGATTTTACTGCAGGGACAGCCGCCGCGGCGATCACCAGATCATCTCCGTTCGGACCTGCGCTGCGGACGGTTTTTCCGGCAAGACGGCGGTCACGGTTCTCTTCTGAACCGTTATCGGCCCATTTCCGGATGTTCTCCGGATCCTTCAGAAAGTTCTTTGCGTATTTTCTCAGATAATAGGAGCAGACCGGCTGTCCGAAAAAGCTCTGCGCCATGCTCAGGATGGTGAAAAATCCGACAACGGCAACCAGTCCGCGCGGTTTCAGCACAGAAGTGAACATCAGAACAACAGCGCTTCCGCCTGCGTATACGGCAGAACCGACATAAGCGTACTGCGGATTGATCAGGAGCGGTCCGACAATCAGGATGATAGCTGTGGATACCGCAAGACCGGCCAGACAGATGATGATGGTCTTGATCTGCCGTTTCATTTCCGGTGTGTCGATCGTGGTGCCGAGCATGGTAATCATCAGTGTTACGGCCATCATACCGAATCCTCCGATGGCAGACTGGCTGAACGTATTCTTCGGAATCAGGCCGATCCACAGCCCTGCCAGGACGATCATTCCCCGGGCCACGGAGGACGGAAATTTAGCTTTGGTTATTGCTGCGATTACATCGCCGGCTGCATAGATCAGCAGTACGATGGTCAGTGCATAGATTGCGTTCATTCAAATACTCTCCTTCATTATATATGTATGTGCAGACCTGCTTCTCCTGATGCGCTCTTACACCGGGCTGCAGGGAAGTCCGGCGTTTTCTGTTTCTATTTCTGCTCCGAATGTTCTTTCAGGAAGCGGAAAGCACTCTGGCAGTAGACGGCTGCGCCAACTGGAAGAGCTGCCTCGTCGAACAGGACTTTCGGATTGTGGTGGGTTACATCCGGTCCTGCAAGAGATCCCGTTCCGATGTGGAAGTAAATAGACGGTACACGTTCGGCAACGGCGGTGAAATCCTCAGTTCCGCCGAACTCGTGCAGTTCCGTGATCTTTTCTTTTCCGAGCATTTCTTCAAGATACCCGGGGATGCAGTCACAGAGGCGGGGATCATTGTACATCGGCGGCATGCCGTAGACAAAATCGACCTCGGCGCTGCCTCGGAACGCAAGGGCGATGCCTTCGCTGATTTCCTTCACGCGCTGTTTCAGGAAACTGCGGCGTTCCTGTGACGCCGCGCGCACAGAGGCTTCCATAACGCAGGTGCCGGCCTCCGTATTGCAGCTGTCCCCGCCGTGGATCATGCCGACCAGGACGATGGAGCGTTCTGTATTGGAGACTTCACGGCAGTTCAGTTCCTCCAGACCGGTGATGATGTGGGCCGCGATATTGATGGCGTCGATTCCGGTTTCCGGGGACGCGCCGTGTGCCTGTTTTCCGTGAATGGTAATTCTTATGCAGTCGCCGGAAAATGTGGAATACTCACGTTTATAGGTGATCTGGCCGACTTCAGACATATTGCCGTGGCCGGAAGACGTGTGAAGACCGACGGCATAATCCACATGCGGATTCTCCAGGAGTCCGTGCTCAATCATGTCCGCCGCGCCGCCCAGGACTTCTTCTCCCGGCTGAAACATGAATTTCACGCGTCCGTTCAGTTCAGATTCATGCTTTTTCAGGAGTTTTGCCGCCGCAAGCAGCATGGCAGTGTGCAGATCGTGGCCGCAGGAATGGCAGTTCCCGTTTCCGGATGCGAAGGGAAGACCTGTTTCTTCTTTCATCGGAAGCGCGTCCATATCTCCGCGGAGCAGAATCACGTTTCCGCCGCTGCCGCAGACGGCGGTGACGCCGGATGCTCCGCAGCGCTGCGGTTCATAGCCGTATTCCTCCAGACAGTCCATGACATATTGGCTGGTTTTGGGAAGATCCAGTCCCAGCTCCGGCATCTGGTGCAGCTGCCTTCTGTTCCGGATGATCTCCTGTTTCATCTCGCCCGCTTCACGCATAAAATCAATCATACTATGTTTCCTCCGTTCTCCGTTTCATGATTCTGCCTGTTGGCGGACAGAACAATTCAGTTTCACAGCTGGCGCAAAAGAAAATCCCGGAAAGAGAAAACAGAATTTCTCTTTCCGGGACGAAATACTCATTATTCCGCGGTGCCACCCTGGTTGATCTCTTCTGAAGAGATCCGCTCATCCGCATACCAACATATACGCTGCCCTGTACGATTGCAGATTCGTCGTGACATACTCCCCGTAACCGGATTTCATCACGCCCTCAAAAGTCCATTCAGCTGCAGCTTCCGCGCCGCAATCTCAGCATCTGCGGCTCTCTGTGCCTTCCCCGTGCAGCTTACTCACTCTTTCTCAACGGTTTATCCCCTGTGAACTTGTGGTTATTACCTTAACACTGATCGTGTAATGTGTCAAGAAAATATGTGTGCTTTTGTGTGAACATGACAAAAAGCGATGCGAAAGACAAGAAAACCGGATACGGTCAGAAAGAGGATAAGCCGGAAGTATTTTAAAGGTCGTGATTTATTGATGTTTCTGTACTTGTTCAATTATATTATTAGATATAGAAGCTGTGACTCATACAGATGTCAGGCAGAAACAGACAGACCAGTTCAGAAAGGGGTACAGAAAAATGGTTTTGTGGAAAAGAGTATCAGCAGCAGCGGCGGCCGCGCTGGTCATATCAGCAACGGCAGATGTTCCTTCATTTGCAGAAACATTTACTACTGATGAAGGAGCGGTATTCACCGGAGCTGAGGTCAGCAGCAGTACCAGAGTACGGGCTGCTGTAGACTATCACATTTTTACGCAGCCGGAAGGGAGCCTGTTTACAGGGAGCGGACAGTGCTGGGGATACGCAGAGCGTGTGCGGGCGCTTCTCGGATCCGGAGGTACACAGAAAACCTGGCAGATTCCGATAACGGTGAACAATTTACAGAAAGTCCTGCAGGGATGCCGCGCCGGCACGCATCTCAGAATCACCAGCGCCAAAACACCGGCCAGAAGTACACGGCAGCATTCCGTAGTTGTTTACAAATGTACAGGCAGCACCATTTACTGGTCCAACGGAAATGAGGACAATCAGAATCATGTTTACTACCATGTTATGAGTGTGGAGGAATTCTGTTCATGGTGCACAGGCATAGGATTTAAGTACATTCAGTTTATCATTCAGCCGACAGGAACAGCATCAGTGAACCGGGCTGCGGTCGGTGTCTATTCTGATCCGAAGACAGGAAAAATAGATGTTGCGTGGCCGTCTGTCCGCGGAGCAAAGAAATATATCCTCTACAGAAGTACAAAGAAGGGAAGCGGATACAAGCAGGCGGCGGTTACAAAAAAACAGGAATATGCAGACAGTAAAGCGGCATATGGAAAACGCACCTATTACAGACTTAAAGCCGTGTGCCGCCGCGGAAGCAGCATGAGTTCTGTGCGGTCAGCAGTGAGAAAACTTCCGGCTCCGGTTGTGACGACCAGTGTGGATCCGTCGACTTCCGAAATGACCGCATCCTGGAAACCGGTTCCGGGAGCCGTGAAATATATTATCTACCTTGCTGAGGACAATCGGGTATTCGGCATGGGGTTCAACACCCTGAACAAGGCTGCTGAAACGACAGACACCACCTGGGCCGTTCCGAATGACGGGCACAGCACTTATTATTCCTACCAGGTCTGCGCAGTGGGTCCGGACTCCCATATGATCTCCGCTAAGACCGGTTTCAGCATTGATATTGGCGATGATGACGATGATTATGAGGTTGAAATCGACTGATTCACTCCTTGCTGATTGTGATTTTGTCACAAAAAACTCACTTTATTCTTCTCTGCTCTGCATGGTATAATGACATCGTCAATGACGATATACCTGAAGGGAGGGTAAATAATGTCTCAGATTAATGAGAACTGGATCTGTCCAAAATGCGGAAATGCCGGGGCGGACGTCGATCAGTTCCAGGCAACCGGCGGAAGTTTCGCGAAACTTTTTGATGTTCAGAATAAAAAATTTACAACCGTAAGCTGCAGGAGATGCGGCTATACGGAGCTGTATAAAGGAGATACCAGCACATTGATGAATGTACTGGATTTCTTTACCAATTAGATCAGCCGATACCGGAGTATCTCCGGCGGCATTCAGCAAGGAGTCTAAAGATGCTCAGAATTGAAAATCAAGCAGTCATGTTTGCACTTCTCAGCAAGTATACGTTTCTGAAGCTGGGGACGGAAAATCATGAGCAGGCACATGAAGTGATTCAGAAGGGGATGGTTCAGTATGGCCGTGAACGCGGAGCCAGGATGGCGGCGCGGGCGCGCAGAAACGGCGATCCAGTCACGCTCTGGACCAATCAGGCCTATGGAGAATGGAAACCGGATTACAGCGGCCAGATGGAATTCGGAACAATGCGCACAGAGCCGACCTTCCAGACCTATATCAGCAAGTGCGCATGGTGCGAAGCGTGGAAAAAATTTGATCTTCTGGAATATGGCAGGGAATATTGTCTGCAGGTGGATGCAGCTGTTTATGATGGTTTTGGGACCGGAAATGTCTGTACTCCGCAGGGCGATCCGATGAGCTGGGGCGGAAGCCGCTGTGAGTTTGACTGGGGCGCAGAATTATCAGATGCAGATCAGGAAAAACTCATCGCTAAGAAACAGGAGCTCGGGACTTCCTGTATGAAAGATTTTACGTATCATACAGCGCACATTTACAGTACGGTGAGTAATGTGATCCGGGAAGAACTTCCGGACCTGGCAGAATCTATTATTGCAGCAGCTGAGCATGAATACATCGATTTGTTCGGAGAAGAGGAGTTTGCACCTCTTCTCAAGTATACGCCGGCTGATTTTCAGCCAAAAGAAGACTGATCAAGAAGAGGAGTTATAAAAATGAAATTTGGAGTATTAGGATTTGGAAACATGGGCGGCGCAATCGTAAAAGGCGCGGTCGATAAAGGTGTTTTGAAAAAGGACGAGGTATTTGCGTATGATCCGAAGGCAGAAGCAGCGGCAGCAGCTGAAGCGTCCGGGCTGCAGATCTGCCATTCTGTCCGCGAACTGGCAGAAGCAAGTGATGTCATTCTTCTGGCGGTAAAACCGCAGCAGTACGTACAGACCTGTGCAGAGGCAGAAGGATCCCTGGACGGGAAAGCGGTGTTCTCTATCGTTGCGGGAACCAGCGTGGAACGTCTGCAGCAGGCGATTAAGGGATCGCCGAGGATCCTGAGAATTATGCCAAATACGCCGGCGCTGGTATTTGAAGGTGCGTTTGCGCTTTGTCAGGAAAACAATCTGACAGAGGAGGAGAAGGCGTTTGCCCAGGATCTCTTTACGAGCATCGGCATTGTCGAGTGGGTAAAGGAATACGACATCGACGCAGTCTGCGGTCTGTCCGGCGGAGGTCCGGCTTATGTTGCGATGTTCATCGAGGCTCTTGCAGACGGCGGCGTCAAAGAGGGACTGACAAGGGATATCGCCTATAAACTGGCGGTGCAGACGGTGCTTGGCTCTGCCAAACTGATCCAGGAGAAGGGTATGCATCCGGGCGCACTGAAAGACATGGTGACTTCGCCGGCAGGCACGACGATTGAAGGAACAGAGGCACTGGAAGCGGGCGCGTTCCGCTACAGCGTGATGCAGGCGGTAGTTCAGGCAACGGAGCGCTCTCGAGAGCTGTAGAATGATACAACCCGTAAGCGTGAAACTTGTTTGACTGCTGATAATAATTAATGATAACGGCCGTGCAGGAGAGGAATCTTCTTGCGCGGTTTCTTTTTGTCCCGGGAAATCCGGCTGCATGTGATCACGATGGGGAAATAATCTCCTTATAACGTTCACAAATGCGTGCAGACTCAGGGTATAATGAGTAATGTTATATAAATTTGAAAAGGAGTGAAGGACCGTGAATAACAGTATGTCAAGAGAACGCAAGTATGAACGGCTGAACTGTTTTGCGCCGCCGGAAATGATTGTGTCGGACAGAAAATATAATTTGATTATGGGAGGAACCATCCTCTACGGATTGATTGTGAATATCCTGATGTGCCAGTATTTCCCTGCGGAGCAGCTGGTCAGTGCTATCGGGCCGATCGGATCCCTGATTGCGTATGTTGTGCTGGTGTTTGCCGGAACCGTGATGGCCTCGGGATCCAGGAATGCGTGGATTAGTTTCCTGGGGTACAATCTGATTGTTGTGCCGCTGGGCGTAACGGTGACGATTCTGGTCGGGGCTTACGGAGGACTGAGTTCTTCTGTGGTTATTTCTGCGATGTGGTACACCGGAATTGTTACCGTAGCGATGATAGCTGCGGCGACCGCATTTCCGAAATTCTTCGCCAGAATGGGCGGATTCCTGTTTTCCGCGCTGATCGGACTTCTGATCTGCGGGCTGGTGTCCATGTTTATCCCGGCACTGTATTCCGTCTATGCCTTTGCCGGAGCGGTAATTTTCAGCCTGTACATCGGCTATGACATGTTCCGTTCGCAGATTTACCCGAAAACGGCAGACAACGCAGTAGACTGTGCGCTGGATATTTATCTGGACATCATCAATCTGTTCATCCTGCTTCTGCAGATCTTCGGAAACCGTGATAACTAATCAGCAGTGACTTTTTGTTCGCATGGAGTGCCTCTGTGCGAACTTTTTTTGCATCTGGTGCTTGAGAGAAATATATAATCAGCGGTAATATAAATATAATAAAGCGGAGGGGGAGAGAATACAGTGAATATGGCAAAAAACATGCTTCTATGGGGTGGACTGCGAAAAGATGAGTATGTCTCGGTATACATGGATATCGTCCGGGAAAATCAGAGAATCTTGCGTCTGTCCTCACTGATCATGCTGTTGATGATGATTGTCGGCTGTGTGGTGAAAATCCATACGTCCGGCAGGGGAATCACCGATCCGTATGCTGTGTCCTATTTTCTTTTTGCTGTTGTGTATGTTCTGTTCTCAATATCCAGCAGAACCGTTCTGAATACACATCCGCGCTGGGTTCTGCCATTCAGCTACGCGTTTATTCTTTCGCTGTATGTGCTCTCTGCGGAAACCACACTTCTGAATCAAAATAATCAGGCAACTTCGTTTATGGTATTCCTGGTCTTTTCTTCGGCACTGTTTTCCGACCGTCCTGTCCGTATGATCGTGATCATGCTTGCAGCCATGGTTGTGTTCTGTGTCCTGTGCGTAATGTATAAAAGTCCTGAACACGCGATTCCGGATATCTGGAATACGGCGACTTACGGCGCGCTGGGAATTTTTACCTGTCTGTATTCCAACCGGATCCGGATGAAAGGCTATCTGGACGCACAGCTCAGCCGGCATCTGAGCGAGACCGATGTCATGACTGGCGTGCGGAACCGAAACAGTTATGAAATACATGCTGACGAGTATTCTCAGGCGGCAAAGGACAATCTGATCTGTATTTATGCGGATGTCAACGGCCTTCATGAGATGAACAATACACACGGACATAAGAAGGGAGATGCCATGCTGCAGACTGTGGCATCGGAAATGGCGGCCAGATTCGGAACAGAGAACACATACCGCTTCGGCGGTGATGAATTTATCAGTCTGGCGGCAGATGTTCCATCGGAAGATGTGTACCGGCGGATTCATGAGCTGGAGGATTCTCTGGCGCAGAATCAATATCATGTTTCATTCGGAATTTCCGAGACGTGCGCAGAGGGCGCGGATATGGAAAAACTGCTGAAAGATGCGGAGTACAGAATGAGAGAAGCGAAAGAACAGTACTATCAGGCGCAGGGGCGCACCAGGAGCCGGTAAAGGCTCCATCACGCATTCATATATGCAGAAACTATTTATAGGCTTTCGAAGGCCGCTGTTCTGTTTTGCGTCGGTGAGGGACTGCGTTTCCGGCAATCCGGATGTAGCGGACCAGGGTGTCAACGACGATGTATCCGAGCACAATGGCAATACAGGTCGTCACAAGTGCGCCGAGCTGTTTTTCCGCCAGATGTTTATTTCCGTTCACCAGACCGTACATGGAATAATAGAGCTGTGATCCGGGGTAGAGAGGGAACGCGCAGGTGGAAGTGAAGATCGTTGCCGGCGCCTTGTGGAATCTGGACATAAATATGGCGTATAATGCGACGAACATCGCTCCGATCAGGGTTGCCGCGAAACTGTTCGGAAGGACATGGAATACACAAAGATACACGACCCAGGTAAAAAATGAACCGAGCGCACAGTAAAAAACCTGCCTGCCTCGGACGCCGAACATCAGTGTGAAACCGGTGCATCCGATGGTGCAGGAAATCAGTTCTGCCGGAATGCTGGGATTCAGTCCCATCTCAGACTCCTTTCTGCTTTCCGATAACGATACCTATACCATAATCATAAATGGAGAATCCCCATACGGCAAGGGGATTCATCGGAAGAAATTCCTGAATTTTTTGATGACGAGTACATTTACAGATTTGAATACAGCGTTTTGCCTTAGGCTGAGGAATGAAGCCGTGTGCATTCCTGCATAGTACGCCAGGGCTGGAGAAAAGGAGAGGGGCCCGTGCGTTCACAACAGGCCCCTCGTTTCGCGTTATATGAGTAATTGTTGAGTTATTTTGCGCTCTGCATTTCAATGGATTTTTCTGTGCATGCCTGTACGCCTTCAATGACTGCTGTACGCAGGCCCATCTCTTCCAGCGTGCGGACTGCCGCAATCGTAGTTCCGGCAGGGGAGCTGACCATGTCTTTCAGGACTCCCGGATGCAGGCCGGTTTCCATTAGCATCTTAGCTGTTCCATATACAGTCTGCTCAGCAAACTCGTAAGCAGTTGCTCTCTGCATGCCGCCCAGAACCGCAGCATCTGCCATAGCTTCAATAAACATGCAGACATAAGCCGGGCCGCTTCCGCTGACACCTGTGACAACGTCGAACAGATTTTCCGGCATCAGTTCTGCTTTTCCGAATCCTCTCAGGATCTTCAGCGCGAGCTGAGCTTCTTCATCCGTGACGTACTCATTAGGGCAGGCTGCAGCCATGCCTTCTCCGACCTGAGCCGGGGTGTTCGGCATAACATGCACGATTTTTACAGGCTTGTGATCGAATGCGTCTGCCAGGTAATCCAGTGTTCTTCCCGCGCCGATGCTGATAAACAGCTGATCTTCGCGGATATGCTCTTTGATCCCGTCGATCATGGAAGCGTAGTACTGCGGCTTGATCGCAAAGAATACGACATCGCAGTTTTTCAGAACTTCCAGATTATCGTCGGTAACGTTGATGCCATTGGCTTTCTTGGTCTTCTGACGGCCGGCTTCCATTGGATCTGCGCCCCAGATATCCTCAGGCTTGAACAGACCGTTCTTAATGATTCCGCCCATCATAGCGTTTGCCATAACTCCGCATCCGATAAATCCTAATTTCATTGATTCGTTTCCTCCTCTTTATTCGATAACTTATATAGTTAATAGCTGACAAAATATAGCCGTCGCAAGGGAACAGCACCTAGAAGGACTGCTCCGTACGCGCGATGATTTCATCCTGAAGCGCCTTATCCAGATTATGGAAGTAGTCGCTGTATCCGGCAACGCGGACGATCAGATCCTTATATTCCTCCGGATGAGCCTGCGCGTCCAACAGAGTCTGCTTGTCGATAACGTTGAACTGGATGTGGTGGCCGTCCATCGCAAAGTAGGAGCGGATCAGGCTCGCCATGTTATCCAGGCCTTTCTCGCCGGCAACGACACTTGGTGTGAACTTCTGGTTCAGCAGCGTTCCGCCGGTAGAGCAGTGGTCCATCTTGGCGCAGGATTTGATAACTGCAGTCGGGCCGTTGGTGTCCGCAGATTTCTCCGGTGAGATTCCTTCTGATACCGGCTTATGCGCGAGGCGTCCGTTTGCGGTTGCGTTCAGCACATCGCCAAAGTATACATGGCAAGTGGTCGGCAGCATATCGATATGGTAGGTGCCTCCGCAGACAGTTTTTCTTCCGGTGACGGTATCGCGGTATGTCTTGAATACATCCTGCATAATGCCGTCCGCGTAGTCGTCATCGTTTCCGTATTTCGGGGAACGGTCGTGCACCATGCGGAACACATCTTCGTGACCTTCAAAATTGTCGTCCATGGCAGAAATGAGTTCTTCCATGGTCAGATCCTTCTTATCGTAGACATGATAGCGGATAGCGGCGAGGCAGTCCGTGATCGTTCCGATTCCTACACCCTGAATGTATCTCGTGTTATAGCGCGCTCCGCCTGCGTTATAGTCTTTGCCGTTCTTGATGCAGTCGTCGGTGACGATGGACAGGAACGGAGCCGGCATTTCTTCTGCGTACAGTTTCTCGATGACGTTGTTTCCTCTGACTTTCATGTCTACAAAGTAGGTCAGCTGCTTCTTAAATGCGTCATAGAGCTCATCGTAGGTCTTATAATCCTTTGCGTATCCGGTCTTGAGCCCGAGCTGGTTTCCGCTGACGTTGTCATATCCGTTGTAAAGCGCAAGCTGGAAGATTTTAGGGATATTGAGGTAGCCGGTCAGAATGTAGGCTTCCTTGCCCCAGCATCCTGTTTCCACGCAGCCGGAGGATCCTCCGCATCTTGCGTCATCCAGCGTCTTGCCGGCATTCAGGAGTTCCTGGACGATTTCATCGGTATTATAGAATGCAGGCTGGCCCCAGCCTTTTCTGGAAATCTCGCATGCGCGCTTCAGGAAACGCTGTGGGGTCTTTTTGCTGATCTGAACATTGGAGTTTGGCTGAACCAGCTTCATGGCATCCATGCAGTCCAGGATCAAATAGCTGACCTCGTTGACGCCGTCGCTTCCGTCCGGACGGATTCCGCCGGTGTTGATGTTGGCAAAGTCTGTGTACGTTCCGCTTTCCTTCAGGGTTACGCCGACCTTGACCGGGGCAGGCTGGTTGTAGAATTTTACCCAGAGACACTCCAGCAGCTCCAGCGCAAAATCATCACTAAGGATGCCGTCTTCTGTGTCCTGCTCATAGTATGGATACAGGTGCTGGTCGAGACGGCCCGGGCTGAACGCGTCCCAAGGGTTCAGCTCAGAGGTGACGGCCAGGTGGGTGAACCAGTACGCCTGCAGAGCCTGCCAGTAAGTCTGCGGTTTCTGTGCCGGAACAACGGAGCAGTTTTCTGCAATCTGCAGGAGCTCCTTTCTACGGACCGGATTGGTCTCTTTATTTGCTTTTTCCAGAGCCAGATCATGGTAGCGCTGCCCGAGAATCATGACGGCATCGCAGTCGATCAGCATGGCTTTCAGTTCTTCTGCCTTGTCGAGTGCATCCATGTCGTTCAGGTAATCCAGGTTATCGAGCGCATTCTGGATTTCCTGTTTGTACTCTGCGTATCCGTGCGTCCAGATCCGGTCGCCTCCGCAGGTGTGTCCAGGTCCTCGCTGCTCCATGAATTCTGTGAACATGCCTGCAGCATACGCTTCTTTCCATTCCGGCGTCATGCGCTCCAGAATTTTCTCGCGCATGGATTTACCCTGCCAGTACGGAATGATCTCCTTCTCCTGGAGTTCGATGTCTTCAGGCGTAACTTTATAGGAAACGATGTCGCGGTCATTCATAATGTGCATGTCTTCTACAGTATGGCAGCACAGCTCCGGGAATGTCGGACTTGCCTGAGGATCCTTTCCTTTTTCGCCGACGATCAGTTCATCATCGCCGAGATAGAGGGTCTTTTTGCTGAAGTATTCTTTCAGAACCAGGGCGCGCATTACCGGAATAGAATATTTTCCTTCGTTTTCACGGTAAAAGTCTGTTTCAATCTTTGCGCGTTCCAGATCAATATGCACCGGAGTCTCTGTCGTCATCCTGCGAAGACGCTGGATTCTTTCTGTCATGTTTTTTGTTTCCATGGTTAACCTCCAATTTTTACGTTGCTGAATCCGGCCTGAGTGAACTGAGCCGAAAATGCATCCATCATTTCGCTGCTCGGGACTTCACATTCTTCTCCCGGATAGTTTCTGCCGAGCTTTGCGTATTTTCCTTTTCCTGTGTCGTGATAGGGCAGAAGGTTGATCTGATCCGGACGTATGTCATTTTCTTTAAGGAAGGCGATCACCTTGTCCATGTTTTCTTTTGTCCCGCTGATCCCCGGAATGGTCGGAATGCGCAGGTATATTTTTGCTCCGTCTCTGCTCAGGCGCTTCAGATTGTCCAGGATCTGTTTATTGTCTGTTCCGATTACTCGCCGGTGTGTTTCCGGATCCATCACCTTAATGTCATAAAGAAAGGTGTCTGTATAAGGAAGAATCTCCCGGAACCGTTCATAAGGAGCATAGCCGCAGGTGTCGATGTTGACGGCGATGCCATTTCTGTGCAGTTTAGAAGCGAGTGAAACCACTTCTGAAAATTCCTGCTGCGCCATAACTTCGCCGCCGGAAAGGGTGACTCCGCCGCCGGACTGCTCGTAAAAAATCCGGTCTTTCAGCAGTTCTTTCATCAGCTCTTTCTGGGAATATGTTTTTCCGATGATTTCTCTAGCTTCATTCACACAGCGGTCCGTACATCTTCCGCATAATGTGCATTTTTCCGGAGCTGTTTTTGCCGGGGCGCCGGGCGCAGAGAAGGAAATCGCGTGCTGAGGGCAGAACTGCTCGCATCTTCTGCATCCTGTGCACTTACTCTGATCAAACTGCAGCTCTCTTTCAAACCGCTGTGTCTCCGGATTATGACACCACGCACACCGGAGCGGACATCCTTTAAAGAATACAGTCGTGCGGATGCCGTCGCCGTCGTGAATGGAATATTTTTGAATGTTCGTGATGACGTTCAAAATGGCTCTCCATTTCATTGTTTACATTGCTGTTTTCCGGGTTGGCTTTCAGAGAAGGATTTCGGAAGTCTGCTGCGCTGATCATTATAGAGATTATGCATGCAGGGACAGCTCTGTATTGACTAGAATTAAGTTTATACCGCGGTCTAATTGATATAAAAATATCATACGATACTCGGCGGGAAAATGCAAGAGGAATCCATAAAAAAGTCAGAAGTTTCGTAAATTATTGGATACAGTATACACAAGAGACGGCGGGGATGGCGGCTGGGAAATGCGGGATATTCAGGCAGAAAAAAAGCCCGGAAACAGGAAACGCAGACGACGTTTCTCTTCCGGGCAGAAGATGGGCTTTTGATTGTTCTTATTTCTGTTCTGTGCTGCCCGGCTGGACGGCGCGGAATTTTGCAAAGAGAACCGGCATGTACTCCTTGCTGAATTCGCCGAGATCGTAAGCGCCGTTGTTCATGCACCAGTCGGTTATCAGGGCGCGTTCACAGAGGCTGTAGATGCGGACGATCTGAACCACAGTTTTTTCTCTTGTGATTTCGCCCTTTGTCTGGCCTTCCGTGACAATGCGTGTCAGGAGCTTGAAATAGTACCGGTTCTGATCCAGAAGAAAACCACCGTCGTCTTTCGTGAGCTGGGCGGCGTAGAGGTTGGCCAGCAGTTTATAGTCGATCTTGGTCCCGATGTAATTATGAATCAGGTAATTCATTTCCATCAGCCGGTCGAAGGTGTTGTCGATCTGCATCAGCTGCGGCTCGATCTGTGCGTACTTCTTATCAAGCATATTGGACAGGGTACCGAGCAGGGTATCCTTGCTGCGGAAATAATAGTAGAACGATCCTTTTGCGACGCCGGCCTTGGAGATAATGTCGTTTATGGTTGTTTCCTCATATCCTTTTTCGTAGAAGAGCTCCCAGGCAGCTTCAATAATCGTTTCCTTTAAATTCTTGTTTTCGTTCATCGTAAATCTCTTTTCCCATAGTCGGTTCCCGCGCAGGTGAATGGGGAAGTCCCCGGAGCGCGTGTTCATTGTCTACTATCATAATAGAAAAACTCCGGATTGAAAAGGGAGCAATATGTAGAATATAGAATCTTTTTTATTATATTGAGCATTCTGAGGTATTCAGAATATCTATTACATATGAACTGGAAATGGATGAAAAAGTTTTGTCCTTTAAACATAAATCTCATATAAAAAATATATGAGAGAATCATTCGTTTCTGTATGGTTTCAACTTTCTTTACTTAGTTATTTCATGTATAATGTAGGAAACATCAGTGATTGCAGAAGTGCTGTCTATAGATGAGAGAGTGAATCTGCTCTGTTTTCGTGTTCGAGATTCTCGTTGTAAAGGACTGTAAAAGATTTTTACCCCGAGGGGTTCGATACAAACAGGAAACACGCGTGGTGTCCATAATTGATTATTGTTAACAGGTAAGGAAGGGACATGAAAAAGGAAATGCGAAGCGAAAAATCATCGTTTCAACAGAGATTTGCTGAATATGAGGACGAGTTAAAATGGCTCTATATGGAGCTCTACTCCGGACGTGATGAAGATTATCAGAATTACGTGAAGATGCTTCGGGAATACTGTACAGAGAGAAGTCCGGAACTGAAGGCCTGGGATCGTTCCAAACAGGAGGATCCGGACTGGTACAAGAGAAATGATCTGCTCGGGACGATGATGTATACAGAGAATTTTGGCAAAACACTGAAAGGCGTGGAATCGCGCCTGGATTACCTGCAGGAATGCGGGATCAATTTTTTGCACCTGATGCCGCTCCTGGAAAGCCCGGAAGGAAAGAGCGACGGCGGGTATTCCGTCAGCGATTTCCGTAAAGTCCAGCCTCAGCTTGGAACGATGGAGGATCTTTCTGAACTGACGCATGCCTGCCATAAAAGAGATATTCAGGTCTGCCTGGATTTTGTCATGAACCACACGAGTGACGAGCATGAGTGGGCAAAACAGGCAAAGGCGGGGGATCCTTATGCGCAGGGCCGTTATTTCTTTTTTGACAACTGGGATATTCCGAATCAGTTTGAACAGACGGTTCCGCAGGTGTTCCCGCAGACTGCGCCGGGAAACTTCAGCTGGTGCGATGAGGCGCATAAGGTTGTCATGACGACGTTCCACCCGTATCAGTGGGATCTGAATTTCCGCAATCCTTCGGTCATGCATGACATGACAGCCAACTTGCTGAATTTGTGCAATCACGGAATTGATATCATCCGCCTAGACGCGGTGCCGTATATCTGGAAAGAGCTGGGTACAAGCTGCCGGAACTTGCTTCGTGTGCATACACTGGTGCGTATTCTGCGCATGGTTCTGGACATCGTCTGCCCGGGAACGCTGCTCCTTGGCGAGATTGTCATGAAGCCGAATGAAGTCGCGCCGTACTTTGGAACACCGGAAAAGCCGGAATGCCATATGGTTTACAATGCTCCAATTATGGCAACCACTTGGCACACCGTTGCGACAAGAGACGTCAGACTGTTGAAACATCAGATTGGACAGACACTTGTGCTTCCGCATGATTTTGTGTTTTTGAATTATCTTCGCTGCCACGATGATATCGGCTGGGGACTGGATTACGATTTTCTCGCGCAGTTCGGAACGACTGAAGCTGCGCATAAACACTTCCTGAATGATTATCTCCAAGGACACTGGGAGGGAAGCGATGCCAGAGGCGAACTGTATAACGATGATCCGCGTCTGCAGGATGCCCGTCTGTGCGGAACAACCGCTTCTCTGTGCGGCATCGAAGCTGCGGAGTATGAGCAGAATGACTGGAAGCTCGAGCGCGCGGAAACCCTTGATATTATGCTTCACGCGTTCCTTTTGACACAGAGCGGCATTCCGATGCTGTACAGCGGTGATGAGATCGGGCAGAGAAATGACTATTCCTACCATGAGGATCCGCTGAAATGGGACGATTCCCGTTATCTCCACCGCGGGAAATTCCCTTGGGAACAGGCAGCGATGCGCGATGACGAGACGACGCGTCCGGGCAGGATTTTTCAGGCAATTAAACGTATGGAGAAGATCAGAAGAAGCCATGTCTGCTTTGAAAACAACGCAGATGTCTGGATTATGGAGCCGTATAACGACCACATTCTGGCTTTAGGCCGCTACTATAAGGGTGAGAAGCTGGTTGCACTGTTCAATTTCAATGTCTATGATGAGACCGCCTGGGTCAATGAATCCGAGGAGTATGTCGATCTGATCACCGGTGAACACTGCCATGCGCAGGGAGTGCCGGTGCCGGCGCGCAGCTTCCGCTGGCTTCTGACTGATTTTGGGACAAATAGCGACCAGCAAGAGAAAAAGAAAGACGGTCCGAAAATCGTCTTCCTGGATATCGACGGAACACTGACAAAATCCGGAGAGAACACTCCGCCGAAGAGTGCCCTGCAGGCAATCCGGAAAGCGCAGGAAAACGGACATTACGTCTTCCTGTGCACAGGAAGGAATCTGGCAATGGCCGAGCCGCTCCTGAAATACGGATTTGACGGAATCATCGCAAGCGCCGGCGCGCTCGTGATCGCGGGCGGAGAAGTCCTGCACGATGAGCCCATGGAGCCGGAAGATTTCCGTAAAGCCTTGGATTCACTCCAGAGCAACCACGTTTACTGCACGATCGAATCAAAAGAAGGATCGTACTGTGATCCGGATATCGGAAAACTGCTGAAAGGGCAGCCGCGCGGAAACAGTGAACTGGAGCGCTGGAGAAAGCAGATTAATGAAAGCCTGGGCATTAAGCCTATGAAAGAGTATAAGGGCGAACCGGTTTACAAGATTGTTATTATGTTTAACGATCGCCGTCAGCTGAAAGAAGCCGAGGAACTCCTTCCTCAGTATGACTTTGTCCTGCAGGATGAGGTGTTCGGCGTGCAGAACGGAGAGCTGATTCGCAAGACCTGCAATAAGGGGACCGGCGTAAAGTGCGTCAGTGAAAAACTGAATATCCCGCTGGAGGATACCATCGGGTTCGGCGACAGTATGAATGACTACGCGATGATGAAAACGACCGGTATCAGCGTGTGCATGGGGAATGGATCGGAGACACTGAAAAAGCACAGTGACATCATCGCCGATCCGGTTGATGAGGACGGCCTCGCCGGGGCGTTTGAGAAGCTGCACCTGATCTAGCATTGTTCATTAAAGGTTATCGGCAGACACTGTTCTGCTGAACTATATTCATTATTGCAATTATTGTAAATAAAAAGGAGAAAGTTTATGGCACTGGATTATCACCGCTGCGCGGAAGAAATCTTCAGTCATCTCGGGGGCAGGGACAATATCGTCAGCGCCGCCCACTGCGCGACGCGACTGCGTCTGGTGATTGCAGACAATTCTAAAGTGGACAAAAAAGAACTCGAGAATGTAGAGGGAGTCAAGGGTCTGTTTGAATCAAACGGGCAGCTCCAGCTGATTATCGGAACCGGAACGGTCAACAAAGTTTATGATGAGTTTCTGAGTATTACCGGGATGACAGCAGCGACCAAGGCAGACGTAAAAGCCGCTGCCGCTGCCCGCCAGCCGCTTCCGAAGCGTCTGATCAAAACACTGGGCGATGTATTCGTTCCGATCCTTCCTGCCATCGTCGCGTCTGGACTGATGATGGGACTCGTCGAGGCGATCGGTAAAGCAAGCCCGGCGTTTCTGAATACGGACTGGTACTCCTTCCTGGATATGGTCTCCGGAGCCGCGTTTGCGTATCTTCCGGTCATCATCGCTATCAGCACGGCAAGAGTATTCGGCGGAAACATCTTCTTAGGCGCGGTTGTCGGACTCTGTATGATCCATTCCAACCTGATCAATGCCTGGGCTGTAGCCGGTATGAAAGCGTCACAGATCCCGGTCTGGCATCTGCTGTTCTTCCATGTGAAGGCAGTCGGTTATCAGGGACATGTCATTCCGGTCATCATCGCCGTCTGGATCATGTGCATGGTTGAAAAATGGCTGCACAAGCATGTGCCGGAGATGCTCGATCTGTTTGTTACACCGCTCTGCACAGTGCTGTTCACAACCTTTGTGACGTTTACCATTATCGGACCGATTTTCTCCACTGCAGAGACATACATTCTTCACGGCGCGCAGGTTTTGATTACCGTCGGACACGGCATCGGAGCTGCGGCAATGGGCGCCGTCTATCCGGTGACCGTTGTTATGGGTCTGCACCACATGTATAATGTTATTGAAGCCGGAATGCTTGCGGAAAAGAACGGACTGAACATCTGGATGCCGATCGCGACCGCAGCCAATTTTGCACAGTTCGGCGCCTGCCTTGCCGTAGCAGTCAAGACCAGAAGCCACAAGCGCAGAGCTATTGCATTCCCGTCTTCGCTGTCCGCATCGCTTGGAATCACTGAGCCTGCGATCTTCGGAGTCAACCTCCGACTGATGAAGCCGTTTGTCTGCGGCATGATCGGAGGCGCGGTCGGAGCCTGGTTCGGATCAGTGTCTCACCTTGGCGCAAAAGCATATGGTGTAACCGGAATTCCGGGACTGCTGACCATCAACCATATCCCGCTGTATCTCATAGAGCTTGCCATTGCCGGCGGAATCGCATTTGCGCTGACCATGGTTATCTGGAGAGAGGATCCGGCCGATCAGGATCATCCGGCAGGCGAGGAAGATGTCCTTGACGCACTTGTAGAAGAGAAGGATGAACCGAATAAGGAAATGCCGGTCGTCATCCGCTGCGAGGACGGCGAAGTTCACGCTCCGGCTTACGGACAAATTATACCGCGCCAGGAGATTCCGGACGCGACTTTTGCAGAAGGTGTTCTTGGAGAGGGAATCGGAATCCAGCCGGAAGTCGGCCTTGTCGTGGCGCCTTTTGACGGAGAGATTGCATCCGTCGCGGAAACAGGACATGCCATCGGGCTGGAGGGCCCTGGCGACATGGAACTTCTGATTCATGTCGGTGTAGATACCGTCCAGATGAAAGGAAAGGGATTCCATCCTCTGGTTAAAGAAGGCGATACCGTCACTGCAGGACAGAAACTTCTGGAGTTCGACCGTGATGAAATTGCAAAAGCCGGATATCCGGACACTGTGGTTGTACTCCTGACCAACAGTGATGATTACGAACAGGTAAAGTGTTATGATGAGCTTCAGAAAGAAGCTCCGGAAGAGCAGAATTAATAAATCTGCCCCGTAAACGGCAGAGATCCAATGTTGAAGAATTAAAACAGACAATGCGGACAGAGCATATCCTGTTCTGTCCGCTGCAGCTTGAGCGGAGGGAAAAACATGGTAGTAGCAACCGGTAAAAGCATTGTAAAGGGTATTGCAATTACAAAAATCCGTGTGCTGAAAGAGCCGGAACGCAAAATTGATACATCGCATCATGACGATGTTGATGTACAGGTGAAACGGTTTGAGGATGCCGTTGCAGAAGTTATCGAACAGCAGAACGATCTGTATGAGCGGGCGAAAGAAACCGCCGGAGAGAAAAATGCGGAAATCTTTGAAGTTCACGCGATGATGCTGGAAGATGAAGATCTGATTGATGATACAAAATCGATCATTACTGAGCAGAACCGCAGCGCCGAATATGCGGTGAAAGAAGCGTTTACCGCTCAGGCACAGGTGTTTGAGTCTATGGATGACGATTATCTGAGTGCAAGAAGTGCGGACATTTACGACCTGGAAAACGCTGTCCTGGATGTTCTTCTGGGAATCGCCGGGAATGCGTTTGCACCGGCAGAACCGTTCATTCTGGTCGCCGATGATCTGGCGCCTTCAGAGACCGTCAAACTGGATAAAAATCTTCTTCAGGGCATTGTTACCAAAGGCGGCAGCCAGACCAGCCATACCGCAATTTTGGCCCGCAGCATGAATGTTCCTGCACTGATTCAAGTTCAGGATATTTCTGCGGACTGGGATGGTCAGATGGCAATCGTAGACGGATATCAGTCCTGTATCTACGTCGATCCGACGCCGGAGACACTGGAAATGATGATGGAGCGCCGCGAAGCAGACCGGAAGGAACAGGCTCTTCTGAAGGATCTGATTGGAAGAGAGTCCCGCACAGTGGATGGAACCGAAGTAAAAATCTACGCCAACATCGGCGGTCCGGATGACCTGGAGGCGGTTCAGGAAAATGACGCAGAAGGCGTCGGCCTGTTCCGCTCCGAATTCGTCTATCTGAATGGAGAGCAGAGCCCTACAGAAGAAGAGCAGTTCCAGGCCTACAAGAGCGCGTTAGAGACGCTGGCGCCTAAACAGGTCGTCATCCGCACTTGCGATATCGGTGCCGACAAGCAGGTCGGCTATCTGGGGCTTGATCCGGAGGATAATCCGGCACTCGGCTTCCGTGCCATCCGCATCTGCCTGACCAGAAAGGAATTCTTCAAGACACAGCTCCGCGCGCTCCTCCGCGCATCTGCCTACGGCAACCTGGCCGTCATGTTCCCGATGATCACCAGTCTGAAAGAACTCATGGCAGCCAAGGCAATCCTGGAAGAATGCCGCATCGAACTGAAAAACGAGGGACAGAAAATGGGCGCTATGGAAATCGGCATCATGATCGAAACTCCGGCCGCGGCCCTGATCGCAGACGATCTCGCGCGTCAGTGCGACTTCTTCTCTATCGGCACCAACGATCTGACCCAGTACACCCTGGCCATCGACCGCCAGAACGCACATCTCGAGCCATTCCTCGACACCCATCACCCGGCTGTCCTGAAAGAAATCAAAATGGCGGTTGACGCCGCTCATCGCCACGGCATCTGGTGCGGCATCTGCGGAGAGCTCGGCGCTGACCTGGACCTTACAGAAACCTTCCTGCGCATGGGCATCGACGAACTGTCCGTCAACCCAAAGAGCGTCCTTCCGCTGAGAAAGCAAGTCCGCGGCATTGACCTCAGCCTACCGGAAGAAGAACAGAGCGAAGATTTCAGATAATGGAATTGACTTCAACTGTGCGAGCGTAAGTGCTGCATCGTATGTGCTGGTTCCGCCTGAGAAAGCAAGCTGAAAAGCGCAGCTTGATCAGCAAGCGGAACGTCGTATATGTCGTATGCAATGATAGTATTTCGAGAAATCGGATGCATCCCCCTCTTGATAAATCAAACATCTGAGAAGGGGATCGTGTCCGATTTTTATATCATGCCTTCGATTTACCATAATTAGATACGGTATATTAAAAATGGCTTAATTTCAATGTTTTTTGCAGTTCTTGCTGTTTTTTAGGCGCTGAAATATTGATTTATCCATTAATTATGTTAAAATATACTTAAAAATTCTTAAGGAGACCTCGTGTCCTATGTCATTTGCTGTTAAGTCTATGTGCGGAAAATGAGTAATGGCGATTGTGATTGCGAAAGTCCTGGAGGATTATTTCTATTCGGTAATGCTGATGTACAATTGAAATAATGTGAGAATTATGAAGATCAGAGAGATGTTACTCCGCCGCATGCTGCCCTCGGCAGCGCTGGCAGTAATGCTCAGCCTGGGAGCGGGAACGGGTATGCCTGTGCATGCAGACAGTATTCCCGCCCGGGTGGAGTCGGCTGTTCAGTGGGCGATTGCTGCAGCTAATGATGATTCGCATGGATATACATTGAACCCGGCAGCCAGATGGGGTCCGGATTATGACTGCGGAACATTTATCGTCAGTGCGTTTATGAACGGCGGCGGATTTTCGTTCAGTGGTTTTGTCGGCACCAAGAGCATGCTGCAGAGTTTTACAAATGCGGGGTTTACCTGGATTCCGGCAAGTCAGCTCGGGATCACGCTGAATAACGTCGCGCCGGATTCGCTTCAGCGTGGAGATATTCTGCTGGACATGGACCGGCATACGGAGCTGTATGTCGGAAACGGGATGACGGCTGCTGCGCATTCTGACCGCGGCCATCCGGAAACCGGGGATCAGACGGGTACAGAAGTCAGTGTGGCGCCGTATTATAACGGGGTGTCGGGAATCAGCTGGGACGGCGTTCTCCGATATACGGGAACCGGTTCTTCCGGAATGTCAGGGAATTCCGGACTTTCAGGAAACAGCGGATCGTCAGCTGCTTCTAACGGGTCGAACTCGTCAGCGAACGGCAGCACATCCGGTTCATCCGGAAGCACACAGACTTCCAGAACGTCCCTCGGGTCGGTTCGGGCGTATAATAAGACCTATACCGGATCCAGCCAGTCACCGACAATCGCCGTTTACGATGTAAACGGAAGACGGGTGTACTCCGGTTATTCGGTAAAAACATCGGGCAGCACCAAAGATGCCGGCACGGTAAAGGTTACGGTAAAAGGTCTTGGCTCCTATAAAGGCACAGTGAAGACAACGTACCGGATCTACCCGAAGAACGCTTCTTCAGCGGTGATCGCGTCGATTGCCGCAAAGACGTATACCGGAAAGACGATTGTTCCGAACGCGGCGGTTAGATTGAACGGGGTTAAGCTGAAGCGGAACCGCGATTATACGTTAAGCGCAGTAAATAATAACACAAGCGGCACATTGACGGCGACGTTCTGCAACAACTACACAGGAAAGGTTTCCCGGAAATTTACGATCAAGAAGGCTACGCTGACATCCTCCGGTGTCAAGCTGGAACCGTCTGCGGTAGAATATAACGGAACGGCGCAGACTCCGGCCATTAAGGCATCCAGTTTTCAGAAGGGAACGGATTATACGGTATCCTACAGCAATAACGTCAATGTCGGCAAAGCCACACTGAAAGTCAGAGGCTGCCGAATGGTAAAAGGATCGGTGACCAAGACGTTCAGCATTGTCCCAAAGACGCTTGAGGCCGCTGAGGTCAAGACAGATGATGCCGTATATAACGGAGCGGTTCAGGAGCCGAATGTTCAAGTTTCCGGCCTGATTAAGGGAAAGGATTATGAGGTCTACCGTTCGGACAGCGATCAGTACATAAACGCGGGAACGTACACGATTATCCTCCGGGGCATCAACAACTATACCGGTGACCTGAACACGTCCTATGTGATTCAGCCGAGAAGCCTGAAGGAAGTCAAGACTTCCGGCCTGCAGAGCTTCATCTATAACGGAAAGAATCAAAAGCAGAACTTGCTGACGCTGTCTCTGGAACGCGGCGGCGAAGAGCAGCCTGTTATTCTGACAAAAGGCGTGGATTTTACCGAATCATGCGCGGCAGGATATAAGACAATCGGAAAGAAATATCTGGTTCTGACAGGAACTGGAAATTACAAGGACAGCATCAAGCTGAAGTATTACGTCCGTCCAAAGACCCCGTCTCTGAAGCTGACGAGTCTGTATGGCGGCATGAAAATCACAGCCGTCAAAGTTTCAGGATCTCCGAGCTATCAGATCGGCATGAGAAAGAGCGGAGGCAAGTCCTGGAAGACTTACAAACTGACTAATACACGAGTACTTACACTTTCAGGTTTGAAGCGGGGCGGAACGTATGAATTCCGTGTTCGGGCGTATAAGGACGGCGCGTACAGCACCTGGAGCATTCCGGTTTCCGGAATCATCCGCTGATTGTTACAAGATTACATGCAGAGTTTCAGCATCAGCTTCGGACAAAGGCTGATGAGCAAGAAAATAAGATCCTCATCATAGAGATCAGAAAACTTCTCTGTGATGAGGATCGTTCTTTTTGTACTGTAATATTGTTCAAATTTGGATGCATACTGTAATCAAAGATGCCTGGTATATGAGGCATCTGTTCAATTTAAATTCATTGTCTGGTACTGCGTTATTCTCCAACGTTCGGATGAATCCGCAGTGCGATCAGCAGGTCGGAGATACCGTTATAGAGGGTGACGATTCCGATCATCTGCGTGATGACTGCGGCAACGCCGAGCGGTTTGAAGATCAGCACCAGTCCGAGGAGCACGGTGATAATGCCCAGAATAACCGGAAGGAGAGGGGAGTGCCGCTCCTGCCTGTGAATGGCCAGGGCTTCTCCGAGGTTGAATACGCCGTCAAAGATGACGATGATTCCGATGACTGTCGGAATGACGGAGATGATCGCTTCCGGACGAAGAAAGATCCACAGTCCGAGCACCGTCAGCAGAATCGAGGACACCAGGTGCACCCTCAGGGCAGTTTCTTTTTGCCGCAGGTACATGATCAGCATAATGACGCCGGTGAGCAGAATCATCATCCCGATAAACTTGCATAAGAGCTTGAGGCTGGCTTCCGGGCGGAGAAGAAGCACGAGTCCGACCAGAGCGGACATGGCGGCGGTCAAAAGCTTGTTCCTCTTCAGATTGCGAAGCCTCGCATCATAAGGTTTTTCGGAAAACATAATCGACTCCTTTCTATGAGGTCCGCGTGAATAGGGCAGGCGCGGAAGAAGTGAAAGAATATGAAAACAGGCAGCGGAAACCCGTCCGGGCCTGCAGCGCTGCCTGATCTTAATCTTATAATGTCTATGGACCGATGAAGGTTAGAACTGAGAATCCGCTACAGTTCCTTCCATGACGTGGAGATCGTAAGGCTCAAATTTCACCTTTCTGTACGCATCAACATCGAGGACGGACTCGTCCCAGTCGGAGCGGATTTCACCGTTCTGTTTGATGATGATATCGTAGAGAATGTCGTAAGTTTTTCCGTCTTCCTTATCCTTTTCAACAATGGTGGAGTACGGAAGTGTCTTATGATAGGTGAGAGTCAGGCCCTTATAATCATAGTGGAATCCGCAGCGCATGCGGCATCCGTCCAGTCCCTTGTAGTCAGCGATCTTATTCAGATCAGCGAGGATCGGATCGCCTTCGCGGTCGTACAGATTTTCCGGCGTAGTAGCGGTGTAGTCAAAACGGAACTGCACCGGGATATTGTAAGGAATCCAGCGCTCCAGATATTCAGGAAGGCGTTCTGCCGGATAGTCTTTATAGAGTACACAGTTTACACGTGTACGTACAGCAAGACGGGACAGAAGATCGTCCGAACCTTCCTCTACATACTTGACCAGGTGTCTGGATACATTGATGCAGGTAATCTTGTCCTTGTTCTTTTCTGTAAAGTCGATCAGGTCCTGCTCGCTCTGCCCTTCAAATGTCGGCAGAGTAGTGTTGATGAATACACGGTGTGTCGGCGGGATCTGGTCCAGCATCTCCTGCAGAGCCTCGCGGTTTGCAAATGGTTCGCCGCCGGTGAATACAAAGTCACAGTTCGGAGTGATTTCATCCATCAGTTTTATAGACGGGATGATTTTATCCTTGCTGAACCCTGTTGTGTCGGAGTATTCACCTTTATTGATACAGAATGGGCAGTGGTTGCCGCAGTCATAGGGTGCGAATACCGTGACTGTTGCCCCGCCCGTACGAGTTTTATACGGATTTTTCATGGTCTCAACCTTTCCTTTGCTTAGTTTACGATTGTAATTATAATATAGGTTCACACAACTTTCAATCCGACTTTCTTGTGTATAAACAATTAATTTAATTATTTTTTAAAGCATTTTTTCATTTGCAACAGTTTTTGATGGATTTTCAGTCTGTTTTTTTGTGAGAACCGCCCTGTCTGTTTATGCGCAGAAATGGAAAAGATGGCGATTTAAAGGGGATTGGAAGTGAAATTTACTTCATGAGGAAGTATAATAGGAGTGTGAAACTTTTCAGAAATATATTGACCAACAGAAACGATAACAGGGGAGGTGTTTCTATGAGGAAAATTCTGGTCGTCGTAGATATGCAGAACGATTTTGTCGATGGCGCGCTTGGCACTCCGGAAGCGGTCTCCATCGTTCCTGCCGTGAGGAACAGAATTCTGCAGTATCCGGAAGAAGATCGCTATGCAACGATGGACACGCACGGAGAGAATTATGAAAAGACGCAGGAAGGCGCCAATCTTCCTGTCCGCCACTGCATCCGGGGAACGGAAGGCTGGAAGCTTGTCCCGCAGATTGACAGTCTGATTCCTGAAAATCACAGAATTTACAAGCCGTCGTTCGGTTCGGAGGAACTTGCACAGGATATGAAGGCTCTGGCAGAAACAGGCGGAGAAGAACTGCAGATTGAACTGATCGGTGTCTGCACAGATATCTGTGTGGTTTCCAATGCACTTCTGCTGAAGGCTGCCCTTCCGGAGGTGCGTGTCACTGTGGATTCTGCCTGCTGCGCGGGGACGACGCCGGAGGCGCATGAAGCCGCACTTCTGACGATGCGCTCCTGTCAGGTTGAAATGGCGCTGCCGGAATAATTATAAAAAACGCCGAACAATAGCTGAAAGATGCTGCGAAGAATTTCAGCTTCCATCAGATCGAACTGACAGATCATCAGAATGTAAAAGTGCCACCATACCGGCACTTCAGAGGATGATCGCTGATTAGATATTGAATCATGAGTTGATTACCATATGAAAAGGAGAGACATGAATCCTAAAAATAAGAACAGAAAAAAACAGGAAAGCCATTTCTCGTGGAGCCGGGCGGTTCGGTGTTCTGCCGTACTTGCGGTTTCTGCGTCCATGACGGCTGCAGTATCCGTTCCTGCCCTTGGCGGACAGGCCTTTGCCGCGACAGCCTGGAAAAACGTGCCGGTGAGCGCGCAGATCAAGAAGGACGGAACAGCTGTACGGAAATCTGCGACTTCATCTTCAGCGAAAGTTGCAACGGTCAGCCGTGGAAAAACGTACACTGTCTCATTTGAGAAATTCACTTCAGATTCGAGTGCCAAGGCGAGCAGCCGCTGGCTCTATTCATCGGCTCTGAAAGGATACATCCGCTCCGATCTGGCAAAGGTTTCCTATGGCAAGAAGTCAGCCTGGGCTTCAGATGCATTGAGAATGAGAAAAGGCGCAGGGACGCAGTTCGCTTCTGCCGGACTTTTGCAGAAAGGGACCTCAGTCACAGTGCGCGCCCGTGTCAAGGCGTCAGACGGGAGCAAGTGGTATCGCATCACGAGCGGAGGAAAGACCGTGTACGTCACCGCAGATTACCTGACGTTCACCAAGCCGTCTTCCAGTTCGGCAAAAGGAAATACCGGCAAGGGGAATGCCGGGAGTACATCTGGCAGCACCTCTTCAAAAACTGCGGTCAATCCAGATGCCTCTGTATCTGACAGTGCGCCGCTGCTGAAGGCTTCCGGAAAAGTTACGGCTTCCGCAGCGGCAGTCCGCAGAGCGCCGTCCGATTCAGCCGCGCAGATCAAGTCCCTGAAAAAAGGAAAGAAGCTGACGGTTACCTCAGAAACCTTCACATCCTCAATCAGTGCATCGACATCGAAACGCTGGGTTTACGCTTCCAACGTCAAGGGATATGTGAGAAGAGATCAGGTTTCACTTTCTTATCCAGGATCAAAAACAGCTTATGTTCAGGCAGACGGCGGACTGAACACCAGAAAAGGACCGGGAAAAACGTTCTCCAGGACCGGACAAGCGGCAGACGGCAGTAAGGTCACAGCCAGACTGCGGACCTGGGGGCCGGAAGGCACAGACGGCGATCTCTGGTACCGGGTTGTGATTAACGGAAAAAGCTGCTATGTAAAAGGGACATTCCTGAACTTCAGTGCAAAAAATACAGATTCCGGAAACAAAGGGAATACAGGAAACACAGGGAAAGAGAATTCCGGTACAGATAATAATAAAGACAACCAGGATATGAACACTTCTTCCTATATCACCAAAGACGGTTTTCCGGCATCGTATCTTCCATATCTGGAAACCCTGCATCAGGCACATCCGACCTGGAAATTCACGCCGGTGCAGACCGGACTGGACTGGTCGCAGGCGACAGCGCAGATGACGTTTAAAACCGGGACCAATACGATTCAGAAAGGCAGCGTGTTCCCGGCGACGTTCTTTTCCGTGGAACCGGGATGCTATAACTATCTGACTGATACGTATACGGCAAAAGACGGCGCCAATTTTGTCGCAGCTTCTAAGAAGGCGGTAATGTACTACATGGATCCGCGCAACTGGCTGACAGACACAGGAATCTTTATGTTCCAGAACAACCGGTACCATTCTTATCAGGACGCAGACATGGTCCGCACGATCCTGGCAGGGAACTCCGTGCTGAATAAGAGCGGTGTCGCAGAAATGTTCGTTGCTGCCGGAAAGCAGTATAACGTCAGCCCGACCTATATGGCTTCCAAAGCAATTACGGAGCAGGGCAAGACTACATCCATGATCGACGGAAGCCAGGGTGTGTATAACGTCTTCAATGTCGGTGCGTCAGATCTGGCAAGCGGCGGTGCGGCTAACGGAATCGCATACGCAAAGCAGCAGGGCTGGACAACACTGCAGAAATCCATTAACGGAGGAGCAGCATATATTGCATCCAGCTTCCTGAATAATAATCAAGACAGTGCATATCTGGAGCATTTCAACGTCATGAACGGACTGAATAAGGTCGGCACGCATGTCTACATGACGGCTGTGTTTGGACCGAGCTCCCAGTCCTCAACGACATATAAGTCATACAGCACAAATGACAGTCTGGGAAAAGCCCTGGAATTTGATATTCCAGTGTATCAGAACATGCCTTCTTCAGCCAGCGGAAAGCCGGTGATGGACTTCAACCTCGATAATAATAATTACCTGAAGTCTCTGTCAGTCACTGCCAATGGAAAGACCACACAGCTGATTTCTGATTCAGTATCCAACTATGCGCTTCAGTTTACGGCATCGGCAGGCGGCGCGGATTCTGTCAGCATCCAGGCAACGGCAGCAAGCAGAACCGGCGCTTCTGTATCCGGAAATATGGCCGTCAGCATGAACGGACAGACGCAGCAGACGGCACAGGTCGTATGCACGTCCTCTTCTGGTGAAACACGGACGTATACGATTATTATCAACGCACAGTAGACGGATGGAGGCGGCTTCCTTGCCAGGAATTCCTTTGTCTGAGCTCAGCGTTGATGCCGTTTAATATAGTCCGTTTCCGGAAGCTCCATTCCGGGGCGATGAGAAGAGGACGGGGAACGTCTGCCGTCAGACGGTGGATGACCATCTCCGGCAGAAGTTCTTCAATCATGTCACACACAAGGTTAATGTAGGCTCCCATGTCCGGGAAAGGCTGGTAATCCGGCATTTCCACGGCGAGGCGGGAGCCTTTTACAATGTTCAGAAGATGGAGCTTGATGCCCCAGCTGCGGTTGTCAATGACAAAGTTCAGGGAGCGGAACATGTCTTCACGAGATTCGCCGGGCAGTCCAAGAATCAGGTGGGTGACGGCGTGGAGCCCGCGGGTGTGGAGATTTTCCATGGCCCGGATGTATTCCTCATTTTCGTAGCAGCGGTTGATTTCGCGTGCAGTTTCGGAATTTGCTGTCTGCAGACCGAGTTCAAGCCAGAGAAAATGGTCCTCTGCTAGCTCGCACAGCAGGTCCAGAACCTCCTCCGGAAGACAGTCCGGACGCGTGGCTATGACGAGCCCTTGAATGCGGGGATCGGACAGAGCCGTTTCAAACCGGCTGCGAAGAACCGGAACAGGAGCATAGGTGTTGGTATGATTCTGGAAATAGGCGAGGCAGCCGGCTCTAGGCCATTTTTTATGCAGCAGGTCCAGTTCAGAAGAGATGCTCCCTGCAAATTCTCCGCTGCCGCTGGCACTGCAGAATGCACAGCCGCCAGTTCCTTTGCTGCCGTCACGGTTTGGACAGGTAAATCCTCCGTCCAGCGAGAGCTTGATCATTTTCTTGTGGAAGCGCTGTTTCAGCCAGTAGTTGATCGTGTTCATGCGCTCAGCGGCTTCATCGCCATCCGGAGTTTTTCTGAGTCCAGTAAACTCAGGCACATCAGCATTCCAGATCTCCTGCGGAGAGACTGAACAGATTGGATTTATATTCGACATGTGCAGTTCCTTTCTTGTGTTTATCGTGTTGGTTCCCTTTATCTCAGCATTTCCGAGCCTTTTGGTTAAGGACAAAACAAGGCCGGGCAAGGCGCAGATCTTTAAGAAGAAGCGTCCCGGGAAACCACAGGCCGCAATAAACGCTTATCCGTTATCCATCTATTGTATAACAGACGACTGGTGATATGGCTGTACTTTCAGAAATTTTTCGGGAAAGCCCCTGCAAACGACCGATCTTTCATTCAATAACCAAATATGCTATAATGTTTCCGCACATCAGCTCATTATGGGCTGAAAACAGGGAGGAAAACATGAAAGAAAAACTGCTGCTGCACAGCTGCTGCGGCCCGTGCAGTACGGCCTGTGTCAAGCGGCTGTGTGAAGAAGGAAATTACGAGATCACGGTCTTTTTTTATAATCCGTGTATTACAGAAACAGAGGAATATGAAAAACGTAAGGCCAATCAGATCCGTTTTCTGGATCAGTGGAATGAGGAGCATCCGGCTGATCCGGTAGGCTTTATTGAAGGCGACTATTTTCATGACCGAGAAGACTATTTTCAAATGGTCCGCGGATTAGAGCAGGAGCCGGAAGGCGGTAAACGCTGTGAAGTCTGCTTCTCACAGCGGCTTGCAAAGTCTGTTTCATATGCGCAGGAGCATGGATTCCCGCTGTTCACCACAACGCTCACGGTAAGCCCGTATAAGAACTACCCGCTGATTTCAGGAATTGCGGAAGAACTGGCTGAAGAGGCTGATGGAGTTTCTTTTCTCGATATCGATTTTAAGAAAAAGGACGGATTCCTGAACAGCACTAAGTTGTCAAAGAAATACGGTCTTTATCGGCAGAATTACTGCGGGTGCATCTATTCCAAAATTGAGGCAGAAGCACAGCGTAAAGAACGCGCAGAAAGAAGAGCGCAGAAACAGAATGCGCCGGATGTGCAGCATGTATAAGTTCTCATGGATGTGTTCTGCAGTGTCATCAGAATCTCTGCCAGAACAGCAGCCATGAAGAGTAAAGCATAGGATAAATTGAATAAGGAAGTATTGGAGGAGAAGAGTATGTCGAATGTTATTATCCCAGAAGGATATCAGTCCATTCTGGATCCGGTGGAGACCCAGCGCGCCATTAAAAAAGTAAAAGATTATTTTCAGCAGGAACTGGCTTACGGTTTGCAGCTGAGACGAGTTTCCGCGCCGCTGTTCGTAGATCCGGATTCTGGTCTGAATGATACGCTGAACGGTGTGGAGCGCCGCGTGTCTTTTACGCTTAAGGATATGAATGAAAAGACCGTTGAGGTTGTACAGTCCCTGGCCAAATGGAAGCGCTACGCGCTCGGAAAGTACGGCGTAGAGCCGGAACACGGCATTTACACTGATATGAACGCGATCCGCAGAGATGAAGAACTGGACAACCTGCATTCGATCTATGTTGATCAGTGGGACTGGGAGAAAGTCATCACGAGCGAGGAGAGAACCACAGAGTATCTGCATGAGACCGTGACGACTATCTATAACGCGATCCGCAATCTAAGCGATTACGTCAACCGTCTTTACCGCGGAATCCAGAACGAGATCCCGAATGAAATTACGTTCATCACTTCCCAGGAACTGGAAGACATGTACCCGGACAAGACACCTAAGGAGAGAGAAGACGCGATTTGCAAAGAAAAGCGCGCTGTATTCATCGAGAAGATCGGCGGACCTCTGAAATCCGGAGAACCGCATGACGGCAGAGCTCCGGACTATGATGACTGGGAACTGAACGGAGATATTATTCTCTGGAACGATGTGTTAGGCAGAGCATTTGAGCTTTCTTCCATGGGAATCCGTGTAGACGCAGCTGCTCTTGACCGCCAGCTGAAGATGTCCGGCGATGAGCAGAAGAGAGATCTTCCGTTCCAGCAGGCCGTTCTGCACAACCAGCTTCCGTACTCCATCGGAGGCGGAATCGGACAGAGCCGTCTGTGCATGTATTTCCTGAGAAAAGCGCATATCGGTGAAGTACAGGTCAGTGTCTGGCCGGAAGATATGATAAAGACCTGCCGCGAGAACGGAATCGACCTTCTGTAATCATGAGCAGGCAGTATGTAAACCTGATTCTGGACCAGAACAGCTGGCACACGGATGCGCTGTTCACCTACGCGGCTGATGAAAGCGTGCAGGTCGGCAGCCTTGTTCAGGTTCCTTTTGGCAAAGGGAACCGGAGCAAGCGCGCACTGGTCACAGAAACAGGTGTACAGCCGTCTTCTGATCTTGATCCGTCAAAAATCAAGGCCGTCTCTTCTGTGGATCCGGAAATCTGCCTGAATGAAGAAATGGTTCAAACCATGCAGTGGATGCGACAGCGGTACGGTATAAAGTACTACGACGCGCTCCACTGTTTTATTCCGCCCGGAAAACCAGCGCGTCCCGGAAAGTCCAAGCGTCCGTACGCAGGGACAAAAGGAGAGGTGCAGGAAGTTCAGGCGCTGACGGATGAACAGGCAGCTGCGGTCGGAAAAATTGAGGCTTCTTTAGACCAGGAGAAGGGTGAGATTTTCCTCCTTCACGGAGTCACCAGCAGCGGAAAAACAGAAGTCTATATGCGCGTGATCCGGCATGCACTGGACATGGGAAAAACAGCAGTGTTTCTGGTTCCGGAAATTGCACTGACCGAACAGATTGTCCGACGCCTGCTTGGACGTTTTGACCGGGAAGATATTGCGGTTCTTCACAGCAAGCTGACCAGAAGAGAGCGGTTTGACGAATGGATGCGCCTTCGGACAGGAAAGGCGAGAATCGCGGTCGGAGCCCGAATCGGTGTGTTTGCGCCGCTGGACAACATCGGGGTTATGATTCTGGATGAAGAGCATGAGTCAACGTATAAGTCGGACCAGACGCCCAAGTATGAGACCGTAGACGTAGCCGTCAAAAGGCTGATGCATACCAGGGGCGTTTTGGTTCTGGGAAGCGCCACACCTTCTGTAGTGTCCTATGAACGTGCAAGAGAAGGCCTGTATACGCTGATTGAACTGAAGCACCGGTATAACCGGACGCCGCTTCCTGAGGTGGAAATGGTCGACATGCGGACGGAGCTTCGCTCAGGGAATACCGGTATTTTCAGCCGCCGGCTTGTCTCTGCCATGCAGCAGACGCTGGGGGCTGGAAGACAGGCGATCCTGTTTCAGAACCGCCGCGGCTATTCGACGTTCATTTCATGCCGAGACTGCGGTGAGGCGCTGCGGTGCCCGGACTGCGGGATTTCACTGGTCTACCATAAGCGAGAGAATGCGGCGGTCTGCCATTACTGCGGGCGGCGTTTTCCGCTGCCGGAGAAATGTCCTTCGTGCGGGAGCCGGAGAATCAAGTATTTTGGTGTCGGGACGGAGCAGGTTGAAGAAATGGCAAAAAAGCAGTTTCCAGACTGCAGGACTGAACGGCTGGATTTGGATACGGCAAAGAACAGGACAGAAATTAACAGGATCATCCGGAGTTTTTCTAAAGGTGAGACAAAGATCCTGATCGGCACACAGCTGATCGCCAAGGGACTGGACTTTCGCAATGTCGGACTGGTCGGCGTGATTTCTGCAGATGTCAGCCTGAACATCCCGGACTATCGGTCGACAGAGCGAACCTTTCAGCTGGTCACACAGGTGGCGGGGCGCGCGGGAAGAGGCGAAAAACAGGGACTTGTCATTGTACAGTCGTACACGCCGGATAATTTTGCTCTGCAGGCAGCTGCGGCGCATGATTATATGAGCTTTTTCAGGCAGGAGATTCTCATTCGCAAGTTCATGGAGTATCCTCCGTTTACCGATCTGATTATTGCTGCGTTTACTTCTGAAGAAGAACAGACGGCAATGGAGATGGCAGGGCGGTGCAAGGCATATCTGGAAAAGACCGGACTGCCAAATTCAGAGAAGATCCTGATGCCGCGCCTGAGCATGAATTTTAAGGGTAAGGACAGTTTTCGCTTCCATATTATGGTAAAGGCGCCGAGGGGAAGCAGAAATAAATATATCTACTATCTGCGGTATTTCAATCAGAAACTGCTGAAACAGAAAGCGGACTGTACAATGCTGATTGATGTCAATGCGTACAGTTCTTATTAATCAGCGCTTGGTGCGGGTATACATAAACCGACGTTAAAGATAGTAAAAGGAAGAGGGAAGAAATATGGCACTGAGAAATGTAGTAAAACAGGGAGATCCGATTTTGAGCAAACACTGCAGGGAGGTTCCGAAGGTGAATGATCATATCCGGATGATCCTGACTGATATGCTGGAGACGATGCGGCAGAGCGAGGGCGTCGGCATTGCCGGCCCGCAGGTCGGCATTCTGCGCCGCATGTTTGTTGCGGAGCCGGAGCCTGGCCGCGTTTACTATATGGTAAACCCGGAAATCACGGAGATGTCTGGCGAGCAGGAATGCACAGAAGGCTGTCTGAGCGTGCCGGGACTGTTCGGAACGGTGAAACGTCCGGAGAAGATCCATATCAAGGCGCTTGATTTTGACGGGAATCCGGTCGAGTATGATTTTGAAGGATTTGATGCAGATGTCATGTGCCATGAATATGACCATCTGGATGGCATCATGTTCACAGATAAGGCCGAAGAAGTTCATTCTGTGGAAGAGGAAGCAGAGCGAAGAGCTGAGGAAGAAGAGGCAGAGTAATGAAGATTGTTTTTATGGGAACACCGGATTTTGCGGTTCCTGTTCTTCATGCGCTTGCCGATGCCGGTTATGAGATCGGGTATGCGGTCACGCAGCCGGACCGCAGGAGAAACCGCGGAAAGGTGACATTTTCTCCGGTTAAAGAAGCGGCGCTGGAACTTGGGATTCCGGTTCTGCAGCCGGAAAAACTGAAGGATGACGAGGATGTCAAGCAGAAGATAAAAGACTATGCTCCGGATGCGCTGATTGTGGTAGCGTACGGACAGATCCTGAAACAGGATGTGCTGGATATTCCAAAGCTTGGTTGTTTTAATGTGCACGGCTCGCTCCTTCCGAAGCTGAGAGGAGCTTCTCCGGTGCAGCATGCGATTCTTCAGGGAATGGAGAAGACCGGCGTCACCATCATGAAAATCGGACCGGGACTGGATGACGGCGATATGATCAGCAAGGCGGAGACGCCGGTGGATCACAAGAATTTTCAGCAGCTTTTTGATGAGCTTGCGCAGATGGGTGCAGAGCTTCTGATAAAAACGCTTCCTGAGATCGAACAGGGAACGGCGGTTTACACACCGCAGAATGACGCGGATGCAACCAAATGCGGAATTATCCGCAAGCAGGACGGCTTTACGGGGTTTCAGCAGGATCCTGTTGAAGTGGAACGAAAAATCCGCGCATTTGATCCTTGGCCGGGTGTGTTTTGTCAGAAGGGGAAAGACCGCATCAAGCTGTGGAAGGCAGAGGCGATTGACCGGAGCGCAGGCGCTGAGGACGGAACCCTGCTGGGAGCATCGGATGACGGGATCGATATTGCCTGCGGAGGAAAAATTCTGCGCGTTCTGGAGCTGCAGATGCCGGGAAAAAAACGCGTCCGTGCGGCCGCATTTCTCAGAGGCCATGCGGTAGAGCCGGGATCCAGACTGAATACAGAGCTGGAGAAGTAGTGCTGCGCAGGAGCTGTGTGGGAGAAGAACATGGAAACAATGACAAATGAACAGTTTGCAAAAGAAATAAAGAAGGCAGTCAATATCAATAAAGTGATTAAACCGGGGCGGCTGAACGCCCTGCTGGATTTAAAATTCTTAGACTGTGATATCGAAAAGAAGAGTGCGGGATTTTTGTTTGAGCCGAAGCAATGGTGTCTGAATCCATATGACGGTGTGCACGGAGGCGCGATTGCCTCAATTTTCGATTATGCAGGCGGACTGCTGAGTCTTGTGGTCGGGCGGCATTTTGTCACGACAACGAGCCTTGCAACGTCATATCTGCGTCCGATGGACGGAGAGAAGTTCCGCGTGGAAGTTGAACTTACACATATCGGCCGCCGCATGAGCAATATGATCGGAAGAATATATGATATGGAAGACAATAAACTCTGCGCAACTGCAGAAATTAATTATCTGATCACGGAAAATAAGGCGATGGGCCTTCAGAACTGATCGAGTCAACTCTGACATCAAAATCCTGAAGATCATTTTAGAAACATGAGGGAAATCTAAAAAATTATAAATAATCGGGATCTGGCTGGTCAAAATACATTAGACCAGCCATTTTTTCTGCTATAATAATCAAATAGGGATAAATGAGACAGGAGCAAGAATGGACAGAAACCGTAAAGCAGCATATCAGACACTCATTCGGGTGATCCGGGATCACGCATATGTGAATATTGAAGCCGGGCGGCAGATTGATCGTTGTAAGGCGGATTCGCCGGCGTTTACCAGGGAACTCGTCTACGGGACTATGCAGCACTGGCTGTATCTGGATTATCTTCTGGAGCAGCTGGTCAGCCGCGGGTATCGGAAACTGAAGCCGCAGGTTAATGTGCTTCTTCATATGGGCGCTTATCAGATTCTGTTTATGGATTCGGTTCCGGATTATGCGGCGGTGAACGGATGTGCGGAGATGGCTTCTGCTGTATGCCGTCCTCAGAAGGGATTTGTGAATGCGGTTCTTCGAAATCTGATTCGAAAAAAGGATACGCTGAAGCAGCCGGAATCAGAGAAGGATACTGTTCGCGCTCTGTCCGCGCGTTATTCTGCTGATCCGTGGATTGTTCGTCTGTGGATTCGGCAGCGCGGTGAGGAGGAGGCGAAAGCCCTCCTCCGGGCGCAGGAGGATGCGCCGCCGCTCTGCATCACGGTGAATACACGGAAAGCAGATGCGGAGACACTGAAAAATGCACTTGAAAGGAAGAATTTTACTATTCAGAGTGCAGAGGTCCGCGGACTGTCGGATGCTCTTCCTGTGCTTGCCGTTAAGGGAAGCGGCCTGATGGATGCGGATGAATTCTGCGACGGTCTGTTTTATGTACAGGATCCGGCTTCTGCGGCGGCTGTCTCAGCCCTGGCGCCTCAGCCTGGAAATATGGTGATTGATGTCTGCGGCGCGCCGGGAGGAAAGTCCATGGCAGCTGCGATCATGATGAATGATCAGGGAAAAATCCTGACCTTTGATTACTATTCACAGAAACTGAGTCTGATCCGCTCTCAGGCAAAGCGTCTCGGACTGTCCTGTATTGAAGCAGCGCAGCGGGATGCGCTGTCTGAACCAGGCAGCCTGAAGGAACAGGCAGACGCAGTCATCTGTGATGTGCCGTGCACAGGTCTGGGCGTATTAAGAAGAAAACCGGAAATTCGCTTTCGAAAACTGGAAGATGACGGGAAAGAACTGGCGAAAAAACAGATTGCCATTCTGAACGCATCTTCGGAACTGGTAAAACCGGGCGGCAGAATCATGTACAGTACTTGTACGATCAATCGCATAGAGAATGAAGAAGTAATAGAAGCGTTTCTCCGTCAGAAGGGAAGCCGGTTCCAGAAAGAAACGGAACGGCAGCTCCTACCCGGTCTTGATGGAACAGATGGTTTTTATTTCTGCGTAATGAGGAGGAAAACAGTTTAGTATGGAAGTTGCATCCAAGACGGATCAGGGGAAGAAAAGAGATCATAATGAAGATGCCTGCGGTCTGATGCCGGTTTACCGTGTCTATATGGTGGCCGATGGAGTCGGCGGCAGCAATGCCGGAGAGATTGCCAGTAAATCTGCGATTCAGGGAATCGCCAGATATATTCAGACACATGCCATGGAAGGAGTCTCCAACATTTCAGAAGTAAAACGTTACTTCAGCGCCTGTTTTGATCAGGTGAATGGAGAGATCCTGGAGCTGATGAGCGAAAAACCGGAAACGGACGGCATGGCGACAACCATCGCGCTGGCATACATTACAGGCGGAAGTCTGTATGCGATGAATATCGGCGACAGCAGAGTATACCTGTATCGGGACGGAAGTCTCCGGCAGATTACGGTGGATCACACCTATGTGAACCAGCTGCTGAAAGCCGGAGTCATTACCGCGGGAGAAGCCGCCGTGCATGAAAAGCGTCATGTGATCATGCGTGCGGTCGGAGCTGATGATAAGGTCCGCGCCGACTATTATCAGGCCGATCTGCAGGAGGGCGATGTTATCGTTCTGACCACAGACGGACTGCACGGGGAAATCGGAAGCGGCGGAATCCGGGAAGAACTGGATAAACACAATACCATGAAGGAAACCTGTGATCATCTGGTGCAGCGTGCGAATGAACGGGGCGGCCACGATAACATCACAGTTATTTGCATAAAAATAACGGAGGGAGACCTGGATGAGTAAATTATTAGTCGGCAGATACGAGCTGGTAGAAAAAATCGGAGAAGGCGGAATGGCTGTCGTCTATAAGGCGAAGGACCGTCTTCTGAACCGCTATGTCGCAGTGAAGATTCTCAGACCGGAGTGTACCAAGGACGCGCAGTTCGTGGACAGTTTCCGCGCAGAGTCCCAGGCGGCGGCCGGTCTGCAGCACCCGAACATTATCAGCGTATACGATGTAGGAAGAGAAGGAAATATCCATTTCATCGTCATGGAGCTGATTGAGGGAAAGTCCCTGAGCGAGATCATTAAAGAACAGGCGCCAATGGATTACCGGGAAGTCGTGCGTATTACCAGGCAGGTTGCTTCCGCTCTGAGCGTCGCACATAAACATAATATCATCCACAGGGACATCAAGCCGCATAATATCATGATGACCTCCGACGGAATGGCCAAGCTGGGAGATTTCGGAATCGCGAAAGCGCTCAGTGATTCCACTATGGAGGAAACAAGCAAGATCATCGGATCCGTCCACTACATTTCTCCGGAACAGGCGAGAGGCGCATACGTTGACGAACGCTCCGACATCTATTCCCTTGGCATTGTAATGTATGAGATGCTGACGGGGCGGGTGCCTTTTGACGGAGACACTCCGGTTCAGGTTGCGCTGATGCATATTAATGATGACATCACTCCACCTTCAGAACTGGTGCCGGGAATTCCGCCGGCGCTGGAGAAAGTCGTGATGAAAGCGACGGATAAATTCCAGACCAATCGCTATGCCAGCGCGGACGATATGCTGAAGGACCTTGACAGCATTGAATATGTCAGCAATGTCATGGGCAGAAACGCGTTTGCCGATCAGACGGATCAGCCGGAGGTGAGGAAGCCTCGCCCTGCTGAGAAGGCGGAGGAGCGGACGCCGGCGTATTCAACAAAAAAGACGCGCAAGGGGCTTTCTCCTAAGGCACGGCGGACACTGACCGCCGCCGTTCTGATTGCGCTGCTTGCAGTGATCGGCGCCGTAGCTCTGCCAAAGCTGCTGAACAGCAAAACTGTCGCTGTGCCAAATGTCACGGACATGAGTTACGCGCAGGCGAAGACGACGCTGACAGACCGCGGGCTGAAAATCAAGAAGGGCACGTCAATAGCGAGCGATGATGTGGAAAAAGGCAAGGTTGCCGCCCAGGATCCGTCTGCAGGAGACCAGGTCAAGAAAGGAACCACCGTAACCGTCAATCTGAGCAAAGGTGATTCAAACGGCGAAGTACCGAATCTTGTCGGACAGACGTATGACAGCAGCACAAGAGATATTATTGATGCAGCTGGATTTAATTTAGGCGATGTGACGTATGCGTACAGCGATTCCTATGATAAGGGTGAGATTATGAGCCAGACCCCGTCAGCAGGAAGTAAAGCCGAGGAAGGATCAGATATCGATCTTGTCGTCAGCAAGGGGTCTAAGAGCGATAACAATAATAATCAGAATGAGGACGAGGATACGGCAGAGGTTCCGTCTGTAACCGGACTCTCGGTATCTGCAGCGCGTGCGAAACTGGCTGCTGCGGGATTCAGCGTTTCAGTCGATTATGAAGAAAGCAATGTTACCGCAAGCGGACAGGTTATTTCCCAGTCCGTCTCAGCCGGAAGCAAGGCCAAGAAGGGATCAACGGTTACAATTACGGTCAGCAAGAATTCTTCCAGCGATAACAACGGAGGCGGAGATAACAACAACAATAATAATAACAGCGGCGATAATGATAACAGCAACACCAGTGACAACGGCGGCAGCACAGAAGGCAATACTGACAGCAGCACCAGCCGATCGTCCGGAAGTGCTTCTTCTGCCCAGTCTTCTCAGACGAGCAGAAATGCTTCTGCTGCACAGTCGTCCGCATCATCGGATCACGCATAGACGTATTCCGATGAGCATCCATGTTTCATAGAAAGGAAGTTCAGCAGTATTCATGAGAGGACGCATAGTGAAGGGCATCGGCGGGTTCTATTACGTCAAAACGGAGCAGGGGATCATCCAGACCCGGGGAAGGGGACTGTTTCGAAAGGAAGGAATTACGCCGATGGTCGGAGACGAAGTGGACATTTCAATCAGTAAAGAAGACAGCGACGGCGACGGCATGATCCAGAGGATCATGCCGCGCCGCAACGCGTTTCAAAGACCGCCGGTAGCCAATGTAGACACGGTGGTCATTGTTTTTGCAGCAAAAAAGCCCAAACCGGTATTTGAGATTATTGATAAATTCCTGATTACAGCAGAATCTAATCATGCGGAACCGATTCTCTGCATGAATAAATGTGAACTGCTGAAGACGGATAAGCGGGAGGAGATGGAAGGGCGCTACCGAGGGCTGTATCCTTTTTTTTCAGTCAGCGCCAAGACAGGAGAGGGTCTGGACGAGCTGAAAGAAGCGCTTAAGGGACGACATACGGCTTTTGCTGGGCCGTCAGGCGTCGGAAAATCATCGCTGATCAATCTGCTGGTTCCGGACGCAGAGATGGAGACGAGCAGTGTAAGCCAGAAGACCAGAAGGGGGCGGCACACGACACGCCACGTTGAGATTTTTGATTATCCTCTTGGCGGTCTGATCTTTGACACACCGGGATTTACCTCTTTCGACCTGTCGGGAGTAGAGCCGGAAGACCTTGACCAGTATTACCCGGAGATGGTACCCTTTATAGGTCACTGCCGCTTTGATAACTGCCGTCACCTGAAAGAACCGGGATGTGCGGTGCGAGAAGCTGTGGAGCGCGGAGATATCCGTGAGGAGCGTTACCAATCCTATGTCCGCGGTTATCAGGAACTGTCTGAAAAAGCGCAGGACTGGAAAAGAAAGTGATAAATAGCTGCCCGGCAGTCCTTGAAGGACATGCCGAGCCGGTATAAATCCGTTAACGCCTGTTGAAATGAAGTTTATGCATGCAGAAAATGCAGGAGGAGAATATGATTAAAATTGCACCATCAATGCTGTCCGCTGATTTTTCTCGTCTGGGAGAACAGATTGAAGCGATTACCGGAGCAGGAGCTGATTATATCCACGTCGATGTCATGGATGGCCATTTTGTTCCGAATATCAGTTTTGGCGCCAGCGTTATGAAAAGCCTGAACGGCATCAGCAGCGCGCCGTACGATGTCCACCTGATGATCGAAGATCCGGATAAGTATCTGGAGGATTTTGTTACAGACCGTACAGAATACATTACCGTTCATCAGGAAGCTTGTCCGCACCTGAACCGCACGATTCAGCACCTGCACAGCTGCGGTGTGAAAGCCGGCGTCGCACTGAATCCGGGCTCTCCGATCTGTCTGCTGGATGAGGTACTGGAAGAGGCAGATATGATCTTGATTATGTCTGTGAACCCGGGGTTTGGAGGACAGAGCCTGATTCCGTCTACCCTGAAAAAGATTCAGAAGCTCGCGGCACTGAGGAAGCAGGAAGGGTATAAGTGGACGCTTGAAATTGACGGGGGCGTGAACTTAAAGACGATTTCCGATGTATCCGCATCCGGTGTAGATATCATGGTTGCGGGCTCCGCAGTATTCGGGTCTGAGGATCTCGGCGGAAGAGTAAAAGAACTGAGAGAAGCGGCAGAAGCTGTCCGCTGATTTGGGATGATCAGAAGCTGATGATACGGGAACCTTAGAAAACAATGTTCAGGCCCTGCCTCAGATATTTTACATGTGCATTGTTTTAGTCAAAAAAAGACTGCTGTATGTTTGACGATACGTTGTCGCTCATACAGCAGTTTTATTGTTTGATTATAGGAAGTTTTCAATTCCGTCCAATTCTGTTGGGGCGGAAAATCGTCTGCTTCTCATCAGGCGTTATCGTGAGAACCTTTACTCTGCGCCTCCGCTGCCGGCCGCAGCCTGGCGGCTTGATTTTGCAGTCCCTCCGCCGCTTGCAGCAGAGGAGGAGCCGCTGTTTCCGCCGGCTGTTGCAGAAGATCCGTTATTTCCGGCTGTCCCGGAATTATTCTGCTGGGAGCCGCCGGTATTATCCGTACCTCCGGTCGTATTGTCTCCGGATGTTCCGTTATTCTGGTTCTGCGTATCCTGTCCGTTGAGGTTATTGTCTGTGGTCTGACCGTTTTCCGTCTGCTGACCATTCTCGTTTGTTCCAGTGCTGCTCTGCGTGCCGTTCTGCAACTGTGAAGAAGAATCCGTTCCGGTTCCTGCAGGTGCTGAGACGCCGCCTGCGCCTCCGTAGGTTCCGGTCGTGTAATATTCTCCTCCGATCTGTGTGACATCGGAAGGCATGCTTGGATAGGATCCCTTTAACGCATTTGGAATCTGGCTCATGATTCTGGACCAGAGTGCGGCAGCATAGTCACTCTTGCTGCTCAGCTGGATGTTGGAGTCGTTACCGATCCACAGTGACGCAGAGTAGGATGGAGTGAATCCATCGAACCAGATATCGTATTCATCACTGGTTGTACCGGTTTTACCACCGACTGTGACACCAGAAATCGCGGCTTTCTGTCCGGTTCCTCCAGATACGACGCCCTGCAGACAGCTCCTCATAATCCAGGCAACACCGGAGTCCAGCACTCTCTTCTTTTTAACCGAGGCTGAGGAGAGGATCTTCTTTCCATTATCCGTTACCTTGGTGTAGCAGATAGATTTGCTGCTCTTCACGCCGTTGTTTGCGAAGGTGGTGTATGCGTTTGCCATTTCCAGTGTGGAAACACCGTTTGTCATTCCGCCCAGTGCAAGGGCTGCGGCATTCCGGTCATTGGTGGATCCTGATCCGACCAGTGAAGTGATGCCGAATTTCTTAACCATGTTATAGGAATACTTGTTTCCAACCTGCAGGAAAATCTTTACCGCGCAGGTGTTAATGGATTTCTGCAGAGCTGTGCGGAACGTCTGAACGCCGCTGTAGCTTCCTTCTGCGTTGGTCGGCCATACCTGACCGTTTACCGTTGTCTTTTCATCGATAACTTCGGATCCTGCTGTAATGTAGTTTCCCCATCCGGCAGTTCCCTGCGTGTCGATTCCGTAGTTGACATAGCTGTGCGCCTTTCCGGCCTTATGCTCTTCGTAACTCTGCTGAAGTGCTGCGCCGTAAACGGCAAGAGGCTTGATGGAAGATCCCGGCTGACGGGTTTTTACGGCTCTGTTGTAGAGCAGTTTGCCGGTCTGTTTTCTTCCGCCGACCATAGCCTTGATTTCACCGGTTTTATTATCCACGATGGTCATCGCCGCCTGCGGCTGAATGACCTTCTGGTTTAATGTGTATCCGTTCTTTGTGAGCATGATGGATCCGTCAGAGGTCGTCTTGAACATCTGACGTCCGGCTGCGCTCTTGACAAAGGATGCAGATACAACCAGATTTCCATCGCTGTCCAGTTTCTTTTTGCCCTGCGGAATGTTGATGTATCCGCCTGGAATCGAATAGAGCGAGCCATTCTGCGTAGTGTACATGGTTGGGAATTCTACACTGTAATCGGTCTTTCCGTTTGAAACCGTTTTATAGATGCGAATGCGCTTTCCCTTCATGATCGTAATGGATCCATCGCTGTTTTTTGTGGCCTCGGAGCTCGGGAAGGTGAAATTCCCGGATGCGTCAAAGAAGTTATTATAGCTGTACATGATGATGGATCCGTACTTATTGATAATGTTGTTGGAAGAATCATAGCTGATGTTCTTTGGGGCAGGGAAGTTCGCGTCGTTCTTGAATTCCTTTTCAATTACATTCTGCGCCTTGCGGTCCATCGTCGAGTAAATCTTCAGTCCTCCCTGGTAGACCTTGTTATGTGCATCGGTATAGGACAGGCCGTCTTTTTTCTGCAGATCCGAGATGACCTGGGAAACGACATAGTCTGTGAAATAGGAATTGTTCGTGCTTCCGCTGCTGTATCTCGGATGGAGCAGTTCCTTCAGCGGAATTGCAGCAGCTTCTTCGTATTCAGATTGAGAGATGTATCCCTGCTGGCGCATCAGTTTCAGGCAGGTGAGACGGCGGGTTTTGCCTGCGTCGTTCATGATATAGGTGCCCTCGCTGCTGCGGTGCAGGATATTGGTAGCTCCGGTAGTCACCGCCTCATTGGAAATCAGCTGAACCGGGGCATAATGCGTCGGCCACTGCGGAAGAGAAGCAAGCAGTGCGCACTGCGCAGTGTTCAGCTTGGATACACTCTTTCCAAAATACGCCTCTGATGCGGCCTCGACGCCGTTGGAATTAAATCCGAGGTAAATCGTGTTCAGGTATGCGGCCATAATCTGTTTCTTAGACAGATTATGTTCCAGCTTCATGGTGTACCAGGCTTCTACAATCTTTCTCTTCATGGAGCGCTTGCTCATGCTTTTTTTCAGATAAACATTCCGGGCAAGCTGCTGAGTAATGGTGCTGGTTCCGCTGATATCGCCGCCGGATGTAATCGATTCCTTTATCGCGCCAAAGATTCGGGTGACATTGAATCCATGGTGCTTCCAGAATGTCTTGTCTTCCAGCGCAACGTATGCGTTGACCAGATTTTTCGGCATCTCGTTGTAGGAGAGCCAGATACGGTTTTCACCAGAGTAAACCGTGTCAACTTTCTTTCCCTTTGCATCATAGATAACTGTTGTTTTAGAAAGGGTGCTCTTCAGATTGGATGGAGTGACATCAATCCTCGGCGCCGTAATGATACAGGCCGCTGCGTAGAGCATGACCGCAATGATCAGCAGCAGGATGACAGAAAGCACAGTATCGATAATCTTGTGTTTCCTCTGCCACGGAAACAGGAATTTCTGTTTGCGGGCAGATGCCGTTCCTGCAGGCTGACCTTGTGCACGATTATATTTATCGCTTCTCATAAAGTACCGCCTTTACTTAAGATTTCAATCTTCTCGACAAAAGTTAATTCATTCCCATTATAACACAAGGGCGTAACCATGTGAAACGATTCCTGGAAAATAAAGAACATATGTTTGCAAATATGATAGGGGATCCTCATACAAAATATCAGGTAAAGCAGTGAATAATCCGAGTAATATATTGAAATGACAGGATTGTTGGACTTTGTCAATTCGCTTGAACGGCACAGTGCGTCCGGGTATAATGAACGTGTGTTCATGATCCGGCGACGCAGGCAACGGAGAATAAGAATATGAGAAGAAAGCTTTCACTGATTTGTTTTCTGTGCATTGCTGGAATTTACGCGGCATTTCTGCATCCCGCGGCAAGCCTTCTTTTCGGTGCGGCTCTTGTTTTCATCCTCTATATATGTCCCTTTCCGGAGATCAGTTTTTCAGCATCTCTGAAAAAGGCTGCGGTTTTGGCGTTTTTTCTGGGCATTCTGGTTTATTCTGTCCAGATGGACGCCGTGCGCACAGGGCATCAGCTGGATGGGATCGAACGCGTCTGGACGGCTGAGGTCCTGTCGTCATCCCGCTGCGCATCCGGAAAGACAAGAATCCTCTGCAGACTGGATGAAAAGCTGTGCCTGAACGATGGGCGTCAGGCTGGAGAGAAGAAACATGACGGAGATATTCTGCAGCGTCTGAATCCGTACCGTGCACAGTGCGTCTACCTGTACACCGATCAGACATTCCGTTCTGATGCTGATCTGACTGGTGCGGTTATCCGTTTTACAGCGAAGCTGGAAGAGCCGAAAGGACGGCGCAATCCGCAAACGTTCGACTACCGTCAGTATCTGAGAAGCAGGGGAATCACACATACCGCGTGGACGGACGGTACAGAAATCATGCCCGTATGCAAGTCGGTTCCGGCTCGCCTAAAGACAGTCATTCTGAAGGTCCGGGAAGAATATCTGAATGGACTGATGCTGGGTGAAAAAGAACAGCAGCTGCTTTCCGGCGTCCTGTTTGGAATGACGGAAACGATGCCGGAGGATATGAAGGAGACCTTCAGAGAGAACGGAACCGCGCATATTCTTGCAGTAAGCGGACTTCATGTCGGGGTCATTTACGGAATGCACCGGCGTCTGACCAGGAATCGGAAGAGAAAGGGGAGCGGCGGAATTCTTTTGCTCTTTCTCTTCTTCTACGGATGTCTGACGCTGTGGACGGTCTCTGTGGTCCGCGCGATCCTTCTGATCGTCCTGTTGACGCTTGGAGACCGGCTTGGACGGAGGTATGATCTGCTGACTTCGCTGAGTTTCACGGCGGCTTTGATTGCACTGAAGAATCCCTGTGCTGTTCTGGGAGCCTCTTTTCAGATGTCCTTCCTGGCCGTCGGATCGATGAGCTTTTTTACGCCGATTCTGATCCGAAAACTTCCGCCGGCAATCCCCAGAGAACTGCCGTCCGCGCTTGCCGTACAGATCGGGACCGTTCCGTACTGCGCGTTCATGTTCAATCAATTGGCTCTCGCGGCGCTGCTGTGCAACATTCCAGTGCTTTTTCTTCTGGGGATCCTGGTTCCGGCAGGCATTGCTGGAATTCCGGCCGTATTGCTGCTGCTCAGGATTCCGCCCGGAAGGATCAGTTTCTGCCTTCTGCAGATGATCCGTATGCTCCTGCAGACGCTCTCCAGGAGCATGCTGCTCCTGAATCAGTTACTGTCCCAGAACGGAAAGTTCTGCGCAGATGTGATTTCTCTGCCTGCAGCCGCGGTCCTTGCCGTATATCTGATCCTGTTTTTCTGCTGCTCTGAGTTCTGCCAGGTTCACAGACTGCGCGGCCACAAACAGATGCTTGCAGCGATGCTCTGTATTTTGCTGAGTTTCTGCGCCGTGACTGGATGTTGTCTGAGCGATGATTTCCGGAAGGCCGGGGTCGTATTTGTCGATGTCGGGCAGGGCGACTGCGTACATGTACGCGGAAAAAAGAATGTCCTTCTGGATGGCGGCGGATCTGTCCGCAGAAATATCGGAAAACAGGTCCTGAAACCATATCTGCTGAAGAACGGATGTCGGAGTCTTGATGCCGCGATGGCGACGCATCTTCATGTCGATCATTATCTCGGCCTTCAGCAGCTTCAGGAGATTTATCCGATTCGCCAGATGGTGACAAAGGGAAAATGCGGCAAGAGTTACGATCTTGGAGGAGGGGACCGCATTGACATTCTGTGGCCGGAATACCAGGATCCTGACGAGACGGATGAAAATATGAACTCGCTGATTTTTAAAGTGTATATTGACGGGTTTACGATCCTGGTTACCGGGGATCTTGGAGAAGTCGGCGAACAGAAGCTTCTTGAAAAATACCGTGGAACCGATCGTCTGCACTGCGATATTCTGAAAGTCGGCCATCACGGGAGCCGATACTCCACTACTGAGGAATTTCTGGATGCTGTCCGTCCGTCGATTGCGGTTATCGGGGTTGGAAAGAATAACACTTACGGACACCCGGGAAGAGAAGTTCTGCAGAGGCTGGAAAAACGTGGCATTCCTGTATATCGTACAGATCAGGACGGTGCAGTCGGAATCTGGAAGGACGGAAAAGGCCGGCTGCGGGTCTGTACCGTGTGTCAGGAACAGGATAATCATGCGTATCGCAGGAGAACCTGGAGATTCTGGAAAAGAGACGTGAAGGTGCATAAAAAAGAAAACAATTTTGCGCGAAACTGATTGACATTGACTGAATGTGATGATATTATGCCCGTATAAGTTAGATATCGGTCAAAAATAATCAAATTCAGAATTTAGTGATTAGACTATGTTAACAGAGATGAGACAACAGGCCATACTGGATATGGTACAGAAAAAGACAACGGTTACGGTGCAGGAACTGGCACAGACCTTTGGAATTTCAGAATCGACGGTTAGAAGGGATCTGACGCAGCTGGATGATGCGGGGAAACTCAGAAAAATTTACGGCGGAGCAACTGTCCGGGATGCGTCCCTTGCGCCTCGCGATTTGTCCATGGGGGAGAAGGAAACCCTGCACTATACGGAAAAAAGCTGTATCGCGGGATATGCTGCGGGCTTGATTCAGCCGGATGATTTTGTATATGTGGATGCGGGATCGTCCACGCTGCTGTTGACAGAAGCAGCCGATGAAGCCGGCGCTGTATATGTCACAAATTCGATTCGCCATGCGCAGATCTTGTCGGATAAGGGGTTTCGCACCATTTTGCTCGGCGGAGAGATCAAGAGACTGACGCAGGCGATCGTCGGAAGTGAAGCGCTCAGCAGCATTGCGAAGTACAATTTTACAGCCGGGTTCTTCGGAACTAACGCGCTGGATGAGACGCACGGATTTACGACGCCGGATGTGACAGAAGCAGCGCTGAAGAGGGAAGCGATGAAGCGGTGCAGAAGAAAATATGTACTCTGTGATTCAAGCAAGTTTAATAAGGTTTCTCCGGTATGTTTCGGAAATCTGCAGGACGCCGTGGTTCTGACGGACTGCATTCCGGATGCAAGGTACCGCAGATTCAGCAATATCAGAAAGGTGGAGCAGCATGATTTACACGGTAACATTTAATCCATCGCTGGATTATCTCGTCCGAATCGAGGATTTCAAGCCCGGCGAGGTAAACCGGATGTCGTTTGAAAAGCTGTATCCCGGCGGAAAAGGCATTAATGTGTCCATTGTTCTGCAGGAGCTGGGGTGTGAAAGTACAGCGCTCGGTTTCTGTGCGGGGTTTACGGGAAGGGAAATTCAGAGGAGTCTGGAGGAAACGGGAGTGCGGAGTGCGTTTATCGCACTCAATGAAGGCACATCCAGAATTAACGTCAAGCTGAAAACGCAGGATAATGAAACGGATATGAACGGACAGGGGCCGTCTATCCCGGAAGAGAAAATCAATGAACTGTTTTCACGGCTTGACTTGCTGACAAAAGAGGATGTTCTGGTTATTTCCGGAAGTATTCCGGGAAGTCTGCCGGACGATATCTACGAGCGGATATTAAAGCGTGTCAAAGAAAAGCGTCTTCCTGTTGTCGTCGATGCGACGGGAGAACTGCTGACGAATGTTCTTCCGTATGGTCCGTTTCTGATAAAACCGAATCATCACGAGCTGTCAGAGATTTTTCAGATGGAACTGAACACGCGCGAAGAAGTTATTCCTTATGCAAGAAAACTGCAGGAGATGGGCGCGCAGAATGTGCTGGTCTCTATGGCCGGCGAAGGCGCAGTGCTGGCTGCGGCAGACGGGGAGATCTACCAGAGTGCAGCGCCGAAGGGCACAGTCCGAAATTCTGTCGGAGCGGGCGATTCCATGGTTGCAGGATTTCTGGCCGGATATTTTCAGACGGGAGAATATTCATCTGCGTTTAAACTCGGTGTGGCTGCCGGCAGTGCAAGCGCGTTTTCAGACGGACTGGCGGTCCGAGATGAGATTCTGTCATTAGCAAGCAATGTTATGGTGCAGGAGGATGAGGTGCAATGAAGATCACAGAACTTCTGAAAAAAGAAGGCATCAAGCTCGGAGGAACTGCGGAGAATAAGCAGGACGCCATAAACCAGATGGTCGAGCTGATGGTCAATGAGGGAAACATTAATGACCCGGTAAAGTATAAACAGGCGGTAGAAGCAAGGGAACAGGAGAGCACGACGGCTATCGGCGAGGGAATTGCGATTCCGCACGCGAAGACAGACGCGGTTTCTGCCCCGGGACTTGCTGCAATGACACTTCCGGACGGCGTGGATTACGATGCGCCGGATGAAGAGCCGTCTGATTTGATTTTTCTGATTGCGGCGCCGAATACCAAAGATAATGTGCATCTGGAAGTCCTCTCGCGTCTTTCTACACTTCTTATGGATGATGATTTTACCGATGCTCTTCGTGCAGCAAAGACGAAGGAAGAATTCCTTCAGATTATCGACCAGGCAGAAAAAGAGAAACTGGAGGATGAAGAGGAGAAGAATGCACCGGCTCCGGCAGAAGCCAGCCCGAAGTATCCGGACATTCTGGCTGTCACGGCCTGTCCGACCGGAATTGCACATACGTACATGGCGGCAGAATCTCTTGAGAAAAAAGCTGCTGCTATGAATCTGAAGCTGAAAGCGGAGACGCAGGGATCAGTAGGCGCCAAGAATGTTCTGACTGCAGAAGAAATCGAGCATGCACGGGGAATCATCATTGCGGCCGATAAAAAGGTTGATCTCGATCGCTTCCGCGGCAAGCCGGTTCTGCAGGTTCCTGTATCTGACGGAATCAACAAGCCAGAAGAGCTGATCCGGACTGTGCTGGACGGAAACGCGCCGATTCTGGAGGGAACAGCGAAACATTCTGCGTCGGGGTCCGCACAGCAGAAGGATTCTGCATGGCATGTGATTTATAAGCATCTGATGAATGGTGTTTCCCACATGCTTCCTTTTGTCGTCGGAGGCGGTATTCTGACGGCCATAGCGTTCCTGATCGACCAGAGTTCTATCGGCCAGTCGTATTACGGCATGGGAAGTACGGCAGCTGCTATGTTTAAGACAATCGGCGGTGTTTCCATGAATTTCATGCTGCCGGTTCTTGCCGGATTTATTGCAAGGAGTATTGCGGACCGTCCGGGACTTGCGGTGGGATTTGTCGGCGGGTTTCTTGCGCAGCAGGGGTACACGTTTGCTTATCTTTCTGCGCTTTCCTCTTTTTCCAGAGGAACGGTAAGCCAGGCTCCGACTGCGGTCAGCGCAGGGTTCATCGGAGCGCTGATTGCCGGATTCCTCGGCGGCTATCTGACGCTTGGTCTGGAAAAACTCTGTGATAAACTTCCGGATTCGCTTGAAGGCATTAAGCCGGTGCTGCTTTATCCGCTGATTGGAATTTTCCTGATTGGCATCATAATGCTGATCATCAATCCGGCAATGGCGGCGCTGAACACAGGTATTTCTCATGTTCTGAACGGAATGGGAACATCGAATCTGGTTATTCTGGGAGCAGTTGTCGCCGCTATGATGGCAGTCGATATGGGCGGTCCGATTAACAAGGCTGCGTATGTCTTTGGAACCGCGGCTCTTGCGGAAGGTACCGCAACGGTTAAGATCATTATGGCATCCGTAATGATTGGTGGTATGGTTCCGCCGCTTGCGATCGCGCTGTCCACGACATTCTTCAAAAACCGCTGGACCAAAGCAGACCGTCAGGCCGGTGCGGTTAACTATATTATGGGACTATCCTTTATTACAGAGGGTGCGATTCCATATGCCGCAGCAGATCCAGGCCGTGTTCTTCCATCCTGCATCATCGGTTCTGCGCTTGCCGGAGGCATGTCCGCGGCATTCCGCTGTCAGAGCCCGGCTCCGCACGGCGGTCTGTGGGTGATAGCGGTGATCCGTCACCCGGGATTCTATGTTCTGTCACTCCTTGCTGGATCCGTCGTCGCGATGATCCTTTTGTCACTGCTGAAAAAGAAGCAGGCGAAGGATATGACTGATTCGGAAGAATTCGCATAAACTCTGTCAGTGATAGGAATTTCTGTGTATAATAGTAGTATATATTTCATGAAGTCATTAAAGAAAGGAATCGGAAAATGAAGAGTTTCAGCTATGTAATTACTGATCCAGAAGGAATTCATGCAAGACCGGCAGGACAGCTGGTTAAGCTGGTAAAGACATTCAACAGCACCATTATGATTTCCAAGGACGGAAAGAGTGTAAAGGCTTCCAAGACACTCGGCGTTATGTCCCTGGGGGCAAAGCAGGGCAGCACAGTAGAATTTACATTTGAAGGTGATGATGAAGAGGCAGCTTGCGAGGCTGTTTCAAAATTCATGCAGGAAAATCTGTAGAGCCTGCATATTCCGGATATTGAGGTGGAAATGATTTCCCCGGTAACAGAGCTGCTGATTCGACGCGGCTCTGTTTTTATTATCGGGCCGGAATATTACCTGATGTGTTATGATAACATGTAAGAAGAAAAAAGGAGTACTGGGGGAAAACGATAATGGGAAACTCAAAAACGACAGGAATCGTGATGGCGTTGACAGGAGGCACTATGTGGGGCTGTTCCGGCGTCATGGGCAGCTATCTCTTTACGCACTGCGGGTTCGACGCACAGCTTCTGGTCACGGCAAGACTGGCGATCAGCGGTCTTGTGACGGTGCTTTATCTCCTGTTTCGAACCGGGCGCCGATCGTTCGATATCTTCCGGGACAGGCGTTTCAGAATCAAGGAAATCATTTTCTCCTTCATCGGAATGCTGCCGTGTCAGCTGGTGTATTTCATTGCTGTGCAGGTGTCTAACCCGAGTACGGCGACGGTGCTGCAGTCTTCTGCGCCGGTTCTGATTCTGCTGTTCTACATGGTGGTTGACCGCCGGCTTCCTTCCCGGGTAGAAGCGCTGGTCCTGGTGATGGTGACGGCCGGCGCGTTTCTGATTACCACACACGGGAATCTCCAGTCGCTTGCAATTACCAGGCCGGCGCTGATTTTCGGCCTTGGCGCAGCACTTTCCGCCGCGATCTATAATGTGCAGCCGGGAGAGATCCTCGAGCGGTTCGGCGCTGCATCCGTAACGGGGTGGGCCATGCTGATCAGCGGGATCTGCATGGTTCCAGTCTCTCATTTCTGGAACGCCGATGTTCATCTGGATCTGACCGGATGGTTCTGTTTCCTCGGGATTATCATTTTTGGGACGATTGTCGCGCAGGCAGCGTATATGGAAGGTGTACGGATCCTCGGCGCGGTGCAGGGAAGCCTGTTTGAAACAGTAGAGCCGGTCGTTTCCACATTACTGACGGTTGCTGTGCTGGGCACAGTTCTGACGATCCCGGATTATGCGGGTACTGTCCTGATTCTGCTGGGTGTCATCCTTCTCGCCATGTTCGGCCGCCGCCGCACGGTGCCCGCAGACAGTGAGGAGGCTTCGGCGGAGCAGTTGGCTTCTGCCGGACAAAACAAAAAGTGCAAGGAGTAATGCAGATGTATCAAAATATGCGACCGAAAAGAGGGTATCAGACATTCATTCAGGAATTAAAAGAGAAAAAGCTGAAGGGCGTCGTCCTTCTCTCCGGAAAAGAAGAGTACCTGATCCACTGGGCGGGAGACTGGATCTGCCGATCGTTCATACATCCGGCAGCAAAAGCGGTCGACTGTACAGTGCTTGACGGTGAAAATACTGAGTTTTCCCAGGTTATGGAGGCTTGCGAAACGTTTCCGATGCTTTCTGACAGGCGTGTGATCTGGGTCAAATCGTTTTCTCCGCTTCAGAAGGCAAAAGGCCTGCGTGAGGCGGATGCGGAGCTTCTTCTCCAGTATCTGAAGAATCCGAACGACCGGGCGATTCTGGTGTTCTCTTCATCGGAAATCGATGGCCGGTCAAAAGTTGTCAAGGCTCTGAAAAAAGAAGGTTCCTATTATTCTTTTGATGAACTGAGTGAAAATGAACTGATGTCATTCGCCCATAAACGCTTTCAAAAAGCGGGCCTGAAGATCAGCCGTCCTGACATGCGATTTCTGATCCAGAGCACTGGATATTTCAATAAGGAAAGCGGGTATCATCTCTTCCAGTTTGAAAACGATCTGCAGAAGATCATTGCACATGCTGAGAACGGATGCGTCCGAAGAGAGGATATTGAAACGATGGTTTCCGGAGACGGAGACACCTTTATATTCAATCTCCTGGATGGAATCAGCGGAAATGATAAGAAAACGGCATTTCGGATCCTTCATAACAAACTGACAGAAAACAGCAATGAAGCCGGATCCATTGTCGGAGCCATCGTGAGTCAGGTAGAGCTGATGCTGGAAATCCGGGAGTTCATGGACCATCGGGGAGGGCGCGTTTCTGCTTCTCAAATTAGTAAATATACAGGAATCAATGAATACCGAATCAAAAAAGCAATGAATTATGCACGTCGGTATTCCCTGACGGGATTGCAGGATATGCTTATGGGAATATATGAAGTCAACATGAACATCGTCAGTGGACTTCTGGATGCACGAACCGCATTGGAAATGTATATCGCCAGGATTTGATGTAACAGAAATCGTACAGATAAAGAAACGGGAGGCAGCTGTGAATGAAATTCCGTCATTCACAGCTGCCTCCTTCGTCAAATAACAGGACGTTTATCAACGGATGTATTTGGCAACTAGTCAGTGCATTTGTCCTGGTTATGATTTCTTCTGCATAGCCCGGATCAGTTCCTCCGCGCTTTGCATCGTCAGATCTGTCACCGTATCTCCTCCCAGAAGACGCGCGATTTCCGCTGTTTTCTCGTCTGCCGTCAGCATCTGAATATGGGAATAGGTTGCGTCGTCATCGGAATCTTTATAGATCCGGTAATTAGTATCTGCAGCCGCTGCGATCTGCGGCAGATGGGTGATGCACAGAATCTGATGATTCTTCGCAATCTGCTGGAGTTTTCTGGCCACAACACTCGCAGTAATCCCGCTGATTCCGGTATCGATTTCATCGAAAATCATGGTTGGGATATGGTCGTCATCTCCAGTTACATTTTTTATGGCAAGCATAATGCGGGAGATCTCACCGCCGGAAGCTGTTTTGGCCAGTGATTTCAGCGGTTCTCCCTTATTGGTGCTGATCAGGAATTCACAGCGGTCGCCGCCTGATGCCGTAATGGCCGGAGCTTTTTCTACCGGTATCTCAAGACGGGCATAAGGGAAATTCAGATCATGCAGTTCCCGTTCAATCGCGTTCTGCAGCTGCCCGGCACTCCGTTTTCTGGCTTCTGTCAGCGCAGCGGTTTTTTCCTTAAGCTCATTCAGAGCAGCCTTTGCCTGTTTTTCCAGTTCTTCTTTCTGATCTTCAAAATTTTCAACAAGCTCCAGTTCCCGGGAAATGCGGTCGCGGTAGGAGAGAATCTCTCCAATTGAACGACCGTATTTACTTTTCAGCGAATCAATCAGATCAAGGCGGCTGATGACCTGATCGACTTCTCCGGGCTGAAAGTCTGTCGCGTCCATGACAGTGCGGATTCGTTCATTCAGCTCCTGCATATCTGCACTGATGCTCTCCAGCAGACCGGAGATCTCCTTTAAATTACCGGAGTAGGACGCAATAGAGGAGACCTGTGCTTCTGCGCGGCCGATCATGTTTTCTGCATTGTCATCGCCGTCGCCGCCGGCAAGTATTTCCTGCGCGAGACTCAGCGCCTGGAAAATCTTTTCACTGTTTTTCAACACGGTGATGCGTTCGTGCAGCTCCTCATCTTCACCCTCACGAAGCTGAGCTGCGTCGATTTCCTGCTTTTCGTACCTGCACAGATCAATGCGGCGGCGGTTTTCGCGTTCGTCATGCAGCAGTTTATTCAGTCTGCCCCGCACCGCCTTATAATTCACATACGCAGAAGTAAACGCCTGGAAGCAGGGCCGGATTTCCTCTCTTCTGTAAGCGTCAACAAGCTCCATGTGCCGTTCCGGATCCAGAAGAGCCTGGTTATCATACTGCCCGTGAATGTCCGCGATATGTTCAGCAGTTTCCTGAATTTGACTGAGGGAGACCAGATCACCATTCAGACGGCAAATGTTCCTGCCGTTTCGACTGAGTTCTCTGGTAATCACGCAGGATTCTCCGTTCAGATCCGCCTGCATCTGGATTTTTGCTTTTTCTGCTCCCCGGCGCACCAGAGAAGAATCTGCGCGAGCTCCGAGCGCCAGGCTCATGGCTTCTATAATGATAGATTTTCCGCTGCCTGTTTCTCCGGTAATGACGTTCAGGCCCGGATGAAAATCCACATCGGTTGTTTTTATAATCGCAAAGTCTGAAATTCTGATGTGTTCGATCATTTCTGCTTCTCCGTATCCCATTCGGCATGCACACGGATCCGGCGAAAAGCACGGACGGTTTTTCGGCGGAGCGGGATTTCCCATATTTTCCGCCGGGCGTGCCGCAGACTGGTGATCAGCTGGTATGTGAAGAATCACAGAAAATGCCGCTCAGTGAAGATTAATTCTCCTGCTTCTTGGCCGTCAGCATCTTATTAAACAGCCCCAGGATTTCATCCACATTCTTCTCATCGTCCACGACGATCAGCATGGTATTGTCACCGGCAACTGTTCCTGCGATATGCTCAACACCGATATTGTCCACAGCCTCTGCAGCGGCGCTTCCGCATCCAGAGAGTGTTTTGATCAGAATCAGGTTGTTGACTGCGTTAAAGCTGAGCACAGTCTCCTTGAAAATCTTGATAAATCGGTCAGAGATCGGCGCGTCTGAACGCTTACTGACAGCGTACTTGTACTTTCCGCTGGAAGAAAGCGTTTTGATCAGCTGCAGTTCCTTGATGTCTCTGGAAATCGTTGCCTGGGTAACCTCAAACCCTTCCTTGCGAAGCATCGCTGCGAGTTTATCCTGTGTTTCAATCTCATACTTGCTAATCAGTTCAAGTATCTTGTTCTGTCTGGAATAACGCATTTTCATCCTCCTGTTGTGTATAACTATACAGAGATTATACCATAGTTATTAGAGAAAATGAATAATAATTTAATCTGCGCTGATGAAGTTTCCATATTCATCGAGGAACATTCTGCGTCATTTCAGAAAGTATGTTTCTTATTTGCCAACCTGGACAAACGTATGTTCTTATGATATACTGAGTTCATCAGTTTTGCAAGAGGTTATTCGGAAATATACGGCAGAAAGGCGGAACAGGTATGAGGATTCTCGGCATCGACCCCGGATATGCGATCATGGGATGGGCTATCATAGATATGAAGGGAAATCATTTCCAGGCGATTGACTATGGAGCGATTACGACAGACGCCGGGACGCCTATGGAGTATCGTCTGCAGCACCTGTACACGGAGCTGAAATCCATTATTCAGATTTATCATCCGGATGAAGCCTCGATTGAGGAGCTGTTTTTCAACACAAACGCAAAAACGGTCATTCATGTCGGAGAAGCCAGAGGGATCGCCATCCTCGCCTGTGTGAATGCCGGACTGGAAGTGAATGAATATACCCCGCTTCAGATTAAACAGGGTCTGGTCGGATATGGACGCGCCGATAAAAAACAGGTGCAGGAGATGGTTAAAGCCATTCTGAATCTGAGTGAAGTTCCTAAACCGGATGATACAGCAGACGCTGTAGCTGCAGCGGTCTGTCATGGCCATGCCTATGCTTCGCGGAAACAGCAGAAACAGCTGGATGAACTGCTGAAGGCGCAGCCGGGAAAGAAACTTCGCATTCGCAGGGGAATCTGAGGATTTCTGCATTTGGGAAGGTCCATTGCATGGACAAAGATGAAGAGCAAGACGTAAAAGGCGTTCAGCCTCTTGATGAGATTACTTTTGCCTTACGGGTCTTGCAAAATTTTCGGAATGCGATATCATGAAAGACTGTTGAGTAATATATAGATTGGAAAGAAACGACATTATGATACGATTTTTAAAAGGAATCATCCATCCGCAGCAGGATGGCACAGTAATCATAGAAACTGCAGCGGGTATCGGATTCCGCGTGTTCCTTCCCGGGAATTCTCCGTTATATAAATGTAAAGACGGGGATGCAGCGCAGGTGTATACATCGATGGCTGTCCGTGAGAATGACATCAGTCTGTACGGCTTTCAGGATCCGCGGGAACTGGAACTCTTTCAGCTGCTGACCACTGTAAAGGGTGTCGGCTCCAAAGCGGCGCTGTCTATTATGGGAACGGCTCCGCTGCATGAACTGAAACGGGCGATTGCATCAGAAGATGCCTCGCTTGTTCAGCAGGCGCAGGGCGTAGGAAAACGGACTGCGGACCGTGTGATTCTGGAACTGAAGGATAAAGTAGACTACGTTCCGGAAGAAGATGAATCGGAATCTGCAGAAGTCAAGCATGCAGATGGAAGTGCGCGGAAAATTGCGGAAGAGGCGCTGGAGGCGCTTGGATACAGCCATGCAGAGGCGGAAGAGGCGGTTTCGCTGGTGGATGCGGACGACCTGGACAGCGAAGGATATATCAAAGCCGCGCTGAAGAATCTGTTTTAAGCATATTTCCAGAAAATAGATGAGATATGGAAGAATAATGTTGCAGGAATTACACGGGCGTGTAAAATACGATAATGGTAGATGACCGGGAAGGGCTGACGATCATGGACGAACGGATAACGCAGGGATCTCCGCTATCCATTGAAGAAGAACATAATGAAAAAACACTGCGGCCGCAGTATCTGGGCGATTTTATCGGGCAGTCTAAGGTGAAAGACAATCTGAAAGTCTTTATCGAAGCAGCCAAGATGCGGAAAGAACCGCTGGATCATGTATTATTCTACGGGCCTCCGGGTCTCGGCAAGACTACGCTTGCCGGAATCATTGCGAATGAGCTCGGTGTGGAAATTAAGGTGACAAGCGGACCCGCAATCGGACGCGCAGGGGATCTGGCAGCAATTCTGACCAACCTGAATGATAACGATGTGCTGTTCATCGACGAAATTCACCGCCTTAACCGCGCGGTTGAGGAGGTTCTGTACTCGGCGATGGAGGACTATGCCCTGGATATCATCATAGGCAAAGGACCATCAGCAAGATCGATTCGCCTGGATATTGCTAAATTTACGCTGATCGGCGCGACGACGCGGGCGGGGAGTCTTTCCGCTCCGCTACGCGACCGATTCGGCGTAATCTGTAAGTTTGATATGTATGAGCCGGCTGAACTGGCGGAGATTGTACGCCGGTCTGCCGGAATTATGGGGATCGGAATTGACGATGACGCACTCATGGAAATAGCCAGATGTTCGCGGGGAACGCCGCGAGTGGCTAACCGTCTTTTAAAGAGAATCCGCGATTTTTCTCAGGTCAAAGGAGACGGTCATATTGATGCCTCCATTACGGAACTGGCTATGCAGGCGCTGGGAATTGATGCGCTTGGGCTGGAGCGTCTCGACCGTGAGATGCTGCGGACGATCATTACCCGTTTTCACGGAGGCCCTGTTGGTATCGATACGATTGCCGCGTCGCTTGGTGAAGAGCGTGTCACGCTGGAAGACGCTCATGAGCCGTATCTGATCCAGTCCGGACTGCTGTTCCGGACGCAGAAGGGAAGGATGGCCACTCAGCTTGCATATGATCATCTGGGGCTTTCCAATCTGTTTCCGGGGGATCATCCAGAAACCGCGGAAGAAACCGGGGAATAAAGAATTCCGCAAAGTCCGGCAGAAAATGCCGGCAGCTGAGAAGGATAAAGGGAAACAATACATACAGAAAATCTGGCAGTAATGAGAACGCTGCCCGCAGATATAGAGGAAGTAAGACTATGAATATTGAAGAGTTTGATTATGAACTGCCGAAAGAACTGATTGCGCAGACGCCGATGGAACAGCGCGACGAGTGTCGTCTGATGGTGCTTAACCGGGCCGAGGGGACAATTGAGCATAAGCATTTCTATGATGTCCTGGATTATCTGAAGCCTGGAGACTGTCTGGTGATGAACGATTCAAAAGTTATTCCGGCCAGGATTTTTGGCGTAAAGGAGAAGACCGGCGCGCATATTGAGTTCCTTCTGAGCAAGCGAATTGATGGAGATCGATGGGAAACGCTTGTTCGCCCGGGAAGACGGCTGAAACCGGGAGACAAGGTTGATTTTGGCAATGGCAAGCTGGAAGCAGAAATCCTGGAATACGGCAAGGATGGAACTAGAATAGTGGAGTTCCACTATGATGGCATCTTCATGGAGCGGCTGGAAGAGCTGGGAAGAATGCCGCTTCCGCCGTATATCGAACGTCCGAGCGATGAAGAAGATAAGGATATGTATCAGACGGTTTACGCGCATTACGACGGATCCGTCGCCGCACCGACCGCCGGTCTGCATTTTACTAAGGAGCTTCTGAAGAAAGCACAGGATAAGGGTGTAAAACTTGCTTATGTCACGCTGCACGTCGGAATCGGCACCTTCCGTCCGGTTAAGTGTGAAAATATCGAAGATCATCATATGCATTTTGAAGAGTACTTTGTTCAGCCGGAGACAGCCGATATCATCAATCAGACGATTCAGGAGGGAGGCCGCATAATTTCTGTCGGAACAACCTCCACGAGAACTCTGGAGAGTGCTGCCTATATGGATGAAAAAACCGGAAAATACCTGGTGAAATCCGGACATGGAAATACGGGTATCTTTATCTACCCGGGTTACGAATGGAAAATTGTTAATGCGCTGATTACCAATTTCCATCTCCCTAAATCCACACTGATCATGCTGGTGTCCTCGCTGTACAGCCGGGAGAAGATTCTGGAAGCCTATAACGAAGCCGTAAAGGAAAAGTATAGATTCTTTTCTTATGGCGATGCGATGCTCATCATTTAGGCGGAGGGAAACGCAGTGAATCAGTACTTGCAGATCTGGGAAGCGTTTCTGTACGCATCAGAAAAACATGATGGACAAAAAGACCGGGCGGGAAAACCGTATATCCTGCACCCGGTCCAGGTTGCTTTGTATACCGCTGAGCGGACGGAGGATTCGGAAATCATTGCCGCCGCGATGCTGCATGATACGGTTGAAGATACAGATGCGAGTCTGGAAGAGATTCGGCGTCTGTTCGGAAGCCGCGTCATGAAGATTGTGGACAGCGTGTCCAGAAGAGATGGAGAGGAGTATTTCTCCTATGTCAGAAGAGCAGCAGAACATCCTGATGCGGCGATTGTGAAACGGTCCGATCTGCGGCATAATATGGATCTCTCCAGATTCGCGAGTCCGACAGAGCAAGATTACCGGAGGCTGGAGAAATATAAAAAAGCTCTAAATCTTCTGGAGGAAGCAGAAAAGGCAAGGGTACAGAACCACACGCAAAAGGGTCCTGATGAGCCGGAACTTTCCTGCGGAGCATAGCTTCGGTAAATCATAATCAACAAGAGCAGATTCTGAAAATCAGGATCTGCTCTTTGTTGCGTTTGAGATCAGAAGGGCTTGCCAAAGTCTCGCTGGACACAATTGATCGTAATGTGTGCAGTGCATCTCCGCAGAAGCCTGCGGTCCTGCGTACGGGAAATGTCAGAAGCCGTGGTATACGTTCGTTAGACCTATTCCATCCGTTCTCCTGCTTTCCAGGATACGATCTTGTAGTATTCTCTGGAAGTCAGCAGGTAGACGATCAGGTAAAGCAGGGTAAACAAGATGAACGTGATGCCGGTGCATTTCAGGAACAGCGGGGTGTCCTGGAGGCCGAACAGCTGCAGAATGTGATTCATCATGTTGAATGCTCCGCTCATGTGGCAGGCTGCAACGATGATCGGGGTGAAGAACACGAACATGACCTGCGAGCGGATGCTCTTCTTGACTTCTGCCTGGCTCATGCCAACCTGCTGCATGATGGCAAAGTTGTTCTTGTCGTAGTATCCTTCGGAAACCTGCTTGTAGTAGATGATCAGAGCGGCTGCGAGGGTGAAGAGCAGGCCGAGGAAGATTCCGAGGAAGAGGAATCCGTTGGTGAAGCCCTTCATCAGAGAGTAGGTTTCTTTATGGGTGATGCAGCTGCCAAAGAAAGCAGGGCGGGCGCCGGTTTTTACCCCGGATCCGTAAGACTGAACCGATTTGTTCAGTTTGGTGTTCAGGCTTTTTCCGATTGCCCGGTTTACAGCGGTTGAACCGGAAGCGGAGAAGGTGACGGCGCGGTACAGGGTGTATGTTGGGGCCGGATCCTGCGCTGCGATTTTCCGAATCGTGTTTTGATCCTTTACCACGATGGATCCTCCCTGTGTACGTGAAGCGGTCGTCGGAAGGAAACTGTCCGCCGTGTAGCGCGCGTTATAGGTTACATCATTGATTTTCACGTGATTTGCACGGCTCGGCATGTGCGCCAGCACCTCATTTTCAGAAAGATGCAGGTTTTTTCCTGTGATCGCTTTATACTGCTGTTCGTCAATGATCATCAGGCTTCCCGTATAGGTTTTCGTGCTGTATCTCATCATGTATGATGCAGTGCCGTTTTTGGAACGGTATTTTACCTGCGGACAGTAGGCGGTATAGGCTGTGATGTCCTTGATTTCAGAGTTCTTCTCAGCGGCGGTCTTCTTTGCCAGCTGAATGACTTCTTTCTGTGAAGAAGGTGTCATCAGGTCCAGCCCTTTATTTTTGCTGATCCCGGACATAGTTCCGGAGAGGGACGCTTTCATCGGCGTGACGTTCTGAATGGTCTTGTCGATTCCGGTATTCAGGCAGACGGTGGTGGAGATGATTACCAGGACCATTGTTGCGAGTATGCAGATATTGGCCATGCCGACAGCATTCTGTTTCATCCTGAACAGCATGCCGGAGATTGAGGTAAAATGACCCGGTTTATAATAATAGTTCTTGTTCTTCTTCAGCAGCTTCAGGATGACGACGCTGATGCTGGTAAACAGCAGGTAAGTTCCGATAATGACTGCTGTTACGGCAATGAAGAAGAAGCCGATTCCGCTTATGGCATCATTAATGCGCAGGGCAATCGTATATCCTGCAATCAGAAATGCTGCTCCGATGATCGCAAGAAAGATGTTTCCCTTTGGTTCGCGTTCGCCGGAATCGGATCCTTTTAACAGTTCAATCGGTTTGGAGAACTGTACACGGAAGCGGTTGCGGAGCTGAATCAGTTCAAAGAGAACGGCAAAGAAGATCACACTGTACAGGACGCCCTGAGAGTTGATGGTTCCTGTCAGCTGAGCCGAGGAGCTGAGCATTTTCAGGATAATCATCTGCACAAGCTTGCTGAATACTGCGCCGAGCAGGATGCCGGCTGTGATGGAAATGACGGATGTGATCAGTGACTCCATCTGCAGGATCCGCCCGATATGACGCTTTTCCATGCCCAGAATATTGTAGATTCCAAGTTCCTTGTTCCTTCTCTTCATCAGAAATTTATTGATATAGAACAGAAAGATCGCAGCAAAAATGCCGACTATGAACGTTCCGAATCCCATAAGATCAGAGAGCATCTCACCGGAGGAGATTTTTTTCAGTCCAGGGTCTTTCCAGATGTACACGAGAAGATAAAACATCATCACAATCCCGGTTGAAGCCAGGATGTATGGGACAAAGAATTTTCGCTCGCGCCGGATATTTCCAAGGGCGAGAGTCCATGAAAGGTTACTGCTGGTCATTCAGGTCACCTCCATTAATCAGTACCGTCTGCGTCTGTGCAATCATTGAGAACATCTCTTCATTTGACCGGTTTCCTTTGAAAATCTGGTGGAAAACCTGGCCGTCCTTGATGAAGAGGACGCGTTTGGCGTAGCTTGCGGCTTTAGTAGAGTGAGTAACCATGATGATGGTCTGTCCTTGTTCATTGACCTTTGTCATAAGCTCCATCATGATATCAGAGGAGCGTGAGTCCAGAGCGCCGGTCGGCTCGTCCGCAAGCAGAAGCTCTGGCTGCGTGATCAGAGCTCTTGCCGCTGCTGCACGCTGTTTCTGTCCTCCGGAGACCTCATACGGGTACTTATTCAGCAGTTCGCTGATCCCGAGGTTCTGTGCGAGAGGGGACAGACGGCGGATCATCTGTTTATACGGGACCTCCTGCAGAACCAGAGGAAGCAGAATGTTATCTTTCAGCGTCAGCGTGTTCAGAAGGTTAAAGTCCTGGAAGATAAAGCCGAGATGGTCGCGGCGGAAGCCGGCCATTTCTTTCTCTGTAATCCTGGTGATGTCGCGTCCGTTCAGCAGAACTTCACCGCTTGTCGGCTTATCCAGAGATGCAAGGATGTTCAGAAGCGTGGTTTTTCCCGATCCGGATTCACCCATGATTGCGGTGAACTCTCCTTCTTCAGCGGAAAACGTCACATTTCTGAGCGCTTCCACCTTGTTTCCTCCAAATCTCGTGCTGTATGTTTTCTTTAGATTTTTTACTACGAGTAATGCCATCAGGCTCTCCTTTCCCGGCAGGAGATAATGCTGTGCATGATCTCTCTGTGCCGATTCCTGTCTGAAGCAGTGCGCCGCCAAGCGGGATGATTCCGTTCTGGCCGTTCCCGATCTGTGCGGCAGGTGTTTATATTGCAGCGATGCGGACTTGTCCGCGTCTTTCCTTTTGCACCTCTATCCTAACAGGAAGTGAAGGGGCGTGCCTTAGATTTACCTTACAAAAACCAGAGGGAACCTTACATTGCTGTAAGGTTCCGGTATTACTCGAACAGGTTTCCGCGGCGGCTCTGCGGAAAATGGATAAATATGCGCGTTCCTTTTCCCGGCTCAGACTCTGCTGCAACTTCGCACCCTATGCGTCTTAGTGTTTCCGCCGTCAGATACAGTCCAATTCCGGTCGCTTTCTGATGTTCTCTTCCATTGCTTCCGGTGAATCCGCGGTCAAAAATTCTCGGAAGGTCCTCCTTCCTGATTCCAATGCCGTTATCTTCGATGACGAGTGAAAATCCATGACTGAATGCTTCATCTGCTGTCAGAGGAGAATCGGAAGGGCTTTCTTCCGCGATCCTGATCCGGCCTCCTTCTTTTGTGTATTTTACTGCATTGGAGAGGATCTGCTCCAGTGCAAACGACAGCCATTTCCGGTCCGTGTCGACCGTTCGTCCGGTCGGCTGAAAATCGAGTGACAGATGGTTTCGGATGAAAAATACAGACTGCTTCTTGACGCAGGAGCGGATCACGCTGTCCAGATCCGTCTTCTGGAAAAGAAAATCCGTCTGCTCTGATCCGAGACGCTGATAACTCAGCACCATCTCGACATACTGCCGGATCCGGCGAAGTTCCAGGTCCATGTCTGAGCGCGCAGCAGAATCGCTGCCCTGAATCAGAAGATCCAGCGCTGCGATTGGGGTTTTGATCTGATGCACCCACATCGTATAATAGTTCAGCATGTTCTCCTGCCGATTCTTTGTCTTCGTCTCTCGTTCCGAGAGCTCTTTCAGAAGTTCGGCGATAAGCTGCTGCTCCTGCTGCTCTGAAGGCGAGGAGGACGGGGGAAGTGATGCGGTGATTTCCGGCGCCTGAAGGCGGCATTCCATCACAGCCTCTGTTTTCTTACGCTCATGCAGATACTGCGTGAAAATCGACAGGAGAAGAAACGTTCCGCTCAACAGAAGAGCATAGTGCCAGATCGCGGAATCCATGCTGGTCAGCGCCCCGAGAAGCAGAAATACGGCAGCTGTCACAGCCCATGTGATGATCTGTATGGAACATCTTTTTAAATATAGAAGAAAAGAGGAATGGTTCATCAGAATATTCTCCCTGAAATATTGCTTTGAGTCTGTTAGAAAGGACCCCGGAAGACAGCTATTCTTCCGGATCTGATTCTGGGATATAGTAGCCTAAGCCTTTTTTGGTCAAAATGAACCCGTTCAGGCCGGCAGCGGCAAGTTTTTTCCTTAATCTGGTCATATTGACGGTAAGTGTATTATCGTCAATAAATGAATCTGTCTCCCAGAGTGCCGTCATAATCTGGTCCCGGCCGACCACTTTTCCCGGATTCTTCATCAGGCATTCCATGATCCGGAACTCGTTCTTGGTCAGTTCCAGACGGTTTCCGTTGATCTCCGCGGAGACATTGTTCAGGTCTAATACAGCTCCGCGGACTTCCAGCTTGTTTTCCTCTGCGGGTGCGCCAAAATCATAGGTTCTTCTGAGAAGCGCCTGGATTTTGGCAGTCAGCACGTTCAGGTCAAACGGCTTTGCGATAAAGTCGTCTCCGCCCATGTTCATCGCCATTACGATATTCATGTTGTCAGAATAGGAACTGATAAAGATCACCGGCACACGGGAGAACTTTCGAATCTCCTGGCACCAGTGGTAGCCGTTGAAGAAGGGAAGAGACACGTCCATAAGGATAAGGTCCGGACGCAGCCGTTTTACTTCGCCCGCCACATCACTGAAATCCTCGGTGCAGAACGTCTTCCATCCCCAGGTCTGCAGATGACGCGCGGCCGCATCTGCGATCACGGGGTCGTCTTCCGTAATCAGGATCCGGTTGTGCGCCTGCTCTGTATGATCCTTAATGTCCGGCGGATTATTATGGTTATTCTGATTCATATGGTTCACCTTTCCTATCAGGAAGCCCCTTGCTGCGTGTTCTTTTTGTCCGGATATGAATCATTCTACCACAGAGCGAAGAAACTTGCAGAAATCCGTGAAATCTCATCCGCAAGTCTGCTATAATGGATTAGCTGCAAAGCGTAGAAGTAAGAAAACAGGAGAGAGTAGAATGAGCAAACCAGCTGTAACATATGAATTGCTGCATGAAGATAAAAAAACCGGGGCAAGGCGCGGAATCGTCCACACTCCGCACGGGGACATCCAGACGCCAGTGTTTATGCCGGTCGGAACGCAGGCCGCTGTTAAAGCCATGCGTCCTGAGCAGGTGAAGGAGATGGGCGCGGAGATTATTCTATCGAATACGTACCATCTGTTCCTGCGTC
>Ga0256406_1000440_pt1 | contig 76997 bp, 78 predicted proteins | sample RumenRJG_03DNA_FD_185986 | JGI IMG/M metagenome (GOLD analysis project Ga0256406, IMG submission 185986) | Bovine rumen microbial communities from Lethbridge, Alberta, Canada - RJG_03 | ecosystem: Host-associated > Mammals > Digestive system > Stomach > Rumen | place: Canada: Alberta | collected... | reverse complement strand
ACTGGTGTTGAAGTTCACAAAATCTATCTCAGCGCGATCCTCGATTTATACGATAGAAGAATCGTCGCTTACACCATCGGCGACTCGAACAACAACGCACTGGTTTTCAATATGTTTGATCAGGCTGTAGCCGAGAACCCTGACGCTACGCCGCTGTTTCATTCTGATCGCGGCTATCAGTACACGAGTCGAATCTTTCACGCCAAGCTCGAAGCTGCTGGCATGAGGCAGAGCATGTCCAGAGTCGCACATTGCATTGATAATGGTCCAATGGAAGGCTTCTGGGGTATTCTGAAACGGGAACGTTATTACGGCAGGCGCTTTTTGGATAGAACTTCTCTTGTAAAAATGATTGAAGACTATATCTCGTATTACAATAACAGGCGCTTACAGCATAATCTAGGTGTGTTGACACCTATGGAAAAACATAATCAATATAAAATAGCGGCATGAAAAATGCCATCAGACGTGAGCCTGATGGCAAAGAAATTTTATTTTTTTGATTGTCTACTTGACGGGGTGCGGTTCAATTTTCAATCTTCAGCGTTTATTTTTTTCTTTCACTTTATCTCTTTACAGATCGTCAATTTATACTTGATCCGCTTCAACACCATCTCCATGCTTTATCTTAACCAGCTCTTCCATCTTGGATTTTCTTAAGAGGAACAGAGTAAGCCCGACTAAAATAACAAGGGACGGCAGAATACTGAGGATGGACGCCGCGGCATTGACGTTCGCATTTTGCGCGTCGACAGCTGTCTGCGCATTGGTACCGATGGCTCTGGACAAATCGGTCAGCGCGTGCAGGATCACCACTACCCAGATATTACGGCATCTGAGATAAACGGCGCCGAAGCACAGCCCCACGGCGGTTGCCTCGATGACTTGCATCAGCGTCCCCACCACATCTTGCCCTGAGGCCAGATTCACAAGATGCATCATCCCGAAGGCAAGTGCCGATAAAATGAGTGACACCCAGATGGTCCCAGCACGCTTTGCCGCAAAGGCATCCTGAAAAGCGTTCAGCACCACGCCGCGAAACAGCAATTCCTCAAAAATGCCGGTGAGCGTGTAAATCGTTATCGTGGAAACGATGAGTTTGGTATGGGAAAAATATCCAGGATCGGCCTGAACGATACTGAGCACCAGCTGGGCAGCTGCAATGGCGAGTATCGGCAAACCGGTCAGCAGGCCGTAGGCAAAACTTTCCCGATCGGAAGCATAAATCCTGCCCTGCATGTGGCCTAAAAAAATCACGACCATAAGCACGACGAGCCGAAAAGCTTCGCCAAGCGTTTCCCGCAGATCACTTGACATTTTCACGTATTTTGCCATTTCCGACAAAATCAAATCGCTCAAGAAAATTGAAACCGCAATAGCGAATATCCCGAACAAAAAATAGCGATAAGCCTGATCTTTGAATAGACTTTCTTCATCCCTAAACATGATGATCTCCTTTCTGCAAAGCGTGTTAGATATTTAGAAAGTGCCTCTATTATACCTTCGATCAAGACCAAAATAAATGGATTTTGCCACACATTAAGTTTTAAACGAAATCATCTTCTCTCGGTGTCCGCATGGGCGATTCAGGCAAAAAAAATCCGCCATTGGCGGAAATATTTGGGCTTAATCATCTTAGCCGATCGCGGCGGCGGCCCATTTGCTGTCGATGACCCACTCTTTGCCGTGGCGGATGGTCCCGTGCTGCACAATCAGCGCCTCGTCGATGCGGTGGTACAAATCGTCGTCGATGTTTGCACTCGTGAGGACTTCGCCGCCCTTTAACACGTCGAGGTATTCCTTCCCGTCGTCGCTGTAGCCGTCGTAGCGGATCGCGTCGTAATCCAAGTCCGGGTAGGTCTCGGCGACCGTGTGGGTCAGCAGGTGCTTGTAGACCTCAACCGTGCGGTCGTCCCGGCCGGCGTCGAAAATGCGGATCTTTTCGATCAAATCGTTGGTCGTCGTCACGATCCGGTAGATGTAGTGGTGGTTCTTCGGGTCGGTCTTGCCCTTGTCAAAAATCTCAGCCGTCTGTGTCACCCTTTCCTCGGGCACAAGATAAATCATAATCTGATCTTCCATCTGATGGTACAGACACGGGTAGAACACCGGCGTCTCCGTCCCGCATTTCGGACAGCGGAAACGGAAGGCGGTCCCGCTCATGAAGGCCTCCTTCATTTCCGGGTTTTCCGTCGTGTTGACGCTCTGCCAAATGGTAAAAGGGCTGGCACAGCGGCACACCGGGCAGGTAACGTTCGCTTGCTGCTGAATCGACATCGTCGTCTCCTCTCTTTATGTTTCGCTTTTTCATTTTGTCTATCATTTTACCATATTAAAAAAAGAGTCCGAAAAATTTTTCAGACTCTTTTGATACGATACGAAATTACGCGTCGGCCTTCGCGTGGCTCACCTTGCGGCGGTTGAAGTCGCGGTCGAAAACCCGGGAGATGGATTTGTAAACGGCAAAGGTAATCGCGCCGTTGAGCGCCGCTTTGATCAGGTTAAACGGAATGATGACCGGGACGATCATCGCCGCCACAGCGGCTCTCGGCGTTCCCATGAAAATCGGGGTCATCACGAGGTTCCAGGCGACCATTACGGCGGTCATGGTCAGGGTCCCGGCGATCAGCGCGGCCACCGCGCCGCCCTTCGTGTGGCGTTTCACGTAGATCAAGCCCGCGACAATGACGTAGCTGCCCGTCGCGAAGAAATGCATCAGAATCCCGATGACACCGCTGGATGCCGAAACCGTCAGCCCCTGGACAATGCAGGCCACGGCGGTGATGATCAGACCGGCTGCCGGCCCGAACAGGAAGGTGCCGACGAGAATCGGAATGTCCGCCGGATCGTATTCCAAAAACGGAGCCGCCGGCATGATCGGGAAATGGATCAAATAAACCAGCAGAACCGACATCGCGACCAGAACCGCGAGATGTGCCAAAAAATGCGTTTTGCGCTGTGCTTTCATGTAAATGCTTCCTCCTTAGGAGTCTGCCCCGGGGTCTTCCGCGCGTAAAAAAAGTCCTGAAAATAAATGAATATTTTCAGGACGAGTCAAACACACACTGACCGTTTCTTTCATCCGGACTATACCGTCGGTTCTGGATTCACACCAGATCTGCCCAAAATGGCTCGCAGACTCGCTTATCGCATCACTGCCGGTGGGGAATCGCACCCCGCCCTGAAACAGACTGTTATCTTATTTGTCTCTATTATAACCTCACGGGCTTACCTTGTCAACAGTTCATCTTTGGCGAGCAGATTGGTTCTTTCGTCGCCGCTGAAAAGTTCGATCGCCTTGTCGTAGTCGGCGTCCGGCACCTTCAGGATGATGATCGCGTTGTCCGTATTCTTCGGCAGGAAGGAATAGGCGTAGGCGATGTCGACGTCCGCGCCGCCGAGGACTTCGACGATGCTGGCCATGCCGCCGGGTTCGTCCGGCACTTCGACCGCGAGCACCTGGGTTTCATTGGCCATGATCCCCGCGTTTTTCAGGGCCGCCATCCCCGCGTCCGTATCCTGGAGAATCAGGCGCAGCAGGCCGAAATCCTCCGCTTCGGCGATGGTCAGCGAACGGATGTTGACCTTGGCGTCCGCCAGGGTGCGCAGGACCTTCGCCAGGCGCCCTTCCTGATTTTGCATAAAAACTGAAACCTGTCTGATCATACTCTTACCTCCTCAGATTTTCCGCAGATCCTTGACCCGTTTGGCCTTGCCTTCAAAGCGTTCCAGGCTCTTCGGTTCAACCAGCGTGATTTTCGATTTGATGCCGATGATCGCGTGCACTTCGTGTTCGATCTTGGCCTTGAGTTCTTCGAGCTCGTTAATGGAGTCGAGGTTGAAGTCTTCCTTGAGTTCCACCTTGATTTCCAGCTGATCCCGCGAACCTTCCCGGGTGACCACCAGCTGATACTGGGGTTCGACGTAGCCCGTTTCGAGCAGCGCGTGTTCGATCTGGGACGGGAAGACGTTGACGCCGCGGATAACCATCATGTCGTCGGTGCGGCCCTTCAGTCTGGCGATGCGCCGGTGGGTGCGCCCGCATTTGCAGGGTTCCGGAATGATGCAGGTCAAGTCGCGGGTGCGGTAGCGGATCAGCGGCATCCCTTCTTTGGTGAGGGTCGTGATGACCAATTCCCCGGTTTCCCCGTCAGGCAGCACTTCGCCGGTTTCGGGATCGATGATTTCGAAGTAGAAGAAATCTTCCCAGAAATGCAGGCCGTCCTGTTCTGGACATTCGATGGCCACGCCCGGTCCGCAGATTTCGCACATGCCGTAAATGTCGTAGGCCTTGATGTTGAGCAGGGCTTCGATGTTTTTGCGCATGTTTTCCGACCAGGGTTCAGCGCCGAAGACGCCGGCCTTCAGCGGCAGTGCCGAGGTGTCGACGCCTTCATCGCGCATCGTTTCCCCGAGGTATTCCGCGTAGGACGGCGTACAGGTCAGGACGGTGGCCTTGAAATCCTGCATCAGCATGATCTGGCGCTGGGTGTTGCCGCTGGACATCGGGATGATCGACGCGCCCATGCGTTCGGCACCGCCGTGAATGCCAAGGCCCCCGGTGAACAGCCCGTAGCCGTAGGCGTCGTGGATCACCGAATGGGCGTCGGCGCCGATGCCGGCGAGGCCGCGGGCGACACATTCCGCCCACATCGACAAGTCGTTATGGGTGTAGCCGTCGCACACCGGCTTGCCCGTCGTTCCGGAGGAGACGTGCACCCGGGCGATCTGGCTCAAGGGTTCAGCCAAGAGCCCGTAGGGATAGTTGTTGCGCAGGTCGTCTTTCGTCGTGAACGGCAGTCTGCGGATATCGTCGAGGGACTGGATGCTTTCCGGTCCGACGTTCATTTCCTGAAATTTTTTGCGGTAGAAGGGCACGTTGGCGTAAACGCGTTCCACCGTTTGTTTTAACCGGACCAACTGCAGCTCCCGGAGCTGATCCTGAGGCATGGTTTCAAATGTTTCGTTCCAGTATTTCAATGGAAATTCCTCCTGAATTCGTTTTAACCTTATACTTTATCATAGCAAATAAAAAAACGGACTGTCAAGGGACAGCCCGATGAATCTGAGAATTGTGACGCTATTGATGAAAAACCCGCTGCCGAACCGCGGCGACCGGCATGTCCTCGCCGGTCCAGAGCTTGAAGGCCAGGGCCCCCTGCCAGAGCAGCATACCCAGGCCGTCGAAGGTGCGGCAGCCCGCCTCACGCCCCATTTGAAGGAAACGGGTGTTGAGCGGATTGTAGACGAAATCCGCGAGGACCGGCTTATTTTGAAGCAGCGCCGAATCGGCCAGCACGCAGGTTTCCGGATTCGGGGCCATGCCGAGCTTGGTCCCGTTGACCAGTAAATCCGCCGAAAGGATCTGTTCGGCGGCCGCTTTTTCGTCGGACAGCGCAATGGCGCGGGCGTCGCAGGCTGTGTTCGCCGAGATCAAATCGGCCAGCATGCCGGCCTTGCTGAGGGTACGGTTGACGATCGACAGCGCCGCCGCGCCGTCGAGGGCCAGCTGCACGGCGACCGCCCGGGCCGCGCCCCCCGCGCCGAAGAGCACGACGCGTTTGCCCTTCACGTCGAAATTCTGAGCTCTGAGCATCGCGGTAAAGCCGGCGCCGTCTGTGATGTGCCCGGTTAAATGGCCGTGATCGTTGACCACGGTGTTCACCGCCCCGACGATGGCCGCCGCCTCGGACAGCTCGTCGCACAGGCCGCACATTTTCGTCTTGTGGGGCATGGTCAGGTTCCACCCCTTGGCGTCCAGCGTCACCAGGCCGTCGACCGCCTTTTCCAGCTGATCCTCCGCCACGTCGAAGGCCAGATAGGTCGCGTTGAGGCCGTTGGCCTCGAAGGCCGCCGTGTGGATGGCCGGTGAAAAGGAATGGTGAATCGGATGCCCGAGCACCCCGTAAAGCGTGGTGTTGCCGTCGTTCATGTGTGGTTCTCCTTAATCAACCAATTCCGGTTCTGCATCCGGATTGGGAATCTCCGTCCCGGTGCGGTGATCCAGCCCCTTTTCGATGGTCAGATCGGGGTTTTTGATGAAAACCCGGGAGCACGCGGGAATCGGCTCCGTGATGAAACAGTTGCCGCCGATGATCGTGTCGTGGCCGATGACGGTCTCGCCGCCGAGCACCGAGGCGTTGGAATAAATCGTGACCCGGTCGCCGATAGTCGGGTGGCGCTTCTTGCCGCGCAGCCGCTGGCCGCCGCGGGTCGACAGCGCGCCGAGGGTCACGCCCTGGTACAGCTTGACGTAATCGCCGATTTCCGTGGTTTCCCCGATGACGATGCCGGTGCCGTGGTCCATGAAGAAATACTTGCCGATCACCGCGCCGGGGTTGATATCGATCCCCGTCCGGCTGTGGGCGTATTCGGACATCATCCGCGGCAGAATCGGCACGTGCATCGTGTAGAGCTCATGGGCCAGCCGGTACACCATCATCGTAAAAATCCCCGGATAGGTCAGCACGATTTCGTCGAGGTCACTGGCCGCCGGGTCGCCGTCGTAGGCCGCCTGGACGTCCATCGTCAGCATCTGGCGCACCTTGGGCAGCCGGCTCATAAATTCGCAGCTGATGGCCGACGCCCGCTCGTCGATGACTTCCGGATCCTCCTTCGCTTCGTTGGGCTTCGTGTCGTTGGCCCGCAGCAGGGCCAGCCGGACCTGGTGGTGCAGCCGTTCCTCGATGGACATCATCAAATTGCCGATGTAGTAGCGGATCGTGCAGTCGAACAGCTGGCGGTCGCCGTAATGCCGCGGGTAAAACAATTTGCGAATCTCGTTGAGAATCTCGATCATCGCACTGCGCTGCGGCAGTGCGGCCGACGTGTAGGAAATATAGGCGTTGTCGTTTCGGTAAATCTGAACCATCTCCTGGTTCAGCGTATTGATCTGCTTGTTAAATGCTCTGCTCAAAATGGACTCCTCTCCCCAGTCATTTTTACAATATAAACCTATTTTAACGCGGACCGGGGGGTGCGTCAATTCGGTTAATTTAGTTCAAAGAAAGATGAAGCTCAAATAAAAAATCTTCCCTGAAATGATCGGATGATGCATTTCAGAGAAGATGAAATCCTTAATAAACGATGACCGGCGTCCCCTGAGAGACGTTGTCCCAGACGAGGGCGACTTGAGCCGGCGGGGTGTTGACACAACCGTGAGAGCCGTTGCCGCGGTAAATTGAGCCGCCATAAGCACCGCGCCAATAGGAATCGTGAATCCCCTGACCCCCGTTAAAGGGCATCCAGTAGGAAACCGGGGTCGAATACCCCTGACCTTTCAGCGTCGCGTGGCGTTCTTTGTAGGCAATGTAGTAGGCGCCCGGCGTCGTGCCGTTGCCTTTAGTCACATCACCGGTCACCACCGCAGTGTCGACGACTTTTTTACCGTCCTTGTACACCCACATGTGCTGGGCGCCGATGGACACTTCGACGTAAGAATCGCCAATGTCGTCGTAAGTGCTGTTGCGAACCTTGCCCTTTTTGGAATATTCCGGATCGCGGGTGATGACCTTGCCCGCTTCGATTTCCTGGGTCAGATTCTTGGCTTCGGCATCGCGGTCGATGCGCCAGCCGTAGTTGCCGCCGTTCACGGTAATGGTGCTGCCGCCGGTGGTCTTGAAGGTGTGCTTGCCGTAATAGGTGTTGGTCTTGTAGGCCAAATCGTAGAGATACTTCTTGAGCTGGGTCTGATCGATGGTGACGTTCATCTTGTCGTCCACAGTCAGCCACGGCCCGAACACGCTCTTGTCGATGACGACCTTGTCGCTGCCGAAGGTGTAGGTGATTTCAGCCTTGATCATTTTGCGCATCTTGGCCGCTGCCTGCTTGACCTTTTTGGAGCTCGACGTGTATTTCGGCTGGACGTAGCAGTCTTCAGCCTTCAGATCGATGGTGCTGTCGCCGTCGGCGATCGCGTTGATCAGCAGCTTCTTGAGCTTGGTCTGATCGACGGTGCTGCCGGAAATCTGATCTTCGATCACGATTTTGCCGTCTTTGTAAACGGGCTGGGCGTTGCGCGCCGCTTCAACCTGGCTGCCAGACACCTGGAACAAATTGCGGACCAGGTAATCGATCTTGTCCTTGTCGTAGGAAATCGCGGAGTAGCTCTTCTTTCCTGAGAGCAGGTAAGCCGGCCAGGCAAAGCCGTTCTGATTGGACAGGATCTGCTGAACGCGCTTCTTACCCTGATATTTGAGGCCCAGCGCGGTCGCCGTGATCTTTTCGGTTTCTCCTTTGCGCCCCTTGAGCTCGACGCTGTAAGTGTCAGCGCGGTTTTCAACGGAGCTGCTGATGGCCGAGACGGTTTTGCCGGAAGCGGCGAGACCGTTGATGGCCGTATTCGGGAAGAAATGATAATTGAAATAAACCGCAAAGGCTGCGTAGATAATGGCAATAGCTGCGATAATCCCCCCGACGATTTTGGCCTTCGGTGCGGCTTTCCGCTGACGCGGCTTCGGCTGTTTCTTTTGTTTTTTAGCTTTAGGTTCAGCCTTTTCTTCGGCGTCAGCCGCAGATTCAGCGGCTTCTGCGGCTGCGGCTTCAACAGTTTCGGCTTGTGGTGCCGCTTCGTCTGCTTCTTCTGCTTTGTCTGCTTCAGCTTCTGACGCTTCGGCCGTTTCATCAGCCTGTTCTTCGTCTGATTCGGCTTCAGCTTCAGACGCTTCAGTGGTTTCATCGGCCGGTTCTTCGTCTGATTCGGCTTCGTCTTCAGACGCTTCGGCCGTTTCGTCAGCCTGTTTTTCGTCTGATTCGGCTTCAGCTTCTGGCATTTCGGCCGTTTCGTCAGCCGGTTTCCCAGCTTCTTCAGTGTCTTCAGCTTCTGGCTTGGCTGCAAAGATCTCGTCGATTTCAGCTGCGAGCTTGGATTCAGCCGACCCGTCCGCTTTTTTCCCTTCGTCGGTTTCCGCTTCTTCCGGTTCAGCGGCCTCGGTTTCGGCCGCGTCAGCCGCGTCTTCAGATGTTTCTTTTGATGCTTCTTCGGATGCTGCTTCAGGTTCGGAGGCGGCGTCCGCCGCTTTTTCTGAGGCCTCTACTTCAGCGGCCATCGCGTCGATGGCGTCCGCCGCGGTTTCGACCGTCTTTTTCGGCGCTGCTTCCGGCGTTTCATCCGCCTTAGACGCTGCGTCCGCTTCATCGTCTTCACTTTCGGCGATTTCGAAGCTGCGTTCCCTCAGCCGTTCGTTGACGACTTCTGTCGGGTCCTTTGCTTCACCCACGTCTTCTGCGGCGGCTTCAGCCGGCGCTTCGGAGGTGACGGCATCGTCAGTCGTCACATCGTCCTGCCGGACGTCTTCGTCGAAAGCCGGCTTGACTTTCGGCGAGTCCTCACGGTCTGTCCTTTCGAACAGACCTCCTTTTTTTTCATTTTCTTGAGACATAGTTTTCCTTATTTCTTATTGATTTTTTAGTTCAGATCAAATGCCGCCTGAATCGCCGTCACTGCGCGCTTGACGTCGTCATTTTTGACGACGCAGGACATCGCAATTTCCGACGTGGTGATCATCAGAATCTGAATGTCATTTTCCGCGAAGACCCGCAGGTATTTGGCCGCGACGCCCGATTGGGTGCGCATGCCGATGCCGTGGAGGTTCAGCCGCGTAATGTTCTTGTTCACGGTGATGCCCACTTCCGGGAAATCGTCGCCCAAATTGTTGGCGATATCCCGAACCTTGGCCAGATCCCGTTCCGGTACGATAAGGGATACGTCGTAGGTCTCGCCCACCGGCGCCGTTCTCGAGATGACGCTGACGTTGACCGACGCCGCGGCCAAATCGTCGAGGAGACGGGTCATCACGTATTCGCCGAAGGGCACGTTATGCATCGTGATCATTAAGCTTTCGCAGTCGATGGACAGCGAATCTACTGGATGTTCTTCAATATTAATCATTTCGCACCTCTTTACAATTCAAAGCCATCGGCTACCGCCATGACCACCCGTTCCTTCGCTTCCTTCGGGATCATGCAGGAGATCCGGATGTCGGAGGTCGTCACCATCAAAATCGGGAACTGCTGTTCGCAAAGCAGCGCGAAGAATCGGCTCGCGACGCCGCTGTGGAGCTTCATGCCGCTGCCGACCACCGACAGCTTGACGGTGTCGTCGCGGATGGTCACTTCGGTGCCTTCGTATTTCGCCTGGAATTCCGGCAGGACGCGGTCGAGCAAATCCCGGTCTTCCGTCGAGAGGGAGAAGGAGATGTGCATCTTGTCGTTGACCGGCTTGGTCTGGCTGATCATGTCGACGTTGATGCCCGCTTCGGCCAAATCGGCAAACAACTGCGCCGCGACGTCCGAACGGTAGGGCACGTCTTTGATCGACACCATCATTTCGTCGTCGTAGACCGCGAGGCCGGTGATGTCCTTGGCCTGCTGATCGATATTGGACGTAATCAACGTCCCCGGCACCTTGTTGATGCTGGAGGCGACGAGGATGTCCGCGTTGTATTTGCGGCCCAGCTCAATGGCTCTCGGATTCATGACGCCGGCGCCGAGGCTGGCCATTTCGAGCATTTCGTCGTAGCTGACCACGTCGAGCTTCTTTGCCGGCGGGTACAGCCGCGGGTCGACGCCGTAAATCCCGTCGACGTCGGTGTAAATTTCGCAGGGGCAGCCGAGCACGACGGACAGCGCGACCGCCGAGGTATCGGAGCCGCCGCGGCCCAGAGTCGTGATGTCGTCGTTTTCGTTGACGCCCTGGAAGCCGGCGACGATGACGATTTTGTCCTCATCCAGCGCTTCGACGATTTTCGTCTTGTCCACGTCCATGATTCTGGCGCGGCCGTGGAGCCCTTCGGTTTTAATGCCGACCTGCGGGCCGGTAAAGGAGATGGCCTTGTAGCCCATTTCGTCGAGGGCCATCGAGAGCATCGAAATGGAAACCTGTTCCCCTGTGGCTAACAGCATGTCCATTTCCCGCTTTGGCGGCTTGTCGTTGACCGCGTAGGCCATTTCGACAAGGTGGTCGGTGCTCTTCCCCATCGCTGAAACGACGACGACCATCCGGTTGCCCTGTTCCTTCTTCGCGATAATCCGCTTCGCGACATTCTGGATCCGGGCAATCGTCCCCATCGACGTTCCGCCGTATTTTTGAACGATCGTATTCATAGATGATTCCTTATTCCTTTTATAGATTTTCGATTGTTTTTTCTATTTTATAGATAAAGAAGCGGACTGTCAATTAAACAGTTCGCTTCTTTATAATGTAAATGACTTCTGTATATGATCTTTTTTAATGCTGTGTTACTAGGCGTGGATGACGTCACTCATATCGAACAGACCGTTCGGCTGTTTGACCAAGAAACGGGCGGCCTTCAGGGCGCCGTTGCCGAAAATCTTCCGCGAAAGGGCGGTGTGCTTGATTTCGACCAGTTCGTCGTCGCCGGCGTACAGCGCCAGGTGAACGCCTGAGATGGTGCCGCCGCGGATGGCGGAAATCCCCATTTCGTCTTCGGTGCGCTTGCAATCGCGGCCGTGGCGGCCGTAGGTGTAGCGCTTCTTCGGCAGGCCGGCTTCTTCGAGACCGTCGTTGACGGCGTCGGCTAAAAGCAGCGCCGTGCCGCTTGGGGCGTCAACTTTGCGGTTGTGATGGGCTTCAACCAGTTCGATATCGTAGTCGGAGAGCACGCCGGAAATTTTCTTTAAGACGTCAGCCATCACGTTGATGCCGAGGGACATGTTCGCCGATTTGAAAATCGGAAAGCTCTTGGACTTTTCCGCGATGGCCTTTTCATCGTCTTCGCTCAGACCCGTCGTCGCGATCACCAGCGGCAGACGGCGCTTTTCGGCAAAGGCCAGCACCTTTGGAAAAGCGGAAAAATGAGAGAAGTCGATGATGACATCGGCATCTTCTGTGCATTGGTCGAAATCCGCGTAGATCGGGAAATCCCCGCTGGCGTCGGCCGCCTGATCGAGGCCGGCGACGATCGTGAAATCGTCAGCCGCCGCCGCACAGTCAGCGACCACGTGGCCCATGTGTCCGGCAGCGCCGGATAGAATCATCTTAATCATCGAGCAGTCCTCCGTAGGCCTTCATCACTTCGACCATTCTCGCCTGCGCACCTTCGCTCATCGGGACCATCGGCAGACGCATCGCCCCAGTGTCCAGACCCATCAGTTTCATCGCGGCCTTAACCGGAATCGGGTTATTTTCGTAGAACATCGCGCGGTTCAGCGGATTGATCGCGCGGAAGAGCTTCCGGGCTTCGTCCATCCGATCTTCGACACAGGCCATAGCCATGTCGTGGACGGCCTTCGGCGCGATGTTGGCGGTGACCGAAATGACACCCTTGCCGCCCAATGCGATGATCGGCAGGGTTTGATCGTCGTTGCCGCTGTACACATCAAAATCGTCGTCCTGGGTCAGTTCGATGATTTCCGCGATCTGGCTCAGATCGCCACTGGCTTCCTTGACCGCCTGAACCGTCGGCAGCTTGGCCAAACGGGCGATGGTCGCCGGCAGGATGTTGGAACCGGTGCGGCTCGGCACGTTGTAGACGACCAGCGGAATGTTCGTGTTGTCCGCGACGGCCTTGATGTGCTGGTAAATCCCTTCCTGAGTGGTTTTATTGTAATAAGGATTGATAACCAGCGCCGCGTCCGCGCCGATGGATTCGGCGAACTTCGTCAGCGATACCGAGTAGCTGGTGTCGTTGCTGCCGGTGCCAGCGATAAAGGGCACGCGGCCGTCGATGTATTCAGCAGAAGCCTTGAGTACGCTGCGGTGTTCTTCGTCACTGAGGGTTGCCCCTTCGCCTGTGGTCGCGCAGATTAAAAGCGCGTCAGTGCCTTCTGCGACGTGCCGATCGATGTTGGCTTTTAAGCCGTCGTAGTCGACACTGCCGTCTTCCTTAAATGGGGTGATCATGGCCACGCATGACCCCGTAAATATTGTAGACATGTTTTCCCTCCTAAAAGCTTAAATCGTGCCAATCAGCCCTGATACTGATCGTGGACCAGATCCTGTTCGATCAGGGATTCCGCGATCTGGATCGCGTTGGAAGCGGCGCCCTTTCTGATGTTGTCGCCGACGCACCAGAAGTTAAAGCCGTTTTCGATGGAGAAGTCGCGGCGGATGCGGCCGACGTAAACTTCATCGTGGCCTTCCGCTTCGATCGGCATCGGGTAAATGTTGTGTTCAGGATCGTCGCGCAGAATGACGTTCTGGAAGCTGCCCATGCAGTCCTGGAGTTCCTTGACTGAGCCGAAGGGCTTCTTCAGTTCGACGTTGATGCTTTCGCTGTGGCCGTAGAACACCGGCACGCGGGCTGTGGTCGCGGTGATGCGGATGTTGTCGTCGTGCAGGATTTTGTGGGTTTCATTGACCATTTTCATTTCTTCTTTGGTATAGCCGTTTTCGAGGAAATCGTCAATGTGCGGCAGGATGTTGAACGCGATCGGGTACGGGAATTTCTTCGGCGGCACGCCTTCGACGCCGTCCTTCAGATCACGGTAGCCCTGAACCCCAGCGCCGGAAACGGCCTGATAGGTGGAGTAGACGATGCGTTCGATGCCGTATTTGTCGTAGACTGCCTTCAGCGGCAGCATCGCCTGAATCGTCGAGCAGTTCGGATTCGCGATGATGTTGTGATGCCATTTCAGATCTTCCGGATTGACTTCTGGCACGACCAATGGCACGTCTGGATCCATCCGCCAGCAGGACGAGTTGTCGACGACGATGACGCCGCGCTTCGCCGCTTCCGGTGCGAATTTTTTGCTGGTACCGGCGCCGGCTGAAAAAATCGCCAGGTCAATATCCTTGTCAAAGGATTCCGGTGTGGTTTCTTCGACGGTGTAGGTCTTGCCGGCGAATTCGATGGCTTTTCCCGCTGAGCGTGAAGACGCCATCGGATAGAAATGATCCACTGGGAAATTTCTTTCTTCGAGCACGCGGCACATCATCTGGCCAACGAGGCCTGTAGCCCCAACAACAGCAACATTATACTTTTTCACAATGATCCTCCTTCAGATCCTTTTGTCATAAAAAAAGCCAGTATAGAGATACCGGCATCACAAAGGTTCGAAATCAACATTGATTCCCAAACATTTGACAGCGCTCCGCCGACCGGCGACAGTCCTGACGATGTTTTCGGCAGGCCCAGAACCGTTATCAGCAGGGACAGCGGCTCTTCGGCGTTTTTTCCTTTTCCCGCCGTTCCCTTCGCCCTGATGCGATCCCGACGGGTACTGATAAAAGACGCACCTCTATCTTTGTTTTTTTTATATAAAATTTGCTGGTTTTTATTGTATCAAAAAGCGCATGGTTTGAAAAGGGAAAAGTCAAATAAAAAAGCAGCGGTTCACCAGGCCGCTGCTTCAAAGAGATGGTTCCATTCCTTTTGTGTGTAAGCAAATGGAAAGAGGAATGAATTAATGAAGGTTAAATAGAAAGGATCCATTCGTCAAACCGACCTCTTTATGTGTCTGCTTTAACGTTGTTGCGTTCCGATGCCACAAATCGAAGACATCCGAACCAATCACTGTGCCGGTCTTCTGACTTCGCGATATCATCTGCGCTCCCTTCCCACCTTTCGGCAGTGGCTATGAGCGCGCATTTCGCGTTACAGCTGCGATTCACAGTACAGGTTTTCCACCTGTTTCCCTTTACCCACAGGATCTTTTTTATTTAACTAATCTCATTATAGAATAATCTTATTAAAAGGTCAATTCATTTGAGAAAAGGTCTCAAATTTACAGTTTTTCGACCGCTTCGGCCATGACCTTGGCGATGTCGTCGCGGATGACCAGCTCTGCTCTGGAGTCCGCCGAGGTCGCCGATTTGTTGATTTCAACGAGGTGCTTTCCTCTGAAATAATTGATCAGGCCGGCCGCCGGGTAAACGATCAGCGAGGTGCCGCCGACGATCAGGGTGTCGGCCTTTGAAATGGCGTCTACCGCGCCGTTGATCTGCGCCGGATCCAGGGCTTCTTCATAAAGCACAACGTCGGGCTTGACGATCGCGCCGCATTTTTCGCATTTCGGCACGCCCAGCTGCGCCATCACCCATTCGTCGTCGTAAAACGCACCGCATTTCGTGCAGTAGTTGCGCTTGACCGAGCCATGGAGTTCAAAGACGATTTCGCTGCCCGCCTTTTGGTGCAGGCCGTCGATGTTCTGGGTGACCACAGCCTTGACCTTGCCCATTTTTTCGAGCTTGGCCAGCGCGATGTGACAGCCGTTGGGTTCGGCCTTGGGATAGACCATCTTGTCGCGGTAAAATTTATAGAATTCTTCGGTGTGGTTGACGAAAAAGCTGTGGGACACCATTTCTTCCGGCGTGAAGGTGGCGTTGAGCTTCTGGCTGTAAATGCCGCCCGCCGATCTGAAATCCGGAATGCCGGAAGCCGTCGAAACGCCGGCGCCGCCAAAGAAGACGATGTTGTCGCTTTCCCTCAAAATTTCCGTTAGCTTCGAAATGTCAGATGCCATTGTAATAACCCCCTTTTTATTTTTATTATACGCCTGTTCTGGGGGAAATGCCAACCACAAAAAAACGCCGCCCCAAAAAGGAGCAGCGTCGTGATCGTGCCAAAACGGCTTATTTGTTGCCACCGCCGCGGCGCGCACGTCTTCTGTCCAGTTCAGACAAAATCTTCTTGCGCAGGCGGATGCTCTGCGGTGTGACTTCCACCAATTCGTCGTCTTCGATAAATTCGAGGGCTTCTTCGAGGGAGAAGACCTTCGGATCGATGAGCTTCAGGGCTTCGTCGGAGCCGGACGCACGGGTGTTGGTCAGCTTCTTGTTCTTAATCGGGTTGACGACCATGTCGTCGCTGCGGTTGTTGATCCCGATGATCATGCCTTCGTAGACCTTAGTCCCCGGATCGACGAGCAAGGTCCCGCGGTCGCTCAAGTTGAACAGCGAGTACGCCATAGTTTCGCCGTTGACGCCGGAGACGAGCACGCCGTTCTGACGGCCTGGGATGTCGCCCTTGTAGCGTTCGAAGTGGTCGAAGCGGCGGACCAGCGTCCCTTCGCCGTGGGTGTCGTTGATGAATTCGCTCTGATAGCCGAGGAGCCCGCGGGTCGGGACTTCGAAGGTCATGTCGGTCCAGCCTTCTTCGGAGCTCATTTCAGTCATCATCCCCTTGCGCTGGTTCAATTTGGCGATGACGGTTCCGGAGTATTCGTCCGGCACGTTGGCGACGACTTCTTCAATCGGTTCGGTTCTGTGGCCGGATTCGTCGGTTCTGAAAATGACTTCCGGCTTGGAGACGGCCAGTTCGTAGCCTTCGCGGCGCATGTTTTCGATCAGAATGGACAGGTGCAGTTCGCCGCGGCCTGAAACCTTGAAGCCTTCAGTGGTGTCCGGCAGGGGTTCGACTTCGAGCCCAACGTTGACTTCCAATTCCTTTTCGAGGCGGGCCTTCAGATGGCGGGTCGTAATGAATTCCCCTTCCTGGCCGGCAAAAGGCGAGGTGTTGACGAAGAAGTTCATCGACAGCGTCGGCTTTTCGATTTCGATCATTTCCATCGGCTGGACCTGGTCCACTTCGCCGATGGTTTCGCCGATGGAGATGTCCGGAATCCCGGAGACCACGGCGATGTCGCCAGCCGGCGCGGATTTAACCGGCACTCTGGACAATCCCTTGTAGACGAAGACCTGATTGACCTTGACCTTTTCGAAGCTGCCGTCGCGCTTGGCCACTTCGAGCTGGTCCCCTTCGTGGATCGTCCCGGTGGAGACGCGGCCGATGCCGAGGCGGCCGATGTAGTCGTCGTAGGCCAGGGATGAAATCTGCATCTGCAGCGGTTCGAGACTCAGGTCTTCCTGAATGCCGACGTGCTTGATAATCGTGTCGAACAGCGGGGTTAAATCCGTACTGTCGTCGTCCATTTCGTATTTGGCGATCCCTTCCTTGGCAATCCCGTAGAGAATTGGGAAGTCGAGCTGTTCGTCGTTGGCGTGGAGTTCGACGAAGAGGTCGAAAACTTCGTCGACGACTTCTTCGGCGCGCTGATCCTTCTTGTCGATCTTGTTGATGAACAGAATCGGGCGCAGTCCCTGTTCGAGGGATTTGTTCAAAACGAAGCGGGTCTGAGGCATCGGCCCTTCGCTCGCGTCGACGAGCAGGATGACGGTATCGACGGTTTTGAGGATCCGTTCCACTTCAGACGAGAAGTCGGCGTGGCCCGGGGTGTCGACGATGTTGATCTTGATGCCGTCGTGCATGACTGAGCAGTTCTTCGAGTAAATGGTGATCCCGCGTTCCCGTTCCAAATCGTTGGAGTCCATCACGCAGTCGACGACCTTCTGGTTGTCGCGGAAGACGTGGCTCTGATTGAGGAAAGCGTCGACCAGCGTGGACTTGCCCGCGTCGACGTGTGCAATCACGGCAATATTAATAATTGGATTTTCTTGTTTCATTCATTTCTCCTGTTAACGAATTGTAGTGCCGATAATGGTAAAAAAGTATTTCATTTATTTTCAATCGCCCCGCCGATTTGACGGGTTTTCATTTGTGTGAAAATTTCGCTTACAAGACTATATCACACTTTTCATTTTCTTTCAATTTTTACTTGATTTTTTACAAAATTGCACTAAAAAAAGCGGAGCTGCCTCCGCTTTTAATTTGAAAATGGCCTTCGTCATTGGCGGCGCCCTTGATTTTCGACGTCCCGATTAATCCGCGCAGACGTCTCAGCCGCTTCCCGGCCGCCACGGCCGGTTTCGCTCGTGACGCACGGATCGGCTGCCGGCGCCTTTTGCATCTTCGGCCTTTTGTCGATCGGCGTGTGATCGCCAACGCCCAAAGCCTCGCCGGCCACACCCAGCGACGCGATCAAATCGCTTAAATCCGTCGGCATGTAAATCTTCGTCGCCCGGCCGTCGGCCATGTCCTTCAAAGCTTCAATGCCTCTAAGCTTCAACACCGCGTCCTGTATGTCCGCCTCGTTGAGCATCTTGATCCCATCGGCCTTCGCCTTGGAAACCAACAGGAGAGAGCGCGCTTCCCCTTCAGCCGTCGCGATTTTCGCGTCCCGCTCTGCTTCGGCGGCGAGAATCTTCGCCTTCTTGTCCCCTTCAGCCCGAGAGACGACCGCTTCCTGATGGGCCTGAGCCTCGAGCACCGTCTGGCGCCGTTCCCGTTCGGCCCGCATCTGCTTGGTCATGACCTCTTCGATTTCTTGGGGCGGCTTGATGTTTTTGATTTCCACCCGGGTCACGCGAATGCCCCAGGGATCGGTCGCCTCGTCGAGGACGCCCTGCATTTTTGCGTTGATCACTTCCCGGCTCGTCAGCGTCTGATCCAGCTCCATCTCGCCGATGATGTTGCGCAGCGTGGTGGCCGACAGGTTTTCCAGCCCCGCGTGGGGGTTGTTAATGCCGTAGGTGTAAAGCTTCGGGTCGAACACCTTCATGAACACGACGGAGTCGATCTGCATCGTGACATTGTCTTTGGTGATCACCGGCTGCGGCGGAAAGTCTAGCACCTGTTCCTTCAGGGAGACCTTGCTGGTGATTTGGTCAATAAACGGCGCCTTCACATGGAGGCCCGCCTCCCAGATGGTTTTGAATTTGCCGAGCCGTTCGATAATATAGGTCTCGGTTTGCGGTACGACACGCACGTTGACGAGCACCAGCACCAGAATGATGATGAGCAGAAAGATCATTCCCAACACGATTTTCTCCTTTGTAAAAAAATAATAAAATTAGGGTTAAAAAAAGACTTTGCCGAAAAGCGGCAAAGTCCGATGGATATAAATTAACGTTTTGAGAACTGCGGTGCGCGGCGCGCTTTTTTAAGACCGTATTTCTTACGTTCGACCATTCTGTCGTCACGGGTTAAGAAGCCAGCCTTCTTCAGTTCAGGACGCAGGTTGACGTCTGCTTCGACCAATGCGCGGGCGATGCCGTGGCGGATCGCGCCGGCCTGACCGTTGAAGCCGCCGCCATAAACGTTGACGACAACGTCAAAGCTGTCAGTGGTGTTGGTTAATGCCAACGGCTGACGTGCGATCATTTTCAGTGTTTCCAGTCCGAAATAATCGTCGATGTCGCGACCGTTGATTGTAAATTTACCATCGCCCGGCAACAGACGCACGCGCGCGACGGATACTTTTCTTCTGCCTGTTCCAAAATATTGTACTTTTGCCATGTTCTATACCTCTCTCAGATTACAGTGCCATTTCTTCAGGCTGTTGTGCTGCATGCGGATGATCCGGACCAGCGTAAACGCGAAGTTTCTTCATCACCTGATCGCCGAGCTTGTTGTGCGGCACCATACCACGGACTGCCTTGTAAACGAGCTGAGCCGGTTTTTCTTCCAGGAAGTGACGATAAGCGATTTCCTTCAGTCCGCCTGGATGACCGGAATAGGTCTTGTAAAGCTTCTGATCGAGTTTATTGCCGGTTAATCTGATCTTGTCAGCGTTGACAATAATAACAAAATCACCGCAATCAGCGTTAGGGGTAAAGCACGGTTTGTTCTTCCCTCTCAACACGTTTGCGACTTCTGCAGCCAGACGGCCCAGCACCTTGTCTGTAGCGTCGACCACATACCATTTGCGATCTATATCCTGAGATTTAGCCATTTTTGTGGCGTATGCTTTCATCTCATATCCTCCTTGATTGTAAGTTGTTTTTTTCGATAAAAGTGGGAAATTATCGAAAGCGAAATGACCGGCTGATTGGTTGGCTCAGCCGTTATATCATTTTGTACCTAGGGGCAGAGGTACATGAAAGCCTGACACATATTATATTATATGCCTCTTTTGACTGTCAATTCTTTTTCCCATTTTTGTCAAATTATTTTGTGTAGTAAACGCGGGTCAGCTCCAGGCCCTTCGCCGGGGCCGTCACGCCCGCCGCGTTTCGGTCCTTCGCCGCGATGATGCCCGCCATCGCGTCCGGCGCAAACTTGCCCGAACCGATGGCGACGAGGGTGCCGGTCAAAATCCGGACCATGTTGTAGAGAAAACCGGTGCCGACGTAGCGGATGATGAGCATCGGTCCGTCCTCGGCAAAGTCGATGCGGTCTACCCGCCTGACCGAGGTCTTGGCCGAGGAGCCCGCCGCCTGAAAGCTTTTAAAATCGTGGGTGCCGACGACGTCCGCCGCGGCGGCCCGCATCTTGTCCACGTCGAGAGGATAGGACACCTGCCAGCTGAAATCCGCGGTCAAGGGATCGGCGATGGGCCCGCGGTAAATGCGGTAGGTATAGCATTTGCCCTTCGCGTCGTACCGGCTGTGAAAAGCCACAGGCACCTCGAAACTCTGCATGACGCGGACGGCCTCCGGCAGGTGGGCGTTGAGGGCGTAGGCGAAGCGCTCCGGCGGAATGCGGGAAGCGGTTTTGAAATTGGCCCGCTGTCCCCGGGCGTGTACGCCGGCGTCGGTGCGCCCGGCGCCGTAAATCGTCACCCTTTCGCCAGTCACCGCCTCGACTGCCTGCTTCAAATCGCCCTCGACGGTCTCAGCGTTTTTCTGAATCTGCCAGCCGGCAAAGGCGTCGCCCCGATAGGCCACGACCAATCCAATGTTTTTCATCGGCTTATCCAAAGGGGAAAGGCCACGGGTATTGGATGAACCGGGAGCCGATCATTGCCGCCGTCATCGCGGCGAGCACGATGTAGGCGATGGCGTCCCGCTTCGCGTAGGCGAGCACGTACATCCGGGTCCGGCCGCTCCCGCCTCGGTAGCAGCGAGCTTCCATCGCCGTCGCCAGCTCGTCGGCCCGTCTAAAGGCCGAGACGAATAGCGGCACGAGAATCGGAATTAATGCCTTGGCCCGGTCGATGATGTTGCCGGTTTCAAAATCAGCGCCGCGCGCCTTCTGGGCCTTCATGATCTTGTCCGTTTCCTCCATTAACGTCGGGATGAAGCGCAGCGCAATGGACATCATCATCGCCAGATCGTGGGCCACGCGTTTGAGCCCCGGAATCACCGACATACCGGCTTCCATCCCGTCAGTCAGATCCATCGGTGAGGTCGCCAGCGTCATGATCGACGTCCCCGCCACGAGCAGCGTCAGCCTAAGGGCCATGAAGATCGAAAGTTTTAAGCCTTCCCGGGTGATGTGCAGCGCCTTCCACTGCCAGAGCACCTGCCCCGGCGTCATGAACATGTTGAGGATAAAGGTCAGCACGATGATAAAGATCAGCGGCTTCAGGCCTCTGGCGATATAGACGAAGGGGATTTTCGACAGCGCGATCACCAGCGCCAGAATCCCAATCGCGATCAGATAGCCGACCGGATTGTTCACGACGAAAAGCAGCACGATGTACACGAGGGTAAAATTGATCTTCGTCCGTGGGTCGAGCTGGTGAATCACCGAGCCGGTCGGATAATATTGGCCGAGGGTAATGTCCTTAAACATCGCGTTCACCTCCAAACACCCGTTCGATCTCCGCCTTGGCGGCTTCAACCGTGAAAATATCGTCGTCGATTTCCGGGTACCGTTTCTTCAGCGCCCGCATCAGGTACTTGACTTCTGGCACCGCCAAGCCCATTTTTTCGAGCTCATCCACGTGGCGGAAAACCACGGTCGGCGTGTCGTAGTACACGGCCTTCCCTTTGTACATGACGAGGATGCGGTCTGCGTAGCGCCCGACGTCTTCCATGCTGTGGGAGACCAGAATGACCGTATTGCCCGTCGCTTTGTGGAGCTTTTCGATCTGGCCGAGGATGGTGTCCCGCCCGTGGGGGTCGAGGCCCGCCGTCGGCTCGTCGAGAATCAACACCTCGGGTTTCATCGCCAGCACCCCGGCGATGGCCACCCGGCGCATCTGTCCGCCGGAGAGTTCAAAGGGCGAGACGTCTTTCATTTTTTCGTAGTCTAAGCCGACCATTTCGATGGCCCATTTCACCCGCTCCTGAATTTCTTCCTCTGAAAGCTTCAGATTCTTCGGGCCAAAGGCCACGTCCTTGGCGACCGTTTCTTCGAAGAGCTGGTGTTCCGGGTACTGGAAGACCAGCCCCACCGAAAACCGGGTTTTGACCAAATCTTCTTTTGACTGATTGAAAATATCGACGCCGTTTAAATAAACCGTGCCGGAAGTCGGCTCGATCAGCCCGTTTAAATGCTGAATCAGCGTGGATTTGCCGGAGCCGGTGTGGCCGATCAGCGCGATGAAGTGGCCGTTTTCCAGCTCGACGTTCACGTCGTCGAGGGCCTTGAACTCGAAGGGCGAGTTCTGCGCGTACACGTGATCCAAGTGTTCTATTTTAAGTGACATAACGCCTCCACCATTTCCGGAATTTCGAGGACATCCTTCGGGATGTCGTAGCCGTCCTGATTCAAAAGGTAGGCCAGCTCGGTCATCTGCGGCACGTCGAGGCCGATTTCTTTTAACATCGCCACCTGGGAGAAGATTTCCCGAGGCGTGCCCGTCGCGACGACCCGGCCGCCGTCCATCACGACGATTCGGTCCGCGCCGACGAGCTCGGTCATGTAATGGGTGATGTGCAGCACCGTCATCCCGTGCTCGCGGTTCAAATTGGTGATGGTCTTCATGACCTCAGCCCGGCCGTTGGGGTCGAGCATCGCGGTCGGCTCGTCGAAAATGATGCAGTCCGGCTGCATCGCGAGGATGCCGGCGATGGCGATCCGCTGCTTCTGGCCGCCAGAGAGCTGGTGCGGTCTGGCCTTGCGGTAGTCGGACATCCCGACGATGTCGAGGACCTCTGTCACTTTTTCCTTAATCTGTTCTGAGGGCACGCCGAGGTTTTCCATGCCGAAGGCCACGTCGGTTTCCACCACCGAGGACACCAGCTGGTTGTCCGGGTTCTGGAAGACCATGCCGGCCGTCTTCCGGATCTGCCAGATCTTTTCCGGATCCTTCGTGTTCATTCCTTCGATCCAGGCGTCGCCCGAATCCGGTGAAAGGATCCCGTTCAGGATTTTCGACAGCGTCGACTTGCCCGAGCCGTTATGCCCGATGATGCCGACAAACTCGCCGCGCGCCACCGTTAAATTGACATCGCTCAGTGCCTGCTTAGGCTGGTCACTGTCTTCCACCGGATAGGCGTAGCTGAGATTTTCAACCCGGATAATCGGCTGGCTCTGTGCGTCCTGGCCGTTCTGACCGTGTGTTACAAATGCAGTTTGCTCATTCATATCCTTATCCTTTGTATTTCGTCAATCTGACGATTAGTTCCGCATGCCATTATAATACAAAACCCAAAACTTGCAAAATAAAAAAGACCAAAGTCCGAAGACTTCAGTCTTGATTCTTAAGCTCACGCCAATGGCTTAGACCATTTCGATGATGGCCACTTCTGCAGCGTCGCCGCGGCGCGGTCCCATCTTGTAAATGCGTGTGTAGCCGCCGTTGCGGTCTGCGTATTTCGGTGCGATTTCTTCGAAGAGCTGAGTGACCACATCTTCACTTGTGATGTAGGCCAGAGCCTGTCTTCTTGCGTGTAAATCGCCGCGTTTTCCTAATGTCACCATTTTTTCAGCCATTCTTCTGACTTCTTTTGCGCGGTGCAGCGTCGTCTGGATACGACCCTGTTCCAGAAGTGCAGTGGTTAAATTTCTGAGCATGGCTTTTCTTTGGGCGGATGTTCTTCCCAGTTTTCTGTAACCAGCCATTCTATTACTCCTTCGTTTTATCTTCCTGACTCAGAGACAGGCCCATTTCAGCAAGCTTGCGTTTGATTTCGTTCAAGGACTTGCGGCCAAGATTGCGGACCTTCATCATGTCTTCTTCTGTTTTCTGAGTCAATTTTTCAACTGTATCGATATTTGCCCGTCTCAGGCAGTTGCTCGAACGGACGGAGAGTTCCAATTCTTCGATGGACATTTCCTTGATCCGTTCTTTTTCATTTTCTTCGCGTTCAACCATGGTTTCGACGTGTTCCGCTTCTTCTGTCAGGTCGATGAAAAGTTTCAGGTGGTCGTTCATGACCTTCGCCGAAAGCGACAGTGCTTCTTCCGGCGTCATCGTCCCGTCTGTCCAGATTTCTAGCGTCAGTTTGTCGAAGTCCGTGACCTGACCGACACGCGTATCTTCAACCCGGAAAATGACTTTCCGAATCGGTGAGAAAATTGAATCCATCGGCAATGTGCCAATGGGCATGCCGTCGTACTTGTTCTTTTCTGACGGTCTATAGCCCCGGCCTTTTTCCAGTTTCATTTCCATATTGAGGACAGCGTCGTTGGCCATCGTACAAATATGCATGTCTGGATTGATGATTTCCACTTCCGGCCCACAGATGATATCCCCAGCGGTGATTTCGCCTTCGCCTTGAGCTTCAATGCGAATGATCTGTGGTTCGTCGGTGTACATCTTGGCGCATAGGCCTTTAAGATTCAGCAGAATTTCAATAACATCTTCTCTAATGCCTTCAATCGTCGAAAATTCGTGACGAACATCATTAATCTTGACAGATGTAATGGCAACGCCAGGAAGAGAGGAAAGCATGATCCGTCTCAGGCTGTTGCCGAGCGTGGTGCCGTATCCACGTTCAAGAGGTTCGACTGTGTATTTGCCGTAAGTGTTATCTTCGGATCTATCAACATTCTTAATGATTGGCTTTTCGAATTCGATCATATAATCGATACCCTCCTAAAATATAAACAAGACTCCAAAACACGAGGGTTCCAATACGGCCCTAGATTACTTGGAATACAATTCGACGATGAGATGTTCTGCAATTTCAATATCGATATCTTCGCGGGTCGGTTTGCTGACAACTTTACCTGCCAGTTTGTCGTAATCGACCGTCAACCATTGAACAATTGCTCTGTTTTCTGTCGCTTCGATGATGTCCTTGAATTTTGTGGATTTCTTGCTGCCGTCTGCAACTGCGATTTCGTCGCCGACCTTGATTTCATAAGACGGCACGTTGACGCGCTTGCCATTGACAGTGAAATGTCCGTGGAGAACCAGCTGTCTTGCTTCCTTGCGGGAGGTTGCCAGTCCCAGACGATAAACGACGTTGTCCAGTCTTTCTTCGAGTAAGAATAACAGGTTGTCCCCTGTGATCCCCTGCTGTTTTTCAGCGACGTCGAAATAGTGTCTGAACTGTTTTTCCAGAACGCCGTAAATTCTCTTAACCTTCTGTTTTTCACGAAGCTGCATGCCGTATTCGGAAAGCTTCGCGCGACGTTTGCCTGCACCACCTGGCGGTGTCGGGCGCTTGTCAAAAGCACATTTGTCTTTTGAATAGCATCTTTCGCCTTTTAAATATAATTTCATGCCTTCGCGTCTGCATTGACGGCATGAAGCTTCTGTATATCTCGCCATACTCTATATACCTCCAATCAGACTCTTCTGCGTTTCGGTGGACGGCAGCCGTTGTGCGGAATCGGCGTGACGTCGCGGATTACTGTGATTTCGAGACCGGCAGCCTGAAGTGCACGAATCGCTGCTTCACGACCGGAGCCAGGTCCTTTAACATTAACTTCAACGCTTCTCAGGCCGTGTTCCATCGCTAATTTTGCGGCTTGTTCGCTGGCCATCTGTGCGGCAAATGGGGTGCTCTTTTTGGAGCCTCTGAAGCCCATTTCCCCAGCGGAAGCCCATGAAAGCGCGTTGCCTGCGTTGTCTGTGATTGTTACGATTGTATTGTTAAAAGAAGATTGAATGTGTACTTGACCGCGTTCAACATTCTTTTTGATCTTTCTCTTTTTAGATCTAACAGCCTTAGCCAATTTTCAACCTCCTATTATGCGTCTTTCTTAGAACGGCCAACAGTTTTCTTCGGTCCCTTGCGGGTTCTCGCGTTGGTTTTGGAACGCTGTCCGCGGACCGGCAGGCCGCGACGATGTCTCATACCGCGGTATGATCCGATTTCGATCAGTCGTTTGATGTTCAAGTTCACTTCTCGGCGAAGGTCACCTTCAACGGTGTATTTTTCATCGAGAATATTACGGAGAGCGCCGACTTCAGCTTCGGTCAAATCCTTGACTCTTGTGTTCGGGTCAATGTTGACTTCCTGAAGAATCTGCTTTGAAGTTGCTCTTCCAATGCCATAGATGTAAGTCAAGCCGACTTCAACACGCTTATCGCGCGGTAAGTCAACTCCGGCAATTCTTGCCATAAGTAGTTTACCTCCTGAATCATGTGTAAATATGATCTGAGCTGCGAAGTGACAATAACAGCCCATGTCCGTCGGATCTGATTCCCTTATTCAGGCAATACGGTGATGGATCCGAACCTCATCTATCAAAAATGTGTTGACAGCCGCTTCCACATTAATGATCAAAAAATAATGTTGGCTTCGATTAGCCTTGTCTTTGTTTGTGCTTCGGGTTTTCGCAAATCACCATGACTTTGCCATGACGTTTGATGACTTTGCATTTTTCGCACATCGGTTTTACAGATGGTCTGACTTTCATGATATACTCCTTATTTAAATTATTATGACCGGCCTTTTCCGCGCCACACAATGCGGCCACGGTCTAAATCGTACGGAGAAAGTTCCAGAGTAACTTCATCCCCCGGCAAAATGCGGATGTAATTCATACGCAATTTCCCAGAAATATGTGCTGTGACCATATGTCCGTTTTCCAATTCCACTTTGAACACCGTGTTCGGCAGCGCTTCAACAACTCTGCCTTTCAATTCGATCACATTCTTTTTCGACAAAGTATATCCTCCTTCATTTCTGTGTCGCGTTTAGATTTTGCTGGCCATCCTGCGGATAAGCTGAAAGTGCTTTTCGTATCTCACTATTCTGCACTTTTTGACCTGATAACAGCCTATCTTTTATATGATACAGGACTTTGTTCGTTTTTGCAAGATGTTTTATTTTTTTCTTTTTCGGCGATGCAATCTTGCGCAAATCGCCGTCGCACAACGCAACATGATCGCCATCGAGTATCCCAACGACGATCATGTATCTGCCTTTATCTCTGCCTGCTTTCGATCGGACGATCTGTCCGATCTCAATTTCTTTACTCATAAAATAATTTCGATTAATCTTCGACCAGTGTCAGAATTTCTGGCGCGCCTTCTCCGGTGATCCAGATCGTGTTTTCGTAATGAGCGGCGAGCTTGCCGTCATTGGTCACGACTGTCCAGTCGTTGTCCAGCGTGTGGACTTCGTAGGTGCCGACGTCGACCATCGGTTCGACAGCCAAGGTCATATTCTTGAGCAGTCTCGGACCGTGGCCCGGTTTGCCGTAATTCGGAATCGGCGGATCTTCGTGCATTTCCCGGCCGATGCCGTGTCCGACGTAATCTCTGACGACGGAGAAGCCAGCGGCTTCCGCCACCTGCTGAACGGCGTGGCCGATATCGGAAAGGCGGTTGCCTACGTGAGCCTGTTCGATTCCCTTGAAGAAGGAGTCGCGGGTCACATCGATGAGCTTCTGGGCTTCATCTGAAATTTTCCCGACACCCCAGGTTCTCGCCGCATCGCCGACGTATCCGTCCAGCGTCGCGCCGAGGTCGATGGAGATGATATCCCCTTCTTTAAGAACTCGGTCTGACGGAAAGCCATGGACGACTTCTTCGTTAACCGACGCGCAAATTGAATACGGGAATCCGCCGTACCCCAAAAACGTGGGATATGCGCCGTGATCTCTGAAATATTTTTCCGCGACGTCGTTGAGTTCCATCGTTGTGATGCCGGGCTTAATCATATCTCTGAGCAGATTGTGGCATTCACCGACCAGACGGCCGGCTGCCTTCATCTTTTCAATTTCCTTGTCATTTTTTATCGTAATCATTGTGTCTCACACTTTCCTGTCTATTTGATTCTGTTCCTGAAGAAGCCTCAATTAATTGAGCGCCTTGAAAATATCGGCGGTGACCACATCCACATCCTGATCGCCGTTGACAGTGACAAGAATGTCCTTGCAGCGGTAGTAGTCGATCAGCGGTGCGGTTTCCTTGTTGTAGACGTCGAGGCGGTTCTTAACGGTCGCTTCGGTGTCGTCCTTGCGCTGAGTCAGTGTGCCGCCGCAGCGGTCGCAGACGCCGTCTTTTTTCGGCGGATTAAAGGTGACGTGGTAGGATGCGCCGCAGTTGGGGCAGACCCGTCTGCCGACGATCCGGTCAATCAATTTGTCTTCAGGCACTTCAATTGAGAGTGCAAAATCAAGGGGCTTGCCGGTCTTTTCTGTGTAATCAGACAAAGCAGAAGCCTGCGCTACTGTCCGCGGGAACCCGTCGAGCAGGTAACCGTTCTGGCAGTCATCCTTCGCAATACGGTCTTCAACCAACGCGATGACCAATTCATCAGGCACCAGATTGCCCGCGTCCATATAAGCCTTGGCTTTCTTTCCCAAAGGTGTCTGATTTTTGATGTTGTCTCTGAACAGATCCCCGGTGGAAATATGAACAATACCGTATTGATCGGCGATTTTTTTCGCCTGTGTTCCTTTACCTGCGCCCGGAGGGCCCAATAACACGATTCTCATTTGATTTTCACTCCCCATATGTTTTCTAAAGAATCTTTTATTTCAAAAATCCCTGATAATTGCGCATCGTCAGCTGAGATTCAAGCTGCTTCACCGTTTCCAGCGCAACTCCGACGATGATCAAAAGACTGGTCCCGCCGAACTGCATGTTGACGCCGCTGATGAAGTGGCCGACGATAATCGGGATGACCGCGATGATCGCGAGGAAGATCCCGCCAAAGAGCGTCAAGCGGTTCATCACCTTTGTGAAGTATTCCACGGTTGGCTTGCCTGGACGGATGCCCGGCACGTAGCCGCCCTGCTTTTTGATGTTGTCCGCAATATCGTAAGGATTGAAAGTGACTGCGGTGTAGAAATACGTAAAGGCCACCGTCAGGATGACGTAAAGAATCGTCGTCAGCGGTGTGCCCCATGCGAAGTATTTCGCGAGCCACTGTGTAAATCCTGAATTCGGGAAAAACTGTCCCAACGTCGCCGGCAGAAGCGTCAGCGATGAAGCAAAGATGATCGGGATGACACCGGCCATGTTGACCCGCAACGGAATGTGGGTATTCTGACCGCCGTACATTTTTCTGCCGACCACGCGTTTTGCGTACTGAATCGGAATCTTGCGCTGTCCTTCTGTCACCGCTACGACCGCAACAGTCGCCACAATGATGAAGATGATGAGCAGAATCAAGGTGACGATGTTCATCGTCCCGACCTGCATGTACTGGTAGATATTCTGAATCGCCGTAGGAATGCGGGATACGATACTGATGAAGATGATCAATGAAATCCCGTTGCCGATGCCGATTTCTGTAATTTTATCCCCAATGTACATCAAAAGCACAGTGCCGGCTGTAACGATTAAAATAACCGTAAAGACTGTGAAGAATGTTCTTTCAACTAACAGCTGTCTGTATGAAAGTGTCATGCCGAGGGCCTGAATAACAGCAAGGACGATCGTTAAATAACGTGTGTACTGAGCGATTTTTTTGCGTCCTTCTTCGCCTTCCTTCTGAAGGTTTTCGAGGGCCGGAATGGCAAACACCAGCAGATTCATAATGATTTCCGCGTTGATATACGGCGTGATCCCCATTGCAAAAATGGTGAAGTTTTCAAAGTTCCCACCGGAAATAATATTGAAAAGTCCAAAGAAGTTGTTGCCGCTGACCAGCGAAGCGAGCTGCTGGCTGTCGATGTACGGAACTGGTATGAATGAGCCTAACCGATATACTAAAAGTAGGAGCAGCGTCATAATAATTTTACGACGCAGCTCCGGTACGCTCCATGCTTTTTTCAGGGTCGCAAGCATTAAATCACCTCGACCTTCCCTCCGGAGGCCTTGATTTTTTCTTCTGCTGTTTTGCTGACTTTATTCACTTTTACAGTTAAAGGCTTGGTGAGTTCGCCTTCGCCTAAAACCTTGACACCTGCTAATAATTTTCTGACGAAGCCGTATTCGAGCAACAGTTCCGGTGTCACAACTGTATTGGCTTCAAAGGCATTGAGTTCGCCGACGTTGACGATGGCGTACTGCTTTTTGAAATGATAATTGGAAAAACCGCGCTTTGGAAGGCGTCTTGCCAGAGGCATCTGACCCCCTTCAAACCCCAGACGGACGCTGCCGCCTGAACGGGATTTCTGACCGTCCTGACCTCTGCCGCCGGTTTTACCCTGGCCGGTCGCGGTCCCGCGGCCTTTTCTCTTCGTGTTTCTTGTAGAACCTTCTGCAGGTCTTAATGTACTTAACTTCATTCAGAGACCCTCCTACGCTTCTTCTTCTACATCGAGCATGAAATCAATTTTGTGAATCATGCCGCGAATCTGAGGTGTATCATCATGGGTCACTGTCTGACCGATCTTGCGCAGACCCAGAGCTTTAACAGTTGCGCGCTGTCTCTGGTTGCGGCCGATCATGCTCTTTTTCAACGTAATGTTTAATTTCGCCATGATAGTCCTCCTAGCCGAGAATTTCTTCTGGTTTCTTGCCGCGTTTTGCCGCAACCTGTTCAACGGTCGTCAGTCTTGACAGACCTTCCATAGTTGCGATGACAACGTTGTGCGGATTGTGTGTGCCGAGGCACTTGGTACGAATATCCTTGATGCCAGCTAATTCACATACGGCACGGACAGGACCGCCGGCGATAACACCAGTACCGGCTGCAGCAGGCTTCAGCAGAACGCTGCCGGCGCCCTTCTGACCGAGCACCTGATGCGGGATCGTGGTGCCGACCAATGGAACCTTGATCAAATTCTTCTTCGCTGCGTCCACACCCTTGCGGATGGCGTCTGGAATTTCAACAGCTTTACCGGTGCCGACACCGACCAGGCCATTGCCGTCGCCGACAACAACTAAGCAGCTGAAACGCATATTGCGACCGCCCTTGACGGTTTTGCTGACACGGTTGATTTCAACGACTCTGTCCTGAAGTTCGATACCAGATGCGTCAATAAGTTTTCTTTTCATTAACAGACCCTCTTCTTTAGAATTTCAAGCCAGCTTCGCGGGCAGCTTCAGCCAATTCCTTGACACGGCCAGTGTAGATGTAGCCTCCTCTGTCAAAGACGACGTTTGTGATACCAGCATCGAGTGCTTTTTTCGCGACAGCTTCTCCGACTGCTTTTGCAGCATTTTTGTCTCCGCCGTGTTCGACGGCGTTCTTGATGTCAGCTTCGACAGTGGAAGCGGCAACCAGTGTTTTGCCTTCAACATCGTCAATGACCTGAGCGTAGATGTTCTTATTGCTTCTGAATACGCAGAGGCGCGGACGTTCTGCAGTTCCGGAGATTTTTCGGCGTACGCGCAGGTGTCTGTTCTGGCGTACCTTATTCTTATCTTTTTTCTTAATCATTTGTGATCCTTTCTCTTACCCTGTGGAGATAGTCTCAATCGATCAGCCGATCAATTAGCCGGTCTTCCCGACCTTACGTCTGATGTGTTCATCAGCGTACTTGATACCATGCCCCTTGTAAGGTTCAGGCGGTCTCTTGGAGCGAACCAGCGCAGCGTAAGCGCCAACCGCTTCCTTGTCGATACCGGATACGATGACGGTGTTTGGGCCGTCGGTTTTGGTTTCGATTCCTTCCGGATCTTCCATTTCAACAGGATGGGAGTAGCCTAAGTTCATGACAAGTTTGTTGCCCTTCTTCTGTGCTCTCCAACCAACCCCGCTGATTTCCATTTTCTTTTCAAATCCTTGGCTGACGCCGACGACCATGTTGTGGATCAGCGCTCTGGTGGTGCCGTGGATTGCTTTATGGAATTTGTCGTCAGATGGTCTGGTGACAATGATTTCTTTATCTTCCTGTTTAGCTGTAATGTCTGGGTGTAATTCGCGGGTTAAAGTGCCCTTCGGTCCTTTAACGGTAATGACGTGACCGTCGATTTTGATGTCGACACCGTCTGGAATTACAACCGGTGCATTCCCGATTCTTGACATAATTTCCTCCTCAGATACGCTTACCAGACGTAGCAGACAACTTCGCCGCCGACGCCTGCTTTTCTGGCTTCCTTATCCGTGATCACGCCTTTGGATGTCGACATGATGGCAACACCCAAGCCATTTAATACCTTCGGCACATCTTCTTTACCGACATAGACGCGCAGACCCGGCTTGGAAATGCGCTTCAGTCCTGCGATAACACGGCTCTTGTCTTCGCCGTATTTCAGTGTGACTTTGATATTCCCCTGATTGCCATTATCAATTGTTTCGTACTTTTCGATATAGCCTTCATCGAGGAGAATTTTAAGAATAGCTTTTTTTTCTTTAGATGCCGGGATTTCGACAGACGCATGGCCTGCGGTATTGGCATTTCTGATTCTCGTGAGCATATCTGCGATTGGATCAGTCATTGACATGCTTGTTCCTCCTTGTTCCTAAATCCGTATTACCAGCTGGCTTTGCGAACGCCTGGAATTTCTCCCTTGTAGGCTAATTCTCTGAAGCAGATTCTGCAAATCCCGTATTTTCTCAAATAACCGTGCGGTCTTCCGCAAATACGGCAGCGATTGTATTCTCTTGTGGAATACTTCTGCTTGCGCTGCTGTTTCACCTTCATTGATGTTTTTGCCATGAATGATTCTCCTATCTTTCAAAAGGCAAGCCAAGCTGTGCCAACAATTCGTGTGCTTCTTCGTCAGTCTGAGCCGTTGTGACAAACATGATGTCCATCCCGCGGACGGCTTCAACCTTGTCGTATTCGATTTCCGGGAAGATCAGCTGTTCGCGGATCCCGAAAGCGTAGTTGCCGCGGCCATCGAATGAGTGGTTGTTCAAGCCGTGGAAGTCGCGGACACGCGGGAGGGCTACGTTGAAGAGCTTATCGCAGAATTCGTACATTCTGTCTGCACGCAGGGTTACCTTTGCGCCGACGCTCTGTCCTTCACGAACCTTGAAGTTAGCAACGGATTTTTTAGCCTTGGTTACGATCGGATGCTGGCCGCTGATGATGCTCAGATCATTGACCGCTGCTTCGAGCAGCTTGGAGTTGTCTTTGCAATCGCCGAGACCCATGTTGATCACGACTTTAACCAGTTTTGGAACCTGCATCGGGTTTTTGTAGCCGAATTTTTCCTTCAGTGCAGGAACGGCTTCATTCACATATTTATCTTTCAGTCTTGTCATTGTGTACTCCTCTATTAATCAAGTTCCGTGCCGCATTTCTTACATACACGGACTTTGGAGCCATCTTCGTTGACTTTGATCCCAGTGCGCACGCCTTTACCGCATTTTTCGCAGAAAAGCAAAACATTGGAAGCGTCGATGAAGCCTTCCTGTTTTACAATGCTGCCCTGCTGCATCGCCTGATTGGCTTTCTTGTGCTTGGTCTGAATGTTGACACCTTCGACCTTTACGCGGGCGTTTTCAAAATCAACTGCAATGACTTTGCCTGTTTTGCCAAGGTCTTTACCAGAAATAACCTGAACGTTATCCCCTGTCTTTACATGTAATTTTCTTGTCATCTGGAAACCTCCTTAAATTACTTCAGGAGCCAAAGACACGATTCTCATGTATTTCTTATCGCGTAATTCTCTGGCAACAGGCCCGAAAATACGGGTTCCGCGCGGGTTCTTGTCGTCGTTGATCAGAACGGCTGCGTTCTGGTCGAATTTGATGTAAGAACCGTCGTTGCGGCGGACACCGCGTTTTGAACGAACAACCACAGCCTTGACCACGTCGCCTTTTTTGACGTCGCCGCCTGGGGTTGCGCTTTTAACTGAAGCGACAATGACATCTCCGATATTGGCATAGCGTCTGCCAGAACCACCGAGTACACGGATGCAGAGCAGTTCCTTTGCACCTGTGTTATCAGCGACCTTCAATCTTGTTTCTTGTTGAATCATCTCTGATACCTCCGTAGTAATTATAATGCCTTTTCGACAATTTCAACAACTCGCCAGTTTTTGTCCTTGCTGAGCTTTCTGGTTTCCATGCATTTAACGGTATCACCGACATGGCATTCGTTGTTTTCGTCGTGAGCTTTAAATTTAACTGTATCTTTTACGCGTTTCTTGTAGAGCGGATGCTTTTTAAAAGTTTCGATGGCGACAACGACTGTTTTGTCCATCTTGTCGCTGACAACTTTACCGATTCGCGTTTTTCTTTCATTACGTTCCATCAGCTATCCTTCCTTCTTATGCCTGGTTAATCCCCATTTTGCGTTCTGTCAAAATGGTTTGAATACGGGCGTAAGTCTTCTTGACTTCCCGAATCCGCATCGGATTTTCGAGCTGACCCGTTACACTTTGAAAACGCAAATTGAACAGTTCTTCTTTCAGATCTGCTAATTTCGCATTCAATTCTGTATCGTTAAGACTTCTTAATTCTTTAATCTGCTTGCTCATGCGTTTTCACCTGCTGCTTCCTGGTCAACCTTTTTGATGACCTTTGTTTTAATTGGCAGTTTGTGCTGCGCCAAGCGCAGAGCTTCCTTTGCCTGTGCTTCCGGAATGCCGCCAATTTCGAACATCACGCGGCCGGGTTTGACAACAGCTACCCAGTATTCCGGTGAACCTTTCCCTTTACCCATACGTGTTTCAGCCGGCTGAGCTGTAACAGGCTTGTCCGGGAAAATCTTGATCCAAACTTTACCACCGCGGCGGGTGTATCTGGTCATGGCGACACGGGCTGCTTCAATCTGGTTTGAAGTGATCCATGCCGGTTCCAGAGCCTGGATGCCAAAATCGCCGTATGAAACGGTGTTGCCGCGCATGGCCTTGCCCTTCATGCGGCCTCTATGTTGTTTTCTGCGTTTTACACGCTTAGGCATTAACATCTCAACATCCTCCTTTACGCATCAGTGCGGGGTGCTGCCTTGCGGCGGTTATTGTTCTTTCTTCCCCCGCGTTTGTCGTCAGCTTTCTGAGCTTCGGCCAGAATATCTTCACGGCCGGTTAAAATTTCGCCCTTGTTGATCCAGACTTTGACGCCGATTTTTCCGTAAGTGGTGTCTGCTTCAGCAAAACCGTAGGAAATGTCAGCACGAAGGGTCTGCAGCGGCACATTGCCCTGTGCGTAGCCTTCTTTTCTCGCCATTTCTGCACCGTTCAAGCGGCCGGAAACCAATGTCTTGATTCCCTTTGCGCCGGCGCGCATGGTTCTCTGGATACATTGTTTCATCGCACGTCTGAAGGAAATTCTTCTTTCCAGCTGTCCTGCAATGTTTTCAGCGACCAGCTGAGCATCCATATCGATGTTCTTGACTTCAACGATATTGATGTAAACCGTCTTTTTGATCATCTTTTCCAGTTCGAGGCGGAGGGCTTCGATCCCAGCGCCGCCGCGGCCGATGATCATGCCCGGTTTTGCGGTGTAAATGTGAATTCTAACTTTATTTCCAAATCTTTCGATAACAATGTTGGAAACACCAGCCTGGAATTGGCTTTTCTTGATGTATTTTCTCAGCTTGTTGTCTTCAATCAGATTATCAGCGAAATCTCTGTCGTTCGCATACCATTTGGCATTCCAGTCTTTAATGACGCCTACGCGAAAACCAAATGCATTAACTTTTTGACCCAAATTGATTTACCCCCTATTATTCTTGAGAATCAGATTCTTTTAATACGGCAGTGATGATCGACGTTCTTTTCTTAATCGGGAACGCACGGCCTTTGGGGCCAGCTTTCCAGCGTTTTAAGGTCGGGCCCTGATTTGCCGAAATCTGAGCGATATACAGGGTATCTGTATTCATATTGTGATTGTTTTCCGCGTTTGCATAAGCAGAAAGCACAACTTTTTCAATGATCTTGGCAGCTTTGTTCGGCGATAACTGTAAAATTGAAAGTGCTTCGCCAACGCTTTTGCCTCTGATCGCATCTGCGACAAGTTTTGCCTTTCTGGATGAAACACGGACGTTTTTTGCGGTTGCTTTAGCTTCCATTGATTTCCTCCTTTAGGGCTTACTGTGCAACGGTCTTCTTTGCGCCGCTGTGGCCTCTGAAGGTGCGGGTCGGCGCAAATTCGCCTAATTTGTGGCCAACCATGTCTTCAGTGCAGTAGACCGGCACGTGTTTGCGGCCGTCATGCACAGCGATGGTGTGCCCAACAAACTGAGGGAAAATGGTGGATGAACGGGACCAAGTCTTGACGACTTTCTTTTCGCCCTTTTCGTTCATTTCTTCTATTCTCTTTAAAAGTCTTTCTTCGACGAAAGGCCCTTTCTTTAATGATCGACTCATTGTATTCCTCCTCGTTATTTGGCGTTGCGGCGTCTGACAATTAACTTATCAGAGCTTTTTCTCTTCTTACGGGTCTTGTAGCCCAATGCCGGTTTGCCCCACGGGGTGACAGGTCCTGGACGGCCAACTGGCGCACGGCCTTCCCCACCACCATGCGGGTGGTCGTTCGGGTTCATAACAGAACCGCGGACGGTCGGGCGGATGCCCATATGGCGTTTGCGGCCGGCTTTTCCGATTCGGACATTCTGATGGTCGAGGTTGCCGACAACACCGATTGTGGCGTGGCATTCCAAACGGACCATTCTCATTTCGCCTGACGGAAGTCTCAGGGTCGCATAGTCGTTTTCCTTCGCCATCAGCTGTGCGCTGGAGCCTGCGGAGCGGGCCATCTGGCCGCCTTTGCCCGGTTTGAATTCGATGTTGTGTACGTATGTACCAACTGGAATGTTAGCCAACGGCAGGCAGTTGCCGACCTTGATGTCTGCATCATCAGATGAGAGGACGGTCATACCCGGCTGTAAGCGGAGCGGCGCGAGGATGTAACGTTTTTCGCCGTCTGCGTACTGGATCAGCGCGATGTTCGCGGTACGGTTCGGATCGTATTCGATGCCGACAACCTTACCCGGTACACCGTATTTATCGCGTTTGAAGTCGATGATACGGTATTTGCGCTTTGCGCCGCCGCCCTTGTGACGGACAGTGATTCTGCCGTAGACGTTGCGGCCGCCGTTTTTCTTAACCTTCGTCAGTAAGGATTTTTCTGGTTCACTCTTTGTGATTTCGTCATAGGTGTTGACGCTCATGTTGCGTCGGCCTGGTGACGTCGGTTTGTATTTTTTAATTCCCATTATTCGCAAATCTCCTTTAATATCTTTTGCTTATCGGGTAAAGGGATTAGACCCCTTCGAAGAATTCGATGGTCTTGCTGTCATCTGTCAATTTGACGATGGCTTTTTTCCAGTCCGGTTTCTTCCCGACGGTGTAGCCGCGGCGGACTCTTTTGCCCTTCATGTTCATCGTGAACACCTTCTGGACCTTGACATCGAAAATTTCTTCGACTGCGTTGCGGATTTCGATCTTGTTGGCGTCCTTCGCAACCTTGAATGAATATTTCTTTTCTTCGGTTTGATCCATGCTCTTTTCAGAGATGATCGGACTGATGATAATATCGCGAGGATCTTTCATTATGCATATACCTCCTCAATCTTAGCGAGCGCATCTTTTGTGAGGACAAGCACATCGTATTTGAGCATGTCGTAAACATTGAGTTCAGAAACAGTAGTGGCCTGAACCTTTGTGATGTTGCGGGCTGACAGATAGACAGTCGAGTCCTTTTCCGGAGTAACGATCAGTGCGTTTTTCGCATTGAGGGCATCCAGCGCGGCGACCATATCCTTTGTCTTTGGTGCTGCAAAATCGAAAGCGTCAACAACTCTGAGTTCCTGATCTGCTGTCTTTGCGGAGAAGACGGAACGCATTGCCAGGTTCTTGACCTTCTTGTTGACCTTTTTGCTGTAATCGCGGCTCTTCGGTGCGAAGATCACGCCCCCGCCGATCCACAATGGTGAACGGCTGGAACCCGCACGCGCACGGCCTGTGCCCTTCTGACGCCATGGCTTTCTGCCGCCTCCGCGGACTTCTGAACGGGTTTTGCTGCCCTTTGTACCCTGGCGTTTATTGGCCAACTGTGCCACAACAACCTGGTGAACAACCGGTTCATTCGGTTCGATGCCGAAGACGCGTTCGCTCAGTTCGGTATTGCCGACAACATTTCCTTTTGTATCTAAAATATCGATTTTTGGCATTTGATTTCCTCCTGTCGTTATTCAGCAACCTTGACGCTGCTCTTTACGGAAACCACAGAACCCTTCGAGCCAGGAATAGCGCCCTTAATCAATAACAGATTGTTTTCTGCGTCAACAGACACCACTTCAAGGTTCAATGTTGTGACATTTTTATTCCCCATCTGGCCGGCCATGTGTTTATCCTTCGGAACGCGTGACGGGTAGGCAGAAGCACCCATAGAACCCGCTGAACGGTGGTATTTAGAACCGTGAGCCATTGGCCCTCTCTGCTGTCCCCAGCGCTTGATCGCGCCAGCGTATCCTTTACCTTTTGAACGGCCTGAAACATCAACATGATCGCCGACTTCAAAAACGTCAGCCTTGAGTTCCTGACCCGGTTCAAGTGCGCTGCAGTCGTCCAGTCTGAATTCGCGAAGGACGCGCGCGTATTTTACGCCGTACTTGTCGAAGTGACCTTTAACTGGCTTGGTGACATTCTTTTCTTTGATGTCGCCAAATGCGAGCTGAACTGCATCGTAGCCGTCGGTTTCTACGGTCTTCTTCTGTACGACTGTACAGGGACCAGCTTCGACAACTGTCACCGGAACAACGGTTCCGTCTTCTTTAAAAATCTGCGTCATGCCGATTTTTTTACCGATAATCGCTTTTTTCATATTTCCTCCTGATCATTGGATCGCTTTCGCGATCATAATTCTTGGTTCGCTATAAAAGCTTCTTTATAGTTTGATTTCGATATCAACGCCGGAAGGAAGGTTAAGGCGCATCAGCGCGTCAACAGTTTTCGGTGTTGGGTTAACGATATCGATCAGACGCTTGTGTGTTCTGATTTCAAACTGTTCTCTTGAATCCTTGTACTTGTGTACAGCTCTCAAGATGGTCACAATCTGCTTTTCTGTCGGCAGCGGCACCGGACCGGAAACAGCGGCGCCTGTGCGGTTCGCCGTTTCGACGATGCGTTTCGCTGACTGATCAAGCAAAACGTGATCAAAAGCCTTTAAACGAATTCTAATTTTTTGGTTGCTCATACCTGAAACAATCCTCCTTAAATAATAAAGTGTTTAGGTGTTGCTGTATCACCACCCACCCGTCCGGGTGTTTAAAGTCACTGTCTTAAAAAAAGCGAGCGAATTTGCTCATCTTTTTGACGGTGATGATCGTCGCCCGATTCATAGATCGTGACATACTCCCCAAGAATGACCTGAATTAGTAACAGCAATATCTTGGTTCATCGCAGACAGCCAACTTTGACTAGTATAATGCATTCCCCGAATGTTGGCAAGAATTTTTTTTGTAATTCTCAATTTTTTTGAAAGTGGTTGAAAATTAAAGCTTTTGTTAAGTTTATTTTCAAATTAGCTGAAATAATTAACCGTAAAAAAAGCCCGTGCCATACGACACGAGCTTTTATTTGATTGCTTTGTTTTTGAAGATTAGTCAATGATCTTCGCAACAGCGCCGGAACCAACCGTATGGCCGCCTTCGCGGATAGCGAATCTTAAACCTTCTTCAATAGCGATCGGGGTGATCAGGGTGACTTCCATTTCGATATGGTCGCCAGGCATGACCATTTCTACGCCTTCCGGCAGTTTGATGTCGCCGGTAACGTCGGTTGTTCTGAAGTAGAACTGCGGACGGTATCCGTCAAAGAACGGTGTGTGGCGGCCGCCTTCTTCTTTGGTCAGAACGTATACCTGTGCAGTGAAGTGGGTGTGCGGGTGAATGGTGCCCGGCTGTGCCAGAACCTGGCCTCTTTCGATCTGGGTACGATCGATCCCACGAAGCAGTGCCCCGATGTTGTCGCCTGAACGGCCTTCGTCCAGTGATTTACGGAACATTTCGATACCGGTAACGGTGGTCTTTCTCGGTTCTTTGATCCCGACAATGTCGACTTCGTCGCCGATGTGGACAACCCCTCTTTCAACACGGCCGGTTGCAACTGTACCACGGCCGGTGATGGAGAAGACGTCTTCGACTGGCATCAGGAATGGTTTGTCTAAGTCTCTCTTCGGTTCTGGGATGTAGCTGTCGACAGCTTCCATCAGTTCGATGATCTTGTCGCCGTCTGGGCCCATTGGATCTTCCAGTGCCTTCAGTGCGGAACCGACAATGATTGGGGTGTCGTCGCCTGGGAAGTCGTATTCGTTGAGCAGGTCGCGAACTTCCATTTCGACGAGTTCGATCAGTTCTGGGTCATCGACCTGGTCTGCTTTGTTCAAGAAGACTACGATGTACGGCACACCGACCTGACGAGCGAGCAGGATGTGTTCACGGGTCTGCGGCATTGGACCGTCAGCTGCTGAAACGACCAGAATGGCGCCGTCCATCTGAGCAGCCCCAGTGATCATGTTCTTAACGTAGTCAGCGTGGCCCGGGCAGTCGACGTGTGCGTAGTGACGGTTCGGGGTTTCGTATTCAACGTGTGCGGTTGAAATGGTGATCCCACGTTCTCTTTCTTCTGGTGCTTTGTCGATGTTTTCGAATGCGACTTCTTCACCAGAGCCATATCTCGCGTGCAGCACTTTGGTGATGGCTGCCGTTAATGTGGTTTTGCCGTGGTCAACGTGACCGATTGTCCCGATGTTTACATGCGGTTTCGATCTATCAAATTTTTCTTTTGCCATTTTAAATTCCTTTCTATACTAAATCTATTCAAACGAATGGTTGAAGGCAATTATTCTTTGCCTTCAACGATTTTTTCAGCGATTGATTTCGGAACAGCTTCGTAATGTGAGAACTGCATGGTCGAAATCCCGCGGCCCTGTGTCTTACTTCTCAGTGAAGTGGCGTAGCCGAACATTTCAGCCAGCGGCACAACTCCGGTAATCTGCTGGGTTCCGTTTTGACGAGCTTCCATCCCTTCGACACGGCCGCGTCTTGAGTTGATATCGCCCATGACATCGCCCATGTATTCTTCCGGACAGACAACGGTCAATTTTTCCATCGGTTCCATCAAAACTGGAGCAGCCTTGCGCATCCCATTTTTGAACGCCATCGACCCTGCGACCTTGAAGGCCATTTCTGAGGAGTCGACTTCGTGATAAGAACCGTCGTAAACTGTTGCTTTAACGTCGATAACCGGATAGCCGGCGACAACGCCGTTCTGCATCGCTTCTTTGATCCCCTGTTCGATTGGTCCGATAAATTCTTTCGGAATGGCACCACCGACGACTTTATTTTCAAAGATAAAGCCTTCGCCGGCTTCCAACGGTTCCAGAGTGATCAAGCAGTGACCGTACTGACCACGGCCCCCTGACTGACGAGCGAACTTGCCTTCTGCGTCGACCTTCTTGGTGATCGTTTCTTTGTAAGCAACCTGCGGTTTACCGATATTGGCTTCGACCTTGAATTCACGCAGCATACGGTCGATGATGATATCCAGGTGGAGTTCGCCCATCCCAGAAATGATCGTCTGACCAGTTTCTTCGTCTGTGTGCGTCTTGAAGGTCGGGTCTTCTTCTGCGAGTTTCATCAGGGCAACGGTCATCTTTTCCTGACCTGCCTTTGTCTTCGGTTCGACAGCAACGGAAATAACCGGATCCGGGAATTCCATGCTTTCGAGGATGATCGGATGATCCGGATCGCAGAGGGTATCCCCTGTACCGGTGTCCTTCAAACCAACAGCCGCGACAATGTCGCCGGTGTAAACTTCAGACAATTCCTGACGGTGATTGGCGTGCATCAAGAGGATACGGCCCAATCTTTCGCGCTTGTCCTTCGATGAGTTGTAGACGTAAGAGCCTGCTTCAGCTTTCCCAGAGTAGACACGCATAAAGGCCAATTTCCCGACGTACGGGTCGGTCATGATCTTAAATGCGAGTGCTGAGAATTTTTCATCGTCGGATGCTTCGCGTGTGACTTCTTCGTCTGTGTTCGGGTCAACCCCTTTGACAGCCGGAACGTCCAGCGGTGACGGCAGATAATCGACGATGGCATCGCACAGCATCTGGACCCCTTTGTTCTTGTAAGAGGAGCCGCAGGTAACTGCGACGAGCTTCAGTTCGACAGTCCCTTTACGGATGGCACGTTTGATTTCTTCTTCAGAAATTTCCTGACCGTCCAGATATTTTTCCATTAAGTCGTCATCGACTTCGGCCAAGCCTTCGAGCATCTTATCGCGATATTCTTCGGCCTTGTCCTTCATATCATCCGGAATGTCAGTGATTTCGATCTGTTCGCCCAATTCGTCTTTGTAGATTTCAGCCTTCATCTTAATCAGGTCGATGATCCCGATGAATTCATGTTCAGCGCCGATTGGCAGCTGGATACAAATCGGATTGGCATTCAAACGGTCAACCAGGGTGTCGACTGACATGTAGAAGTCAGCCCCGGTAACGTCCATCTTGTTGATGTAAACCAAACGCGGAACGTCGTATTCGTCAGCCTGGCGCCAAACCGTTTCAGACTGCGGTTCAACCCCTGCTTTGGCGTCGAAAACAGCGACGGCACCATCCAGGACTCTCAAAGAACGTTCAACTTCAACGGTAAAGTCGACGTGCCCCGGGGTATCGATGATGTTGATTCGATTCCCCTTCCAATGACAAGTCGTAGCCGCAGAAGTGATGGTAATCCCTCTTTCCTGTTCCTGTTCCATCCAGTCCATCTGCGAAGCCCCATCGTGGGTTTCGCCGATTTTATGGATTTTGCCGGAATAGTAAAGAATACGTTCTGTGGTCGTGGTTTTACCCGCATCGATGTGGGCCATGATCCCGATATTCCGCGTATTTTCCAAACTATATTCTCTAGCCACAATTTCTCCTTGTTCTGGTTATTTTGATCTAACCTAAAACGCTTACCATCTGAAGTGAGCAAAGGCTTTGTTGGCTTCTGCCATGGCGTGCATGGTTTCCTTACGTTTGACAGCGCCGCCTGAATTGTTGCAGGCATCCATGATTTCGCCTGCGAGGCGTTCGACCATCGTACGTTCAGAACGCTGACGTGCAAAACCGACGAGCCATCTCAATGCCAACGCCTGTTTTCTGTCTGCGCGAATTTCTACTGGGACTTGATAGGTTGCCCCGCCAACACGTCTTGCTTTAACTTCCAATACCGGTGTGATATTGGCGATTGCTTCTTGAAATGCTTCAAGCGCATCTTTTCCTGTTTTTTCTGCTACCAGATCAAAGGCACCGTAAACGATACGCTGTGCGACGCCCTTTTTGCCGTCTAACATCACGTTGTTGATCAATTTGGTCACAATCGTGTTCTTATAGATTGGATCCGGCAGTACTTTTCTCTTAGGAACTGGTCCTTTTCTAGGCACTTGCTTCCCTCCTTAACAATTTTGGATTTTCATCGGTACTCGACATCCAAATGTCGTCGTGCGCTTAACCCGAAATAATTTCGCGTTAATGGCCAATCCACATCAAAAGATTCTATTCTAATGACGCGGCTCTGACTGCACTACTTACTTTTTAGGCTTTTTAGCCCCGTATTTGGATCGAGCTTGCTTGCGGTCTTCTACGCCAGCGGCATCGAGCGCGCCACGAATAATCTTATAACGAACCCCAGGTAAATCCTTAACACGGCCGCCTTTAACAAGAACGATTGAGTGTTCCTGCAGGTTGTGACCGATTCCTGGAATATAAGCCGTAACTTCCATGCCATTGACAAGTTTAACTCTGGCAATTTTACGAAGCGCTGAGTTCGGCTTCTTCGGTGTCGCTGTACGAACAGCGGTGCACACGCCGCGTTTCTGCGGGTTGCTCTTCAAAGCCGGCGTCTTTGTCTTCAGAACTGCCGATTTTCTTCCTTGTTTAACAAGCTGATTAATGGTAGGCATTCAGTGCTGCACCTCCTCATTTAAAATTTTTTATTAAAACCGGCACATTCTTCGCTTAAAAGAAGGTGCCGGAGATAACCATGCCTATGCTTGATCGTTTTTCACTCATCCAGAAAGCCGATGACGGCCGCGGGCCTGTCGATTTCACAGGCTTTGCCGATCTCAGCCTTTGTGCCGGCGACGACGCAGTGGACCTGATGGGTTTTGCAGGCCTCTTTAACGGTCTCGGCAATATGCGCGTCGCAGTCCTCTGCGAGCACGACGAAACGAATTTCGTCCTTCCGCATCTTTTTCATCGTCTGGTTCAGTCCGATGACTTTGGGTGAGCTTTTAAAAGTCTCTACATCTATTTTCATAAGACTCCCATTTGGCATTAATGCACGCTCAAAAAAGCATGCGTGATTATTTTACCTTTCTGCCGATTCAGTGTCAAGGTCTTTTTTATCTGATCAGCCGAGAATATCGCCGGATCCGCCGTCATCCGAATTGGTATCGTCGGAATCGTTGTCCTTGTCCGGCTTCTTGTCCGCGTCGGCGTCGTCATCACTCAAGAAATCCATATCGAACATGTCAAAGGCCTTTGAGAGCTCGGCGTTCTTTTCGATGCTGTCGTCAATGGACTTCCGTTCTTCCTCGACGCGTTTCGCGAGAATGTTGTCGTCATCGATGACCACGTCCAGGCCGTCGGTTTCGCCGTCTGCGATGTCGTCGATCAGATCGTCGCTGTCGGCCAAATCTTCTGTCGCATCGATATCGTCGTCGAGGGCATTTTCATCGTATTCCAAATCCACGTCTTCGTATTCGCGGATGCCCGTCCCAGCTGGGATAAGCTGGCCGATGATGACATTTTCCTTCAAGCCCATCAGCGGGTCGACCTTGCCTTTGACCGCCGCATCCGTCAGAACACGGGTGGTTTCCTGGAAGGAGGCTGCCGACAGGAAGGAGTCGGTTGCCAGCGCGGCCTTTGTGATCCCGAGCAGATCGCGGGAGTAAGTACACGGTTCCAGACCGTGATCCAGCGCCTTGTTGTTAGCTTCGCGGGCGTCGAAAATATCGACGACTGTGCCGGTGATCATGTCGGTGTCGCCAGAATCTTCGATCTTGACCTTTCTCAACATCTGGCGAATGATGACTTCGATGTGTTTGTCGGAGATATGAACCCCTTGCAGACGGTAAACCTTCTGAACTTCTGTCAGCAGGTAAGCCTGAACCGCTTCGACACCTTGAATTCTTAAGATGTCGTTCGGGTTGATGGACCCTTCAGTCAACGGCTGGCCCGCTTCGACCGAATCGCCGGTGGCGACCTTCAGTCTGGCCCCGTAAGGAATGACGTAGCTCTTCGAGCTGCCGTCCGGCGCGGAGACAATCGCTTCGACGCGCTTGCCTTCCTGAATATCGACCACCCCGGCGATTTCCGTGACAATGGCCTGGCCCTTTGGCTTTCTGGCTTCGAACAATTCTTCGACACGCGGGAGCCCTTGGGTGATATCGTCGCCCGACGCAACCCCGCCGGCGTGGAAGGTTCTCATGGTGAGCTGCGTCCCAGGTTCACCGATGGACTGTGCCGCGATGGTCCCGACCGCTTCGCCGATATTGACCGGCTTCCATGTCGTTAAGTCAACCCCGTAGCACTTGCGGCAGACCCCGTGTTTCGCTTCGCAGTTGAAGACGGCACGGATGCTGACCGATTCGATGCCCAGTTCGTCGATCTTGTCGGCCATTTCGCGGGTGATAACTTCGTCTTTAGCGACCAGTACTTCGCCTGTATTCGGGTCGACAATATCTTCGTGCGCGTAGCGCCCGGCAATACGTTCGCCCAGGCTTTCGATGACTTCGTTGTTTTCCTTCAGCGCGTGGACTTCGTAACCGTGTTCGGTGCCACAGTCTTCTTCACGGACGATCACGTCCTGAGAGACGTCGACGAGACGACGGGTCAGGTAACCTGAGTCGGCCGTTCTCAGCGCAGTATCGGTCAGGCCCTTTCTGGCCCCGTGGGAGCTCGAGAAGAATTCCAAGATGTTGAGCCCTTCACGGAAGTTGGAGCGGATTGGCAATTCGACGATGTCCCCGTCGGTCTTCGCCATCAAGCCGCGCATCCCGGCGAGCTGACGGATCTGATTGTCAGAACCACGGGCCCCGGAATCGGCCATCATGTGAATCGGGTTCAAGCGGCCCAGATTGTCGAGCAGGGAACGGGTAACTTCGTCCGTCGCCGCGTTCCAGATGTCTCGGATGTTGTTGTGGCGTTCATCCCAAGAAATGAGCCCCATTTCGTAATTGGCCTGGTTTTCGTCGATCTTTTCGTCGGCCGCGGCCAGGATTTCTTCCTTGTTCCCTGGGACCTGCATGTCGGCGACCCCAACGGTAATCCCAGACAAGGTCGAGTGCTTGTAGCCGAGGCGTTTGATTTCGTCGAGCACTTCCGAGGTGACAGTCGGGCCGTGTTTTCTGAAGCATTTGTCGACGATTTTGCTCAGCACGCCTTTTTTGACGACCTGGTCGATTTCAAGCTTGAAGTAGGTTTCCGGTCTTTCCGGATCTCTTTCGACAAAGCCTAAATCCTGCGGAATCACCTGATTGTAGATGAAACGGCCGACCGTCGATTCGATGAAGCCAACGTGATCGACACCGTTGATTTTGCGGTGTTCCCGAACCTTGACCCGTTTGTGGAGCCCGACGGCGTGGTTGGCCAGCGCCATTTCCATTTCCGCTTCGTCGCAGAAGACCGGCATTTCGTCGGAAACCACCGGTTCGTAATCCGCCGGCGCGAAGCTGCCGTGGGTAGCTTCTTCTTCGTCGTTCATTTCCAGCGTAATGTAGTAAGCGCCGAGGATCATATCCTGGGTCGGCACGACAACCGGCGTCCCATCCTGAGGCTTCAGGATATTGTTGCAGGCCATCATCAGGAAACGCGCTTCAGCCTGCGCTTCGACGGACAGCGGCACGTGGATGGCCATCTGGTCGCCGTCGAAGTCGGCGTTGTACGGTGTACAGGCCAGCGGATGGAGCTTCATCGCGCGGCCTTCAACGAGGACCGGTTCAAAGGCCTGAATCCCGAGACGGTGGAGTGTCGGTGCGCGGTTGAGCAGCACCGGATGTTCGTGAATGACGTCTTCCAGCACGTCCCAAACGATCGGATCCATCTTTTCGACGGTCTTCTTCGCGTTTTTGATGTTCTGGCTGATGCCGCGGTCTACCAATTCGTGCATGACGAAAGGCTTGAACAATTCGATAGCCATTTCCTTCGGCAGCCCGCACTGGTACATTTTCAGTTCCGGACCGACGACGATAACCGAACGGCCGGAGTAGTCGACACGCTTGCCGAGGAGGTTCTGGCGGAAACGCCCCTGTTTCCCTTTGAGCATGTCGCTTAAGGATTTGTACGGACGGTTGCCAGGGCCGGTGATCGCGCGGCCGCGGCGGCCGTTGTCGATCAGGGCGTCGACCGCTTCCTGGAGCATGCGCTTTTCGTTCTGGATGATGATGTCCGGCGCGTCGAGTTCCAACAGCTTCTTCAAGCGGTTGTTTCTGTTGATGACGCGGCGGTACAAATCGTTCAAGTCGGAGGTGGCGAAACGGCCGCCGTCCAGCTGAACCATCGGGCGCAGTTCCGGCGGAATGACCGGGATGCAGTCGAGGATCATCCATTCCGGCTTGTTGTTGGATTGTCTGAACGCTTCGACCGCTTCGAGATGGCGCGCCACCTTGACGCGCTTCTGGCCGGTGGCGGTTTTCAGTTCTTCCTTCAGAACCGCTTCGTCCTGGTCTAAGTCGACCATCTGCAGCAGTTCCTTGATGGCTTCCGCGCCGATGCCGGCTCTGAAGCTTCTGCCGTACTGCTGTCTGGCTTCCCGGTATTCAGTATCGGAAAGCAGCTGTTTGTAGGCCAGCGGGCTGTCGCCTGGATCGGTGACGATGTAGGACGCGAAATAAATGACGCGTTCCAATTCCTTCGGCGACATTTCGAGAATCAGGCCCATCCGGCTCGGAATGCCCTTGAAATACCAGATATGGGAAACCGGAGAAGCCAGTTCGATGTGGCCCATGCGTTCGCGGCGGACCTTCGCCCGGGTGACTTCAACGCCGCAGTTTTCACAGACGACGCCCTTGTGGCGGATGCGCTTGTATTTGCCGCAGTTACATTCCCAGTCCTTGGTCGGTCCGAAAATCTTTTCGCAGAACAAGCCGTCCTTTTCCGGTTTTAATGTGCGATAGTTGATCGTTTCAGGTTTTTTGACTTCACCGCGGGACCACTGGCGGATCTTTTCCGGTGATGCCAGACTGATCTGGATCGATTCAAATTTTAACTCCTGTGGATTGATCATCTTTTACTCCTCATTATCGTTCAAATCCGCATCGATATCCTGGCCGTTGATAATGCCGAACATATCTTCGTCGGAATAATCGTCTTCCGTCGCCATCTGATCGTCGGAGGCGCCTGACAAATCGTCGAACAGCGACTGTGCCGCCTGTTCTTCGTCGTGTTCTTCGCCTTCTCCTTCGTCGTCGTGATGTTCGTGCGGCTTCTTCTGATCGAATTCGCCGTTATCGTAAGCTTCCTGAGCCAAGTCGATATCCAAGACGTCGAGGTGTTCGCCGTCTGCGGTGTTGACCGTCACGTCGAGGGCCAGCGCCTGGAGTTCCTTGATCAAAACCTTGAAGGCTTCAGGCAGGCCAGGTTCCGGAATATTTTCGCCCTTGACGATGGCTTCGTAAGCCTTCACACGGCCGACGACGTCGTCGGACTTGATCGTCTGAATTTCTCGGAGGGTGTGGGCTGCGCCGTAAGCTTCGAGAGCCCAGACTTCCATTTCACCAAAACGCTGTCCGCCGAACTGCGCCTTCCCACCGAGCGGCTGCTGGGTGACCAGTGAGTACGGGCCGGTTGAACGGGCGTGCATCTTGTCGTCAACCAGGTGGTGCAGTTTCAGATAATACATGACCCCAACGGTGACGCGTCCGTCGAAAGGTTCGCCGGTACGGCCGTCGTAAAGCTGTACCTTGCCGTCTTCCGGCAGGCCGGCTTCGACTAAGAGGTCGCGGATGTCGTTTTCGTTAGCGGCATCGAAGACCGGTGTCGCGATGTGCAGGCCGAGGGATCTCAATGCCATCCCGAGGTGCACTTCGAGGACCTGCCCGATGTTCATACGAGACGGCACGCCCAACGGGTTCAGGCAGATGTCCAGCGGTGTACCGTCCGGGAGGAACGGCATATCCTCCTGCGGGAGAATGCGGGAGATAACCCCTTTGTTCCCGTGGCGGCCAGCCATCTTATCCCCGACGGAGATTTTGCGCTTCGTCGCGATGTAAACGCGGACCATCGTGTTGACGCCCGGCTTCAAGTCTTCGTCCTTGTTGGCTCTCGAGAAGACCTTGACGTCGACGACAATCCCTTGTTCGCCGTGAGGCACCTTCAAGGAGGTGTCGCGGATTTCGCGGGCTTTTTCGCCGAAAATCGCGCGGAGCAGTTTTTCTTCCGGTGACAGGTCGGTTTCGCCCTTCGGCGTGACTTTCCCGACCAGGATGTCTTCGGATTTAACTTCCGCCCCGATGTAGATGATCCCATTTTCGTCGAGCTTCTTCAGCGCGTCTTCCCCGACGTTCGGAATGTCGCGGGTGATTTCTTCCGGCCCCAGCTTCGTTTCCCGAGCTTCGCATTCAAATTCAGCGATGTGAATCGAGGTGTAGCGATCTTCCTTCAGCAGGTTTTCGTTGAGCAGGACCGCATCTTCGTAGTTGTAGCCTTCCCAGGTCATGAAGCCGATCAGGGCATTGCGGCCGAGGGCCAGTTCGCCTTGTTCGGTGGCCATCCCGTCAGAGATGATTTCTCCGGCGTCGACGTGCTGATTGTGGTAAACCAGCGGACGCTGATTCATGCAGTTCCCCTGGTTGGTTCTTTCGTATTTCTGGAGGCGGTAGACGTCCATGCCTTCGCCTTCGTCCGGACGGATGCGGATCGTGTCCGCAGAGACGTAGGCAACGGTGCCGGCGCGTCTGGCGATCTGGCAGTCCCCGGAGTCGTGGGCCGCCTTGGCTTCCATCCCGGTCCCGACCAGCGGGGCTTCCGGCTTGAGCAGCGGCACAGCCTGACGCTGCATATTGGCGCCCATGAGTGCGCGGTTGGCGTCGTCGTTTTCGAGGAATGGAATCAGTGCAGCCGCGACCGACACAACCTGTTTTGGCGACACGTCCATGAAGTCAACTTCGTCGCGGTGAATGGTCGTAAAGTCACGGTTCTTGCCGACACGGCCGGTGACCTGGCTGTTGACAAAGCGGTTGTTTTCGTCCAGCGGTTCGTTGGCCTGGGCGATCGCGTATTCCCCTTCTTCGTCGGCGGCCAGGTAGACGACTTCGTCAGTGGCGACGCCGTCGACAACGCGGCGATACGGCGATTCGATAAAGCCGTATTCGTTGATGCGGGCGTAAATCGCCAGTGAACCGATCAGCCCGATGTTCGGACCTTCAGGGGTTTCAATTGGGCACATTCTGCCGTAGTGGGAGTCGTGAACGTCTCGCACTTCAAAGCCGGCACGTTCTCTGGACAAACCGCCCGGCCCCAATGCCGACAGACGGCGCTTGTGGGTCAATTCTGACAGCGGGTTGTTCTGGTCCATGAACTGCGACAGCTGTGAGGAGCCGAAGAATTCCTTCAGCGCCGCGTTGATCGGGCGGGTGTTGATGAGGCTCTGAGGCGTCAGGATTTCGTCATCCTGCACGCTCATGCGTTCGCGCACCACTCGTTCCATTCTGGACAGGCCGATTCTAAACTGGTTCTGGAGCAGTTCCCCGACAGAGCGCAGACGACGGTTGCCCAAGTGGTCGATATCGTCGGTTTCGCCGATGCCGTATTCCAGACCCATAAAATAGGAAACGGTCGCGTACAAATCAGAGTGGAGCAGGTGCTTCGGCACCAGTTCACGGTGACGACGCTTGATTTCGTCGTGTTTTTCTTCGTCGGTAAGGCCTTCATCGTTCATGATTTCGTCGAGCACCGGTTTGTAGACGAATTCCTTGATGCCGAGGTCCGCCACGTCGAAAGGCAGATCCTGTTTGGTCAGATCGACGAAGTCGTTGCCGATGACGTTGAACGGCGCTTCTTCACCGTCAATGGTGACGGCCACGCGGACGGTGTTGATGCCGGCGTTCTGGATGGCCCAGGCTGTCGCCTTATCGAATTTCTGGCCCTTTTCGATCAAAATTTCGCCGGTTTCTTCGTCAATGACGTCGTCAAAAGCGACCTGACCGATTAAGCGGGCCGCAATCGCCAATTTTTTGTTGTATTTGTACCGGCCGACCTTCGCCAAATCGTAGCGGCGGTCGTCGAAGAACATCGAGGTCAGAAGGGATTCCGCCGATTCCACTGTTGGCGGTTCGCCCGGGCGCAGTCGGCGGTAAATTTCCAAAAGCCCGCTGATACGGTTGTTGACTTCCCCGGCCGCGTCCTTCTTCATGGTTTCGATCAAACGCGGGTCTTCGCCGAAGACACCGATGATGTCGCTGTCGTCGCCGAGGCCGAAGGCTCTGAGCATCAGCGTCAGAGAAATCTTACGGGTTCGGTCGATCTTGACCCAGAGCAGATTGTTGGCGTCGGATTCGTATTCGAGCCAGGCCCCGCGGTTCGGGATGATCTGGGACTGATACAGCGGAATACGGTTTTTCTTGTCCATTTCTGAGGTGAAGTACGACCCCGGCGAACGGACCAGCTGACTGACGATGACACGTTCGGCCCCGTTGACGATGAAGGTGCCGGTTGGCGTCATTTTGTGAAGATCGGCCAGATAAACCTTCTGTTCCTTGACTTCGTTCTTTTCCTTATTAATCAGGCGCACGCGAACTTTCAGCGGCTGATAATAGGTTTGATCTCTTTCCTTGCATTCTTCGATCGAATACTTCGTTTTGTCTTCCAGGTCGTAATCGACGAACTGCAGCACGAGATTGCCAGTGTAGTCCGTGATTTCGCGCATGTCGTCGAAAACTTCCTTCAGGCCCTTTTCCAGGAACCACTTGTAGGAATCCAGCTGAACCTCCAGCAGATTCGGCATCTCGAGAACTTCTTCAATTTTCGAGAAGCTTTGTCTGATACGAAGTCCAGATCGAACAGGATGTACTTGTACCATTAGCGTTTGTCTCCTTCGAATCCAATAAAAACACACTCAGACAGCAAAAAAGAAAAGGTATCGATGAAATTTCCGGCCTTTGATCAGTCGGAAAAACGAATCCGGAAAATTGAAAATTCCTTCAAACCGCCTTTGATCAGCGGTTTCACGCCCATCCATGCCTTTTTGCATTCACAATTTATAAAGTTTTTTTTGAGAAACACAAAAATTTTTTTGAATTTTTTTAAAAATTACGTATAAATTTTTGCACTAAAGTTCAATTGAGCATGTTATCACGCCGTTTTAAGATTGTCAAGCCTTTCGTTTGACAATTCCTCCGAATTTTTTTATAATACATCTTGCAAAACAAATAAAGCCGTACGGCTCATTTTTTATCGACCATTTTATTTTTTCGCCGTTCGGCTTAATTTTTAATTAAATGGGGGAATTACATTTATGAAAATTAATGACACCTTAGAATTTGGTGCCGCCCTGCGCAACCGCAGAAAGCAGCTGCATTACACACAGGCTTTTCTCTCTGAATTTACCGGCTTCAGTATCAGTTTTATTTCCGACCTCGAACGGGGCAAGCCCACCGCCGAGCTCGGCAAAGCCCTCTACCTGGCCAACCTGCTCGGCCTCGACACGACGCTCAACGCCAGAGGCTCCAACGCGTGAACGCGTTAAATGTCATGATTGAAATCTGCGGGCAGCCCGTGTTAGTCGGCACCCTGTCGGACGCCTACTCGCCGCTGCCCCAGTTTCAATACGCGCCGGATTACCTCTCCCGGGAAAATGCCCGGCCTATTTCCCTTCACCTGCCCCTTCAGGAAGACCCTTTTTCGCCTGAAAGCACCCGAAACTATTTCGAGGGGCTGCTGCCCGAGGGCTTCACGCGCCGCTCCGTCGCCGCCTGGATGCACATCGACGCCGACGATTACCTCACCCTGCTCAAAATGCTGGGGCGGGAATGTCTCGGCGCGGTCACCATCTGCGACCCCAACGAGCCTGCACCGTGCCCGGCCTACGAAAAGCTTTCGATGGAACAGGTCCGCGACCTCGCCAACGAGGGCGTGACGGTCTCGACTGAGCTCGTCACCAAAGCCCATTTGTCGCTGACCGGCGCCTCCGGCAAGGTCGGCCTCTACCATAATCCCGATACCGGCGAGTGGTTTCTGCCGAAGGGCAACGCGCCGAGTACCCACATCGTCAAACAGAGTCACGTCCGCCTCGACAGCATCGTGACCAACGAGCAGCTGACGCTGACCACGGCTGAGCATCTCGGCATCGCCGTGCCCCAAAGCTTTATCGTCAACGTCGGCCTCGGCCGGGATCAGGACGTGCTCCTCGCGACGCGCCGCTACGACAGGAGCTTCTCCCGTTCGACGCCCACCGTCAAAGGGACCCCGATGCCCCAGCGCCTCCATCAGGAGGATTTCGCTCAGGCCCTCGGCATTCCCTCGGCGAATAAATACGAGGGGCCCAACGACCATTATCTGCCGAGGATGTTCGACCTGTTGCGGCGCTATTCTGCTAATCCGATTGTCGACCAGCTGAAGCTGTGGGATCTGGTGATTTTCAATTTCCTGATCGGCAACACCGACAATCATTTGAAAAATTTTTCGCTGCTCTACGACGAAACGCTGACGTCGATCCGGCTGGCGCCGGCCTACGATTTGATTTCCACGTCGATCTACCCGAGCTCGACGCGCAACATGGCCTTTAAAATCGGCGATCACCTGTCTCTCGACGACATCACGCCGGAGGATTTTGCCCGCGCGGCCAAGACGTGCGGTCTCGGCGCCAAAATCGCCGCCCAGCATTTCCGACGCCTCAGCGCGGCTTTCGCGCCGGCCTTAAAGGCCGCCACCTCGTCCTTAGTCGAGCAGGGATTTGTCAACGCGAAGCACCTCGCCGACCGGATTCTCAAAACCGGCGGCTGTGAACAGGTCGCCTGATGACGATAATAAAAAATCGAGATCCCTTAAGATCTCGATTTTTTGTTCGATTAATTAATTCACTTTGGTTTCCTTCGCGCTCTTAACCTTCCAGTCGCCGCCGTCCTTTTCAAAGGTTAACTTCCAAGTATAATCCTTGGTTGAAGCGGTATCGATCATCTGCGATTTTGCCTTCTCAATTGCTTCCGGCATGATGCCGTTGAAAAGCGCAACATATAATCCCTTTTCGCCGCCGGAACTGTACGCGCTCATCAATTCGCTCTGATGCTGCGCAAAGTAGTTCTGACTCAAGGTAGAAACTGAGTTCGTAAAAGTTGAACTATTCATACTGTTCGGATCAAGAATAGATACTTTAACCGACAGCGATTTGTCGTTGTCATCATAATCGTCGTTAATCGTGTAAGATTTAATCAAATTCTTTTTGTAATATTTCATCAGATCATTGACTGAATCCTGAGCAGACTGAGATAAATCAGATTCTGAAATTCCCATACTGGAAAAACTTGAGTAAAAACCTTTTTTGAACGTATCTTCCATGTTTTCGTCGATATCGAGAGAAGTCGACGCGGAACTTGAGCACATCTTCTGCGCTGAAGTAAAATCGCCATCGTCGCAATACGTCATAAAGGTCTTCGCTGCCGATTCCACTTCCTTTTTGTCACTGCCACAGGCCGTCAAACCGAGGGCCAGCGCCGCCACACACACCACAGCCATAAGCCGGCTCAGCATTTTCTTTTTCATAATCTTACACCTCCTTAGTTTTTTCTTGTTGTAATATTATGACTTCGATTTCATTTTATCATGATTATGCGTCGAATACAATATATTTATACAAGAATATCTTGTTGTTTGAATTAATATCCTTAATTGAAAAAAAGAGCAAGTGAATCGTCCTCTTCGTATCAAAAATAGATACCATTATTTATTCAAAATTTACTGCACTTCTTTTCGCAGCGGTAATGGATTTGTACTATAATAATTTTGTAATCGATATAATTCGGAGGGTAATTAATTTATCACTCATTTTCTCTAAGGAAAGAAGGCGTATGATTTTGATTAAAAAGAGAAAAGTTGCCATCATCGGTCTGGGCCACGTCGGCGCCCACTGCGCGTATTCCCTTGCGCTCCAAGGCATCGTCGACGAGCTGTATCTGGTCGACACGAATCACGACAAGGTCGTCAGCGAATGCCAGGACCTTCGTGACGCGGTGGCCAACTGCCCGCACACCGTGGAAATTAACGTAGCGGATTACGGCGATCTCGGCGACGTGGACATTATCGTCAATGCCATTGGCAACGTCGCCATTCTCGCGGCGTCGAACAACGACCGCCTCAAGGAATTGGATTTCACGATTCCTCAGGTAACCGACTTTATTCCTAAGGTGATGGCCAGCGGCTTTGACGGTATCATCGTCAACATCACCAACCCCTGCGATATCGTCACCTATCAAATTGCGAAGCTGTCCGGGCTGCCGAGAGGGCGCGTCTTCGGCACCGGCACCGGTCTCGACTCCGCACGGCTGAAAAACGTGCTCTACCGGAGAACCGGCATCGCGCACCACTCGATTTACGGCTGCATGATGGGCGAACACGGCAACGCCATCATGGTGCCTTGGTCGCAGATCACCTTCGGCGGTAAGAAATTAACTGAACTCGCAAAGCGAGACCCCCGTTTTCAATTTGAACACGAAGACATCCGCAAGCAGGTCGTCCAAAACGCCTGGGTGACGGTCAGCGGCAAGGGCTGCACCGAATACGGCATCTGCAGCACATTGGCCCGCATCGTCCACGTCATCTATCACGACGAAAAGGCGATTCTGCCGGTGAGCACCGAGCTTTGCGGCGAATACGGCGAATCCGAGCTGTTCATCGGCGTCCCGGCCATCGTCGGCTCTGACGGGATCATTGAAATCGTCGAATATTCCCTGCCTGACGATGAAAAAGCCGCGTTCCACGCCTGCTGCGAAAGCGTCCGCCACAATCTCACATTGAACCCGCTGATTGTCCACTAATTGTCGACACAAAAAAACGAGATCCGCAAGGGTCTCGTTTTTTTAATTGATTCAAAGGAATAAACGCCACAGCAAATTTCTATCCGGCGCTCCCCCAATTATTATCGGAGGATGATGTCCGGCCATCTCTTTAAATATGGTAAAATAATAATATCGTAAACCTTTAAAATGAAATGATTTTACCTAACAAGAAAAGGAGGGATGCTGATGTCAAACGATGCCATCACTGTATTAAAGACCGAAGCCCGAATTGACGCGTACCTCAAGGACCGCGGAATCTTTTCCAGAACCTGCCGTCTCATTGTCGAGGATCTGCGCAAGGTCAAGGAAAGTGCCGAAGGCTTTGTCAATCTGATCTACCGCGTGCGCGGCAGCGACGGCCGTTCGGTGGTCATCAAGCAGATTCTCGATGTCCCCGTCAGCCGGCAGCAGCGCAAGAGCCCCGACGCCTACGTCTCGAACTGGCAGCTCGACCAGAGCCGAATGCAGTACGAAATCGCCGCGTTGATTTTCTGGAATCAAATCCGTCCGGGCATCTGCCCAGAAATTTACCTGCTCGACCGCCCCAACGGCGTCATCGTCATGGAAGACTTGTCTGATCTGAGCCTGCTGCGCTACGAATTTACGCGGTTCAAAAAATACCCGCGTCTCGGGCGTCAGCTCGGCGCCTTTCTCGCCGACAATCTATTTTACTCCTCGGCCCTGAACATGACCGCCTACCGCAGACAGACCCTGCTCAAGTATTTCAACAACCCGGAAGTGACCGCGCTCTACACCTTTTTATTCAAATCCTGCGTGATCGTCTCGCCACAGCGCGCCATGCCCGAGGCCGTCGCCCCGCTGCGGCAGAACATCATCCACGACGAAGCCGTCCAGACGGAAATTACGCGGCTGAGCAAGCTGTTCACCGACGACAAGGAATGTCTGATCCACACGGACCTGCACGCGTCCAATATCATGATCGACGACGACCACCTGAAAATCATCGACGGCGAATTCGCCGGGTTTGGTCCAATCGCCCAGGACTTCGGCCGTCTCTGCGGTTCCTTTGTGCTCGACTACTGCTCGCTGTTCGGCGAGGGCTGTCACTCGAAGGCTAAGCGGGAAGACTATCAGAGCTACCTGCTCGATATGCTGGCCGATTTGTTCACAGTCTTCGAAAAGGAATTCAAAAAGCTGATCCGCGAAAACATCCCGCACAATTACAACCTGCGAAAGCTCGACGTCGACGCTTATCTCCGCCAGCATTTCACCGATGCCCTCGCCTTTACCGCGCTCAACGCCGCCTCCCGGCTCAGCGACTGGGGGCTCGTCCACGATTTCAAGATTCTGCCGATTGAGGAACGGATTTACCCGGAAAAGCTCGTGCTGGTCTCGAGTCAGGATATTTTAAGCGGCCGGATCAAGCTTAAAAGCCCCGACGAGTGGATCGCCTACCTCAAGGATCTGCCGAACCGCTACCCAAAAGACTGCCTGTAAGCTTTCTCTATTCTCAATCATTTTTCTAAGCATTAAAAAAAGCTCGTGCCGTACGACACGAGCTTTAATTTTATTGCTTTGTTTTTGAAGATTAGTCGATGATCTTCGCAACAGCGCCGGAACCAACAGTGTGGCCGCCTTCGCGGATAGCGAATCTCAAACCTTCTTCAATAGCGATTGGCGTGATCAGCGTGACTTCCATTTCGATGTGGTCGCCAGGCATGACCATTTCTACGCCTTCCGGCAGTTTGATGTCGCCAGTGACGTCGGTTGTTCTGAAGTAGAACTGCGGACGGTATCCGTCAAAGAACGGTGTGTGGCGGCCGCCTTCTTCTTTGGTCAGAACGTATACCTGTGCAGTGAAGTGGGTGTGCGGGTGAATGGTGCCCGGCTGTGCCAGAACCTGGCCTCTTTCGATCTGGGTACGATCGATCCCACGAAGCAGTGCCCCGATGTTGTCGCCTGAACGGCCTTCGTCCAGTGATTTACGGAACATTTCGATACCGGTAACGGTGGTCTTTCTCGGTTCTTTGATCCCGACAATGTCGACTTCGTCGCCGATGTGGACAACCCCTCTTTCAACACGGCCGGTTGCAACTGTACCACGGCCGGTGATGGAGAAGACGTCTTCGACTGGCATCAGGAATGGTTTGTCTAAGTCTCTCTTCGGTTCTGGGATGTAGCTGTCGACAGCTTCCATCAGTTCGATGATCTTGTCGCCGTCTGGGCCCATTGGATCTTCCAGTGCCTTCAGTGCGGAACCGACAATGATTGGGGTGTCGTCGCCTGGGAAGTCGTATTCGTTGAGCAGGTCGCGAACTTCCATTTCGACGAGTTCGATCAGTTCTGGGTCATCGACCTGGTCTGCTTTGTTCAAGAAGACTACGATGTACGGCACACCGACCTGACGAGCGAGCAGGATGTGTTCACGGGTCTGCGGCATTGGACCGTCAGCTGCTGAAACGACCAGAATGGCGCCGTCCATCTGAGCAGCCCCAGTGATCATGTTCTTAACGTAGTCAGCGTGGCCCGGGCAGTCGACGTGTGCGTAGTGACGGTTCGGGGTTTCGTATTCAACGTGTGCGGTTGAAATGGTGATCCCACGTTCTCTTTCTTCTGGTGCTTTGTCGATGTTTTCGAATGCGACTTCTTCACCAGAGCCATATCTCGCGTGCAGCACTTTGGTGATGGCTGCCGTTAATGTGGTTTTGCCGTGGTCAACGTGACCGATTGTCCCGATGTTTACATGCGGTTTCGATCTATCAAATTTTTCTTTTGCCATTGGTCATATCTCCTTATTTAAAATTAAAATAAATTAAAGGCGTCGTTAAAAAACGTTCCATAACATTATATATAATATGATTGACAACTTCAAGCCATTTTCGCATTTTTAAGCCGTCTTTAATAGGCGCGTGCGAAATATGCCATCTTGTCGGCGTGCTTGCCGCAGCAGACGCAGGAGCCGTCTCCGATGACTTCCTGTTCGTCGTCAAAGGGGATGCAGCGGCAGGAGGCGCCGGTTTCTTCGTGAATCTTGTCTTCGCAGGCCGGATCGCCGCACCAATTGGCTTTGATGAAGCCCGGATTTTCGGCGAGGCGCTGCTTGAATTCGTCCATGTTTTCGGCTGTGGAAGTCTTTTCTTCGCGGGCCTTCAGCGCTTTGTCGTACAGGTTCTGCTGAATGGTTTCGAGCAGATCGCCGATCGTGTCTTCGATCCCGTCGAGAGACGCCGGTACCTTTTCGCCGTTGTCGCGGCGTGCCAAGACACACTGGTTCTTTTCGAGGTCTCTCGGTCCGAGTTCGACGCGGATCGGCACACCCTTCATTTCCCACTGATTGAATTTCCATCCCGGCGAGTTGTCCGAATCGTCGAGAGTGACCTTGAATCGGCCTTCGAGGCGTTTTTTCAGATCCTGCGCTGCGTCGAGCACGCCCGGCTTATGTGCCGCGATCGGGATGATCGCCACCTGAATCGGCGCGATGTGCGGCGGCAGCACCAGCCCGTTGTCGTCGCCGTGAACCATGATGAGCCCGCCGATGAGCCGTGTAGACACGCCCCAGGACGTGTGGTACGGGTACTGCTGTTCGTTGTTGCGGTCGAGGTAAGTGATGTCGAACGCCTTGGTGAAATGCTGGCCCAAATTGTGGGAGGTGCCTGACTGGAGCGCCTGGCCGTCGTGCATCAGGGCTTCCATCGTGTAGGTCGCCGCTGCGCCGGCGAATTTTTCGCTTTCGCTCTTGCGCCCCACCACCATCGGAATCGCCAGATCCTTTTCGGCGACTTCTCGGTAAATGCCGAGCATGCGCATCGTTTCTTCCTGCGCTTCTTCAGCGGTTTCATGGAGGGTGTGGCCTTCCTGCCACAAGAATTCAGAGGTGCGCAGGAACGGACGCGTCGTCTTTTCCCAGCGCACGACGTTGGCCCACTGGTTGTACAAAAACGGCAGCTGACGGTAGGAATGCAGCCACTTGCTGTACATCGAGCAGATGATCGTTTCCGACGTCGGCCGAATGGCCAGGCGTTCGTTTAACTTTTTGCCGCCGCCTTCTGTGACCCAGGCGACTTCCGGCGCAAAGCCTTCGACGTGTTCCGCTTCCTTCTGGAGCATGCTTTCCGGAATCAAAAGTGGAAAATACATGTTCTGATGGCCTGTCGCCTTGAATTTTGCGTCGTACAGCTTCTGGATATTTTCCCAGATCGCGTAGCCGTACGGGCGAATGACCATAAATCCTTTAACCGGCGCGTAGTCGACCATTTCCGTTTTGGAGATGACATCCGTGTACCACCGCGCAAAATCGACGTCCCGCGGTGTAATGGCTTCTACTTTTTTGCCCTTATTTTTCCCCATAACAATCCTTTCGCATAAATAAATTTTCTTTTTAAACGGCCTATATTATAGCACAAAATAAAAGGCTGTGCCGAAAAGCAACAGCCTTTTTATTTTTATTTCCCGCGAATGCGCTTACGCTTATTGTGCGTCCGCCGCCACTTCGTCCGCTTCGTCGTTCAGATGCAGGGTGTCGTTTAAATATTCGACCACCTGATCGCCGTCGAGGCCGTGAACCATAGACGCATCGCCGATGGATTCCATTGCGGCAGCCGGGCAGCTGATGCAGCCCATGCCGATCATCATCAATGCGCGGGCCGCTTCGGGGTATTTAGCGACAACGTCGCCTGTTAACATGTCTTTTGTAATTTTCATCGGAGTCCTCCTCATTTCGTCTTCATTTGTGCCTATTAATATAACACAGAATAAAATGAAATCAAGACTTTTTTTGTCTAATTTAAGTTTAGCCCCTGGAAAAGACCGCCATGGCCCGCTCGACGTCGGCCTGCATCGCGTCCTGGGCCGCCTGAGCCATTTGATCGAAGCGCAGGCCAGCCGGGTCGTCGGCACTGTCGATTAGCGCCCGGACGCCGGCGCCGCCGGCGAGTGACATGTAAGTGAAATAATTAATTTTGCAGATGCCGTTTGCGATGGCCTTCTGCATTTCGTCATCAGTGACGCCGGATCCACCGTGCATGACCAGCGGCAGCTGCACCGCCTCCCGTACCTCGGCAACCCGGTTCACGTCGAGCACCGGCTTAGACGTGTAGACCCCGTGAGCCGTGCCAAAGGCGATGGCCAGACAGTCGACCCCCGTCGCGTCGACGAAGGCCTTGGCCGCCGCCGGATCGGTGTAGGCCGCGTCTGGCGGCAGATTGTCGGGATCGTCCGTGCCGCCGCCAGAGGCCGGGCGGATGACCCGGCCGAGCTCCGCTTCGACGTCCGCGTCGTAGGCCTTGGCCATCTCGACCGCTGCCTTCGTGACCGCCACGTTGTCCTCGTAAGGTTGGGCTGAGGCGTCGATCATGATCGATGTGAAGCCCAGCTCCAGCGCCCGCTTTAAATAATCCAGATCTTCACCGTGATCGAGGTGCACCGCGACCGGCACCGACGCGCGTTTCGCCGCGTCGAGCATCACCGGCGCGATCACGTCCATCGGCATCAGGGATTCGTGAAGCTGAGCGTGCTGAAGAATGACGCCCTCGCCCCGCGCCTCAGCGGCCGCAACCGTCGCACGCACCGCCTCTAAATTCGGTGTGTTGAAGGCGCCGACGCCGACGTGCTTGTCGTAAGCTTCTTTCAGAAGCGCACTCATTTTAACTAGCATCGCGTCCGCCTACATCCTGACGGTTTTGGCCGCGATGATGTCGACGCCGGTCCCCGCCACATTGGCAATCAGCGATTCGCCCATTTTGACGGCGTGATGCAGATGCTTCGCCCGAATGGCCTGCATCGCGTCCTTCATCACAGCCTTCGGAATCGGCTTAGCCGAGCGCACCGGCACGAGCACTGCCTTGGCGCCAGTGTCGAAGATCATCGTCGATGTCAGAGTCCGCACTGGGCAGCGCCATTCGCTCTCTGCAAAATCGACGCCCCGCTTGCACAAATTGCCTTCTACCGCGACCACCTGGTCGTCTTCAATCGTCGCTAAAAGCTCACAGCTGTTCGGGCAGGTCGTACAGCTCATTTTTACTTTTTTCATTCTGGCCTCCTCATTATGCCTGGGTTTCAACTGTCACGGTCAGCGGTTCCGCGCAGCCTGCGAGGGCATCGCATTTGACCGTGTGAATTTCCATATTGCTCGGCAGAAAACGATGGGCCTTCTTTTCCCGGTAGATTTCCTGTCCGCCTGAGCGGATGACGGTCACACCGCTTGCAATCGGCGCGCCGACTCTGAATTTGATCTGCTTGTCCGCGCCGTCCGCCGGATCGACAAAGCCCGGCACCGTGTAGCGCACCGCGCCCTCGGCCTTCACGGCGAGCTGTTGTTCCGAATGTTGCAGCGCGTTCCTGGCGTAAAGGGCCGCTTTTTCACCGGCTTCCTGTGCTTCCGCCGTCACGTAGTCGACGACGTCGTGCACGTGCAGGACGTTGCCGCAGGCAAAAATCCCCGGCACCGCCGTTTCGAGGTTTTCGTCGACGATCGGCCCCTTTGTCACCGGGTCGAGGGGCACGCCCGCCTTCCGGCTCAGCTCGTTTTCGGGGATCAGCCCGACCGAAAGCAGCACCGTATCGCAGGGGATTTCCCGTTCGGTTCCCGGAATCGGGTTGCGGTGTTCGTCCACCTGTGCGACCTCTACCGAATGGACGCGGTCCTTGCCGTTGATCCGCGTGATCGTTGTGGACAAATGCAGCGGAATGTCAAAATCGTCCAGACAATTGATAATGTTGCGGTACAGCCCATTGGGATAAGGCATGATTTCGTAAACCCCTTCCACCTCGATACCTTCGAGGGTCAAGCGTCTGGCCATGATCAGCCCGATGTCCCCGGAACCGAGAATGACCGCGCGATTCCCGGGTTTCATGTTTTCAAGGTTAATGTAGCGCTGGGCAATCCCGGCGGTAAATACGCCGGCGCCCCGATCGCCCGGAATGCGAATAGCGCCCCGGGTCCGTTCCCGGCAGCCCATCGCGAGGATGACCGCGCCCGCATCAAAATGCAGCACACCCTCCCCGCAGATCGCCGATACATGACGGTCTCCAGTGATGTCCAAGACCATTGTGTTTAAAAACACGTCGATGTCCTGATCCACAACCTGGTCGATGAACCGTTCCGCGTATTCCGGGCCGGTCAGCTCTTCCTTGAAGACGTGGAGGCCGAACCCGGCGTGAATGCACTGCTCGAGAATACCGCCGAGTTCCGCGTTGCGTTCGAGAATCGCCACGCTGGCGCCCTGCTTTTTGGCCGAGAGGGCCGCCGCCAGACCGGCCGGCCCGCCGCCGACCACTACCACATCGTATTGATAAGTCTTCACTCTGATTCTCCTTTATCTCTTCACAGGCCCAAACAAAACCGGCGAATGGTCTTCTTCGAACTTCACTTCTTCTTCCGGAATACCCAGCTCCCGCGCCAGAATCTTCATGACCTTGAACTGACAGAAGCCGCTCTGGCAGCGGCCCATGCCCGCGCGGGTGCGGCGTTTGACCCCTTCGACGGTCCGCGCACCGAGGGTCTGATGGATCGCCGCGACGATTTCGCCTTCCGTGACCGTTTCGCAGCGGCAGACGATCTGACCGTAGCGCGGGTCCTGCGCGATAATTTGGTCCTTTTCCTCGTCGGTGCATTCGCTGAAATCCACCGGCGCCTTGCGGTACTTGTTGTAGCCCGGTCGGGGTTTCAGATCGAGCCCTGCGTCCGCCAGCAGATCGCGGACGTATTCGGCGATCCCCGGCGAAGAAGCCGCCCCCGGCGACTGAATCCCCGCGGCGTGAATGAAGTGGGGCACCGTTTCCGATTCGCAGATCCAGAAGTCGTTGTCGTTATTTAACGCCACCGGCCGCTGCCCCGCAAAGGTGCGGATGACCGACCCGTCATCAAATCCCGGAATCAAGTGATGGGCGCCGTTGAGCAGATCCTGAATGCCCTTCGCGTCGTTGCTCGTGTCTTCCTTGTCGGTGCGCATCGTCGCCGTGGAGCCGATGATGTAATTGCCGTGGGCCATTGGGATCAACGCGATCCCTTTGGTGTCCGGGCTCGGGCACGGGAACATGACCGTATGAATCGGCGTCGGCAGGTTTTTATCGACAACGCATAGATTGCCGTGCCGGCCTTGAATTTTGTACTCGTGAATCCCGGCCATCGCGGCGACGTCGTCGGCGTAAATGCCCGCCGCGTCGACGATGTAGCGGGTCCGATAGGTGTCGTGGTTCGTCTGAACCGTAAAATTGCCGTCCGCGTCTTTCGAGATACCCGTCACTTCGGATTCCAAGAAAATATCGGTGCCGTTCACCTTCGCGTTTTCGGCAAAGGCCACCGCCACCTCGAAAGGATCGATCATCGTCGTCGTGTGGGCCAAAAGCGCACCGAGAGCTTTTTTGTTGATGTTGGGCTCCCGGTTCTGCAGCTGGGCCGCGTCGATGCGTTCGACCTGTTCGACGCCGTTGATCCGCGCGTTGTCACAGAGTTCATCGACCTTCTTCAAATCCTGTTCAGAATAAGCGACGACGAGGGTACCCGTGTGGCGGATATTGAAATCGAGATCCTTCGCGAGCTGCGGGTACATCCGCGCGCCCCGGGGATTCAGCTTCGCCTTGAGGGTCCCGGGATGGGGATCGTAGCCGGGGTGCACCACCCCGCCGTTGCCCTTCGTCGCGCCCATACCGATGTCGTTTTTGCGCTCTAAAAGCGCCACATCGATGTCGTATTTCGCCAGCTCGTGAATGATCCCGGTGCCGGTGATCCCGCCGCCGATGACGATCACGTCGTATAGTTTCTGATTTTCAGCTTTCAAATTGTACGCCTCCCTTTTGTTCCAAATTACCGCATCAGCATGCCGCCGGTGAGGTCGACCGTCGCGCCGGTCATGTAGCTCGCCGGTTCTGAGGCGAGAAAGACGATGACGTCCGCGACCTCCTCAGGCTTCGCGACGTGTCCAATCGGAATCCGGCTTTCGTAATACCCCGGGTGTTCGGCCATGCTTTTCGCAATCATATCTGTTGCCACAATTCCCAGTGCCACCGCGTTGACGGTGATGCCCTTCGGCGAAAGCTCTCTCGCCATCGAGATGGTCATCGCCGCCATGCCAGCCTTGGACGCCGCGTAATGGACGTGGCCGGTCGTCGAGCCGTGAAAAGCCGCCTGAGAATTGACGTTGATGATTTTGCCGCCCCGCCCGGCGTCGAGATTCGCCTTCGCGAAATACTGGGACGTCAGAAAGGACGCCGTCAGGTTGACGTCGAAGGTCCGCTGCCAGTCCTCGAGGCTGATGTCCTGACACCAGCCCTGAAGGAAGATCCCCGCGTCGTTGATCAGGATATCCATCTCGCCGAGGGCAGCCTCCGCCTTCGCCATCATCGCCGTGACTTGGGCCGGATCGGCGAAATCCGCAGCTAAAGCCGTCGCCTGCACGCCGAGGGCTCTCGCCGCCTCAGCTGTTTTTTCCGCGCCTTCTATATGTCCGGCCGTCACAACGAGATTGACCCCTTCTCTCGCCAGCCCGAGGGCCACGGCACGGCCGACGCCCCGCGAGGCGCCGGTGACAATTGCATTTTTACCTTTTAATTTTAAATCCATATAATCCTTCGATTTCTTTACGCTTACACGCGCTGTTTCATTCGTTCCAATCGTCCCAGACGCCGTCGAGGGCATCGATGACCTTCAGATAGCGCCGGTATTTCCTGTCGTAGACGTCCTTCTTCGACAAATCGGGCTGGGCCGTGTACATGACGTCGACCATCTGCTCTGACGCCTCCTTAAAGGACGGGAAGACCCCGACGGCCACACCGGCGTTGATCGCCGAGCCGAGGGCGCCGAGCTCTTGGCTGCGGGCCACTTCGATCGGCACCTGCAGAATATCCGCGAACATCTGCACCCAGATCTTCGATTTGGCGACGCCGCCGGCCATTCGGATTAAATCCGGGGCCTCCCGGTATTTGAGCAGCTTTTCGATGTGGTATTTGTGGCTGAAGACAATGCCTTCGTACACCGCGCGGAGCATGTCGTCCCGGGTGTGCCAGGACTGCAGCCCGATGAAGGCGCCCTTGGCGTTCATGTTGACGTTGCTGCCGAACAAAAACGGCAGGAAGACCAATCCCTTGTCGTCGTCCCCGGCACGGGCCACCGCCTCGTTGGCGTAGTCGTAGATCCCACGGTCGTGCAGATCGACGCCCTTGAGCACCTCCGTCAAAAACCATTCCTGGTTAGAGGCCGAGGTGGGGCTGCCTTCGAGAATCATCCAATAGCCCGGGATCGTATCGATCGACGTCATGAACAAATCTTTGTCGACCACCGGCTTTTTGCTGATGTACTCGTTGATGCTCCAGGTTCCGGCAACCACGCACATCGCCGATTCGTCGGTGACGCCGACGGCCATCGCCGACGCGTGAATGTCCATCGAGCCGCCGGCCACCGGCGTGCCGGCCTTCAACCCGGTCAGCCCCGCCGCTTCTTCGGTCACGTAGCCGCAGATTTCGCCGGAGTAGCGCAGGGGCGGCAGCTTGTCGTAAATGCATTCCAGACCCATTTCTTTAAGGAGGTCCTTATCGTAGCATACATCCCGGACGTTCATCAGCGACGAACCGGAATAATCAGTGATTTCGCCGTAGGCTTCGCCGGTGAGCTTGAACCGGATGAAGTCCTTGCACATGAAGACCCAGCGGGTCCGTTCGATTACCTCCGGCTGGTACTTTAAAAACCATTTGATGATCGTCGTCGGCTGACCGCCCCAGCAGGACTGCATGGTCTTCGGCAGAATTTTTTCAAAGGTGCCGTCCTGCTGCCACTGCGCCGCGAATTCATTGCCTCTGGAATCCGTCGAGATGATGCCGTTGTAGGCCGGAGAGCCGTCCGCCTGGGTCAGGTAGACGCCGTTGCCGTGGCCGGTCGCCGCGACCCCGACGATCTGTTCGCTTGCGATGCCGGCCTGGGCGATCACCGCGCGGATCGCGCCGACGTTGGCCGCCCACATTTCGTTGCTGTCCCGTTCGGTGAAGCCCGGCTGCGGCTGAATCAGCTCGGTTTTCCGGCTGGACACCGCGATTTCATGCCCCTCTAAATCGTACAGGGCCGCCTTGGACATGGTCCCGCCGTTGTCGAGCCCCAACAGATATTTTTCCATTTTCACACACCTCTCTATTGTGATCTGAACTTTCGTTCATCCTCATCCAATCTAAAACAAATGCCTTTCACTGGTGGTGGCGCCGTCGAATCCGGCCCGCTCCACCGCCTCAATCTCTTCTGGAGTCTGAATGAAGCCGCCGGCCCAGAGCGGGATAGCTGTCACCTTGCGAAGCTCGGGCAGTACGTCTACCGCGACCTTCGCCGGCAGAATTTCAGCCGCCGGCGCTCGGGTGGATTTCAAAATCCGAAGAGTCGTGTCCAGCGCTTTAGAATCCGAGATTAAAAAGCGTTGGATCGTGTAAAGGCCGATATTGCGCGCCATCCCGAGGCGCATCCGGTCGGTGGACATGACGCCGTCGACCTTGAAATAATGCTTGAGCAGCTTGATCCCGACCTCGTCCCGTCCAAATCCGCCGAGGAGTTCCATGTTGATCAAAACCTTTTTCCCGGCCTCGTGGACCTTTTGGGCGAGCAGCGGCAGACTGGCGATGTCTGCCCCCGTGAGCAGAATCGTCTGCCGTTCGCTCTTTAACGCCCACTCCAAATCGCCGAGTCGGCGGATCGACGGGATCACCTGAAAGGCTGATGGCTGATGCCAGCCGCGCTTTGCGCCGCTCATTCGCGCGCCCAGTTTGAAGAGCGCTTCACGGCTTCGCGCCATTGTTCGTAGAGCGCTTCCCGTTCCGTGTCGCCCATGCGCGGTTCGAACACCTTGTCCGCTTCCCACAAGTCCTTGAGCTCGCTTTGATCCTTCCAGACGCCGCAGCCCAGCCCCGCGAGATAACAGGCGCCCTTGGCCGTGGTTTCAATATCCTTCGGACGGATGACGCGGCAGTTGAGAATGTCCGCCTGGAACTGCATCAAGAAGTCGTTCTGGGACGCCCCGCCGTCCACCTTGAGTTCCTTGAGGGCGATGCCTGAATGTTCGGCCATGTCTTCGAGCAGATCCCGCGTCTGGTACGCCATGGATTCGAGGGCCGCCCGGGTGATTTGTTCCTGGGTCGTGTCCGCGGTGATGCCGATGATCATCCCTCTGGCCTTCGGATCGTAGAACGGCGCACCGAGGCCGGTAAAGGCCGGTACAAAGAAGATGCCCCCGTTATTGGGGATGCTGGCCGCCATGGCTTCCGATTCGCCGGATTTTTCGAAGAACTGCATCTTGTCTCTAAGCCACTGCACCACCTGGCCGGCAATCAGAATGGACGCGCCCATCGAATAGGACAGGTGGCCGTCGATCCCCCAGGCCAAAGTCATCAGCCCCGTTTCGGTCCGCGGTGCCTTGTCACCGGTGAACATCAGCGGCACAGCGGAGGTGCCGTAGGTATTTTTCGCGCTGCCCTCTTCGAAGCAGGCCTGGCCGAACAACGCAGCCGACTGGTCGCCAGCGATGCCGGTGATTGGAATTTCCGCGCCGAACCATTTGGGATCAGCTGTGCCGAAATAGCCCACCGAATCCTTGACCTCCGGCAGGATTTCCGCCGGCACGTCCAGCGCTTCGATCAAGGCATCGTCCCATTTGCCTTCGTAAGGATTGAACAGCAGCGTCCGCGCCGCGTTGGAGCAGTCCGTCGCGTGCACCCGGCCGCAGGTGAGATTCCAAAGGAGCCAGCAGTCGATGTTCCCGAATTTGAGCCTGCCCTGTTTCGCCTTTTCCGCCGCTTCCGGCACGTTGTCGAGGATCCATCTGATCTTCGTTCCGGAATAAGTCGGGTCGAGCACCAGCCCTGTCTTGTGATTGAACATCGCGTTGTAGCCTTCCTGACGGAGGCGTTCGACGATCGGCGCCGTCCGGCGGCAGCCCCAGACGATGTCGTGATAGACCGGCTCGCCGGTTTCGCTGTCCCACATGACGGTGGTTTCCCGCTGATTGGTGATGCCGATGGCCTTGATGTCCTGGCCTGTGATGCCGGCCTTGGCGATCGCGTTGCGCGAGGTTTCAAGGGTGACCTGCCAGACGTCGTTGGCGTCCTGTTCCCACCAGCCGGACTGTGGATAATACTGCTTGTATTCCGCGTAATCGATGGCGACGACATTGCCGGTTTCGTCGTAGATGACGCCGCGTGAGCCGGTTGTGCCCTGATCCATAACCAAAATATACTGTTTCATTTTCATCCTCCCCGATGAATTCAATCCTTGAAAATACAAAAAGCCCTGCTTAATAAACTGCGCGATCTCGTGACAATATATAGATCTCACAATCCATTAAACAGGACTCTGCATTTCCATCCCATTCTCCAACTCTCCAAATTTTGAATCAAATCGGAAATATTTTGTTTTGTAGATTTATCTTAACACGGTCAGAAAACGATGTCAAGATTAATTTGACCGGCGGCTTTTACACTGTAAGTTTTATACCGAAAAAATAGCTTATCGGTGTGTATTCTGTGATATGATTATCTTTATGAGATACGAAAAAATAGACGCGATTTTTAACCAATTCCACATCAGTCATTACCGCAGCCAGGTCGAGCAGATTTTGGATCTCGAATCCATTTATCACAAGCTCGCCAACCCGGAGTTTCTGACGATCACAGCGGCGCTGAAGCAGAAGCTGCGCGACGGCGCGGCGGAAGAAGATATCAAGATCCACGCCTTCGCCCTGATCCGCGAGGCAGCCTGCCGGGTGCTCGGCATGCGGCCCTTCCCGGTGCAGATTCTCGGCGGGCTGGTGCTCAACGACGGGTGCGTCGCCGAGATGAAAACCGGCGAGGGCAAGACGTTGGTGGCCATCATGCCGGCGTATTTGAACGCGCTCTCGGGCAAGGGCGTCTTCGTCGTCACGGTCAACGATTATCTGGCGAAGCGCGATGCCGAGCAGATGGGCCGAGTCTTCGCGTTCGCCGGGCTCACGACCGGCCTGGTGACAAGCGGCATGTCGACGGCTGAGCGCAAGGCCGCCTACCAATGCGACATCACCTACGGGACCAACAGCGAATTCGGCTTCGACTACCTCCGGGACAACATCGCCGCCGATTTGGACGACCAGGTGCAGCCCCGCCGCCATTTCGCGATCATCGACGAGGCGGACTCGATCCTAATCGACGAAGCCCGCACGCCGCTGATCATCTCCGGCGATCAGACCCGAGACGCCGGCGAATACGAGCGGGCGGACCGGTTTATCAAATCGCTGACCCCCGCCGATTACGAAAAAGAGGAAAAAGAAAAGGTCATCACCCTGACCGAATCCGGCATTGCCAAGGCCGAGGCTTTTTACCACGTCGACAATTTGGCCGCCACCGAAAACGCGGCGCTGGTCCACGACATCGAAAAGGCCCTCTACGCCAACGGCATGATGACCAACGGTGTGGATTACATCGTCCAGAACGGCAAGGTCGTCATCGTCGACCAATACACCGGCCGGGTGATGCCCTCCAGACAGTTCTCCGACGGGCTGCACCAGGCGATCGAAGCCAAGGAAGGCGTCAAAATCAACAGCGAAACCAAGACCCTCGCGACAATCACGATCCAAAATTATTTTAGGCATTTTGACAAAATCGCCGGTATGACCGGCACGGCCCAGACGGTGGCCGACGAATTCCGCAGCGTCTACCACATGGACGTCGTCTCGATTCCGACGAATGTGCCGGTGCAGCGCGTCGACAAGCCGGACCAAATTTATACAACCGAATCGGCCAAGCTGCGCGCTGTCACAGCCCACGTGAAGGCCTGCCTGAAAAAAGGACAGCCGGTGCTCATCGGTACGGCGTCGGTCAACGCCTCTGAAAAGCTCAGCGCGGCCCTGACGCGCGCGGGCATTCCCCACACCGTGCTCAACGCGAAACACCTCGAACAGGAAGCGGCGATCATCGCCAAGGCCGGGCAGCGGGGCGCCGTGACCATTTCGACGAACATGGCCGGCCGGGGCACCGACATCAAGCTCGGACCCGGCGTGCGGGAGGCCGGCGGTCTCTGTGTGATCGGCACGGAGCGCCACGAATCGGAACGGGTCGACAATCAGCTCCGCGGCCGCGCCGGCCGTCAGGGCGACCCGGGAGTCTCGCAGTTTTACCTTTCCCTCGAAGACAATCTGCTCAAGATTTTCGGCGGGTCGAGAGCCGAAAAACTAATTGCCAAATACGCCGATTATCCTAAAGATAAGCCGATTGTCGGCGGCGCCGCTGAGCGGGCGGTCAAGGCGGCGCAGGATCTGATCGAGGCTAAAAACGCCGACCAGCGCAAAAACGTGCTCAAGTACGACGACATCATCAGTCGTCAGCGGGATTTGATTTACAAGGAACGCCAGGCGGTTTTGGAAAGTGACAGCCTCGCCGGCCAGATCGACGCGATGGCCGACGACGCGGCCGACGCGATCATCGACGCCTGCGTGACCGACGGCCGCAAAATCGACACTCAGCGCTTTATCCAAACCTTGACGGCCTACAACATTCCCATTCCTCAGCGCGAGCTCATTCAAATCCGCGACCTCGACACGCTGAAGCAGGCGCTTGTGGCCAAATTTAAAGCCCTTCACGCGGATCACGTCGCTGAATTCGGTGAAACCCTCGCGAACAACATGGAACGTTTAGTCCTGCTCCGACAGGTCGATGCGGCGTGGATCGATCATTTGACTGCGACGTCGCAGCTGCGCCAGGGCATCGGCCTGCGCGCCTACGGGCAGAACGACCCCGTCGTCGAGTACAGCCGGGAATCAGGAGAGCTGTTCGACGAGATGAACCGCCGCATCGTGTTGGAGACGGTGAAAGCCCTCGCCAATTTGACCAATTATTAATTCTTTCTTTTTCAAAAAACCATCCGCAGTTTGTTTTTAATCAGACTGCGGATTTTTTGCGCAACACGCGCAAAACCCCTCCTTACGGATGTCTATCCATAAAGAGGGGGTAAATTTTATTTGATTTCGCGCTGATTCGCGCTATTCCATTTTAATTTAGCGTTTCCGTGCTTACGCGTCTTCTTCGCTTTCGCGGCGGCGTCTGCGCGCAAAGCCCAAACCTGCGATCGCAGCGAGGATGGCAGCGGCTTCTGCGCCGGCTGCGGTGCTGTCTCCGGTCTTCGGCGAGCCGGTCGCCTTGCTCTGAGCCGATTTCACGGTCGCGGCACTGCCGGCAGCATTGGCACCCTTCATCGCGGCGAGGAGCCGGGCCACGTCGCCGTCCGGCAGCATCGCCCTGGCGCTGGCGGAGAGGGCCTGGTAGCGGCGGTAGACGTTCAGAATCCCAGCGCGGTCTTTGGCACTCGGGTGCTTCGGCAGGGCGTTGATCATGGTGTCAACTTTCTGGGCCGCGTCGTGGTCGGCCTGTGCTTTTTCGAGGTTCTGGATGGCCTTTTCGGCGGCGGTCAATCTCGCCGGATCCACCTGAGCTTTCGCGTCGTCAGTCAGTGCGTCGTAGGCGGCGCGAGCGGCCTTGACCGCAGCCTTATCCTTCAACGTGATCTGATCCGGCAGGGCGGCGATGGCGTCGTTGACGGCGTCTGCGGTAGCTTTGTCCGCAGCCTTCACCGCAGCGGCGATTTTATTCTGCGCGGCTTCCCCAGCGTAATCTTTCTGACGATCTGACAGTTTGTTGTACGCCTTCTGTGCGTCGTAGACGGAAGAAGCATTGTCTGCCGTGATGGTTTCCGGAAGCGCGTTGACTTTATCAGCCACAGCTTTTGCAGCGTCTTTATCTTTCTGAATCAGGATCAAGTCCGCCATCTTCTGTTTCGCTGAATCCAGTTTAGCTAAGCTGTCCGTATCCAAATTTTCTTTGAGTTCTGACGGAACCGCATCGACAATCTTGGACATGGTGTCCACATCGTCTTTGTCATTTAATGTCAGGCTGTCCGTATCTGGAAGTGCGTTAATATGCGAATCGACAAAGGATACCAGATCATCGCCAGACTTTTTATAAGCATTGTACGCTTCTTTTTCAAGACCCTGGGCGTTCTTGAACGCTTCAATCTTAGCCGTTTCATTGGCAAGCGCAGTTTCCGCTTCGACCTGTGCGGTAGACTGATGATCCTGAGAAATCTTCAACGCGCCTTTTGCTGTATTCAACGCCTTGGTGGTGTCATTCACCTCGGTATTGGCATCCTGGTAAGCTTTATCAGCTTTTACCTGTGCCTGTTTAGCCGCGGTCAGATTCTGATTAGCGGTGTTCTTAGCATTTTCCGCGGATGCTAATGCCTGGTGTGCAGCTGCCTTATCCTGTCTGGCCGCCTCCACGGCTTTCTGCTGTGCTTTAATTGCTTCGGCGCGATCTTTTTCAGCATTGAGCGCGTCGTTGTAATCTTGCTGCTTATCAGCAGTCTTTGCTTTGGCCGCGTTTAACGCATTCTGAGCGTCCGTATAAGCCTGATCAGCTGCTTTTACTTTGGCCTGTGCATCTGCATAAGACGCATCTGCTTCTGTCAAGGCTGTTTGCGCAGCGGCTAACTTTTCATTGGCTTTTGTCTGGGCTGTCTGTGCATCCGCTAAAGCCTGTTTTGCTTTTGCAAGTTTGTCTTTCAGATCTTTGGTAAAGTCTTGAAGTTTCTGCTTAAATGCTGCTGGGGTATCCGTCTGAACATGCGGGACAGTTTTGGCAACATCAGTCTTATTGCCTTCTGCGTCTTTACCGGTAATATAAATATAGTCCGCTTCTGTGCCGTAAAATTCCTGAATGGTTGTAATGCCATATCCCAGTGGTTGTTCATAAATGTCCGCTTCATCATCAACAAATGCAATACCAGTTCTTAATACTTCGTTGTTTAACACAGCATTATAATGTCCAGCTGAAAGCTGATTATCATTCATAAAGTCGCACATCTGCTTGTACGTCATCTTGCCGTACGGCACTTCTTTGAAATAATTATTGATCTGCGCATCGGGCCAACCCATATCATTTTTCAAAAAATCGCGGCATTTTTCTTCACTCCAATGCTTTTCTGTCGGGCGCGCTGGGTTGGGATCTTCCCCCATCATGGCATGGACAAAGTTAACATATTCCTGCTCAGCAGTATACCATCCATCGTAAGGGTCGGGACATCCCCAAGCTGCGTTTTCCAATTGAGGATAGCTCTTGTTCTTTTCGGCATTAACATTTCTTTGCCCTATGTGGCCAACATGACCGAAAACGCCATAAACATTAGCAGCAACTGAAGTATTAGCAGCCGAAATTGTGGCTTCCTGCATACCAGAGTAGCTGATTAACAAGGGATCCAACCCATTCTTTGCTCTAAGTTCATTGCATTCTTCAATGAAATTCGCATCCCTTTCCAGATTTTCCACACGCAACGTTCTATTCAGTGCGGTTGTAAAATGGGGATCCGTTGTATATTTTAAAGTTTCACAGTTTGATTCGGTCATTTCGTCTATTGCATCTTTGATATATGCATCATATGTTTGATCCGCATCCAAGTGAGATTCAATGAACTTCTTACCCGCTTCATCCCAGTTTTTCTGCGCTTCATCCAACGCTTTCTGTGCATCTTCCACCTTGATATTGGCATCATCCGCCGCTTTCTGCGCGTCTGTGACCTGATTTGCGGCTGATTCTTTAGCGGTCTTAGCACTGTCTAACGTGTTCTTAGCGTTGTCAGCTTTGGCTTTCGCGCTATCGTAAGCATCTTGGGCTTTTTCCTCTGCGTTTTGTGCATCAGTTAATTCTTTCTGTGCCTTTTCAAGCAAGGATCCCTTCTGCATGGCGTCTAACTTATTCTGTGCATCTGAAAATGCGTTATCTTTTTTGTCTGCATCCGCTTTTGCTTGATCATAAGCAGCCTTGGCTTTTTCAAAAGCGGCTTCCTTTTCGGCAACATCGGCTTTCGTGCTGTCAACATCCTTCTTAGCTTGACTTAACGCGTCGTTGGCTTTAGTTACATCACCTTCAGCTGTTTTAACAGCATCAGTCTTGTTGGACACATCCTGCTTGGCGTCAGCGAGTTTTTGATTTGCGGCTTCCTTCTGCTTTGTAGCGGCGTCTTTCTCATTAGAAGCCTTCTGTGCATTAGATTTAGCCGTTTCGTAATTCTGCTTCGCGTCGTTGTATGCTTTAGCTGATGTGTTATACTGATCACTGGTGTCCTTCGCACTGGATGTACTCTGCTTTGGCACAGAGACCGAAGAAGCTGTGCCGGTGTTCGAGCTAGATGGAGCTTGTGCAGAAGATGCGGTTGAAGCTGTTGACTGGTTTACGCCAGTTGCCGCTCTCTGTGGAGCTGTCTGCGCCGTTGACGTTGCCGTTCTCTGTGGAGTCGCCTGTGCCGTTGGAGCTGCTGCTTTTGAAGGCGCCGCTGTATTTGCATTGCCAGCGCTTGTCTGTGCAGACTGGGCGATCGATTCTGAGGTTTTCGGCTGCGCGACGTTTGAGCCGCTAGTTGTTATACCCCCCCCCTGTATCAACTGTCTGGGTCGAGACATCAGCTGCGTCCTCCGACGGCGCCTGGGCGTTAACCGCCACCTGGCCGCCAGCTAAAGTCGCTGCCGCCAAAGTCAAACTGACCGCCGTGCGTTTAATGGTCTGTTTTTTACTTTTTTCTGTTTTCACTTCTAATTTCCTTTCTTGAGATGTTTTGTTTTTTAGCCCTTCTTTTCCGAAAAGCCGCGTAACTGCTGAAAAATGAATAAAAGAAAATACTGCTAATTTTAAGTATCTTTTAATTTAATTATAGAATTTTATATACACGCTTTCAAGTTATTTTTTAAAGAATAAAGTTAATATTCTAATAAAAAAGTTACGTCACAGCGTAAAAAAACCCTCCTTACTGATTTGTCCAGTAAAGAGGGGTTATTAGAAACGCATCTTACTTATTTTTAAAAGATACCTTCGATCATTTCCAAAATTTCCGACACGGCGTCCGTCGCATCGTCAACTTTTGATGAAGTGGTTTTTCCTTTGAATTTTTTAAAAATAGCCGTAACTTTTTTTCTCAGCGTAGAGCTCTTTTGTGTCGTACTGCTTTCCTTTTGGCCGCTCTTTTGTGCCTGCGCGACTGCGTCGTCGAGGCCGAAATATTCAACAGCCCCATCTAAATGGGTCTTGACATAGTTCTGATCGGCCTTTGACAGGTTGAGATATTCTTTGGCAATCTGAGCGCGGTTCTGCGAGGTAATATGACCAGCCGCTTCGTCAAAGTCTGCGAGGAAATTTTTCAAATCGTCTGACTGCTTACTTGTATTGGCATCATCAATCGCCTTATCGATCAGCGATCTTGCGCCAGATTTAATCTTGTCAGGATCGTAGTTTTTAACAATGGCTTTCTTTTCTGCCGACAATTGATTGTATTTCTTGAAGAAGTCGTTCCAATCAGGCGTAGATTCTCCTTTGAGATCGTCAAACAAAACCTTGATTTCCGAATCTTTTCCAAAAACATCCTGCATCCCTGGGAGATCACACACATATTCCTGAAGTCTCGGGCTAAGCTGGCTGAAGGCTTTCAGCGCTTCCTGTACGCCCTCTGGTGTTGACGTATCGATGGTCTTCAGCTTATTCTGGAAAGCGACGCATTCAGAGCTGTTATAAAGGCCATTTAAATAATCATTGAGCGCCTTTTTAACTTTTACAGCTTGTTTATATAAACTCGCGTAGTTAGGATCTTTAATAAAATCTTCACTGATCGAGGCCAGATCGTTACTTTGTGCGCGATCCTGCAATTCCGAAAGCGAATACTGAGATAAATTATTTAAATCTATTTGAATATAAGAATTTAAAATATTAATATAACCCTGTTTCTGTTTAGACAGCTTGCTTGCATTGCTGGCATTCCCCTTGTTGTCAGAGATGTCTTTTTTCGAGTCCGCGTTTTGATTGTCTGTTTGATTATCGCTGGTGCTGTCTTTGGTTGTCTTTTCGTCCAATGTATTCGAATCCTTATTAGTGGTATCGTTCTTCGTTTCGTCGCTGGTTGTATCGGATTTTGTCGTATCCTGCTGTGCTTCTTTTTTTGTATCTTCTAACGCCTTGTCTGTCGTTTTGACATCACCGGTCGTATCGGTGGTTTCGGTGTTTGTATTTTCTGCTTCTGTCGCCTTAACCGGGGAGGCAAATGCGGTAACTGGCGCACTAACCGCGCTTGCCGCGACAACGCCCGTTAAGATTTTTAATAATTTTGATTTCATAATGTCTCCTTACAGAAAGTAACCCTATATTTTAATATTATTGGGTTTTTATTAAGTCTATTATAAAGTAATAAGTTACGCAAGTCAATCTGAAGTTATCCTCTCAGCAGCCTCTACGCCGGCCAGCACAAAAACCTGCTAACAAAAGTCAAGCACAAAATAAAAATAATTAGATGCTGATTTCTTGCATCACAAAAAGATCGGACGTGAACCCGATCTGAAAAGAAATATTTGTTTGAACCGCGATCAGCA
>Ga0256406_1000439_pt1 | contig 77260 bp, 58 predicted proteins | sample RumenRJG_03DNA_FD_185986 | JGI IMG/M metagenome (GOLD analysis project Ga0256406, IMG submission 185986) | Bovine rumen microbial communities from Lethbridge, Alberta, Canada - RJG_03 | ecosystem: Host-associated > Mammals > Digestive system > Stomach > Rumen | place: Canada: Alberta | collected... | reverse complement strand
CTGGCTGAAGGGCATACGAAGATGGAAGCGCTCCGATGCCTGAAGCGTTACATAGCGAGGGAGATGTACTACGTCATAAAAAGGCAGTACGAGCTCGTAAATTGTTCTTGACACTTAGAGGGGCATCATGGGCTGGCAGTACCAGCACGCGTCCTACGTCGCGAAGCTCAGGGAGAACGGCTTCGTGCAGAGCATGTCGCGCAAGGGCAACTGCATCGACAACGGCGCCACCGAGCAGGTCTTCGGCCACATCAAGGACGAGTTCTTCCGGGGACGCGACTGGAGCGACTTCGAGAGCTTCAAGCGCGACCTCGAGGCCTATATCCACCATTGGAACCACGCGAGGCGCCAGGTCAGGCTGAAGGGCCTGACCCCGGTCGAGTTCCGGGAACAGGCCCTTCGGGAGGCCGCCTAGCGGTTATGATTTATCGCGTCCAAGTTTTGGGGCGCAGTTCAAACCGAGAGCGGGCCGCTGCGTCACGCGGGCAGAATCGCCTTGTTACTTCTCGTCAGACGCCTTCTTGTCGCCCTTCTTGACCTCGGGGACGTCGGCAGCGCCATCCTCGCCCTCGGCGCCCATGAGCTTGTGATTCTTCACGGCCTTGTAGCCAAAGAACGCCGCCAGCGCGACGAGCGCCGCAGAGCCGCCCCACACGCCGTACTGCCACGGGGCCACGCCGTAGGTGATCTTGGAGCCCGGCACCATGTTGTTCATGGCGTTGGAGTTGGCAACGGTGTAGAGGACGCGGTGCATGGACTCGCGCATCTCGGAGACGACGGTTGCCGTGTTGGTGCCCTCGTACTCGCCGCTCATGGCCGAGTAGGTGAGCTGGAGGTCGGTGCCGGCGTAGATGGCCTGGTTCTTGTTCATGTAGTCGTAGAGCTCGAAGTCCGTGATGACCATGCCCTTGAAGCCCCACTCGTCACGCAGAACGCCGGTGCACAGGCTCTTGCGGCCGCCGGCCCACTCGGCGCCAACGTAGTTGAAGGAGCTCATCACGCCAGTGCAGCCCGGCATGGTCTTCGTCGAGACGGTGCCCTTGTCGTCCGAGATGTACTTCATCTCGTACGTGGCCTCCTTGACGGTGGTCTCGAACGGACGCAGGTAGATCTCACGCGCGACCTGCTCGGTAGCCCAGGTGCAGACGTGCTGCACGCGGTAGGACTCCTGGTCGTTCATCGCGAAGTGCTTGATCATGGCGTAGCAGCCGTTCTCGGCGGCGCCGCTCACCACGGCAGCACCAATCTTGCCGGCAAGCAGCGGGTCCTCGGAGTAGTACTCGAAGTTGCGGCCAGCGAAGGGCGAGCGGTGCGTGTTCATGGCCGGCGCGTACCAGCCGTTGTACGCGGAGGCAAGCGCCTCCTGGCCAACCATCTGGCCCATGCGATGCATGAGCTCCACGTTCCAGGTCTGGGCCATGACGACCTCAGAGCAGTAGGAGCAGTTGCCGGTGGGGCCGGTGAGCGAGGTGAAGCCGGCGGGGCCGTCGGGCTCGACCGTAGCAGGCTTGCCCACGGACTCGACCTCAGGGGTGTTGTAGGCGTCGTCGTTCAGGCAGGTCGCCATCTCCTCGACGGAGAGCTGGTCGAGGATGTCGTTCCAGGCCTCGGAGTCAAAGTCCTGTCCGCGCATGTCGATGAGCTGCAGGCCGTTGTCTGCGCCGGTAGTGGGCATGGTGGCGTTGGGATCCTCGTGATCCTCGAGCTTCCACTCCACAAGCTCCACGCCGCAGTCTGCCGCGCTCTTGTCGGCAGCAGCCTCGGGGAAGGTCCCCTCGAGGTCCTTGCGGGACATGGTCTTGACGTTCTTCTCCATGTACTCCGTCATGTCGTCGAACTTGTTGGTGATCTGCGCCTCGGTGGCGGAGTCGGTGGTGTACTTCTTGGCCGAGAGGGACACGGTCTTCTGGTCCACGACGGTGTGCGAGTCGGTGCGGAGGCTGATGACGTAGTCGCCCGCGTCGAGCACGTACGCCTGGTCATCGGAGCTGTAGGAGGCCATCTCGCGCACGGGGAACTCGATGGTGACCTTCTGGCTCGCACCGGGGTCGAGCGCGTCGGTCTTGGCGAAGCCGCCCAGCACGACGGCTGCCTTCTCGAGCCCACCTGCGGTATAGGGGGCCGAGTAGTACACCTCCACGACGTCCTTGCCGGCAACGGAGCCAGTGTTGGAGACCGTGACCTCAACCTTGACGTTCTCGTCATCCGCATTCACGGAGTCGAGCGTCTGGGAGAACGTGGTGTACGAGAGGCCATAGCCAAACGGGAACACGACGGCCTTGTCGTAGTCGAAGCCTGCGTAGTTGCCCGCCTCAGCCTCGACGGCAGCAGTTTCGTAGTAGCGATAGCCGTAATAGAGGCCCTCGGCGTACTCCACGAAGTAGGCGGTGCCGTCGGATGTGGTGCTGGTTGCGTTCTTAGCGTAGTAGTTCTCGATGTCGGTGTAGCGCTTGCCGCCAAAGTTCTTGAACGTGGGGTCGGCGGTGAAGTCCGCAGCCCAGATGTCGGTGGTCTTGCCGGAGGGGTTCACCGTACCAGCAAGAATCTGGCCAAGGCCAGCCGCACCGGTGGCGCCGATGGAGCCAACCTCGAGAATGGCGTCGACCGCGTAGTCGCCGGAGACGAGCGGGCCAAGCTCCATGGTCGTGGAGAGGTTGAGCACCGCGATGACCTTGGAGCACGCAGCCTTTGCAGCCTCGATGACGCTCTTCTCCTCGACGGTGAGCTCCAGCTCGTGCTGGCCGTCCTCGTAGTTGGCCGTCTCGCTGTTGGCGGTGAAGTTCTCGGAGACGCCGGACTCGACGTCTGCCTTCAGGTTGCGGGAGAGGTCGCCGCCCTCGCCGCCGCCACGGCCAATGAAGACCAGGCCAACGGTGCCCTTGATGGATGCCTGGGCGTCGGAGCTGTAGTCTGACCAGGGAATCTCGCCAATGTAGTAGGACGCCGTGGACGGGTTGTCCATGGTGATGGCGGCCTTGGCGTAGTTGGAGTAATTGTCGTTGATCCAGTTGTAGGCGGTGTCGTTGATGGTGAAGCCCGCCTGGCTGATGCCCTGGTAGAAGTTGATGCAGGAGCTTGCGTCAACGGTACCGGAGCCGGCGCCGCCGTAGACAGGGTCTGCCGCATAGCGGCCGAGCATACTCACGGTCTCGGAGGTGGAGAGCGGCAGTGCGTTCTTGTCGTTCTTCAAGAGGACGATGCCCTCGGCCTCGATCTCGGTGACCAGCTCGTTTGCGGCCTCGGTCGCCTGCTTGCGGCCACGGTAGTCCGAGGTGTAGTACTCCGCGTCCCAGTCCTCGGAGCCCTGGACCTTCTCGACCGTTGCGGGACGTCCGCCCACGTAGTGGTCGAGAAGCGAGCTGAACTTGTTCGCCGCGACGTTTGCGGCGGCAGTGACGCCCAGCAGGCCAACCGACGCGATGGTCGAGCCGATGAACTTCCTTCTCGTTGTGCTCTTAGCCATTCCCACTCCCCTTACGTTCCCTCCGGCCCCGAGGGCCGCTTGTTCGACGATAAGGGTAGGCAGCAAGCAGGAGGAAGGCCAAAGAGGGTCGCATCCGGTCAATAATGCGTCGCAAACTGCAGTTGCTGCCCAGCAGCGGCACAGCGCGACGCACGACCCTCGCGCAAGAAGAAAGCGGGCCCCGGTACGCGGCCGAGGTCCCGCTCAACCAGACGCGTCCGGGCCGTAAACGGGAGGGAGAGTCCCGGACGTTGGTGCAAGACGGCATAGGGAGGTTGTCGTCGAGAAACACAGTAGGGCCTTGGACCCACGGCACCTCGCATTTGACGCAAGTGGTCGTTCAGGTGACACCATCGGCGAGAGGCACTCCTGGATGTCGCCGCTGAGAAGGAATTCGACATTTTGAGCCGACCGTACGGTGTTATGTGTCAATTTCCTTCTCAGTAGCTCTCGGCAATACCCCTGCGGCATCCATGACCGCTGTTCGCAGCAGGCCCGAGACGAAAATCGGGGCCCAGCCTTAGCGCCAGGCCCCTCGCGGGATGCATCCGGAGGGATTGGGAGGAGACAGCCGGATGCCGCGGCGGCGCCTGTGAGATGTGGGAGAGGTGCCGCACGGCCTGAGAATAGAGCCGGTCGGCCAACCAAGCATGTCCTTGTCACAAGATGCACTTCAAAAGGCACAAACTGCACCACAAGGGCGCCGACCGGCAGCGCAGACGTCGTGCGAAGCTCCGGCGCTGGAGGCGGCATTCGAGGGGCGGCGAGGCCGGTGCGGGGCGCCGGTGCGGGGCGCCGACACATCCACTTGGCCGCGGATTCCGAACGTTTAGGACTTTTCCGAACGTTTAGCCCCACCTAAACGGTGAGACCCCGCGGCCAAGCGAAGCGAGCCGGGCGCGCAGCTCGCCCGCAGCCCGCCTCCGGCAGCCGCGCTACTCCGCGTCGGCCGCCTTCCTGGCACCCATACGCGCGCGAATCGCCCCGGCAACCGCCGGAATCACGGACACCAGGATGATGCCCACAACGACCAGCTCGAAGTGCTCCTGCACCGCAGGGATGCCGCCAAAGAAGTACCCAAGCAGCGTGAAGAGCGTAGACCACGTGATGCCGCCCAGTACGTTGAAGATCACGAAGTTGCGCCAGTGCATGCCGCCCATGCCCGCAATGAAGGGCACGAACGTGCGGATGAACGGGAAGAAGCGCCCCAGAAAGATGGCCACGTGGCCCCACTTCTCAAGGAACTTCTCGCTCTTCTCCATGCGCTCCGGAGTCATGGCCTTGACCTTGCCCGAAGCCACAATCCGCGTCCCAAAGAAGTGCCCAATCATGAAGTTGCACTGGTCGCCCAGGATGGCAGCGACCCAAGCCACGCCGAGAAGCGCAAAGATGTTGAACCCGCCGCCCTGCGCAAAGAACCCGGACGCAAACAGCAGCGAGTCACCCGGTAGGAACGGGAAGAATACGACGCCCGTCTCGACAAAGATGATGAGAAACACGAAGCCGTACGCGGTGAGAGGACCGGCGGCAATCCAGCCCGCAATGGCGGCACGCGGGTCGCGAAGCAGGTTGGCGATGAAGTCAACGAATCCCATAGACAAACTCCCTGTTCAGGCAAAGTAGGCCAGGCACGACAATCGGTCTACAAAAAAAGCCCCAGCGGCCGTGGTGCGCGCGACCCATGGGGCATGACAGCGCGCTCGATGGGAACGGGTGCCCGCCAGAGGCCCCTTATGGCTGCTGCCTCCCGGCCCTGACCAGGTTCGAGGTGTTGCGTCACCCGCACCCATCCAACGCGCTGGAGAACACTGTACCAAAGAAGGCGCCGCGCCACCCTCACCCCACGAAAACGCGACAAAGCAGCCAGAGGGACCACTCCGAGAGGAGCATCTGCCGACAAGACTCGCTCCCCTACATACAGAAGCACCCGCCAGTGAGGGAACTGGCGGGTGAAAGAGGGGGGCTCGGTAAGCTGGATTCTCTCCCGGAGCAATCTGTGTGGTTAGTTCTTGGCGTCGATCTTCTCGTACACGTCGATGAAGTCCTCGGCGATGATGCGGAACGACTCGGCCTGCATGAGCTGGTCCTCCGCGTGGACAAGAATGAGCGAGAAGGTCACGTTCTTGTTGTCGATGGCAGACTGCTGAAGGAGCGACAGGTGCGCGGTGTGCCCCTCGTTGAAGTCCTTGTTGCCGCTCTCGATGAGCGCCTTCGCTCCCTCGATGTCGCCTTCCTTTGCCTTCTGGATTGCCTCAATGTACTGCGACTTTGCCGAACCAACGGTGGCTATGATCTGGAACGCCGTCTCCTGGTTTGCCTCGAGGGTCTCTTCTTCGGTGGCCATGCTGTCCCCTTCCGCGCGATGACGCGCTCGTTTCGAGATGAAATGCCGTGCCGGGTGCCGTGTTTGGGTGACAGTCCTACTCGTCCATGAGCTTCATGGCGTCATCCAGGATCTTCTTGGCGTTCATGCGACCGTAGTCGACCATCGCAATGACGGAAACGGGCTTGTCGCCGGCGGCCTCGACTGCCTCCTTCTTTGCGTAGGCGATCTGGGGACCAAGCAGCAGGCAGTCGGCCTGGTCGATCATCTCGAGCGCCTTGTTAAGCGGGTTGGCCTTGATCTGGACGTCTAGGCCCTGGGCCTGGGCCTCCTTCTGCATCTTCTGGACCAGCAGGCTGGTGGACATACCGGCATTGCAAGCGAGCAGGATGGTCTTCATGGTTAAACTCCCTCTTTGAGTGTCCCATCTCGGTCACGACGGAATGGACGAGAAGAACGTAGCTGGTTTCTAGGCCTCCGCGTTGACGAGCTCGGCCTGCTTGGCCTGAGCGCGCTCGGAAACCTTCATGAACGGCAGGTAGATGAGCATGCCAAGCGCAAACTCGATGACCTGCCAGATGACCGCGACCACACCGGCGGTACCGCCTCCCACAGCCAGGAAGCCGGAGATGAAGACCGGGGTGGTCCAGGGAACCATGACCACGCAGGGAGCCAGGATGCCGGCGCAGGTGAGGGCATAGGTCAGACCGATGAACAGGTCGGGGATGAGCACGAACGGGACGATCAGGGGCAGGTTGTACACGATGGGGTAGCCGTAGATGACGGGCTCGTTGATGTTGAAGATGCCGGGGAGCAGGGCCAGCTTGGCGATGTCCTTCGAGGCCTTGTTCTTGGAGAACAGGAACGTGTCAACGAGGAGCATGAGCGTGCAGCCAGAGCCGCCGATAAGGGCGAAGGTGTTGATGATCTGCATGTTCATGTAGTGGTCAAAGGGGATGGGCTCGCCAGCGGCGAACATGGCCATGTTCTCGGTGATGATGATGGTGAGAATGGGCTCAGCAAGCACACCGGAGATCGTTGATTGGTGAATGCCCAGGCAGAAGAGCAGGTTGGCCAGCGTATAGACCAGGATAACGAACCAGGGGCCTGCGTTCACGAAGCCCTTGAGAGGGGCTGCGATGCCGGTGTTGATCAGCGTCATGAGGTCGGTCGCCCAGATGCCGTGGAGCAGGGCGGCGATGAGGCCAAAGATAGCGAGCGTGATGAGCATCGGGATCATGGTGTTGAAGGAGTCTGCGACCGCAGGCGGAATCCCCTCGCCCAGGTTCACGCGGAGCTTCTCGTTCTCGGAGAACTTGATGAACACAGTGGTGGCGACAAGGCCAATGATGATGGCGCCAAACAGGCCGTTGGTGCCGGTGTAGGTCTTGGTGAACACGTTGGAGACGTTGTTGGAGCCAACGGAAGAAATCTCGTAGCCCTCAGGGATGGCAAGGCCAGACTCGACCTCCTCGCGCGTCACGGTGTAGGGTTCTGCGTCCTTGTCGGTGGTGCTCTTGTAGGTGAGCTCGGTGAAGTCCTGGATGGATGCCGCGGCGCTGTTCACGCTCTGGGGCATCATGATGCACAGGGCCGCGATGCCAATGACCACGCAGGCGATGGCGTTCTCAAAGCGCTTGTTCTTGGCGAGGCAGTATCCAATGATGCCCGCAAGCACAATCGTGGCCACGTTGAGCGTGCCCTGGATAACTGCATTGCCCCAGTACTGGGCGTTGGCAAGTGCGTCTCCCGTAAGGAACAGCGGGAACACAACGTTGTTGATAAGAACTGCGATGCCCGCCAAGATGTAGACGGGCATGACGGTCGCGAATGCGTCGCGCAGGCTCCTCAGATGAACCTGGTTGCCTATCTTTGCAGAGACTTCCGCAAAGCTGTCGAGAAATGACTTTTTTCTCGGCGGTGTCCTCGGCCATGTTCTCTCCCCTTTCCTATCTTTCTACCAGACAAAAGCTAGTCGACCACGTGGGTCGTAGCTACCTGCTTTAGCCAGGCGGCAGACTTCTTGGGCCGCCTGTTGTACCCGTCCTCAAGGTCGACCTCGACAAAGCCGTAGCGGTTCTTGAACGCGTTGGCCCAAGACCAGTTGTCGATGACGGCCCAGTAGTGATAGCCGCGGCACTTGGCCCCGTCCTGGATTGCGCGAGCAATCCACTCGAGGTGACGGCGGACAAAGTCCACGCGATAGTCGTCCTGGATGACGCCGCTCTCGTCCTTCTTGAGGTCCTCGCGCTCGATGCCAATGCCGTTCTCGGAGACAAACCACTCCAGCTCGGGGTACTCATCGCGCGCCTTCATGGCAAAGTCGTAGAGGCCCTTGGGGTAGATCTCCCAGCCGCGGCTCTTGTTCATCTCGGCCTCGGGCCACACATACGGGTCTGCAAACCTGGGGATGCCGTTCTCGTCCGTGTCCTGGGCGGGAGCCTGGACGCGCTCGGGGTGGTAGTAGTTGCAGCCAAGCCAGTCCACCTTCCCGTCGGCCAGGATGAGCTTGTCCTCCGGGCGGGCGGGCAGCTCGATGTCGCGCGAGGCCAGCGTGTCGATGACGTCCTGGGGCAGCTCGCCCTTGGTCACCAGGTCAAGCCACCAGCGGTTGCACACGCCGTCGGTCATGCGCACGGCCTCAAGGTCTGCCGCGCTGGGGTTCTCGCGCGTGTAGGGCGGCGTGAAGCAGTTGATGAGGCCAATGCGCGAGTCATCGAGAAGGTAGCCCTCCTCCTTTGCCGCGCGGTACTCGCGGACGGCAAGCGCATGCGCCAGCGAGATGTTGTACTGCACCGCACGGGCACGCGCGTAGTTCTTAATAAACGGGTACCACACGCCGTTGGTGTAGCGCTGGTCGGGCTCGACGATGGGCTCGTTGAACGTGAACCAGTAGCGAATCTCCTTACCAAAGGCGCGGAACGCCTTGCCCGCGTAGTGCGCGTACGCCTCGACAACCTCGCGGTTCTCCCAGCCACCGCGCCTAAAGAGGTACGTGGGCATGTCAAAGTGGTAGAGGTTCACGAACATTTCGATGCCCACCTCGCGGGCATCGGCGAAGAGCTCGTGGTAGTACTTCTCGCCCTCGGGGTTGATGTTGCCGTCCGCGTCAAGAAGACGGCTCCACTGGATGGACGTGCGCACCGAGGTGAGCCCCAGGGACTTGAGAAGCACCAGGTCATCGTGACGACGGTTGGTGAAGTCGTTCCCCGCGTAGGAGCCAATGCGGTTGTGGAAGTCCTCGATTCTGAGGTTTGACCAGGTGTCCCACAGGTTCTCAATCTTGCCGCCGTCACGCCAGTGTCCCTCGGTCTGCGGGCCAGACATCGCAGCGCCAAAGAAAAAGTCATCCGGCAGCTTGTAGGTCTGCTGTGCCACCGCTTGCTTACCCCCTTCCCTTCCGGCCTTGGCCGGATGTTGAGTGACAGGTTAACATGTGCTTGTTCTTAACCTCACATGTCAGATTATCTTTGCATGGCTGTTTTGTCTAGATTGAAAGCAGGTTTGCTTTTAGCGGTAGATATTTAGCGGTGGACGGTTGTCCCACCCGCTAGAAGCAGGTACTCGGTTTACAGTTGACATGTCTATTACCGAGAGGGGCGAGAACGTGCTCAAGTATCAAATCGTCATCGATGACCTGCGCCTGGCAATTAAGAACGGGACGTACCCGGCGTATTCTCAGCTTCCCTCGGTAAGCAAGCTGTGCGAGCAGTACGACGTGAGCAAGATCACCATCAACAAGGCGCTGGGCGAACTAGAGGCGCAGGGCCTCATCTCGCGCAGGCGTGGGTCTGGCTCGTTCGTAAAGAAGGTCGAGACCTCAACCTCCGCTGCCGACGCCAACGACACTTCCGGCCAGATGACGGGCTTCCTCGCCGAGCACCAAGCGCGCGGCGAGTCCGTGAAAACCGTGGTCTACGACTTCTCCGTTGTGCGCCCGCCCCACCACGTGGCCGAGGCGCTCGACGTGGATGACGATTCCTTCACCTACCACGTATGCCGCGTGAGGTGCGCAAACGAGAAGCCCCGCGTCATCGAGTACACCTACATGCCCATCGACGTGGTGACGGACCTCAAGCTCAAGAACGTGCAGACCTCGATCTACTCGTTTATCGAGAAGGACCTTGGCCTCAGGATTGCCAGCGCGCACCGCATCATTCGTGCCGTGATGCCCTCGGCCGAGGAGCGCAAGCGGCTCAACGTCCCCGAGGGCGAGCCGCTGCTCGAGGTCGAGCAGGTGGGATACCTCGATGACGGCCGACCGTTTGAGTATTCGATCTCGCGGCACGTCCACGACTACGAGTTCCACTCGATCTCGACGAAGTAGGACACGAGGTTCTCGGCGATAATGGACGAGGGCCCACGGATTGATCAGATCCGAAGGCCCCCACTTTTGGCAGCTGCCAAGCTGTTTAAAGCTCACGCAGGTCGCAGCGCAAGGCCGATGCCAGTCACGCCGCGCTCCTCTGCTCGCTGTATATCATTCCCCAACCCGCGCGCCTCAACCATGCCATAGGCGCGAACGGCGCTTTTCATCGGAGAAGCACAGCCGGCCGACAATTACCCCACAACCCTTGCCGCACCGTATTCCGTACGTCGGCGCCCGCCTTACGTGCCTCGATGCGCTACCATGCTGCACGTATGCGATGGCAACAAGGAGGACCCATGGCAAAGAAGCCCAGCGCAAAGGCTCGCAAGGCAAACGAGGAAGCCGTTCGCCAGTCAAAGCTCGACGAGAAGTACGGCAAGCCGCTCTTCTCGCTCACCTATGAGATGAACGAGTACGAGCTAGCACGTGCCGCCAACCTCTATGGACCCGACCGCATGAAGGACCTCTTCAACGGCGCCGCGATCCTCTCGCTGGCACTGCTCATCTTTGTTCTTGTGACCATGGGCGACAACATCGTGCTCACCATGGTCCTGCTGGTGGTTGCCGTTGTGACATCCTCCATCACCACCAGTTGGAGCCGCTTTGCCACCTACCTTGCGCGCAAGAGCACGCTGGGCCTGATGGGCGAGAACAACCAGCACCACATCGTGGTGACCGAGGACAAGCTCGTCGAGGAGGGCCCGGACGACCGCGTGGTGGAGTATCCCCTCTCCGAGCTCAAGCACTCTCGCTCGAGCAACGAGGCCACCGTGGTCAGCTTTGGCAGCAAGCGCTGCGTCTACATCCCTCGCGCACCCATGAGCGAGGGTCGCTACCAGGCGCTTGTTCGCTTCCTCCTCGACCACGAGCCCAAGAAGGGCAAGCACTAGGAAGCATCTCCGCGCCTTTGGCGGCACTGAGCATCCAGATGCCGAAACTGGTGCGAGCATCCTGCCACAACGGGTATTGACTCTGGTAGCGACCAAGGAGGTCCTGCCATGAGCATTGTTGCCGCATTCGCCGTACCGCACCCACCGCTCATCATTCCGGGGGTTGGGTCTGGCAAGGAGAAGATTTCTGCCACCATCGCCGCATATGACGAGGTGGGACGCCGCATAGCCGAGCTTGCGCCAGACACGGTGGTCATCTCGAGCCCGCATGCCATCATGTATGCGGACTACATCCACATCTCCCCCGGACGCGAAGCCCAGGGCGGCTTCTCGATGTTTGGCGCGCCGCAAGCCCGCTACGAGGCCATCTATGACCAGGAGTTTGTTCGCGCGCTGGCACGCGCCTGTCAGCAGGAGAGCCTCTCGGCCGGCTGCGAGGGCGAGAGGGACCCGTCACTTGATCACGGAACCATGATTCCGCTCCACTTCATCCAGCGTCACACCAAGGACTTCCAGGTGGTGCGCATGGGCATCTCGGGCCTCTCGCCAGCAGACCACTACCGCATGGGCATGCTGGTCCAGCGCGTGGCCCGCGAGCTTGGCAGGCGCGTGGCCTACGTGGCCTCCGGCGACCTCTCGCACAAGCTGCTGGAGAGTGGCCCGTACGGCTTTGCACCAGAAGGCCCACAGTTTGACGAGAAGGTCACGCAGGCCTTCTCGACCGGCGACCTGCTGCCCCTGCTCACGATGGACCGCGGCTTTGCCGAGCGCACGGCCGAGTGCGGCTTGCGCAGCTTCCAAATCATGGCCGGCGCGCTTGACCGCACCGCCATCAAGCCTGAGCTCCTCTCCTACGAGGGCCCCTTTGGCGTGGGCTATGGCGTGGCAGCATTCACGCCCGTAGGCGAGGAGGGCGCAGATGAGAGCCGCGCGCTTCTCGGGCAGTACGAGGCTTTCCACAAGGCAGACCTGGCCCGCCGCAAGGCGGCGGAGGATCCGTACGTCTCGCTGGCTCGTCTCTCGCTCGAGACCTACGTGCGCGAGCGACGCCGCATCACGCCGGACGAGAAGCCCGACCTGCCGGCTGAGCTGCTCTCCACCCGAACGGGTGCGTTTGTCTCGCTCAAGAAGGATGGCGAGCTGCGCGGGTGCATTGGCACCATTGCGCCAGTGCAGGACAACCTTGCCGAAGAGATTTGCGCGAACGCCATCTCCGCCGGACGGCATGATCCACGCTTCCCGCCGGTCACCGCCGACGAGTTGGATGAGCTTATCTATGACGTAGACGTGTTGAGCGCGCCAGAGCCCGTGGAGTCCGCAGACCAGCTTGACCCCAAGCGCTACGGCGTCATCGTAAGCACAGCAGATGGCAGGCGCGGACTTCTCCTGCCAGACCTCGACGGCGTGGACACGGTCTCTGAGCAGCTGCGCATTGCTGCCGGCAAGGGGCGCATAGACCTTAGGCGCGACGATTGCACGCTCGAGCGCTTCGAGGTTGTGAGGCATACGTGAGCTGCAGCGCAACATGCGATGTCTGCTGGCGCCACTGCGTGGTTCCGGAAGGCAGCACGGGCTTCTGCCGTGCGCGCACCTGCCAGGACGGGGACATGGTGCCGGGCAACTACGGCCGGCTCACCTCTGTGGCGATCGACCCTGTTGAGAAGAAACCGCTGGCAGAGTGGCATCCCGGCGCGCGCGTGCTCTCGGTGGGGAGCTACGGGTGCAACATGCGCTGCCCCTTCTGCCAGAACTTCGAGATATCGCAGGAGGGCGAGAACGGCGTCCCCTGGCGCAAGGTCTTACCTCAGGAGCTCGTTGACCTAGCGCTTGAGTGCGCCGAGCGCGACCCAGGCGTCATAGGCATTGCGCACACCTATAACGAGCCCCTGGTGGGCTGGGAGTATGTGCACGACTGCTCGGTGCTGGCGCACAAGGCTGGCCTTGCCAACGTGCTGGTGTCCAATGGCTGTGCCAGTGCCCACGCGATCGACGCGCTGGCTCCGCTTGTGGATGCGGCAAACATCGACCTCAAGTGCTTCTCGGCAGAGGGATACCGCGAGCTGGGCGGCAGCTTTGAGGACGTGAGGCACACCATCGAGGCGCTGGGAACGAGCGACACATGCCATCTTGAGGTGACCACGCTCGTGGTGCCTGGGGTGAGCGACTCCGAGGCCGCCATGCGCCAGGAGGCGGCATGGCTCGCCAGCGTGAACGAGAAGATCGTGCTGCACGTCACCCGCTTCTTCCCACGCTGGCGCATGGCCAACGCGCAGCCCACCCCCGTTGCAACCGTGATGCGCCTGGCAGACGTGGCACGAGAGTACCTCTCGCACGTCCACGTGGGAAACTGCTAGGGCGAGAACCGGCTGTCACAGGTCTGTGTTTGCCCACGATGTACACGTTTTTCTATCATTTCGTGTACAAGCCGTACACGAAATGACATTCACATCGCCTGAGGGGCGTAGAGCGGATCCGTGGTGCACCGCGGCTGCGGAAACACGCGCTCGGGCGAGAAAACGACGTCCAAAGGGCAATCCCGTACACGATTGGCACAAAAAGGGCCTCTCGGGCGCCAGATTGATGCCCGAGAGGCCACTTCATACGTAATTCCTGCTAAAACGGTCCTTCGGGCGTCAGATTGACGCCCGAAGCGGAGTTTTGTCGCAGGTCGCGACCCGCGCGGCGCACTGTAACGCCGCGCCGTCTACTCCCTGTGAGCGCGATAGAACGCGATGAGCGCCTGGGTCGACGGGTCCTGCTGCGCCAGCGCCTCGTCATCGTGGAAGGCGGGCGTAATCTGCTTGGCAAGCTGCTTGCCAAGCTCAACGCCCCACTGGTCAAAGGAGTCGAGCCCCCAGACCGTGCCCTCGACAAACACGATGTGCTCGTAGAGCGCGATGAGCTCGCCCACCGCATGCGCGTTGAGCTTGACGCCAAAGATGGACGTGGTGGGGCGGTTGCCAGAGAAGCAGCGCGCGGGCACCATCCACTCGGGCGTACCCTCGGCGCGGACCTCGTCGGCCGTCTTGCCAAAGGCAAGGGCCTTGGTCTGCGCAAGGAAGTTGGAGAGGAACAGCTCGTGCACGTCCTGCTCGCCGTCCTTGGCTGGGTTGGGCGTGTTCACAAAGGCAATGAAGTCCGCCGGGATAAGGTGCGTGCCCTGGTGAATGAGCTGGTAGAAGGAGTGCTGCCCGTTGGTGCCAGCCTCGCCCCAGAAGATCTCGCCGGTGGTGGAGGTGACCGGCGTGCCATCCCAGCGCGTGGACTTGCCGTTGGACTCCATCGTGAGCTGCTGGAGGTAAGCCGGGAAGCGGTGCAGGTACTGGTTGTACGGAAGCACCGCATGGCTCTCGGCGCCAAAGAAGTCCGTGTACCACACGTTGATGAGACCCATGAGCGCTACGACGTTCTTCTCGAGCGGGGTCTCGCAGAAGTAGCGGTCAATGTCGTGGAAGCCGGCGAGGAACTGCTCGAAGACCTTGGGCCCAAAGGCGATGATGAGCGAGAGGCCCACGGCAGAGTCCACGGAGTAGCGCCCGCCAACCCAGCTCCAGAAGCCAAAGGCGTTCTGCGGATCAATGCCAAAGTCCTCGACCAGCTTGAGGTTGGTGGAGACGGCCACAAAGTGGTGCTTCACGGCGTCGGCCACAGAGGCATCGGAGCCGTCGATGGCACCAGAAGCCTTAAGGCCGTTGAGCAGCCATGCCTTGGCCTCGCGAGCGTTTGTCATGGTCTCGAGCGTGGTGAAGGTCTTGGAGACAATGATCACCAGCGTGGTCTCGGGGTCAAGACCCTTGACCTTCTCGGCCATGTCATTGGGGTCGATATTGGAGACATAGCGCACGTTGATGCCGGCGTCTGCGTAGGGCTTCAGAGCCTCGTACACCATGACCGGGCCAAGGTCGGAGCCGCCAATGCCAATGGAGACAACGTTCTTGATGGCCTTGCCAGTGACGCCCTTCCACTCGCCAGAGCGCACGCGTCCGGCAAAGGCATACATACGGTCGAGAACCTCGTGGACGTCGGCCACGCAGTCCTGCCCGTCCACCACGAGCTTGCCGGCGTCTGAGGCGGGACGGCGCAGCGCGGTGTGCAGCACGGCGCGGTCCTCGGTGGTGTTGATGTGCGTGCCGGCGAACATCGCATCACGGTGCTCCTCGACGCCAACCTCGCGCGCAAGGTCGCACAGAAGCTTGATGGTCTCCTCGGTCACAAGGTTCTTGGAGAGATCAAAGTGCAGGTCGTTGACGTCGTAGGAGAACTTTTCCACGCGGTCGGCGTCCTCGGCGAACCACTCCTTGAGGCTAATGCCGTCGGAGACCAGCTTGTCGTGATGGTCCTGCAGCGCCTTCCAAGCTGCGGTCTTGGTGGCGTCGACGGGTGCGGGAATGTTTGGCATGGCGTAGCTCCTTGTCGCAATGGACAGCATACGGTTTAAGGATACCGCGTCTGGAGGCTGTCTGAACGCTAGAAGGGCTCCCCCAGGGGAGGTATCTGCTTAAGACGAGCCCACATGAGCTGCTTTTGGCGCTGATCACCCAGGGCGGATGCAAACCCGCCCAGCGCCAGAACGCGCACGCCACGCACGCAGACAACATAGCCGGGTTCGAGCATGGCTTCCTGGAAGCTTTGAAGCTCTGCAAGGTCGTCCGCATAGGCATCGCGCACGGCCTGCGCCGCCGCCTCATCGCAGCATATAAGGGTAGCGGGATCAAGCGCCGCAAGCGCCTCCCGCACAAGTGGCGCCGGCAACGCGCCGAGGCTCCCCGGCTCCGGAAGACAGATCGTGCACCAGTCCTCCGGTTCGTAGCCCAGCTTGGCAAGCGACTTTCTCAGCGCCACGCCGTCCGGGCCAGAAAGAAGTTCTGCGCCGGCCTGCTCCTCGGCCGAGAGCTCACCCTTGGCGAGAACAACCGCAGAGAAGGCGTTGCCACCCATGCGCGCGCCGCGCGCCGCCAGGCCAGATAGCTCAGCCCTGGCCTTCTCCACGTACGCCTCGCGACGCCGGTCCCGCTCCGTTGTCATTGCACCCTCCCAAAGGCCGCTCGCCAAGGCAGGCGACCGCTCACATGTGATAATGGAGATAGCATTTTGCGCCCCATGTCACACCCAGTGTAAATCGGGTATAAGCCGTCTCGACACGAAACCGCGGGCGAAGGCGTCCGCATCCGCTGGGAGGCAGACATGGCTACAACCCCTATCACCACCGACAAGTTCGATTCCGTCGTATCCGGTTCCGCAAAGCCCGTCCTCGTCGACTTCTGGGCGTCCTGGTGCGGCCCCTGCCGCGCGCTTGGCCCCGTGGTCGAGGAGATCTCTGGCGAGCTGAGCGACAAGCTCGACGTCTACAAGTGCAACGTGGACGAGGAGGCAGACCTTGCTACCAGGTTCCGCATCGTCTCCATCCCCACGCTCATCCTGTTCAAGAACGGCAAGCCCGTTCACACCATGGTGGGCAACATGCCCAAGGCCGAGCTCAAGAAGGAGCTCGAGGCCTACCTGTAAGGGCCGAGCGGGGCACGCGGCGCTTATTCGCACAACACAGCGCTTGGATGCCCTAGACTTGTACGCAACGCGGGGCGGATGCCATTGCGGCGTCCGCCCTTTTTGTACTCCCGCACTTGGGAAAGGACCTTCGCATGGCCAAGCAGCTGTCAGAGAAGGGACACGCCTTTAGGAAGCTGGTGCGAGAGAACCTTCGGCTGGTCCTCGCGGCGGTGGCGGCATGCATCTTCATCTGGCTTCTGGAGGAGGTCGGCGAGGGCGAGCTCACCAAACTAGACGCTGCGGCCTACCAGCTCTTTGTTCAGAATCTCCGCCAGCCGTGGCTCACGCCGTACATGGAGTCCATCTCCGAGTTGGCTCAGCCCGTGGCGCTTCTCGTCATGCTGCTGGCGGTGGAGGCGTTTGCCCCAGGCCGCAGGCCGGGCGCCTGCGCGGCGGTCAACCTTGTGTGTGCCGTGGCGCTCAACGTCCTGCTCAAGCAGCTGGTGCAGCGACCCAGGCCGGATGGCTTTCGCCTTATCGCCGAGACAGGTTACAGCTTCCCCTCCGGCCACTCCATGGTGGCCATGGCGTTCTACGGGCTTCTCGCCTGGATGGTGTGGCACTACGAGCGTGACCGCTTTGTGCGCTGGCTCTGCGTGATTGGTTTTGGCCTGGTGATTGCCCTCATCGGCATTAGCCGCATCTACCTGGGCGTCCACTACGCCTCCGACGTGATTGCCGGCTTCTGCGTTTCGCTCATCTGGCTTGTGCTCTACACCAAGCTCGTGGTGCCGCTGATGTTGGACGAGAAGAACACGTAGATTAATAGATAGCTGGCGATATGGCGCTTACTCGCCCTCATCCAGAGGAATGATGCGCGCCGAGACGACCTTGCCCTCCTCGCAGATGATCCGTCCCATACTGGGGCCACCGGAGCGTGGATAGGTGGGGCTGCCGGGGTTCATTACCAGCACGCCGGTTGCACGGTCCTTCTCGACAAACGGGCGGTGCGTGTGGCCGCAGATGGCAATGTCGCAGAGCTTGAGGTCTAGCCGCTCGCGGTAGTGGCAGACCTCCCAGCGCAGCCCGCTTGAAAAGAAGATCTTGACGCGCTTGACCTCGGGGCCAAAGTCGTATGACCAGTCATTGTTGCCCAGGCAAAGCTGTACCGGGGCAATCTGACTGAGAGTGCGGTAGTCGGACGCGGAGCAGATGTCACCCGCGTGGACTATGGTATCTGCGCCCTGAAGCTCGTCGAGCAACCTCTTCGAGAGGTACCCATGCGTGTCCGAGATGATGTCGTAGCGCATCCTAGCCTTACTCTCTCTTGCCCTGCCGCCCCACAGCCACCAGCCTCTAGAGACCAAGCGCGCGCTTGAGGGCAACCACGCGGCGGCGCGAGACCGAGATCTTTTTGCCCTCGATGCCATTGATGCCCAGCTGGAGAATGCCGCTGGAGACCACCTCGACGTCCTCGACGTATTCGAGGTTCACGATGTAGCCGCGGTGCACGCGGAAGAAGCCGTGCGGCGCGAGCTTCTGCTCGAGCTTGGCAAGCGAGATCGTGGAGAGGTAGCGGTCATCGTCCGTGTAGATGCAGGAGTAGTCGTCCTTGGCCTCGATGTAGCGAATCTGGTCGATGGGCACGAGCACCTTGCGGCCGCTCTTGACCACGGGGATGCGCTCAACCGAGGAGTGCGACTGGGGCTGCGGCTTGACGCGCGACTGCACCTTGTCCAGGGCCTGGTTAAGACGGTCCGTCTCGACGGGCTTCATGAGGTAGTCGATGGCGTCGACGTCAAAGGCCTCAAGCGCATACTCGCTGTAGGCGGTCACGAAGACCACCGCGGGCGGGTTCTTGAGCTTGTGGAGCGCCTCCGCGAGCTGCATGCCGTTGGTCTTTGGCATCGAGACGTCGAGGAAGATGACGTCTGCGCGCGCCTCCATGAGCCGCTCTACCGCTTCGCGTGCGCTTGACGCCTCGGTGATGGCGTCCACACGCCCGGTCTCCTCAAGGAGGTAGCGCAGCTCGGAACGGGCGGGAGCCTCATCATCGACAATCATCGCACGCAGCATCGCAATAACCTACCTTCCGCTGCGGCACGCATCCCGCCGCAGACACGCAAAGAAGCATCTTTGCCTACCGTTTACCGTTAGTATGCTACCCCTTGGACCCGTTATGCAACGTCAGGGCCGCCTCGCCCAGTCGCAGGGTCACGCAGGTCCCCTCTCCAGGCTTAGAGATTATCTCCACGCCGGAGCCGGCGCCGTAAAAGCGCTCCACGCGCTCGGCAACGTTCTTGAGGGCGATTCCGGTGCCTTTCTCCTCGCCAGAGGGCTTCGACGCCGCCGCAAGGAGCCTGTCCGCTGTCTCCTGGTCCATGCCGAGGCCGTCGTCCGCCACTGCTACCAGCACATCGTTGCCATCCACGGCAACGTGGATGTCTATGTGGAGCGCGCCCTCCTCGCGCATGGCATGGCGTACGGAGTTCTCGACGATGGGCTGCACCAGGAACGAAGGCACAGGGAGGCTCTCGCAGCCCGGCTCTACGAACTCCTCCTCCACTATACGGTCCTCGCCAAAGCGTGCCTTCTCAATCTTGAGGTAGCGCCGCGTCTGCTCGAGCTCGCGCGAGAGCGGGATGAGCTGGTCGGACCCCTCAAGCGTGCGACGGTAGAAGATCGAGAACTCGCGGAGGAGGTCGCGTGCCTTAGTTGGGTCGGTGCGGGTGAGCGACGCGATGGTGTTGAGCGTGTTAAAGAGGAAGTGTGGGTTGATCTGCGCCTGGAGCGCCTTGACCTCGGCGCGGGCGAGAAGCTCGGCCTGGCGGTCAAGCTCGTAGGACGAGAGCTGCGTCGAGAGGAGCTCGCCAAATCCCTTGGCGATGGCCAGCTGCGTCCGGTCGATGTCCGTGCCGCTGCGGTAGTAGAGTTTGATGGTGCCCATGGGCTCGTCCTGCACCAGAAGCGGCACGATGATGCCAAAGGCGCGACCAGAGCGATTCTGGACCAGGTTGAAGTGGCGCGTGGTCTGGTCACCGTCGTCCATCGATACAAACGTCTCCATGCGCTTGCTCTCGAGGACCTCAAGCGTGGGGACCGTATTCTTGCTGCCGGCTGGCGTGCCAACGCTATGCTCACCCTCGTAGGCAAGGACCTTCTTGGTGTTGGTGACGGCTATGCCCACCGCTGCTGTCTCGGGAAGCAGAAGGCGACAGATGCGCGCGGCATTCTCGGGCGTAAGACCATGGTTGCAACTGCGCAGAGTCTCAGAGGCAACGGCGAGGGTTCTCTCGGTAGCCTCGGCGCGCATGGTGTCCGGCACCAGGTTGATGGTGCCAAAGGCAACGATGACTACAGCAAGCCCCGCGCCTGCGAGCATGGAGGCGGTGACGTTACCCTCTGCGACGCCCCATGCTACAAGAAGCAGCAGGATTGCCGTCACGGCACTGAGGGCGATGTTGATGACGCTTGGCGAGAGCGAGGTCGAGTTGTCATCACTCATGGGAGCTTCCTTTCGCGGGCGAGCCCGTGCTCAGGAGCTCACGCTGGAGATATCGACTGTTCCAGATGGACGAGGCTATGCTCGGCCAGATAGTGGCAAACGAGAGGTACCGCGTGGTTGCCTCCTGCGCGTATCGGTCTGCCTCGCGGCAACCCGTGCGCAGAATGCGCAGGTTGTCTGCGCGGTCGCGCCCCACAAAGGCCCGGCGGGCGGCCGTGCCTTTTACGCGCGAGCGCACCTGCGGGGTTAGCCATGGGCCCGGATATGGCATGAGCGACTCGGGGGTGACGGTGCGCAGGTCTCGGCGCGCGTTCATGGCCTCGAGCTTGCGATACTCGTAGAACCAACGGTAAACGTCCTGCATGAAGATGGAGGGCGTGGACGCCATCTCCTCTGGTGGCTGCATGCGCACGTGCCACGTGTTGTCAAACCACACGTCGATGCCATTGGCGCGCAGGTCGAGAAGGTAGTCGAGATCTTCTCCGCGCGTAATGTAGGGGTCGAAGGGCACTCGCGTGAACGCAGAGGCATGAATGGAGCAGCACCCACCGCAGAGGTAGCTCGAGCGCAAGATGCGCGTTGGCGAGGTGAGATAGCGCTTCATCAGCTCGTTGAAGCCCACGTGCTTGGACCATAGCTGCTCACACCACTCTGTCTGGACAGGCGCGTAGGGAGAGCTGCGCACGTCCACGTAGCAGCCACTCTTTGCAAGGATGGGTAGGTCCTGACGGGTGAGTGAGTCAAGGCCGTAGACGGCGTCGATAAGATAGTCCTCGTTGAGCGCCACCTCATCATCGTCCAGGAAGACTACGGCGTCGTGGCCAAAGGCCGAGGCCACGGCCAGGCCCATGTTTCGGATGGCACCGTAGCCGCGCAACGCGATGGGGTCGCCCTGCAGCTTGGCATACATGCTGGCGCACTGCTCCTGAACCGCCGAGGCCTCCTCGTCACCAATGACGATGGGGTTAAGGTCCATGTGATTGCGGCAGATGGAGTTCACGCGGGCACGCGCAGACTTGGCACAGGACGGCGCAGCGACGAGCAGAACTATGACGCGATCCACGCCGCGCACTTGTTCGAGCGATGAGAGGCACATTTCGAGCTCTGGCAGCGGCTTGGTGATGGGCGTGGAGTAATCGTAGGAGCCGCGCTCCCCCAGCCGGCCGTGAGACTGGCTCTCGGCCCAGTACGAGGGGATTACGATGACGGGATTCACGGCAGCCTCCGGTTGGACAGACGTTCGCCACAGCCTTACACAGTGGTGTGTTCCATGGTACCGCACGTGGGCTTCTCGCTGCCGCCCGGGCAACCAATGCCCCTCTCCGCCCTCTGCCCACAAGAAGAGGCCCCCGCCGCAGGCAGGGGCCTCTTTCGCTGCGCGGACTAGCCGGCAGCGGGTCTTGCTAGAAGGGCACTACGCGTCGGCGTACATGTCCTTGAGCTTGAGAAGGTGCGCGTAACGAGCCATTGCGGCCTCCTCGTTCTCCGCGAAGAGCTCCTGGGCGCGGCCGGGGAACTCGTTGACGAGACGAGCATAACGAGCCTCGTTCATCAGGAAGTCCTGGTAGCCACCCTTCGGCTCCTTGGAGTCGAGCGCGAACTTCTTGCCATCGGGCGCAGAGGGATCGAAGCGGAAGAGGTTCCAGTAGCCGCAATCGACGGCGCGCTTCATCTCCTCCTGGCAGTGCATCATGCCGCCCTTCTTGATGGAGTGCATCTCGCAGGGGCTGTAGCCGATGATCAGCGACGGGCCGTTGTAGGCCTCGGCCTCGCGGATGGCCTTGAGGGTCTGCATGGGGTTGGCGCCCATAGCGACCTGAGCGACGTAGATGTAGCCGTAGCTCATGGCAATCTCGGCGAGGGACTTCTTCTTGGTGGTCTTGCCAGCAGCAGCGAACTGTGCGACCTGGCCGAGGTTAGAGGCCTTGGAAGCCTGGCCGCCCGTGTTGGAGTAGACCTCGGTGTCGAAGACAAAGACGTTGACGTCGCGGTTCTGTGCCAGGACGTGGTCGAGGCCGCCAAAGCCGATGTCGTAAGCCCAGCCGTCGCCGCCGAAGATCCAGAAGGACTTCTTGGTGAGGTAGGACTTCTCAGCGAGGAGCTTCTCGGCCTCCGGGGTGCCAGCGGCCTCGAGCGCCTTGACGAAGGCAGCGGCCGTGGTCTTGGAGGCGTCGGCGTCGTTGCGAGCCTCGAGCCAAGCGGTGGCAGCAGTCTTGAGCTCGTCGGAAGCGCCGGACTCAAGCAGGGCCTCGGTCATGGCCACAACACGGTCACGCTCGGCCTCGTAGCCAACCTCCATACCAAAGCCGTGCTCGGCGTTGTCCTCGAACAGCGAGTTGTTCCACGCGGGACCGTGGCCCTCGGCGTTCGTGGTGTACGGGCAGGTGGCCGCGGGGTTGCCCCAGATGGAGGAGCAGCCGGTGGCGTTGGAGATGAACATACGGTCGCCGAAGAGCTGGGTCACGAGACGAGCATAGCTGGTCTCGGCGCAGCCGGCGCAGGAGCCGGAGAACTCAAGCAGCGGCTTGTGGAACTGGGACGCCTTGATGTTGGCGTCGCCGGCGAGCTCGCTCTTCTCGGTAACCTTGTTGACGGCGTAGTCCCAGACCTCTGCCTGATCGGCCTCGGCCTCCTGGGGCACCATCGTGAGGGCGCCGCCCTCCTTGACGTCGCTCTTGGGGCACATGGCAACGCAGTTGTAGCAGCCCATGCAGTCAAGCGGGGACACGGCGATGGTGAACTTGTAGCCGGTGCCCTTGGGAAGCTTGAGGTCGGTGGTGCGCATGGCCTCGGGGGCAGCGGCGGCCTCCTCCTCGGTCATGGCAACCGGACGGATGGTGGCGTGCGGGCACACGTACGAGCAGGTGTTGCACTGGATGCACTTCGTGGGATCCCAACGCGGAACCATGACGGCAACGCCGCGCTTCTCGTACGCGGAGGCACCAAGCTCCCACTGGCCGTCGGCGTGATCCTCGAAGGCGGAGACGGGCAGGCTGTCGCCGTCCATCATGTCGATCGGGGTGAGCAGCTCCTTGACCTGCTTCACGATTGCCTCGCGGCCCTCGAGGGTGAGGGTGGAGGGCTCGTCGGTGGCATTGGCCCAGTCAGCAGGCACCTCGAACTTGCGGTACGCGCTGGCGCCGGCCTCGATGGCCTTGTGGTTGGCGTCGACGACGGCCTGGCCCTTCTTCATGTAGGACTTGGTCGCAGCGTCCTTCATGTACTTGATGGCATCCTCGGGAGGAAGCACCTTGGCCAGCGAGAAGAACGCGGACTGGAGCACCGTGTTGGTGCGCTTGCCCATGCCAACCTTGGCCGCAAGGTCGATGGCGTCGATCAGGTAGACGTTGATGTTGTTCTGCGCGATGTAGCGCTTGCCGGCGGCAGGCATCTTCTCGGCGAACTCAGCGTCGTCCCACTGGCAGTTCACGAGGAACGTGCCGCCCGGCTTGACGTCGCGGACCATCTTGAAGCCCTTGACGATGTAGCTGGGGTTGTGGCAAGCCACGAAGTCGGCCTTCGTGACGTAGTAGGGCGAGCGGATGGGAGAATCACCAAAGCGCAGGTGGCTGATGGTAACGCCGCCCGTCTTCTTGGAGTCGTACTGGAAGTACGCCTGGACGTACTTGTCGGTGTGGTCGCCGATGATCTTGATCGAGTTCTTGTTGGCGCCAACCGTACCGTCGCCGCCAAGGCCCCAGAACTTGCACTCGATGGTGCCAGGAGCAGCAGTGTTGGGAGCATCGGGGTCCATGGGCAGCGACAGGTTGGTGACGTCGTCCACGATGCCGATGGTGAACTCCTGCTTGGGGGAGTCCTTCTTGAGCTCGTCGTACACGGCAAAGGCTGCCGCGGGCGGCTCGTCCTTGGAGCCGAGGCCGTAACGACCGCCAATGACGGTGATGTTGGAGAGGCCAGCCTCGTACAGAGCGGAGACGACATCCTCGTAGAGCGGCTCGCCCACGGAGCCAGGCTCCTTGGTGCGGTCGAGGACGGCGATCTTCTTGGTGGTCTCGGGCAGGACGGCCACGAGGTGCTTGATGGAGAACGGACGATACAGGTGAACCTCGACCAGGCCGACCTTCTCACCCTTGGCTACCAGGTAGTCGATGACCTCCTTGAGCGTGTCGCAGAAGGAGCCCATGCAGACCACGACGCGGTCGGCATCGGGAGCGCCGTAGTAGTTGAACGGCTTGTAATCCGTGCCGATGCGCTTGTTGATCTCGTCCATGTAGGCCTCAACGACGTCGGGAAGCTCGTCGTAGAGGGTGTTGCAGGCCTCGCGGTTCTGGAAGAACGTGTCGCCGTTCTCGTGCGAACCACGGGCGTGCGGGTGCTCGGGGTTGAGTGCGTGGTCACGGAAAGCCTGCACGGCGCCCATGTCGAGCATCTCGCCCAGCTCGTCGAAGTCCCACGTAGCGACCTTCTGAATCTCGTGGGAGGTGCGGAAGCCGTCGAAGAAGTTGAGGAACGGGGTCTTGCCCTTGACGGCAGCAAGGTGCGCAACAGGGGACAGATCCATGACCTGCTGGACGTTGCTCTCGCAGAGCATGGCGAAGCCGGTCTGGCGGCAGGCCATGACGTCGGAGTGATCGCCGAAGATGTTCAGCGACTGCGTTGCGACGGTACGAGCGCTCACGTGGAAGACCGTGGGGAGCTGCTCGGCAGCAATCTTGTACATGTTGGGGATCATGAGGAGCAGGCCCTGGGATGCGGTGTAGGTGCTCGTAAGGGCGCCTGCGCCAAGCGAGCCGTGGACGGTGCCTGCAGCGCCGGCCTCGGACTCCATCTCAACGACCTTGACTGGAGTACCAAAGACATTCTTCATGCCCTTGGCGGCCCACTGGTCGACGTGGTCGGCCATAGGGCTAGACGGCGTGATCGGGTAGATGCCCGCCACCTCCGTGTAGGCATACGACACCCAAGCCGCAGCCTCGTTGCCGTCCATCGACTTGAATTTTCTCGCCATATCCTCTCCTTCTCAGCAATGCCGTCGTCATGACGGAAGTTGCCAAACTTAGCGGCCCGGGGACTGGCTGGCCCCGAGACTTGTGCCTTGAAAACTGCGGAAAGCAGTTGCCCAGACAGATTTTATGATACCGCAACGCATCCGGCTTCATACTGCAGCGAGGACGTAGCAAGCCGTTGAGCGGCGAGCTTCGAGCCGGCTTAAATACCCTGATCTAGCTAGGGATTCTTTGAACTGGGACGATACCCTCCATAAGGCTGCACGGGCATGCGAGACGCCCCTACCGCACATAAGGGATTGACCGGTGCGACTTACCGCTTACCGCAAAAATCAAGCCGTCTGCCGTAGTCTGGACCGAGGTTACCGCTTCTTCTTTTGTGCGGAGAGAAGCCTCGCATAGCCCTCTGCAAGCTTGGTGCCACGTGGGCCCGTAGCATCTGCAGCGCATACAATGCCGTGTTCGTCTGAGACGAGAAAAGCCTCGTCGTATGCAAGCGTGCCGGCAAGAAGGGCTTGGGCAACCCCCTCCTCGCATGCGACGGCGATGCCCACCGTGTTGGCGAGGTCTCTCACAAGCGTAACGGCGCCCGAGGCATCGGCCGAGGCGTCCATGCCGCAGATGAGCGTGTCTCCGCGTACTACCCACAGGGTCTCGGGCGCGACACCAGTCTCTTCCGCCTCTCGGGCTGCATCGAGCGCGCGGTTGGCAAGGACGGACGCAGTGGGCGACTCAATGGGTGCGTATGGCCCTACGGTCATGGCTGCCTGGCCCTTGTCATCAAGCACGAGCATGAGGACGCCATCGGGATTGAGCGCAGAGCCGTCTTGCAGGGTCCACTCTATGTGCTGCTTTGCCCAGGCAACCAGCTGCGTCGAGACCGCGTGGCCATTGACCACGCGCTTGGAGAGTGCGCGAAGGTGGCGGTTCTCCATGGGCAGTTTGCCCGAGGCAAGGCGCCACCGACACACGAGGACCGGGCGTCCAAGGGTGAAGTCCTGATCCGGCGCTTTGTCACTCATAGTTGCCACCCTTCCGGCGCATGTGCTGTTGCGCCGCACAATCTAATTTCCGAGTTCCCAGCCCGGGGCGGGCATGCCGCGAGGAAGGCCACGGACTCGCAACGAGCATGGTACCCAATGCATTGCCAACGGTACTGTGAGAAGATGTGACGCTATATGCAAGCCAAGCCCAAGATTCAGAGAGGTGCAGGTACATGACGCGGCGTGAGGAACGCACGTGTGACGAGAAGACCAGACGAGGCCAGGAGCTGACACTCGAGCAACCAACGGACGCAATGCTGGCTGCGGCTACAAGGCTCATTGGAAAGACCTGGTACCCTGACGAGCCCGGCGCGTGGGATGGAGTCTGCGAGAAGGTCGAGCTTTACCACCACCTCGAGCACGCAACCTATGTGAGGGCCGCAATGCTTGGGAACCGCTTTGCCGGCATCGTCGCGGCAGGCCCCACCGCCACTCAGGCTCCCGCCGCCACAAGCGCCCTTTGGTATCGCAGCCATCTGTACTCCGCTGCCCCCTGGGCATTGGGGACTCCCAGCGAGTCCAAGATTGGCGTTGCCCTCGCCCCCATCACAGCCGAGATTGGCCTTACCCAAGAGTTCATTGAGAGTGGCGACGCACGCTCTTCTTGGGAAGTCACGCTCCTCGCCGTTGATCCAGAGTGCCATGGGCACGGCATTGGACGGCTCCTCTTTTCTGACGCCCTTGACTACCTGCGCGCTCAGGGTGCCCCGGGCTTCTTCCTCGCCACGGATGATGGTTGCGACTTTGGTTTCTACGATCACTTGGGACTTGAGCGCATTGTCTCGCGTGAGGCGGCGGTCTGCCGCGAGACACCGCGCCGCGATGACGCAACCACCACGAACAAGACCGGCGACGTGCCGTTTTGTGCCTACCTCTACGGCGCATGGCTGGGTGACAAAGACGATGCGCACTAGCACTGACACCAACATCGCAAGCACGACGACCGGGCGGCTCAATGCTGACGCAGGCCAGGACAAACACCGGGTAGTAGGGCGCTTTGCGCCAACGCCTTCTGGCCGGATGCATTTGGGTAATGTCTTCTCGGCTCTTATGGCGTGGCTCGCTGCAAGAAGCACGGGCGGGCGTATGGTCCTGAGGATAGAGGACCTCGACCCCAGGGCACAGGACCGCTCGGTTGCCCGTCTTCTGATGGATGATCTTACCTGGCTTGGGCTGGACTGGGATGAGGGTCCATACTTCCAAAGCGAGCGCGGAGACCTGTACGCCGATGCAATCGAGCGTCTGGGCGAGCAGGGCCTCACCTATCCATGCTTCTGCACGCGTTCCGAGCTGCATGCCGCAACCGCCCCACACGCCTCGGATGGCACCTATGTGTACCAGGGGACGTGCAGAAACCTCTCGCCCGAGGAGGTTGCGAGAAAGTCCATGGTGCGGCGGCCCGCCACCAGGCTGCGCGTGCCCGACGAGGATGACCCCGCGGGCACTGTTACCTTTGACGACGTGGTCTACGGCCGCTGCTCCGAGATGCTCGCACGCGAGTGCGGAGACTTTCTGGTGCGCAGGAGCGACGGCGTGGTTGCCTACCAGCTCGCCGTTGTTGTCGACGATGCGCTCATGGGAGTGACACAGGTGGTACGTGGCCACGACCTCCTTGGGTCTGCGCCACGGCAAATCTACCTGCAACGACTGCTTGGCTTTGGATCGCCCTCCTACGCGCACGTCCCGCTTCTTGTAGACCCGGACGGAAGGCGGCTCTCCAAGCGCGACCACGACCTTGACCTTGGCGTTATTCGCGACGGAGACTTTTCGTCTCGCCAGGTTGTTGGATTTCTTGCCTCCCTTGTGGGACTTGCTGAGAAAGGCGAGGAGGTCTCGGCAGACGAGCTTGTACCACGCTTCTCCTGGGATGCGCTTCGTGAGCACAGCGATGACATTGTGATAAACCACGGGAGTTTTCCTCCCTCCAAAGATGTGGCACACAAAGAGATGGGGAACGGCTGAGGAACTTCCCAACTCGGAAAACTGGGTTGTGACAAGCCGGCTTTGTGGGGTATCATGCTTGGGCACAACGTTCGGAGAGCTGACCGAGAGGCCGAAGGTGCTCGCCTGCTAAGCGAGTATTCCCTCCAAGGGAATCTGGGGTTCGAATCCCCAGCTCTCCGCCAGAGTATTGACGTACAGGCTTGGCCAACTTGCGAGGGCCCTTAGTTTGGACGTGAGCATAGGGGACCGGGGGCAGTAATGTCTCCGGTCTCTTTTTTGGTCAGTCGCAGATGTGGCGGCTTTGCGACAAGAATGTGTACAGAGAAAAGTTCTTGACGGGCGCTCGCATTCGTGCCATATTATCTAACCGCACGCGCCGTTACCTCAGCTGGATAGAGGACCTGACTACGAATCAGGGCGTCATAGGTTCGAATCCTATACGGCGCACCACGAACGCGCAGGCCAGACGAGTATTTCTCGCCTGGCCTTCTTGTTAGCCAGTCGCCTTAGAGCCTCTCAGTCGCAGGCCGATACGTCACGCCAGTGGCAGATCCTAGCGCCTGGTATGAATACGGCACCCCCTTGGCATCGCAAAGATCCATGAGGTCGATAAGCGCATGCCTACCACCCCGGAAGAACGAATCTAAGCGGACTCTTATCTCCTCCGCCTTGGCCTCATTCCCTAGAAGCAGTGCAAGCTCGTCAACAGCGGCGGGTGCAAAGACGATACGTACCTTATGCGAGGGCTCTCCATACGCCACGCTTGCAGAGGGACCGCTGACCTCCTCGCTTACCATGAGCGACCCGTCCCCCGTGTAACCAGACGTGACCACGGCGGTGTCTCCAAGCTGCTCCTCACAGGCAACAACCTGCATCCCAATGTCCTGCTCATCCTTTGCTGTCATCTTTGCCCCTCCCCTTTGGATTGCGCGTTGAACACAGTCTACCCCATTGGCAACCAAAATGCGAACACATGTTCTTATCGGTCATTCACCGACGCCTCTCTTCGGCGAGCGGCATATGTCCGAGACAACAAAGTGCGTTTTCTCCGGGTACCTTAGAACATAGTTGTCTTGTGGACGGAGGGATGCATGAGCAAGGTCGACGGAGTGGGCGTTGCGTTCTGCGGTGGTGGCTTTCGCTCGTACGCCGAGGTCGCGGTTGTCGAGGATCTGGCCCGCGAGGGAATCACCATTGGCGCCGTTGCAGGCACCTCGATGGGATCGCTGGTCGCCACCCTTGTAGGGGCAGGGCTCTCGCCGCAGCGGGTCGCCGAGCTTCTCGTAGAGCTCGATCGCCAGGTTGTTGAGACGGGCACCCTCAAGAACCTGCGCCTGCGTGTGATCAACATGGTGACCTCAAACGGCATCGTCGAATCCGAGAAGATGCAGGAGCTTGCCCGTAGCGTTCTTGGCGAGGCGGGCATCCATACCTTTGGCGACTTCATCATGCCAGTGGCCATGCCGGCCGTAGACATTGTCTCAGGCGAGCTCACCGTGTTCACGAACGACCCGGAGCTCTTCAAGAGTACAGGCGCTGGCTGGACCTGCATCTCGGGTGATGATCTTGACGTGGCAAGCTGTGCCTGCGCCTCGGCCTCGTATCCCCTGGTCATTGCACCAACCACCTACAGGGGACACGTCTACATGGACGGCGGTTGCCGCATGAACCTCCCCACACCTCTATTCGACCGCAACTCGGTCGACGCCGTGGTGGGCGTGGGAATGATTCGCCAGCTCGAGCCGCTCAACGACCTCAAGCCGCTTGCCATTGCGCAGAGGACCATGTCGTGCGGCGCAAATCAGCTCGACCGTCTGCACGCTCAGGCCGCCGACATCTACGTCAACCTGCCAGTCTCGGGCGCAGACGCCTTCCAGGCGGGAACCGGTCAGCAGGTCATCGACGAGGCGCGTGAGATGCTCCGCGCCAATCCGGTTGACTGGAGCCCCGCGCGTCCCAGCGCCTTCTCGGCCATGCGACGCGCCGCCGTCGACGCCATCGCCAGCATGGTCCGCGGCTGGCAGAGCTCGCAGCAGAACTCCTAGCGCAGCAACGCATTGCAGCACAAGAGAGGGGGGTGTCGCCACCAGGCGACACCCCCCTCAATGAGACAAAGGGAAACTCCCTATTTCTCACACCAGAGGCTTGATGACTTCCATGTCGCGCATATAGGGGCGCAGGACCTCGGGCACCGTGATGGAGCCATCGGCGTTCTGGTAGTTCTCCATGATTGCAGCCATGGTGCGGCCAACGGCAAGGCCGGAGCCGTTGAGGGTGTGGACCAGGCGCGTACCCTTGAACTCCGCGGGGTCCTTGTAGCGGATGTTCGCGCGGCGTGCCTGGAAGTCCCAGCAGTTGGAGCAGGAGGAGATTTCCTTGTAGTTGTTGTAGCTTGGCAGCCAGACCTCGAGGTCGTAGCACTTGGTGGCCGAGAAGCCAATGTCACCGGTGCAGAGCGTGACCACGTGATAGGGCAGGCCAAGGAGCTGCAAACACCTCTCGGCCTCGGCGACCATGCTCTCGAGCTGGTTCATCGAGTCCTCAGGCTTAGCAAACTTGACCATCTCGACCTTGTCGAACTCGTGCACGCGGATGATGCCGCGCGTATCGCGACCGGCAGAGCCAGCCTCCTCACGGAAGCACGGCGTGAAGGCGGTGTACCAAAGCGGCAGCTTGTCACCATCGAGAATCTCGTCCCTGTGGATGTTGGTGAGCATGACCTCAGCCGTAGGGATGAGGTACATTCCGCCGCTCACGTGATAGAGGTCCTCGTCGAACTTGGGCAGCTGACCCGTGCCAAAGAGGGAGTCATAGTTGGTGATGACGGGCGGCCACCACTCGGTGAAGCCGGCCTTCACGTGCGTGTCGATAAAGAAGTTGATGAGCGCGCGCTCCATGAGGGCACCCGCGCCACCAAGCAGGTAGAAGCGCGTGCCGGCAAGCTTGATGCCGCGCTCGAAATCAATCATGCCGGTAGAGGGGCCAAGGTCCCAGTGCGCCTTGGGCTCGAAGTCGAACTGCGTGGGCTCGCCCCAGCGACGAACCTCGGGGTTGTCGGAGTCATCGACGCCATACGGCACGGACTCGTGCGGGATGTTGGGGATTGCCGCGACAAGGTCGAACAGGTCCTTCTCGACCTTAGTGCGCTTCTCGTTAAGCTCGGCGATGCGGTCCTTGCTGGCCGCGACCTTGGCCTTGGCAGCTTCGGCCTCGTCCTTCTTACCCTCGCGCATGAGCTGGCCCACCTGCTTGGAGATGGAGTTGCGGTCTGCCTGCAGCTGCTCCACCTCGGCGATGACGGAGCGGCGCTCCTCGTCAAGCTCAAAGAAGCGCTCGCGATCCCAATGCGCGTTCTGACGAGAGGCGCAAGACTTGTCAACGAGGTCTGGATTCTCTCGCACGAACTTAATGTCGAGCATGTGTGAACTCCCTTGCGTATGTGCGACGATATGCCGCAGCGATGTCCGGCGCGCCAAAGCCGCAGCTGCAGCCCGACGGCGCTCCAAGTATATACTTGTGCGGTATCCGTTGGCCCCTTGCGGGCCCAAAGCCCGGGAGGCTTACGTATGGAGGACTTCTTCACCTGGCTCTTCACCGACAGGACCGGCGTGGTGTGCCTCGTGATTGGCGGCATGCTGGTATGCCTGCTCATCTCGTTTGTTCTTGAGCGCCGCACGCGCAAGCAGTACTACAACCACGAGAAGTCCGAGGACGACTGGGACCTCTTTGGCGATGACGACGATGAGGACGAGGACGCCGACAAGTAGGACGGACTGCTGAGAAGAACTTGGCGGCGCTGGCGCAGCGTGCGACGGCGCCGCTTTTCTGTGGGCCTCGAGTCCGTGCGATTTGCGCCGGAGCGAGGTGCGAGCGAACCTCTCGCTCCGGCGACTTTTCGTCGCCGGAAGGCCAGTTATTGCAATAGAGGACACGGGCGCATACGAAAAGAGCGCCCCCGCGAAGACCCACCGGAGGCGCTCAACAATTCATGGTGCGGGCGAAAGGACTTGAACCTTCATGAGATTGCTCTCATACGGACCTGAACCGTACGCGTCTGCCAATTCCGCCACGCCCGCGTGCTGGGTTATATTACAGCATCCGACCGAAAATGCCAACAGAAGTTTGGCAAAAGTCTGCGTCTACGGGGCCACCGCGGAACGCAACGGGACCGCCGCGGATCCGCAACGGAATCAGACCGGCGGGACCCCAACTGGCCCTCCAGAAGCAGCCAATCGCCACATACGCGCACCCCCAAGACTGCAGCCCAACCCGATTAGGTAGAATGTCCTCATCACGGCCAGCAGAAACCAAACCACAAACGCACAACGAGGAGTTGCCGTGGGCAGCACCAACCCCACACAGAGCGCCGTGCGGCCGGTCAAACCCGGCTCGCGCGCCATCCCCGAGGAAACGCTCCTCGGACGCTACCGCGTGCTCGCGCGGCGCGGCGCCGGTGGCTTTGGCACCGTGTGCACCTGCTGGGACACGCGCCTGCAGCGTCGGGTCGCAATCAAGCGCATACCCCTTTTGACCAGCGATGATGCGAGCGGCATCTCTGCGTCCACCGCCGACGAAGCCCTAGCCGAGGCCCGCACCGCCTGCCTTCTCGCCCACCCCAACATCGTGACGGTCTACGACTTTGAGTCCGACGGCACCTACGCTTACCTGGTCATGGAGTACGTCGACGGGCTCAACCTGGCCGAGCTTCTTGCCCGCGTGGAGGACGGCGTCCTCACGCACGAGGAGTGCGCCCATGTGCTGCGCTCGGTGGCGGCCGCTCTCACCTATGCACACGAGAACGGCGTGCTCCACCTGGACATCAAGCCCACGAACATCATGATTGACCGCCAGGGCACCGTTAAGCTGGCAGACTTTGGCATGGCAACGCTCGCCTCGGCCGCTGGCTACGGCGGAGCGCGCGGCGGCACCGTTGGCTACATGCCGCCCGAGCAGATCCAAGGCCTTCTCGTCGACGAGCGCACGGATGTCTTCTCGCTTGCCGTTGTAACTTGGCAGGCGCTCACGGGGAGAAGTCCGTTTGCCTCCGCGACGCCCAAGGGCTCGCTCGATGCAATTATCCGTGGTCCCAAGCCGCCAATCTCCAAGCTTGATCCCGACCTCGCGCCAGAAGCCGAAATGGCCCTGCTCCACGCCCTGTCCCCCACCGCGGCAGAGCGCACCTCGTCCGTGAAGGAGTTTGCGCGCGGCATTCTTCCCGCGCTGGGCGACGGGGCCGCAGGCGCGGAGTCGCTGCGCGAGCTGGTTGATCAATCCGAGAATGACGACCCCTCGGTTGCCTCCGAGCCCTCCGACCTGCCCGCACACGTGCGGCTACCCTGGCTTGCCCCCGCGCTCGAACGGGCAGCATCCGCCGTGTGCACGTTCTTCGCGATGTACGCCACGCTTCCCGCGCTCCCCGGCGCCACAGAAGCGTTTTCGCTGATAGGCGCTCTTGTCTCTGCAGCGGCATGCGCCGCCTGGCCACCCATTGGCTCGGCGCTCGCCGGAGTATCCCTAGTGGTTGCCCTTGCAACGGCAAACGTCACCTCGGCGTCGTTCCCGCTTGCCCTGGCAGTTGCGGCGTGCCTTGCAACGTGGTGGGTTACCTGCGGACACACCGACCACGTCTCCACCGCGGCGGCTCTTGCCCCAGCATGCCTCCACTCACCAGCAGCGGGGGTTGCGTTGGCAGGCTATGGCATGGATCCACTGCCCGCGGGTGCAACGGGTGCCGTAGGGGCGCTCATCTCGCTCGTAGCTGGCGCCGCAGCGTCCAGCGGATTCTCGGCGCAGGCCACCATCGCGGCGCTGACTCCCCTGCTCGCAAGTCCCGCCACCTGGATCATTGTTGTGGGGTGCGGCATCTCGGCACTCGTCGCCTCCGCCGTGGCCATGCGCGGGAGCGTTGCCTCGGGAATTGTTGGCCAGGTTCTGGGCGCCGCTTCCATCACCTTGTTTTGGCTTCTCGCCTGCAGGATGGAATCTAGCGGTTATTGGTTTGGCCGCATATTGGACGGCTGTGGCCTTGCTGTATTCTTGAGTGTGTTTTTGTGTGTAGAAACCGTCCTGAGAGGTCCTTTAAGCCAGGACCAGGAAGGCGAGGACTCAGATGAGCTTTCTCAGTGATTTTGAGGGCCGAATAAGCTCGGTCTTCGAGTCTGCCCCACAGGGCTATGCAGAGCCGTTCTCGTTCAAGAAGCTCGCAAAGCATGCTGCCCGCAAGATGGAGAGCGAGACGTACCGCATAGATGGCGTGGACACCGCGCCCGCTCTCTACACGGTGCTGGTCTCGGCCGAGGACGACTCTCTCATGCGCCCGCTCTACGAGCGCATTGACTACGAACTTGGCGAGTTCATCACCGAGTCCGCCAACAAGAAGGGCTACGCCCTGGTAGGCAGGCCGCTCGTGCGCTTCATGGTCGACGAGTCCCTAAAGTCCGGCAAGTTCTACGTCGACGCGGAGAACGTCAACGAACAGACGCTCGCCCGCCTTCGCGAGGAGGAGCGCGCGTTTCTCGGCGGCAACTCCAGCGTGGGTGGTGCGGCCGCCATCGGAAGGCCCCGCCGCTCGTCCGCTGGCCACCTCAACCCCATCCCCCAGCCCGCAGCCCCCGCGGCGGCTCCGCAGCCCTCGCCCAGCGGAACGGATGCCGGCCTGGACGTCATGCCCATGGACTACATCGAGCCTGCCGGCGGTGTGATTCCCGCCATGGCCTCGCCCTCCTCCTCCACGCCCATGCCCGTTCCCTACATTGACGCCAGCCCCTCGCAGGTTGTGGCACCCGTGGCCGTACCGGTTGCAACGCCTGTTGGAGTCACAGTGCCGCCGGTGGTCAAGCCCATCTCCCCGGCAGTCCAGCAGCAGGCCCAGGCTGTGATGGAGGCAACCCCGCAGCCCGCGAACTTCCCCGCTCCCGCCCCGCAGCCGCAGGCCGTGCGCCAGGCTCCGCGAGCAGTGCCCGACACCCGTCGACGCAATGCGCCCGCAGCCGCAGCTACGCCAGACGCTGCGCGCCCCACGCGTCCCGCAGCCTGCATGCTCATCGACCGACAGAGCGGTCGCACCTACGCCGCCCAGGCGCCCTCGTGCCTCATTGGCCGCGAGCGGTCGCAGTGCGGCATCTACCTGCGCGACCCCAACGTCTCGCGCCGCCACGCCGAGCTCTCCTACGACGGGAGCAACTGGCACATTGTTGACCTCAACTCCACCAACGGCACGCTCGTGAACGATGTCGACGTGGATGAGTGCGTCCTGCGCGACGGCGACCTTATCACGGTTGGCCTCGTGAACCTCGAGTTCAGGGAGAGCTAGGCCATGATTGACCTAATCCTCTTCGCCGGGCGAATCATCTTGGTGGTCCTTCTCTACGTGTTCCTCTTTGCGGCCATGCGCGCGGGCGTGGGCTTGGTGCGCGGCCAGCGCAGGGACACCGCCATCTGGTGCGTGGATGTCGAGAAGGGCTCGCGTGCCATGCGCGGCCTGCACGTAGACGTGCTTGGCCCCGTGGTCGTTGGTCGCTCCCCCTCGTCTGACATCGTCATCGACGAGCCGTACGTCTCGGCAACGCATGCGCGCTTCACCATCCAGGGACCGGCGCTTGTCCTCGAGGACCTTGGCTCCACCAACGGGACCATGGTCAACGGACACACCATCGACCAGCCCGTGACCCTGCGTGACGGCGACGAGGTGCAGGTTGGCGATACCGTCATGCGAGTGAGCCGCCAATAATGGCCGCCGAAGAACCACAGAACGCGCTCAAGAACGCGCCTGCCGACACGACAGTGCCCGACATCCCCGCCACGCCTCCGATGGGCAAGCACGCCGCTGTTGAGCAGCCCGTTCACGCCGCCGTAGAGCAACCCGCTCCAAGCGCGTCTCTCTCGAACGAGGCCCCTCACGAGGAAAACGCGACAACGTCCCCGGACACCACCCAGCCGCAGGAGCCCGTAAACGCACCAGGACGCGCAACCATCCCCGTAGAGGGTCGCGCCGGCGCAGACGCCACCTGCGGCAAGAACGCCTTCATCTCATGGGGCGCCCGCTCTGACGTTGGCCTGGTAAGAAGCCACAACGAGGACTCATTCCTCATCCGCACGCCCTGCTTTGCCGTGTGTGATGGCATGGGCGGCCACGCTGCCGGCGAAGTGGCAAGCTCCATCGCAGTCGAGACCATTGGCGAGAAGGCCCCCGCTACGGCGGACGACACCCTCCTGGGCGCCGCAGTCGAGGCCGCCAACCTGGCCGTCATTAAGGGTGCCGAGGAAGGCCGCGGCAAGCCCGGCATGGGTTGCACGGCATCGGCGGCACTCATCGAGGGCAGCCGCATGGCCATAGCCCACGTTGGCGATTCTCGCATCTACCTCCTCCACGCCGGGACGCTGGTGCGCGTGACGCGCGACCACTCCTACGTCGAGGAGCTTGTCGATGCCGGGCAGATAACCGCCGACGAGGCGCGCGTGCACCCCTCGCGCTCGATCATCACGCGCGCTCTGGGCTCCGACCCAGACATGTACGCCGATCACTTCTCGATCGAGGTCGCCAACGGCGACCGCGTCATCATCTGTTCTGACGGTCTCTCCAGCATGATTCCCGACAGCGAGATAGAGTCGCTGGCGGTCTCGAGCGCAACCCCGCAGCAGGCCGCAGACAATCTGGTCTCGGCCGCGCTTACCGCTGGTGGCGCCGACAACGTGACCGTCATCGTGGTGGACATCCTGAACGACGGTGTAGCCGCCGCGGCGCGCAAGCACTCGGTGGGCTTTGCCCTCCGCGTGGTGGTGGCCATGGTGCTGGTGGCCGTCGTGGTTTTCGGCGGCATCTTTGCCTTTGCCAAAAACGAGTGGTACCTGGGCGTCGACGGCGACACCGTGGGCATCTACCAGGGAATTGACGGTGAGATTCTTGGTGTCTCGCTCTCGGACCTGGTGCAGACCACGGCGGTCGAGGTGAATGACCTGCCAACAAACGTGGCCACGCAGCTCGAAAACGGCGGCATCCACGTCAACAGCGAGCAAGAGGCCCTCTCCACTGTTGAGTCGTATCGCTCACAGATCGATGCCGAGAAGACCAAGGCCGCTGAGAAGGCCGCCGAGGTCACGGCCGAGGGCAACCCGACCGGCGAGGCGGCGCCAGAGAGCGGCACCCAGACAGGTGAGTCCGGCGCAGATTCCGGCACAGACTCCGCAAGCGGAGATACCGCGACAAGCACCGACGCTACTGGAACTACTGGGGACACGACGCAGACAAACGGGGGTGAGTGACCGTGGCCAACGAGAGAATCCGCGGTGGCAACCGCAGGAACATGGAGCTTCTCTTCCTCTGCCTGGCAGCCGTGCCGGTGGTCCTGCTCTACGCCCTCTACATCGTGAACGACAATGTTGCTCTCTCGCTGAGCACGCTCGCCGTACCCGTAGGGCTCTTTGTGGCGTTTGCCGCGGCACACGTGGCCGTGCGCATCCTTGCGCCCGACGCAGACCCCGTGATCTTGCCCGTGGTCTTCCTGCTCTCGGGCATAGGCATCGCCTTTGTCACGCGCCTTGCCCCAGACTTGGCCGAGAACCAGGTCCTGTGGCTCTTCATCTCGGTTGCGGCCATGATTGCGACGCTCTTCTTTGTGCGCAACCTCGACAAGCTGGCGGACTACAAATACACGCTGGGGCTTATCGGCGTGATTTTGCTCATCCTGCCCATGATCATTGGTACCGAGAAGAACGGCAGCAAACTCTGGCTCACGTTTGGCGGTTTCTCGTTCCAGCCGGGTGAGCTGGCAAAGATCCTCATCGTTCTCTTCCTGGCCTTTTACCTGGCTTCCAACCGAGAGGCGCTCTCCGTCACCGCGCACCGCGTGGGCCCCTTCCGCATCCCGCGCTTCCGCATGCTGCTCCCCCTCTTCATCATGTGGGGCATCAGCCTGCTCATCGTCATCTTCGAGCGCGACCTGGGCAGCGCGCTTCTCTTCTTCATGTACTTCGTGGTCATGCTCTACGTTGCCACCGGTCGATGGAGCTACGTGTTCATTGCCATTGGCCTTCTCGTCATTGGTTTCTTCTTCTGCTACCACTTCTTCTCGCACGTGAAGATTCGTGTGGATATCTGGCTTGACCCCTGGTCCGACGCGCAGAACAGCGGCTACCAGATTGTGCAGTCGCTCTACTCCATCGCCGACGGCGACCTGGTGGGCACCGGAATTGGCAAGGGCATGCCCACTCTCATCCCCTTTGTCGAGAGCGACTTTCTCTTCTCGGCCATCGCCGAGGAGATGGGCCTTCTGGGTGCCAGCGCCGTCATCATTCTCTACATGCTCTTCTGCGTGCGCGGCTTTGCGACCGCAGCACGCGCAAAGTCCGACTCCTCCGCCTTTGCCGCGGTGGGTCTTACCACGGTCATAGGCTTCCAGGCGTTCCTCATCATCGCCGGCGTCACCAAGCTCTTGCCCCTCACGGGCGTGACGCTCCCCTTCATGAGCCAGGGCGGCAGCTCGCTGCTCTCGAGCTTCATCATCGTGGGCCTGCTCCTGCGCGCAGGCGACGAAGGCACAGGCCGCGAGGCGCAGCTTGTTGCCAGCGCTCCCGATACCGGCAACGGCCGCGTGTCGCTGCTGGGCGCCCAGGCGTCCGCCTTTGTCCACGGCTCGCACGCCCGCGCCCGCTTTGAGGTACAGGGCGAGGAGTCCGGTGTCCTTGGCCGCGTGGCCCTGGGCAAGCGCCTCACCGCCCTCATCACTGCCTTTGCGGTGCTCTTTGCGGCACTCATCGCCAACCTCACCTACCTGCAGGTGATCAACGCGAGCACCATCCAGCACATGTCGTCCAACAACCACACCATTGCCAAGAGCGCCTACGTGCAGCGCGGCGCCATCATCACCTCCGACGGCGTGACGCTGGCCGAGAGCCTGCGCCAGGAGGACGGCACCTACCTGCGCTCCTACCCGCAGGGCTCGCTTGCGGCGCACACGGTTGGCTACATCTCCACGCGCTACGGCACCTCGGGCATCGAGTCCACCATGAACGACACGCTCACGGGCAGCTCCAACTACTCGGATTGGAAGAGCGCGCTCTACTCGCTGGCCGGCGTACAAGAGCCTGGCAACACCGTGGCGCTTACCATCAACTCCCAGATGCAGCGTGCGGCAGAATCTGCCCTCGAGGGCTACACGGGCGCCGTGGTAGTGCTCGACCCGTCCACGGGGGCCGTTCTCGCCAAGGCCAGCGCGCCAACGTACTCCTACGACCAGCTGGATGACATCATGAGCTCCGGCGGCTCGGGCTCGCAGTTGCTCGACCGCACCACACAGGCGCTCTACTCGCCTGGCTCCACCTTCAAGGCGGTCACGCTCTCTGCCGCGCTCGACACCGGCACCACCACGCTCGACACGGTCTATGACGCCGAGCCGGCACTGACCATCGGCGGCGCCGAGGTGAGCAACTACGGCTACAACGACTACGGCACCCCCACCCTGAAGGAGGCCTTCGCCCTCTCGTCCAACACGGTCTTTGGCCAGGTGGGCGTGCAGGTTGGTGCCTCCAACCTGGTGAAGTACGCCGACGCCTTTGGCTACGGGACCAACATAGGCCAGGATTTCAACACGCTGCCATCGCTCATGCCCGACCCCTCCGAGATGACCGAGTGGGAGACCGCATGGGCGGCCTGCGGCCAGCCCGTTGGCCAGCACGCAAGCCCCGCCGGCCCTCAGGTGACGGTCATGCAGAACGCCATGGTGGCCCAGGCCGTTGCCAATGGCGGCGTGGTCATGAACCCCTACCTGGTGGATCACGTTCTCTCCCCCGAGGGCGCCGTCATCTCCACCACGCAGCCCAAGTCCCTGGGACAGGCTATCTCGGCCGACACCGCATCCAAGGTCAAGGAGGCCATGCTCGGCGTTGTTGACCACGGCACCGGTGTGAGGGCCAAGGTCCAGGGCGTTCAGGTGGCCGGCAAGACCGGTACCGCCCAGATCGAGAATGGCAAGATCAACTCGTTCTTCATCGGCTTTGCGCCGTACGACAACCCCACGCTCGTCATCTCCGCTGTGATTGAGGGAGAGGACGGCACCGACGTGGAGGGATACGCCGCCGGCGTGGCGGGGCAGGTCCTTGCGAGCTGCCTCAACATTCAGGCACTAGGCGCAAGCTGATGAGAAACGCACGACCACTTCACGTTACGAGCTAGCTGTTACGAACGCGAACCGCAGAGCACTTCAAACGTAGACGCAAGACGCGGTGTTGCCGCTTGGGTGATAGGAGAGGTAGATGGCAGACAGGGTCCTTGGTGGAAGGTACCAGGTCCTCGACAAGGTGGGCACGGGAGGCATGGCCACGGTGTACCGTGGCATGGACCAGGTTCTGGGGAGGACCGTCGCCATCAAGACGATGCTGCCCCAGTACGCAACGGACCCCTCGTTCGCCGCGCGCTTCAAGCAGGAGGCGCAGGCAGCGGCAGCGCTCAACAGCCCGTACATTGTCTCGGTCTACGACTGGGGCAAGGATGGCGACACCTACTACATCATCATGGAGTACCTGCGCGGCACCGACCTCAAGAGCGGCATCCGCAAGCATGGCGCGCTTGACTGCAAGAAGGTCGCGCAGATTGGGTCGCAGATCGCCCAGGCACTCTCCGTGGCCCACAACCACGACATCATCCACCGCGACATCAAGCCGCAGAACATCATGGTGCAGCCCGACGGCAACATCAAGGTGATGGACTTCGGCATCGCGCGCGCAAAGAACAGCCACCTCACCACCGACAACTCCGTGCTTGGCACGGCGCACTACGTCTCACCCGAGCAGACCCAGGGCAAGCCCCTTGGCCCCACCACCGACCTCTATTCCCTGGGCATCGTGATGTACGAGGCCGCCACTGGCCGCGTGCCGTTTGACGGCGACAACGCCGTGACCGTAGCCATGAAGCAGGTCACCGAGCAGCCCGTGCCACCCAGCCAGATCAACCCCAACGTGGACCCGCAGCTTGAGGCAATCATCCTCAAGTGCATGCAGAAGGACCCCAAGGACCGCTTCCAGACGGCCGACGAGCTCTACCACACGCTGCATGACTACCTTGCCGGCCGCATGCAGGCGGTTAACAACGCCACGGCTATGCTGCCCGCCACCCCCACCACCCCGCTGTCGCGTGGGAACGGCTCCACGCAGAGCCTGCCGCGCACGCAGAGTACCGGCAGAATGCGCCCTCAGTCCGCCACCGAGCAGGCGGCGCAGGAAGAGGAGGAGCGCCAGAAGAAGCAGAAGCGCAACCGCGTACTTGCCATTGTTGGCGCCATCGCAGGTATTGTGGTTGTGGCGCTCATCATCGCAAGCGTGCTGGGGTCTGGCTCCAAGGCCTACTCGGTGCCCAACCTCCTTGGCCTCACGCAGGACGAGGCCCAAGCCCAGCTCGACTCCGATGGCCACGGCTTCCAGATAGGCAACGTGTCCGAGCAGTACTCCTCCTCCGTCGAGGAAGGCAAGATCATCGAGCAGACTCCTGGAGCCGGCCGCACGGCAACCGAGGGCTCGAGCATCGACATCGTGGTCTCGAAGGGCGAGGAGCCAGCAGCCTCGGTCACGGTGCCAGACCTCACCAACTGCACGCCTTCAGAGGCGCAGGACCTGCTCAACAAGTATGGGCTCAAGGGGCAGGCGGGTGACTCCGTCTACAACGCCGACGTCGAGGTTGGCCACGTTGCCGAGCAGGAGCCTGCTGCCGGGACCTCCGCCAAGGCCGGCGATACCATCACCTATCACCTCTCGCAGGGCGCTGAGCAGGTCTCCGTTCCCAACGTGGTGGGCGACTCCCAGTCCAGCGCAACAAGCGCGCTCCAGAGCGCGGGCTTTGAGGTGAGCGTCACGCAGTCCTCCTCGTCCAGCGTCGAGAAGGGCAACGTCATTAGCACCAACCCCTCCGCCGGCACGAGCGCCGACAAGGGCAGCACTGTGACCATCACGGTATCGACCGGCCCGTCCTCCGTCTCGGTGCCCAACGTTGTGGGCGAGGACCAGTCCTCCGCCGAGAGCGCACTCAAGAACGCGGGCTTCGGCGTGACGGTAACCACCGAGGCGAGCAGTTCAGTTGCAAAGGGCAAGGTCATCTCGCAGTCCGCCACCTCCGCGACGGCGGGATCGACCATCACGATTGTGGTTTCGAGCGGGTCCGGCAGCACCAACTCGGGCACCAACAACGGCTCGAACAGCAACGGCGGCAGCAACTCGTCGAACACAAACGGCGGGACCAACTCGGGCACCGGCGAAAGCACCAACTCTGGCTCTACAACCAGCGGGACGTAGGGAAGGCTGGCGGTGGGACAAGTCCCCGGTCGCAGCAATGCGGCCGGGGACTTTGTTGTGGAGGCAGAGGGCAGCGGGCGCCTTAGCTTGCGAGCTTGTTTGTCTTTGGCAGGAACTTCGCGGGGATGGGTCGTTGCAAGCGCCAAATGATGGTCATGGGTCTTGAGCCGCTATGGCTAACGGGGTCCACGAGCCCCAGGAATGTGTATGGCTGCGTTCCATACGAATCCCTGTTGTATTCGCGAACGAACAGCGCAACCCTGGTCTTTCTCTGCTGCTCTTCATCCCACTGGGTAATGTAGCGCCTGCCAACCGCAGAATCTGCTGACGTCTTATTCTGGCTCTGCCAGTGGAAGAGCGTCTCGCTTATCGAATAGTCCTCATACATGGTTGAGGGCGAGTATTCCTTCTCGGACTTGTTGAGGGTGTTCACAAGCACATCGATAGCCTTGTCCCTGACGTAGGAGACTCCCTCGCGCACGTTCTGGGGATCCATGCGATCCATCGCAACAAAGATCTGATCTCTCGTGTACTGGCAGTGAAGGCTAAGCGGGCAGTCAAAGCCCAGGTCGACCTCCTCGTCCACGAAGTCGATCGAGCTTCTCCTAAGTTCGAGCAGGTCGCGCAGCTCCTGAGAAAGCGTCTGGTTCGTGCATACCCTGCGCATGCACTCGGTCGCATTGGCAAAGACTTTGTCTTTGAAGGAGTTTGGCCAGGCAGTGATCTGGAACATGTTGAGCATTCGTTGCTCTCGCAGGGAGCACGCTTCCCAATCGAGCCCTTGCGGATTCTTGAGGCATGCAATCAGATAGTCAATCCAATGGCGCGAATCGATGGGACAAAGCCTCATCAGTGCCTTAGTAAGGTCACCCTCATCTGGATCCCGGAAATCCTCCCTCACTCCAGCCTCAACACAGAGACGAGAGAAGGACGCACGCTTGTAGATGTCTCTCACATCCAGATGGTAGTAAGCCACAAAGTTCGCAAGGGTTAGAGGCAGACCTGAGTCCGCCTCGAAGGTTCGTATCGCAGCGACAATAGCTGGCGTGCGGCCAAGGGCATCCCTGATGTTATCGAGCACATGTTGCTGAGCAATGCGCTCCAGGTGGATATAGCATCCCTTTGGCGCAGCAGTAAAGCCATTCCTAACCTGCCGCTCAATAGGGTCGGTCGTTTGCTCAAGCAGCGCCTGGAATCGACTCTGGAAATCGAATCTGCGGTTCTGCTCGCCAATGAAGTCGAGAACGGTCAGGCACTCCTTACCCTCAGAGAGTCGCAGGCCACGACCAAGCTGCTGGAGAAAGACGGTCAGCGACTGAGTAGGGCGCAGGAAAAGCACCGTATCGATCTCGGGAATGTCCACACCCTCGTTGAAGAGGTCGACGGTAAAGATGAATTTGATACTCCCCTTTACAAGACGGGTTCGTGCAGACGCACGCTCCTCCTGCGGGGAATCAGACGTCAACGCAATCGAGGGAATCCCAAAACGAGAGAACTGCTCGGCCATGAACTTGGCATGGGCCTTGCTCACACAAAAGCCCAGGCCATGTATGCCATCGATGTCCGTCGCGTATTTCTCGACAGAACGGGCTACCAGCTGAGCTCTCTTCTTCGCATTCTCGGTCTCAAACACGTAGACTCGCTCGAGGCCACTCTCGTCATAACCTCCGCGGCTCCATTTGACCGACGTTAGATCAACCGTGTCATCGGTAACGCCGAAGTAGCTAAACGGGCACAGAAGCTTGCTATCGATTGCCTCGGGAAGGCGAATCTCAGCCGCTATGTGATTACCAAACCACGGGAGAATGCTCTTGCCATCGGCTCGCTCTGGGGTAGCCGTCAGGCCGAGCAGCACCTTTGGAGTGAAATGCTCGAGTAGGGCCTGGTAGGACTCGGCAGCACCATGGTGTATCTCATCGACAATGATGTAGTCGTAGTAGGTGGGTGCAATGACGTCTGTAAGACTGCGAGAGTTTATCGTCTGTATCGAAACAAACAGGTGCTCAAGGCTATCCGGACTGTTGTAGTTACCCACAAACAGGTCACCAAAGTTCTGGTCGTGGAGAATCCCCCTGAAGCAGGCAATCGACTGCTCAAGGATCTCCCGTCTGTGCGCTACGAAGAGCAGCCGTGCCGGACGACCGTCGTTATATCGCTTGCAGTAGTTACGGTAGTCAAAAGCAGCAATGACCGTCTTTCCCGTACCTGTTGCAGCCACCACGAGATTGCGCCAGCATCCGCGAACCTCGCGCTCTGCCTGGAGCCTGTCGAGGATTCTCTGCTGGTAGGGATAGGGAGTGATGTCGAACGAGTAACTTACGGCTCCCAATCCCTGCTGCAAGTCACGGCCCTTCTCGTGCTGGATGGCCGCCACAAGTTTTGCCTGTTCGTCGGGCGAATAGTCTTCAAACTCCGGTTGGTTCCAGTATGTCTCGAACGTTGCCTCGACCTTGTTGAGCGTGTCCGGCTGATCGGCGCGACTGATCTTTACGTTCCACTCCAGGCCACTAGAAATGGCGGGGTTCGAGAGGTTGGAAGACCCAACGTACGCGGTAGTAAAGCCAGTGTTGCGCCTGAAGATATAGGCTTTGGCATGAAGCCTGGTTCTCGAGGTGTCATAGGAGATCTTCACCTGAGCTCCAGGCAGCTTGGCCAGTTCCGTGACGGCCTTAGGGTCGGTTGCACCCATATAGCTCGTAGTAATTATCTTGAGCTCTCCCCCGCGGCTGGAAAAAGCGCGCAGCTCGTCAATGATGAGTCGAAGTCCACTCCATTTGATGAACGAGACAAGCATGAGAATCTCATCCGCCGATTCGATCTCTTTCTTGAGCTCGGTGTAGAGTTGCGGCTCGTGAGCCGATCCCGTAAAGAGCGAGGTCCTTGCGACGGAGGTGTCTGGCCTCACAAAGCTGAGCACACGCCCAGTCGCAGAACCAGCGGAGTTCGCGCGGTCCTTCACGGAAAGGAGCTGCTTGGCAGGCGAATCAACCTCATCGGCAGCGATGCTCGATCCCAGCTCGGGGTCATCTTCTGAAACGCTCTCTGCCATGTTCTTGATGATCGAATTGACGATCTTCACCTGGCGCTGAAGAGCGTCTCTCCCGCTAACCCCATCAAGCGACTGGCGCACGGCCTTCTCGACATATGCCGATAGCACGCGAGATGCCTCAGCGGAATCGATGTCTCCCTCGGAGATATCTTGCATGGGAGACGCCTTATTGATCTCGCCTCTGAGCACTTGGCTAATGGTCTGCTCATATAGCCCTGGCTTCAGCATGCCTGCTCCTATGGAATCTGTAGGTAAAGCCCCGCAGATTGCGAGGCGCACATGCATCCAGGATCGGCAATGGCGAGAAGAAATGCAAGGAACTACGCACGGCTGAGGACGAGACGAACAAAAGTCCAGTTATCTGCGAGGTCAGCGCTCGACCGTGCGTAGTTCTCGCTCGGCGGTTATCCGGCAAGCTTGCTACACCTCGCCCAGAAGCTTCCTAAATTGCAGAGTAGCAAGCTCCACAATTGTAAGGTACGTTGGCTCAACGCTTCGCCAACCAAGGCGGCCACGCAGGCAGCGCCAGGCGCAACGCCGTCTTGGGTCTCTCCCCTATCGTTCCCCACTGGTGCTGAGCAGCGCGTTAACCAGCTCCACGTCCTCGGGGTCGGGCGAGCCAAGCGGCAAGCCGCATGCCTCGAAGAAGTGGCTTCCGGCAAACTGGCGCGCACGGAACGTGTCGTGTGCGCCGTCGTCGAGATAGCGGATGCGTGATATGCAGTCGGTTGTCGCACAGTAGAGGGCCCCGTGCCGCGCGGCGTAGCTGAGGTACGTCTCGTTTGCCGACCACAGCGTAACCCCGGCCATATGCTCGAGCTCGTAGGCTACCGCGTACTCTCGCCAGGACAACCCACGCAGACGAACGTAGCGATCAAGCAGCGACGCCATTCTCGTCACACGACGAAGCGTGGCCGTAGCGTCCATCAGGCGCGCATCTGGCCGCGGCGAGAAGAGCGTGCGTTGGGAGAGCGATCGCAGGGCCTGCTCGCGTTCCTCCCCCGTGACCATTACGGCGGGAACCGAGAGCTTCATCGACTCGTTGGGAAAGAGCTCAATGGCCGAGTGCGCAACGACCGTCTCGTCCCTCTGCGACGTTCTAAATACCAGACTATCGTGCGCATGCTGGACGCGGCAGCCAATCCCATAGCACTCGAAGGCCGCGCGCATTGCGGCGGCTCCCTCGTTGATGCTCGCGCGCGAGTCTGCCTCGTCCTCCTCCGGACCGAGCCTAAAGAGGTACAGGTCAAAGAGGGCAACGGGGTCTGCCGCGTCATCTGCCATGGGATAGTAGACCGTGCGGCGACAGAACCGGCGCACGTCCAGGCGACGACTGGTAGCGCGGTCGTAGAGATCAACCAGCGCCGTTCCGTCCGCCGGCCCTGAGGTTGAACCCTCGCGTATCTCGACGATGCCGTCGGCAACGTACGGCGGGAAGTCCCCCTCGTCCACGCGTACCAGGATTACGCCATGGCTGTCATCCGAGGGATCCGCTAGGAAGCGGACCTCAAAGTGGGGCGCAGGCGAGACGTGACGGCGGCAGAGCTCGCCAATCACCTGACTAACGTCTGCGGTGCCTCGAGGGACGGGTACGACCTCGCGTGAGTCATCCGCAATACCAATCACCAGCCATCCGCCGCGCGAGTTTGAGAACGAGGCCACGATCTTGGGAATCTTCCTACGCACACTGGGCCCAAAGGTCTGCTTGAACTCGAGGGCAAAGCCTTCCTCGAGCTCCGAGAGCTGGGACAGATCCTCCCAGGTCACATTGGCGATTGCCTTTGGACGACCTTGGTCATCGCGAAACGGGCTGAACATGTCTCCCCCTTCGCCGGTGATTGCGGGGCAACGGCCAACGGCCGCAACTTGAGTGTAGCGCTCATGCGGTACCAGCCACAGGGAGGCGCATGACGCCGAAGGGGGTTTGCCCACGTCCTCCTGCGGAAACTCTCTCGGGCGAGAAAACGGCGCCGGAGAGAGTGTTATCGATGCAATCACGTACAAAACGGCCCTTCGGGCGGCAAAATCTCGCCCGAAGGGCAATTCCTGCAAGTAAGGAGTGGCGATTCCCGCAGGCGCGCTTCTCGCACGGCCTCGCACCAGGCGCGACGGCACAAAAGCAAGCAGGCCAGAACCTCTGAAGGCCCTGGCCTGCGACAATTCGTGGTGCCCCCGGGCCGATTCGAACGGCCGACACCAGGTTTAGGAAACCTGTGCTCTATCCCCTGAGCTACGAGGGCGTGCGAGAAGACATTCTACCATCGAAAAACGGCATATGCCACGGTACGCGCGCTACTTCTTCTTGTTGGCGCGGCGCTGCTTGGCCGCTTCCTTCTCGGCCTGACGTGCGGCATCTGCAGCATTCTCGCGGCGGCGCTGCTCTTCGAAGAGCTCGGCGAGCTTCTTGTCGCTGTAGCTAGCAACTTTACGCTCAGCCGCCTTGCGAACGGGACGACGCACGCGCCAGTCGTACACAAACGCGCCGATAATTAGGCCGTACGCAAGCACCAGCGATGCCACGGACGCGATGCCCACAATGGTCTGGTAGTTCGTGCTGTCAGCGGGGAACGCCCACACAAGGATCAGCGACACAATGGTCATGCCAAAGCCCACGCCGATAAGAATCCACCACGTGCGGTCGGTGCGACGGTACTCTTCGTTGGAGCGAAGGATAAGGTCGTAGCCACGCTGGCGGAAGTCCTCCTCCTCGCGCTGGCGGCGCTTCTCCTCCTTGCGGGCCTCCTTCTCGGCAGGTGTACCGCCACCGCCAAAGAGACCGCCGCCCATTCCGCCCATGCCTGCGGAGGAGCTGGAAGACGCCGCGCGAACCGTCGAAGCGGCCTCGCGGCTGGGCTTGGCACCGGCCGCGGAGCTGTGATAGCTCCTGGTGGTCATGGGGTCGCGCTTCTCGGCCTCGTCCTTGCCGGGCTTCTCGGCCTTTGCGCCACGCTCGGGCTTCTCGGCCTTGGGAGCAGCGGTCTTAACGTTGCCGGTCAGACCACCGGCCTCCTGCGCCTCCTTACGGGCGCCGTCGATGGTATCACGCAGTGACATGGGACTCCTTCATGGGCTCGAACTCGTGGCCGGTGATAATCTGGAACGCCTCCTGGTAGCGGCTGGACGTTCCCTCGATGACGTCTTGAGGCAGGTGGGGCGGCTCGCCGGTCATGTCCCAGTTTGCCTTGAGCCAATCACGCACGTACTGCTTGTCGTAGCTGGGCTGGACGCAGCCGGGCTGGTAACCCTCTGCAGGCCAGAAACGGCTGGAGTCCGGCGTCAGGCACTCGTCGATAAGCGTGAGCTTGTCGTCGATGAAGCCAAACTCGAACTTGGTGTCGGCGATGATGATGCCGCGCGTGGCAGCGTACTCGGCAGCAGCCTTGTAGATGGCGAGAGAGGCATCGCGCAGCTGGGCCGCAGTCTCCTCACCCACAATTTGGGCACAGCGCTCAAAGGAGATGTTCTCGTCGTGGTCGCCCAGGGCCGCCTTGGTCGACGGGGTGAAGATGGGCTCGGGAAGCTTGGAGGCCTCCACCAGGCCATCGGGCAGCTTGATACCGCAGACGGTGCCGTTGGCATCGTAGGTCTTCTTGCCAGAGCCAGTGAGATACCCGCGCACGATGCACTCGATGGGGATGGTCTTGGCCTTCTTGACCAGCATGGAACGGCCGGCCAGGTAGCTGGCGTAGCGGTGGTACTCGGCCGGGTAGTCGGCCACGTCCATCGAGATCATGTGGTTGGGCATGAGGTCGGCAAAGCGCTCGAACCAGAAGGCCGAGATGCGCGTGAGAATCTCACCCTTGTAGGGAATCTCGTCCGGAAGGATGTAGTCAAACGCACTGATGCGGTCCGATGCAACCATGAGCAGGGCGTCCCCGCAGTCATAGATGTCGCGAACCTTGCCATGGGAATCCGGGCGAAGCTCGATGTCTGCCACGATAGACCTCGTTTCCTGTTGATAATGCGCCCGCTGGTCAGGCACGCAGTGAGTAGTGTAGCGCACGGCCGACGGACTCGAGCACATCAGGGCAGCTGTGTCGCAGTACCCCTACTTCTCCTGCTGCTTCTCCTGCTGCTTCTCCTGCAGCGCCTGCTTGAGGTTGCGGCGACCACGGTTGAGCGGCACGCGAATGGTGAACGTGGTGCCCTTGCCAAGCTCCGAGTCGACCGAGATGGTGCCGTTGTGCCGGTCCACAATCTCCTTGGTGATCGAGAGGCCCACGCCCAGGCCGCCGGAGACGCGCTCGCGGCTCACGTCAGAGCGCCAGAAGCGCGAGAAGGTCTGCGGGATGTCCTCCTTGGCAATGCCAATGCCCGTATCACGCACCGAGATGATGGCGTCCGAGTGGTCCGAGCCCACCGAGACAACAACCCAGCCGTCCTCGTCGGTGTAGCGCATGGCGTTGCTCATGAGGTTGACCACGGCCTCGCGAATGAGGTCCGGATCCACGTCTGCCTGGCACTCGCCGTGGGCGGTGTCGTCCTTGAAGCGAAGGTGCAGGCCCTTCTCGTGGAAGAGCTGGTGCTGGGAGCTCACAAGGCTCTTTACCAGATAGACCACGTCGGTTCGCTCGACCTTGAGCTCGGTCGTACCGTTCTCGAGGCGCGAGAGCTTGAGCATGGCGTCGACAAGGCGAGAAAGACGGCGCGTCTCGGACGCAAGGGTCTCCAGGTGCTCGTCGTCTGCTGGCAGCACGCCATCCTGCATGGCCTCGACGGTTGCGAGGATGGCCATGAGCGGCGTGCGCAGCTCATGCGCAACGTCGCTGGTAAGACGGTGCTCGAGCTTGAGGTCCTTCTCGAGCGACGTTGCCATGTCGTCGAAGGTCTCGCCCAGCTGGCCAATCTCGTCCGTGCCGCGCACGCCCGTACGGGCAGTGAGGTCACCGTTCCTGATCTGCGAGGCGGTGCGCGTGATGCGCTGGATGGGCTTGGTGAGCGAGCGCGAGACAAAGTAGCCAATGATCACCGCGAGCACCACGGCAATAGCGGCGGCCGCGGCGATGGCGCTGTAGGAGCTCTCGCGGAACTTGGCGTCAGAGGAGGTGAGAAGCGCATCCGAGCCAAAGGCCCACAGCCGCACCATTCCCACCGTCTCGCCCTCGGAGTCAACCACGCTGGCAGTGACCACAGACTCAGATGCCGTGGGTACCGTGGTTGTTCCCGTGGTGACGCCGGAATCGCCGTGGCGAGACAATCCCACCGAATCGTCGTAGAGGATGTTGCCGTCCTCGTCCAGTACCTGGAGGCTCACGTCTGGCGACGAAACCGAGAAGGACGACGCGTTGGCAATGACCTCTGGCGTCCAGCCCCCGGCCGTGTCATACCCAATGGCAAGCGTGTCTGCCGCCGACTGGGCCAGCGACTGCATGTTGCTCCTGGTATAGGCCTTGAACTGGCTCTCCCACACAACAGCCAGGACCATCACGAAGATGGCTGCCGTCATGACCGCGGTAAGTGCGAACGAGATGGCCATCTTGGTGGAGTAGGTCCAGCTGTGCTTGGGATCCGGCTTTATCGTGTTAAACGAACCGCGGCCCGTGGCGACATCAGAGCCGCCATTGGCCGCGCGATCGTTGCTTGGTTCATGCGAGGCCACGCTGGCCTCCTACTCGGCTTTGGCCTTGGCCGCCTTGGCCTTGTCATCGGCCTGGGGAGCCTCGAAGCGATAGCCCACGCCATGAACGGTGTAGAGCCAGCGCGGGTTGCGCGGATCGTCGCCCAGCTTGGCGCGCAGGTTCTTAACGTGGGAGTCGATGGTGCGCTCATAGCCCTCGAAGTCGTAGCCAAGAACCTTCTCGACCAGCTCCATGCGGGTGTAAACGCGGCCGGGATAGCGCGCAAGCGTGGTGAGGAGCTTGAACTCGGAGGCCGTGAGGTCGACCTCCTTGCCCTCGACCATGACCTTGTGGCCGGAGATGTCGATGACCAGGTCGCCAAAGTCCAGGACCTCGAGCTGGGGCTCGGTCTCGGTGTGGGCGCGGCGGAGCAGCGCGCGCACGCGGGCGATAAGCTCACGCGGCGAGAAGGGCTTGATCAGGTAGTCGTCGGCACCAAGCTCAAGGCCAATAACACGGTCCTCAACCTCGCCCTTTGCGGTGAGCATGATGATAGGCACATTGGACGTCTCGCGGATGGCGCGGCACACACGCTCGCCAGAGAGCTTGGGAAGCATGAGGTCGAGAATCACGAGGTCAAACGAGTGCTTCTCGAACTCCTCGACGGCACTCTGGCCGTCGCCGACGCCACGCACGATATAGTTCTCATGGTCGAGATAGGCAGCCACAACGTCACGAATTGCCTTCTCGTCTTCTACCAGCAGAATCTTCTTCTCGTCCGAAGCCATGCGGCCTCCTTTAAGCTTAGATGTGCTCGGCGGTTAGATAAACCCACCGTTTCCATACTAGTTCCATAGTAGTGTACCCCACTCGGCCCCAAGTCCAACCAAGCTATAGGGGGAAGGTTCTCACAATTACGGAAGCGGGATAGCCGGTGGTGGCGTCCTTGACCGATGAGAACGTCACAAAGGTGTTGCACTCGCCCACGCGCGCCGGGTACTCGCCATAGTCCACGCTTCGGTCGACCGACGAGAGCACGCTGTACGTTTGGTCCGTTGCGTTGATCACAATGTAGGAAGAGCGGCTCTTTATGAAGTAGACGTCGTTCTTGCCGGCGGCCGCGCACTCGAAGGGCTCGCGAGAGAGGTAGAGGAAGTCGCTGCCGTCGCTTGAGCCAATGTAGGTGCCCATGTTGCCAAGAAGCCCGCCCGAGCTGTAGTTTGCCTCAACAGAGACCACGAACTTCTCGCCCATGCGGCAGGCGCGGAAGGGCTTTACCGAGGCGGGCATGACGAGCTGGTCCACCTTGGTCTTAAGGCCATCATCGATGGTGTAGGCAGTGACGCCGTAGTAGGTGCCCTCACTTGCGCGCACGCGGGGCGTAAGGACCACCCAGTCTCCGCAGACGGTAGGCGCCGTGGCAAAGCGACCCGGAGACTCGACGACCGCTTGGGCGTCCGAGGCGCCAACGGTCCACAGGTAGCAGTAAGAGCTCTCGGCAGTCTTTGAGCCAGAGGAAGATGGCTGCACCTGCCAGATGACCGACGTGCCACTACAGGCAACCGGCGCAGGATCCCAGTCTGAATCCGCCTGCCAGAGGGTCTTGGTCTCACCCGTGAGGGCACCATTCGAGAACGCAGAGGCAAAGAGGCTCCACTCGCGGGTAATCATGTCCAGCTCGACCCAGGCATAGACCGAGTCCGAGCAGGCCACGCTGTAGATGACCGAGGTCGTGGTGCCCGTAACCGTCTTGGTGACCACCTCTTTGAGCTCGCCAGAGGAGGTAGAGAACGCCGAGGCGATTACCATGGGGTTGGCAGAAGCCCCTGCCGTAGTGACGGGAAGCCACACGCCCTCTGCCGGGTGGAGGACGTTGCCCAGGGGAAGCGTCCACTGGTTGCTCGCGGAATAGGGCAGGTTGACCGAAGTGAAGGTGTCGAGGACACTCGTGCCCGTGTCCTCTGAGACGTTGACGGGCTCGGCCGTGTCTGCCGTATCCTCCGCGGTGTTTGTGCAGCCCGAGAGGACGCCTATGGTTGCGGCGGCAGAGGCGGCCACGACGCCCGTCTTGAAGAACGAGCGCCGAGAGATGCCCGCATGGCGAGATGCTTGTGTGTGGCGATGGCCCAGCACGTCGAGCCCCCTAGGCGCGCGCTGCAGCCTGGGCCTCGCGCAAGGCGTGGCTCAGCTGGTCTGCACAGGAGGTGCGACGGGGGCCGCAGGTGTTGCCCTCGAGGGTATTGGCAATCTGGTCTACAGGCTGACCCTTGACCAGCTTGCCGATGGCCTTGAGGTTGCCGTTGCAGCCACCTTCGAAGGCTACGCCCTCGATGGTGGTGCCGTCGTCGCTAAGGTCTACGTGGATAGCCTGCGAGCAGACACCCCGCGGCCTGAAGTCGTAGTGGAACATGAGTCCCCTTCTTGTTGGTCGTGCGTAGCGCGGGTGGCAACAGTCTTGCTACCTACTCGAACTCCAGCTTCTCCAGGCGATCGAAGACTACGTCTTTGCGCACAAGGAAGCTCTGCGGGTCGAAGATGGCATCCAGCTGCTGCGCGGTAAGGGTGCAACGACTGTCTGCCGCAAGCTTGTCCTTGAAGGACGTGCCCGGCGTGCAGTCCTGGACTTCGTGCCAGGTGGCCATGGCGTCATCCTGCACGATCTTGTAGGCTTCCTCGCGCGTGATGCCGGTCTCGACAAGGGCGAGCAGGACCTTACTCGAATAGATGAGGCCACGGGTCTTGTTGAGGTTGGCGAGCATGCGCTGCGGATAGAGCACCAGGCCGTCCACAATGCGAATGAGGCACTGGAACATGTGGTCGAGCGCAATGAAGCTGTCTGCCTGCGCGACGCGCTCGGCCGAGGAGTGCGAGATGTCGCGCTCGTGCCAGAGGGCCACGTCGTCAAAGGCAACCTGGGCGTTGGCCTTCACCACGCGGGAGAGGCCACAAACCTTCTCGGCAGTGATGGGGTTGCGCTTGTGAGGCATGGCTGAGCTGCCCTTCTGACCCTTGCGGAAGGGCTCCTCAACCTCGAGGGTATCGGTGCGCTGGAGGTTGCGAATCTCTGTGGCAATGCGCTCGCAGGTGGCCGCTGTGGTGGCAAGGACGCCGGCCAGGTAGGCGTGGTGGTCACGCGAGATGACCTGCGTAGAGAGCGGGTCGTGCACCAGACCAAGGTGCTCGCAGACATACTCCTCGACAAAGGGGTCGATGGAGCTGTACGTGCCCACCGCACCAGAGATGGCACCAAAGGCCACGTTTGCGCGAGCGTCCTTGAGGCGATCGTAATCGCGCTTGAGCTCCCAGGCCCAGCTACCAAACTTCATGCCAAAGGTCATGGGCTCGGCGTGAATGCCATGGGTGCGGCCAACGCAAAGGGTCTCTCGCTCCTCGAAGGCACGTCGCTTGCAAATCTCGCCAAGCTTCTTGCAGTCATCAAGCAGGATGTCCGTGGCCTGGACCAGCTGGTAGCACAGCGCAGTGTCGCCAAGGTCCGAGCTGGTCATGCCAAAGTGAACCCAGCGGCTGGGCTTGGGGTCACCTTCGGGGACGTCTGCGTCGATGTGACGACCCATGTCCGTGAGGAAGGCAATGACATCATGGTTGGTGACGGCCTCGATGGCGTCGACCTCGTCCTTGTCGAAGGCAGCGTGGTTGCGAATCCAGGCAGCCTCCTCCTTGGTGATGCCAATCTTTCCAAGCTCAGCTTGCGCCTCGCATGCAAGGACCTCGATCTCTTGCCAGATGGCGTACTTGTTCTCCAGCGAGAAAATGTGGCCCATCTCGGGACGGGTATAGCGATCGATCATCTGCGTTCCTTTCGCAGCGAGGTCTTTGTTGCCTTGATTCTACCGCGGCGGCTTACTTGGATGTGGAGGCACGGTGCCGCTTGACGGCTCCGCGCGCGGCAGAGCCCGCCCCGCGCACGGCCGAACCTGCCACCCCCTGGGCCTTTGACACGTAGCCCGTGAGATCTGCGCCGGTGAACAGTTTGATAAGCCAGAAGTAGAGCAGGAGCACGGCAAGGGGCACCAGGCAGGACGTCACGATGCTCACGGCCACTTTATCAATCAGCTTGTTGAGCTGCTCGCCAACGGCATTGGCGGCATCCGCCGCGCCGGAGGCCAGCGCATCGATCCCGCTGGAGATAGCAGACCCCAGCATCTCGAGGATGTTCTGGCTCTCCCCAGTGTCTTGGTTGGCATTGTCTTCGTAGACGGTCTCGCTCGTCTGGTCTGCCTCTTGGCTTACCTCCTCTGCTGCCAAAGACGTATGGTACTGGGTGGTGATGATTTGGGTGATACGAGCGCTCACCGGCACAAGCGTTGCCAGCGCCAAGGCAACAAACAGGAGCTTGACACCCCAGACAAAAAGAACCCGGCTGGGGCTCCACTTCCCGTGAAGCCACAGCCACACGCACAGAAGCCCAATGCCCACAGGCACAAGCCACCTAAAAGCGATGAGCCCAAAAGTGGTAAGGAGGAACTTTTCAAGGTAGATGATGGCGAGAACCACCGCGAGTTTTCCAGAGAGGTCTGCCAGCTGGTTAGCGATGGGCGTGCCCACGTCATCTGGGATGGCAGAGACCGCCACCGATGCTGTTGTTGCGGTTGCCACAAGTCCCAGAGCGGTGCTCTTTTGTTCCTCAAGGGTCTGGGTGACACCGGCGTAGGTCTCTGGGGACGAGAAGTGCGTTGCCAGGGGAAATGCCGAGACAATCGCCAGCACTACAAGCACCACCGTCACGATTACGCGCGCCCGCCTGCTCAACTCAAAGAGGCTGTTTCCCGACTGCTGGGGCACCATGTACTCTGGCTCCGACACCTCGAGCTCCTCGACGGCGGGGACTACCCTCTGCAACTTATCCTCGTTGCGGTTGCTATCCATGCGCCCTCCTATCCCGGTGGACTAAGTAGAACATGTGTTCTCATTCCTTATCCTACAGCATTGCTCTGCCCATGTTAGATGGACGGCCGACTTTTAAGGTAAACGGTACCCAACGCACAGAGACTCGTCGGAGCACGCGATACATTCATTGCCCTTAACTTCACGTCAGTAGAACCCCCGCCGCGCCCTTGGGGAAGGCTTATAAATACCTAAACCAATGCACCCGTGAGTTAGCAGTCGACCGTTGGGAGCACAACCAGTGAAGGCGAGAAAATCGCTGCATACAAGGCGTGCAAAAGGCACGCGAGGCAAGCTTCTTAAGAAGAAGGGGCTGCTCGTAGCCCTCATGCTCTTTGTCTTCCTGTGCATCGTAGGGAGCGCAGGAGCCGGAACCCCGCAGGACGCTAGCCCAGACCCCCAGCCTACGCAGGTCTCGCGAGAAGTGACGCCCACGCACACTGGAACGCTAGCGCTCACCGCAAGCGGCGACCAGTCGTTTGACGCCACTGGCTCCCGGGCATGGGCCACCGTGACCAAGAAGGGCGGAGGAGCCCAAACCATCGAGGTCTCTTTCTCGAGCGATACCGCCAAGAACCTTGAGACTGGAACGTACACCGTAACCCCCGCAAGCCACTACCTCCTGGCCACTGACGGAACGCTCATCGAAAGCACCTCGCGCACGAGCGTCACCATCGATAACGAAGCGTCCGCTCGTGCGGAGGTTTCCTACTCGGCAAGCGATCTCTCTGCCATGAGCGACGCGGACATCGATTCAGCCATCGAGAGCGCGGCATCCTTCATGTCCAAGTACATGGACGCCAGCGAGGTAGATTCCCTCAAGGCTGCTGCCCTCGCCAAGAAACCCACACCCCAACCTGTGGGGACGCTCAAGGCGCACTTCATCGACGTTGGGCAGGGGGACTCGGAGTTCATCGAGCTGCCGGATGGCAAGAGCCTCCTTATAGACGGTGGCCCTACGGACGCTGGCGGGAAGGTCCTCTCGTACATCAAGGATCTGGGATACTCCCGTATAGATTACGTGGTTGCCACGCATCCACACGAGGACCACATTGGAGGCTTGACCACGGTCATCTCCTCCCTCGAAGTGGGCGAGATCTGGGCGCCCGACGCTTCCACCAACACACGGACCTTCGAGAACTTCCTCGATGCAATCGAGTCCCGCGGCATAGAGACGCATGGCGCGTCCGCCGGCAAGGCCATTGGCAACAGCGACGCGTACTCGATACAGATTCTGGGGCCGCAAAGCGGCGCCTCATTCGATGACCTCAACGACGTCTCCGCTATCGTGCTGGTAACGTTTGGGCAGAACACCTTCCTCTTCACGGGCGATGCCTCCTCCAGCCTTATCTCCCAGGCATGCAACTCTCACGTAGACGTCCTTAAAGTGGGGCACCATGGGAGCAGGACTTCGACCAACTCAAGCCTGGTGGCGGAGCTAAGCCCAACCTATGCCGTTATCTCCTACGGCGTTGACAACTCCTACGGGCATCCAACCCAAGAGGCGCTCGATGCTCTCTCGGGCACGACGGTGTACGGAACGGGAGCCAACGGAACCGTGACCATCGAGTCAGATGGGACAAACCTCTCGGTCAGCAACGAGAAGGACGGAGCCGTGGTGGCCGGTGACACGGCAGCAACCAGCGCCTCTTCCGCTGCGGCCGCGGCAGAATCGTCCGGGGCCCAGGCTGATACCGGCAATGGTTCTGACCCAACCGTATACGTGACAAAAACCGGCAAGAAGTACCATCGAGACGGATGCCAGTACCTCAAGAAGAGCAAAATTCCTATGAGCCTCTCCGAGGCAAAGAGCGCCGGTCTCGAGCCTTGCTCGAAGTGCCACCCGCCAACCTAGTGCCAAACCCGCCTGGTTGGTAGCGCACTCAGAAAGGAGCACCGCATGGAACGAGTCATCGTGGACCGTTTTGAAGGCAGCTTCGCTGTTGTGGAGGCAGGTCTGGGCCGCATGCGCAACGTACCCCGTGCGCAGCTGCCACTGGGCACGCGCGAGGGCGATGTGCTGCTGTTTGACGGGCGGACGTACCGCAAAGACGCCGCGGCAACCGGCGAGCGCACTTCCACCATGCGCTCTCGCACGCACAAGCTCTTTGGGGACTAGCTCCTAGACCGGAAGGAGGCATGGGTTACCAGGTCTTCTTCCGCCAGGCGCTTCAGCCGCCTACCTCGCTGTCCTTTCGAGTCACCTTACCGGCGCTCGTCCGCCCCTAGGCGCTCCTTGGCCTCGGCAAGCTGTGCGCGCACGGCCGCCTCACCCGTACCGCCATAGGTCACGCGGGCGTTGGCAATTCCAGCTGGGTCAAGGTCCTGCGCGATGTCCTCCCCAAAGAGGGGGCTCGCCTCCTTGAACTCCTCCGCGGTCAAATCCTCGAGCCCCTTGCCGCGCTTCTCGCAGTACAGAACAAGCTTGCCAACCACCTCGTGCGCCTCGCGGAACGGCATGCCCTTCTTTGCCAGGTAGTCGGCAACGTCCGTGGCCGCCGTAAAGCCCTTGCCCGCCTGCTTGAGCATGACATCAGCGTTCACGGTCATGGTCTCGAGCATCCCGGAGGCAATGGCCATGCAGTCGAGCAGGGTCTTGGCCGCGTCGGCCGGACCCTCCTTGCACTCCTGGAGGTCCTTGTTGTAGGCCAGCGGCAGCGACTTCATGGTTGTGAGCAGCGCCATGAGGTCTCCGTAGACGCGCCCCGTCTTACCACGCGTGAGCTCGGCAAAGTCTGGGTTCTTCTTCTGAGGCATGATGGACGAGCCGGTAGAGTAGCTGTCAGAGAGCGTGATGAAGCCAAACTCCGTGCTGCTCCAAAGCACGATCTCCTCGCACAGGCGCGAGAGGTGCATCATGCTCACGGCGCAGGCGTAGTTAAGGTCCAGCAGGTAGTCGCGGTCCGAGACGGCATCCATCGAGTTGGGGATTGCGTGGTCAAAGCCTAGGAGCTGGGTGGTGTACTCGCGGTCGAGCGGGTAGGTGGTGCCGGCAAGCGCCGCAGACCCCAGCGGGTTGGCGTCAGCCGCGGTGCGGGCAGCAACAAGGCGCGTGTAGTCTCGCGAGAACATCCAGAAGTACGCCAGCATGTGGTGCGAGAAGAGCACCGGCTGCGCGTGCTGCAGGTGCGTGTAGCCCGGCATCACCACGCACACGTTCTTCTCGGCAACGTTCAAAAGGGTACGACGCAGTTCGACGTTGCCCTCGAGGAGCTCCTCGCACAAACGCTTGGCATAGAGGCGGATATCGGTGGCTACCTGGTCGTTGCGCGAACGGCCCGTGTGCAGGCGCGCGCCGGGAGTGCCAATGTCTGCGGTAAGGGCCTTCTCGACGGCCATGTGGACGTCCTCGTCGTTCACGTCCCAGGCAAAGGTGCCGTCTGAGATTTGGCCAGAAATCTTCTCGAGACCAGCATCGATTGCCGCAGCGTCCTCGTTCGAGATAATGCCCTGCTTGGCCAGCATCTTGGCGTGCGCGCGAGAACCCTTGATGTCCTCTTGCGCCATCGCCTTGTCATCCTCGAGCGACGCGCCAAACTCCTGCGTGAAGGCATCAACGCCCTTCTCGAACCTACCGCCCCACAGTGCCATGCGAGCCCCTCTCGATACCGTGCCAGTGTGCCTGCTAGCTTACCGCAACAGCCCGCGTAAACGAGCTGGTAGAAAAGCCGCCGCCGGGAGCTCCCGACAGCGGCATCGTTTCCCGCGCGCTTCATGGGCGGACCGAGTCTGTTCCGCCCAGCAGCGAATCTACTGCAGCTTGGAGCCGGGGCCCTGGACGCGAGACCAGGTCTTGGACTGCAGGCCGTGGATGGTGATGAAGCCCTTGGAGGCCGTGTGGTCGAAGGTGTCGCCCTCGTCATAAGTGGCCAGGTTGTAGTCGTACAGGCTATACGGCGAGCGCAGGCCGTCGACGAACAGGCCGCCCTTGCAGAGCTTGATGCGCACCTCGCCGGTGACGTACTTCTGCGTGTAGGCGTTGTACGCGTCGATGGCCTCGCGGTTCTGCGAGTACCAGAGGCCACGGTAGACTGTGGAGGCCCACTCAACGTCGAGCTTGGCCTTCTGCTTCAGGGTCTCGGCGTCGAGGCACAGCGTCTCGAGCGACTGGTGGGCCTGGATGAGCAGCAGCGCGGCGGGGCACTCGTAGCACTCGCGGCTCTTGATGCCCACGACGCGGTCCTCGATCATGTCGATGCGGCCAAAGCCGTTACGGCCGGCGATCTCGTTGGCCTTGATGATGCAGTCGAGCAGCGACATCTTCTCGCCGTTGATCGAGACGGGCAGGCCGCCCTCAAAGCCAATAACCACGGTCTCGGGGTCGGCGGGGCAGTCCTCGGGGTTCTTGGTCATCGTCCAGATGTCCGCGGGTGGCTCGTTCCAGGTGTCCTCAAGCACGCCGCACTCGATGGCGCGGCCCCACAGGTTGTCGTCGATGGAGTAGGGCTTCTTGTGAGTGGTGGGCACGGGCACGCCGTGGGCCTTGGCCCACTCCATCTCGGAGTCACGCGTGGTGAGGTCCCACTCGCGCACCGGTGCGATGATCTCGAGCGACGGGTCAAGGGCACGGATGGAGGTCTCAAAGCGCACCTGGTCATTGCCCTTACCGGTGCAGCCATGGGCGATGTACTTGGCGCCGTACTCGTGCGCAATGTCCACGAGGTGCTTGGAGATGATGGGGCGAGAAAGCGCAGAGAGCAGAGGGTAGATGCCCTCGTACTTGCCGTTTGCCCAGATGGCCTTGGAGACGATGGTCTCGGCGTACTCCTCGCGCATGTCGACGGCCTCGGAGGCGATAGCGCCCATGTCGAGGGCCTTCTGCTTGATCCAAGAGAGGTCCTTCTCGTCCTGGCCGACGTTACCGCAGATGGCGATTACGTCCATGTTCTTCTCGACCTGCAGCCACTTCACGATGACGGACGTGTCCAGACCACCGGAATACGCGAGGACGACCTTTTCCTTCTCAGCCATGTTGGTGCACCTTTCTGTTGTTGGGCCTTGATACCCCTTGCAGACATGCAAACGAACGAGCGCCGTGGTTGTGCCGCGACGTCACGAAGAGCCCCCGATCGTGCCGGGCGCTGCTGGGTGCCTTGTCTAGAACTGTCTGTGACGAGAGAGACGACAAGAACCTATGCCAGCGCGCGCGACATCGCGGGGCTGATTCGTCGGTTCTGGCGTCGAAGGGAGACCATGCCATGGCTGCGTGCGGTGCAAATCATGCGTTGGTCACCCCTTCAAAAGTGGCGCGCGATATCTCGCGCGGCTATCGTTGCTATGCGCGACTATAGGCCCGCACGGGGTGGGCTGGCAAGCGCGAACGAGAAAAGATTTCTGCTTGAAACAAAAGGGGGTACGGGGCAAGGCGTCAGGCAGACGCGCTACATGAAAACAGGCCACAGCCGCATGGGCTGTGACCTGCTGTTTTGCGTGGTGCGCCCTGAGGGGGTCGAACCCTCGACCTTGGGATTAAAAGTCCCCTGCTCTACCAACTGAGCTAAGAGCGCGTGACGTGGGCAAAGCCACGGTAGCAGCGCAATTCTACCACGTACCGGACACGGGACTGATCCCTACTCCCATGGCCACTGGCCGTTGATGAAGACCGGGGTCTCGGTGCCGTCGGCGGAGACGCCCCAGATATTGAGGTCGTCGGAGCCAACCATGAAGTCCACGTGCGTGTGACTCTGGTTGACGCCGGCAGCCATGAGCTGGTCCTTGTCCATCGAGAGACCACCCTTCACGCACTCGGGGAAGCCCATGCCAAGCGCAAGGTGGCAGCTGGCGTTCTCGTCATACAGGGTGTCGTAGAAGAGGATTCCGCTCTGGCGGATAGGCGTGTTCTTGGAGACGAGAGCCACCTCGCCAAGGCGAACGGCATTCTCGTCCGTCTCGAGAATGTGCTGCAGAACGTCCTTACCCGACTTGGCGCCATAGTCCACCACGGCACCGCCCTCGAAGCGTAGCCAGAAGTCGCGCACGGTCTGCCCATTGTGAACTAGCGGCAGCGCAGAGTACACAATGCCGTCAACGCGCATGCGGTCCGGCGAGGTAAAGACCTCCTCGGTAGGGATGTTGGGGAAGAAGACCGTTCCATCCTGGAGTCGACCGGCTCCACCCTCCCAAATGTGGCCCTCCGTGAGGCCAACCGTAAGGTTCGTTCCGTTCGAGGATGCATAGCGCAACGCAGAGTAGTGCTTGCGGTTGAGCATACGCTTGGTCTGCTCAAACGTGGCGTTATGCGTCTCCCAGGCGCTCTCGGGATCGTCGCCCTCGGCGCGCGAGGTCTCGAGGATGGCAATCCACAGGCGGTAGACAGCCTCGGCCGGGGAGAGCTCGGGAAAGACCTCGCGCGCCCATGCCTGGACGGGAACGCCAGCGATGCACCATGCGTTGTGCCCAAAATCCATTCCGTCCCTGAACGACTTGCACTGCTCGTTGCGAGCGCGCGATGCCGTGGCGGGTTTGGCGGGATCGATGCCCTTCAGCGACGACGGGTCAGACCCCTCGAGGAAGAGGAACGCGGCGCCACCCTCCGCCAGGGAGTTGAGCTGCTCGCGCTGCCAAGAGGGAACCGTCTCGAACCACGCAGTGGGGACGTTCTCGTAGGTAAGGCGCGTCACCTGGTCGTCGTGCCAGATGACCGTCACGTGGCCTGCGCCAACTCGGTACGCCGCGCGGACAACCCTGCGCGCGAAGTCCGCGCGCTCGACAGGCGCCGAGAGCACCAGCTCCTGCTCGGGATGAAGGGCAACACCCTTCTTTACCAGCAGATTTGCATAGCGGTCGAGCTGCTCCGAGATGGCCTCGGTTGCCAGGCGGCATTCTTCGTCCGTCATGGGGATGGCAGTCATGGTGGTTCCCTTCGGGTTTGGTACGTGCGCCCAATGCTCGGACGCTTGCTCTCATATGGGTTGGTACCCATAAAAAGGGCCCCCGAAGGGGCCCGGCGTATTCTGGAGCGGGCAACGGGATTCGAACCCGCGGATGATGGCTTGGGAAGCCATTGCCTTACCACTTGGCGATGCCCGCATGCGTGGTGATTCTATCACAGCCCACGGCCAGGGTGGACTTACTCCACAAGTTGGCCGTTTGGACCTGCACAAAGCGCCGCTGGACCGAGAGGCCGCCGGCTGCTCGGACTGCTACGATTCACACGCCTACAGGTAGACATCCGCCTCTTCGCGGCCAAACTTGTGCAGCAGCTCGTGACAGGGCCTGCAGGCCGCGCAGTCGCAGAACTTGGCACCGGCCTTCTTGCGCTCCTCGGAGTGGGCCAGCATCTTGGCGGCACCCTCCTCGCCAAAGACCTGCTTGCCTGTGTGTCGGAACCCACAAAGCCGATAAGGTCGTCGATGGTGGTCTGGTGCGCGCTAATAGCGTCGAGCAGCGTGTTTGTGGCGGTGTCAGCGTCGTCGCCCTTGGCGATGGCATCCTTCCATGCCTGCGCGGCACGCTTGGTCTCCGCTGAGGCAGACGGCGCGGCGAGCATTTCGTCAACCTTCGAGACGGTGTAGTCAAGCAGTTCCTTATCCATTCTGGTTCCTCTCTCTCGAGACGTTGCGAACAATGGCACGCGATAGATAAACCCATCGCCACGGAAACTTTCTCGCTACGAGTTTTGGCGGACCGAAGCCTCCTTAAGGCACGTGAGTTTTCCCTGCTCAGACGTATCGCCTGAAAGAACGGTGCCAGCTGTATGACAGCCGGATGCCTGCTGGGGGTCAAGTTGGTGCAAGTCCCTCTCGATAGCCTTGGCCTCCCTGATTTGGCCCATCGACATGCAAGGGAGGACGTATGAGACAAGAGCAACAGGCACGAGAAGTCGAGAGGGGCGAGCGGCGCGCCCACGTGAGGGGAAACGCACCGCGCTCGAGGCTCATTGGTGGAGACAAGCTACGGGGAGGTCCCCACGTGGGACCAGGCCATGCTGGGAGGCGCTCTCTGTGGCAGGGGGTTCTGGCCATCGCCTTGGCAGCCATCCTCACCGTTGAGCAGCTCCTGGGTGGCGGCACGGCGTTCAACGGCATTGCCCTGGCTCAGTCGCCCGCTGCGGGCAACAAGAACATTGGGTACCTGCACAACCCCGATGGCAGCAGGTACATCAGCGACCTTCTCGGCGTTACGCGGCAGCAGGTTGTGGACGAGCTCAACGCACACGAGCATGACAGCTACTACCTGGGGACTCCCTACAAGGGAGTCCAGGAGACAGGCAGCATGCCCCGGCCCAACGGCGACCCAGGCGCCTACTCTCCCGGCATGCAGTGCAACGGATTTGTCGCCTACGTCCTCAACAAGGTGGGAGGCACGCCATACCAGACCTTTGTAAACACCAACGGTCACCGTGGGAACTGGACGTCGCTGCTCAACTGGTTTGCCGTCTGCAGCAACAACGACGTGGTCTCATACACGTTTGACTCGAAGGAGGAGCTACTGGCGTCGGGTCTGCTTCAGAAGGGCGACATCATCTGTGCGGTTCCATACTCGTCTGTGCTACAGGCTGGGAAGGACGCCTACGGCAACACCGCCGACGACCACGTGGGGTTCTTCTGGGGCAGCTCTTCTGACGAGGATCTCTTCTGGCACTCCGCACACCGTTCAAACGGTATAAGTTCCGGAGAGTCGCTCATCAACGGAAACCAGATCTCTGCCATCTCGCCTAAGTGCTATCCGTCATGCTGGGTGCTGTTCCCCATGGGACCGGCAAACGGCCAGGTAGAGCTTGTCAAGCAGTCGGCCAACAAGTCAATCACGGATGGCAATGGCAGCTATTCGCTCCAGGGTGCGCGCTACGGCCTCTACTCGGACGAACAGTGCACTCAGCTGGTGCAATCTGCGACTACAGACGAGAACGGCCATGCCACCTTCGCAAGCGTGCCAACGGGCAACTACTACGTGCGCGAGATTCACCCCTCAAAGGGCTACCTGCTCGATGAGCAAATCTACCCCGTCTCTGTGAGCGCGGGATCAACAGCGCAGGTGCACGGCGCACCCGTCGAGGAGGTACCAGCAAGTGCGCCGGGCGGCGCCATCGTGCAGAAGCTCGACACCAAGACGGGAGGAGCAGCACAGGGCAACGGCTCGTTGGCAGGGGCGCAGTTCACCGTCTCCTACTACGGAAACACCACGGGAGATGTATCTGGCAACCCGCTTCGAACCTGGGTCTTTGCGACGGACGAGTCTGGCGTGGCAACCTACAGCAGCTCCCAGCTCGTTTCCGGCGACCAGCTCTTTGCCAACTCGCAAGGAGAGGCGGTCTTCCCCCTGGGCACCTATGGCATCACAGAGACCAAGGCACCCGAGGGCTATGTGCTCACGGACTCGTCCACGCACGCGGCCGTGGTCACGCTCGAGAATGGCGCTGCCATCTGGAAGTCCCTCGACGGATGGAACAACACCAGCGCCGTGAAGGACGTGCAGGGTAGGGGCGTAGACGATGAGGTTCTTCTCGGGTCGATACGTGTGGGCAAGATAGACCACCAGCTCAAGGAGGGCGTAGCACAGGGCGACGCCACCCTGGCGGGGGCACGCTTCCAGGTACGCAACGTCTCTGATCACCCCGTATGCGTGGGTAACGCCACCTATGCCGTTGGAGAAATCATCTCTTGCCTTGAGCTCGTAACGGATGCCAACGGTACGGCAACAAGCGGGAACGTCCTTCCCTACGGCACCTATGAGCTGCGAGAAGTCCAAGCTCCGGAGGGCTACGAACTCAACTCTAGCTGGGTAGGCGTTGCCACGGTTACCGGGTCGCAGGACCCGGGCAACGCCGGCACCGTAGACGAGACTGTCGAAAGGCCCCACACACCGCCCCTGGTGAAGGTGGACATCAACCTGGGTTCGGATGGTCCTCAGGGAGACGCCACCTTCGAGGGAACCGAGGTGAGCATAGCCAACGTCTCCGAGGGAAATGTGGTCTACAACGACAAGATCATCGCTCCAGGCGAGGTAGTATGCACGCTCACTGCCAACGCTGAGGGAAAGTTCCCCGTCATCCAGCTCCCCTATGGCACGTACGTACTCCGGGAGACAAAGGCCCCCGAGGGTTACCTTCTCAACGAACAGTGGGCTAGGACCATCGAGCTCCACGAGGAGAGCAAGGAGACCGTTGAACTTCCGGACACTCCTGTCACTGGAGGACTCTGCCTCGACAAGATCGACCGCGAGCTTGCAGTAGCCGATCCCCAGGGAGATGCGTCGCTTGAGGGAGCGCACTTCCAGATAACAAACGAGTCCAAGCGTCCCGTGGTAATTGCGGGTGTTGCCTACGCGCCAGGCGAGGCCATTACAGGCATTGATCTTGTCACCGACGTTCACGGCCACGCAACGACAACGGCTAACCAGCTGCCCTATGGCAGGTACTCCGTGCGCGAGGTCGCGGCGCCAGAGGGATACCTGCTCAATCAGACCTGGAAGGCGGAGGTGAGCATCACCGAGAACGGGACAGTGGTCTCGGCACAGAGTCCCGTCGATGACCAGGTCATCCGTGGCGGCGTTCGTGTTGGCAAGATCGACCGGGAGACCCTGGGCAACGTTCCCCTAGGCTCCGCCACGCTTGCGGGGGCCACGTTCACGGTGACCAACGACTCCTCACATCCCGTTCTTATCGGCGATGCCACGGTAGGCCCAGGCGAGGTCGCCCTCACGCTAACCACAGATAAGAACGGCATTGCATCTACCAGCACAGACGTGCTTCCGTATGGGACCTACACCGTTCGAGAGACCGCCGCTCCGGCGGGATACCTCCTGGACAGCGAGGCAAGGCTCTGGTCGGCAACGTTCCAGGTGGAGGAAGACGGGAAGACCATAGACCTCACGAACCCTGCCGACGCGGTACACGACCAGGTTGTACGCACGGACATCCGCCTTGTGAAGCGGGACGAGAACTCCCAGAAGCCCATGGCCAATGTTGCGTTTCTCATCACCAGCCTTACCACGGGAGAACAGCACGTTGCAGTGACGGATGAGAACGGCATCTTTGACTCTTCCGTCTATGCCCTTGAGCAGCGCACGAACGCTAATGATGCAGCACTTAGCGAGAACGGCGCAGACTCCTCGGAGCCCTTGATAGACTCAACCAAGCTCGACCCCTCAAGCGGCGTGTGGTTTGGGGGTGCCGCGAATGCCAACGGAACGGCTATCGAGGGCCTCGCAGCATTTCCGTATGACCGCTACGAGGTGCAAGAGCTCCGGTGCGATGCCAACCGCGGGCATGAGCTTGTCTCCTTCGAGCTCACCACCGAGTTCCCCCAGTCACGTCACAACGCCGTCCTTGACCTGGGCACCATAGACAACCGCGAGGAGAGCGCGCCTTCCATCCAGACAACGGCAACAGACGAGAAGACCGGCAGGCACGCGGGCGTGGTCCAGGAGAGTACCGGCATCGTGGACGTTGTGGCCTTTGAGGGGCTTCTCCCCGGCACAAGCTATGAGCTTCACGGCACTCTCATGGACGCCGAGAGTGGCAAGCCGATTCTCGACACAAACGGGAATCCCGTTGAGGCGACGCAGCAGTTTGTCCCCGCAGAGGCAGACGATACCGTCGCTATGCCATTTGAAGTTGCAGGCGCTGCTGTCGATGGAAAGAGGGTGGTTATCTTCGAGACCCTCTATCGCGATGGGCAGGAGGTTGCATCTCACATGGATCTGAATGCAGCGAGCCAGACCGTGGACTATCGCGGGGAGGCTCAACCAAGCGGGCCGGAGTCCAAACAGTCCAACGGCAAAACCCAACGAGAAGCAAGCGGAATTCCCCAAACGGGAGACACGACGGCTCGAGTTGCCATCGGAGCCTGCGCTGCACTCGGATGCGCCGGAATCATCCTTGCACTCTGGCGCAGAAGGAAAGGCTGACGAGAAAGAGCGGCATCCCAGTACGGACGGGTGCGCGTGTAGAAAATGCGCAAGAGGGGGCCGGCGATGGCCGGCCCCCTCGGGCTCGAAAACCTCATTGGAGAGTGGCGCAAATGCAACTACGAGCGGCGGATCATCTCCGTGACCAGCTCGGCGACGGAGGCAGCCTGGTCACCGTCAACGTTCTCGGGCGCATCCTGCTCGGTGCGCGAGAGGGCAGGCAGCCCATTGTCGCCCATACCCATGACCGTAACTGCACGGACGGACGTACGCATGGCGACGGAGGCATCGGTGTCCGCCCAGTCGAACGGCTGGGTCTTGAGGTTCACGTTGAGGTCAGATGCCGTACCGGTGAGGAGCCTGAGAAGCCTCCTGTCCGCACGGCGGGTGGGCTCGAAGCCCTCGTGCGTCAGGAGCGAGAGGTCGCCAGCGCCCACGCAGTCCAGGTTCACGAGGAATGCGCCGCGAATGGCAGAGCGGTGCTCGGAGAGGAAGGAGCGCATGCCGGCATGGTCAAGGTCGGAAGCGCCAAGGGCGACAAACCAGATGTCGTGGCAGACCAGCTCGTCGTCACCCATATGAAGCACGGCGGCACGAAGGTCATCCTCGGTGGGAACGTCAGCAGGTACGTCGACGGGGGGCTCACCGTCAGCAACGGGCTCGGCGGTCACGTCAGAGAGGGGTGCGGCACTTGCCTGGTCGCCCTCATAGGGAGGCTCCGGCGCCTCGGAAGGAACGTCCTCGACAAGGCGAAGGCCACTTCTCGTGGTGGCGCCGCCCTTCCAGGGGTCAGAATCAGAGCTCTCGTCCCAGTTCTCGGGATCCTCGCTCAGCCAACTGCCGCGGCCCTGACCGCGAGAGCGTCCACCCTTGTCCTTATTGCGGTTGAACAGGCTAAAGTGATGCTTCTCGGCAGGATGCTCGGGTACCTCCTCCTGCATCCCCAGGTCATCTGCGCTAATGACATCAAGGCCGTCCTGCTCGCCACTGGCAACGTTTTGTGCTGGCGCCGCGGCAGTGGTGCCAGGGGTAATCACAGGCACGTCCGCCTCGGTGGCACCGCCGCGAATGCGCTGGGCGTTTCTGGCGTCTGCGTCGCTCAGCAGGTTCCCCATGCTCCTCCGGGAAGGAGTCGCAGCTGGGTGGGCTGGCGCGAGCTGGGTTGCATCGGAATCGGACGCAAGGGGGTCAGACAGCTCAGAGGGGTCAGGAAGGTCAAAGAGGGCTGCGCGACGTGCCACGTCAGAGACCTGGGGCTTGAAGCTCGACTTGCCCCAGTTAGGGTCATCGGGCTTCTCGGGACGCTTGCGCGGGGTCGGGGCCGTTGGACGCGTGGAGCCAAGGTCGTCGTCAGGCGTGGCGGTAAGACCGGAATCATCCTTCTCACCAACGCCGCGGCTCTCGAAGCGGTCGAACATGCTTGCAAGCTTCTTGCGGTCAAAGAAGTGAGTCTTCTCGGGCGTGGCGGCGGTTGCGTCGGCGTCTGTAGGAGCGTCGATAGGGGCAGGTGCGGCGGCCGTGGAGTCTGTGCTGTCCGTAGGAGCAGCAACAGGCTCGGTGCTCGCATCTGTAGTGCGGGGAGCCGAAGGCCTAGGGAGACTCTCAGTGGAGTCCGCAGCGTCAACCTTGGTCTGGACGTCGATGCGGGCGCTGGCACGCACGGGGCTGCCGGGGAGTTCACTGGTCTCGTCGGCGTCAATCGAGGACGATCTCATGTCCTTGGAGGAGTCAACATACTCGATTTCGCAGTCAGCAGGAAGAATGCCCAGGGCAGCAATGACGTCCTTGCCGTGACGGACGCCGACGATCTCCTCGGCCTGCGGCGCTGGCGCAGGAGTCTGCGCGGCTGCAGCTGCCTGCTCGGCCTCGGCCTGGGCGGCCTCCTTCTCATGCTGCTCCCTCTCGATGGCGCGCTGAGAGACAGGCTTATCGCCAGACGGGCGGACGTTCTCAAGGATGCCGAGAAGCGCCGCAACAGAGGACTTGTTGTCGTTAGAGCCCAGCGAGCAGGTAGAGAACTTCTGATAGATGCCATCCGCGCCAAACGCTACAAGCGGAATGGCCAGCAGGATGCCGGCAACCCAGAGAACCGAGCGAAGGGGTGCGGGCAGGAAGGAGAACGCCTGGAGCAACGCACAAAAGGCGACCGCAGGAACAAGCCACTTGAGCGCCTTTCGAAGCATGGGTATGTAGCGGGAGAGTGGGCTTCCGTACAGGAAACTGTCGTGCGGAGAATCGTAGTGGGCAACAACGACGATTGGCCTGTTGCCCTTGGCGACCAGCTCGCCCGTGGCATGGTGCACCGCAACCACGTTCTGGCTGCGTGCCGCAGGGCCAAGCTTGGAGAGAAAGTCCCCACCAACTCCAAGGACATCAAGAATGAGCAGGACGCCCGGAACCAGTGCCAGTACGACTCCCAGGACAGAGATGCCCGTGCCCGAGAGGATGACCCCCACAAACATCAGCACGAGAAGCACGCACCGCACAAAGCGTCCGCTGCCGGGAGCATCGAACTCCTCGACGTTAACGTCGACGTCATGCTTCTTCATGAGGTCCGCAATAGTCTGAGCCGCCTGGAGCTCCTCCTGGCTGTTCGCAGGGGAGATGCCAATCTGGTCCTCCAGGTAGTCCAAATAATCATGTGTCATGGCCATGCTGTACGTCCTCCGCTGGTCACGCAGCCGTTTAGGTCGCGAGAATGCGCATATGCGGTATTGAGTATACGTCTTGAGGGACAGCGATATCACCCCGGCACCCCCTGGACGGTCGTCTGCACGGCAATTCCCCCACAACGAGACCACATGCGGCACCGTTCATCATGGTGCTCGGGTCCTGCATATTTCTCCGCGCGCACAACTCGCCGGGTTCCCTCCTTTCGACTATCGTCTAAACGTGATGGCGCACACGCAACGGCATGGGCCACGCGTCTACGTGGGCCACCAAAGCAGAAGTGGGAGGACTGGGTTGGACGAACGAGAAGGCTATTCGGCGCTTTCGAAGGATGACGAGCAGGCAACGAGGATTGCCTCGCTCGCACTTGCCTTCATGAGCTCGGACACCATAAGCGATGACACCATCTGGCACTCGTTCTATCCGGACCTCACCAAGCCAGACTCATATCGCACTGCCTTTCGGCGGGATAGGGCTGCGCTCGCCGAATGCGGCATTATGGTGAGCCGTGCTGACGGCCCGGAGACGCTCTGGTGCGTAGATAGTGCTTCGTTCGTCGAGAGCACCGAGCTCTCGGACGAGGACGCCATGGCCCTTGACGTTGCATGTCTCCCGCTTGTCGATGATCCGGACTTCCCCTACGGCGCCGAGCTTCGCATTGCGCTCTCGAAGATCGATGACGCCTTCGACTATCCCGCATCGGTCTCCCTGCCCGCCGAGGAGAGAGCACCCAGTCGACAGCTTGCAACTCTCCAGGAATGCAGCCTTTCCGGGCTAGTCGCGCAGATAGACTACGTGCGCGCCGATGGAACCACGGTCAAGCGTCGGGTAGCTCCCTATGGCTTCTTTGGCATGCGCGGTCATCTCTATATGGTGGCGGCATCTATTGACGAGAGCGGCGCGGTCATCGAGGGCTCGGCACACACGTATCGCATCGACCGTGTTCGACGAGCTTCCAAGGTTGTGGGGCCGTCCTTCGAGATCCCGGAGGACTTCGACGTTCGTGACTGGCAGAAGTTACCTTTCCAGATTGGGCCGGTCACATGCGATGGGGTGTTTGCCGTTCCGGTGCAGGCGGCACAGGAGTTTTCCAAGGTCACGCTTGGCAAAGGCACGTTCCTCGAGCCTGATGACACTCTTGGTGCCAATGAGGTCGCGACTACGAGCCACTCTCCCGCCTCCCTCCTTTGGCGCGTCGAGATAAGCAGCCTGGAGGACGCCGCCTCGTGGGCCATCGCGGAGGACATCACGCCCATCGCGCCGTCAGAGCTGGTCTCTGCCTGGCGTTCCAAGCTCAAGGGGGTCGTTGCATATGGCTAGTCGCAGGCAGGGCGCCGGACGCAAGGGAGGCCTGCAGGAGGCCCGCGAGCTTGTCGCCATTATCTCGTCACTCGACCACGCGGGTGACAGCCTGGACGTGGAAACCATAGCTGGTCGTCTAGGAATCAGTGAGCAGGACGCACGCCATCGCATGGACCTCATCCTTGCCGCGGGCGGCGAGGGTGCGGCGGTTCTCCCGCTCTCCGAAGGCCAGGACAACGACCGCCTCACGCTCGAGGGCAGCTCAGGCAGCCACGCAAGAAGGCTTCGCCTCACCAAGTCCGAGACCGTCGCCGTTAAGGCGGCCCTCGATCAGATGGAAATCCCAGCAGACGCCCCATTGCGCCAAAAGATCGCGGCGTCGCTCTCGTCCCAGCACTCCACCGAGGCCCAGGCGCCGGCGGCGCCTAGCGAGGGCGGCGACGAGTCGGGCAACCACCGCACGGCCGACGCCCTCCTCCAGTGCTCCAAGGCCATAGCCCAGCTCGGCATGCTCGACTTCTCGTACCAGGGCGTGGCTGACAAGGCTCCGCGGAGGCGGCACGTGGATCCGCGCGGGCTGCGCAACGCAGATGGCGTCTGGTACCTTGACGCCTACGACCCCTCGCGCCAGGGCGAGCGCGTCTTTCGCCTTGACCGCATGACGGATGTGCTCATTGCGCCGGCAGAAGAGCTTCCGCCAGAGCCACGGCAGACCAGTCCCGAGCGCGAGGTGCGCATCACCTTTCGTGACAGGCACTACCTTGAGCTTCTCGCCTGGCCTGGCCTGCACGTAGAGCGCGATGACGGCTCCGTTGTCGTTACGCGCATTCCCTACTACGGCGGGGAATGGTTACCGCGGCGCATTGCGGCCTGTGCCGGCGCTGCATTCACAAGCGACGGCGAGGTCAAAGCCCTCGCCGTCGCCTATGCCCACCGTAAGCTGGGAAAACAGTAGCTGCGCTTCTATCGCTCGTGCGTCGAGCGCCACATCTCTATGTAGCGGCCCACGTTCTGCGTCTCGAGCGTAGTCACGCTCTTAGAGGGCAGCGATCCGGTGAACGCCCGTCCGTAGCGCTTCTGCACCACGCGCGAGTCCGCAAGCACCAGCACGCCGCAGTCGCTCGACGTGCGGATAAGACGACCCGCAGCTTGCTTCACCGAGATGACCGCCTCGGGCAGCGAGTAGCGCCACCATGCGCGGTCCTCGCGCAGGTCGCGCTCGCGCACGATGGGGTCATTGGGACTTGCAAACGGCAGCTTGGGGATGACCACACACCTCAACGTGTCACCCGTGGCGTCAAAGCCCTCCCAGAACGACCGCAGCGCGAGAAGCGACGTGCGCTTCTCAGCCAGGAACTGCTGGCGCAGACGTCGCGGAGAGGAGCCACGCTCCTGGCACACCAACGCCAGTCCCACCTTGGTCAGGCGTGGCTCAAGTTCTGCGTACACGCGCTCCATGTCACGCCTATTTGTGAACAACGTGAGAACCGAGCCATCCATAGAACGATGCACGCTGTAGAGAAGCTCAACAAGTGCGTCCAGGTAGTTGCCATCGTTTGGCGCGGGCATATCTTTGGTCACAATGACCGACATACTCTTATCGTAATCAAAGCTTGAATCAAGACGCACGTCTTTGTGCATGCTTGAGGGCAGGCGGTCGAGACCAACCGCATGGTCAAAGTGCGAGAAGTCGTCCCTCACTGCCATGGTGGCCGAGGTAAACACCACGCTCTTCATCTCTGGCAGCCAGTTCTGGGCAAGGTCCGCACCCACGTCGAGCTTCTCGGCAAGGAGCTTCTCGGCACCAATGCGTCTCTTGGAGCGGTACAGCTCCGCGGAGTACACGTATGTCTGGTCCTCTCCGCCCAGGATGAGGCGCAGGCTCTCGAGCAGCTCAGACACAAAGCGTCCGGACTCCGTGAGATCCGCGGCAAGCTGCGGCGCGACCTCGGCAAGCTTCTCCTCAGCCTCGCCCAGGTTCTTTGCCGCCTCATCCAGGTGTGCAACGGCAGCAGACCCGGCCCCCGCAACGGCACTCCACTGCGACGTCTCGCGGACCTTCTCGTCAATCCAAAGGGTCACCATGTCGTAGCCGCCATCGCCCCTGGCAAGCGAGCCAAGCTCGTGCACGGCCATGAAGAGGTCGGCCGTGGACACGGCAGCGCGCGAGACGGACGCCGCAGTCTTGGTGAGCAGACCCTGCACAAGCGTGGCCCCTTCGAGTTTGGACACCGAGACAGATGTCATCACCGCGTGCAGCGCACCGCTCTTGGTGCCGCCAAGCAGCTCAAACGCCGCACGAGCCACGTCACCGGAGACCTCGTGCGCCCACTGGCGGCGTGCCTCGCTCTCGAAGGAGTGGGCCTCATCGATCACCCAGTGGCGAATGGGCGGCAGAATCTTTCCCTCAGCTGCAACGTTGCGCAGCAGCAGCGAGTGGTTGGTCACCACCACGTCGCCGCTAGCGGCACGACGGCGCGCGCCATGGACCAGGCACTCGTTGGGGAAGTACGGGCATCGCGTGCGCAGGCACTCGTTGGGAGTGGTCGTGAGCATCTGCCGCGGAACGTACCGCCAGCGGATCCCCAGCGCGTCCAAGTCGCCGTCAGGAGACTGGCAGGCGTACGCATACGTCACGGCAATGGCGGTGAGCATGTCACCCGCGATGGCATTGTCAGAGCGCCCGTCGTTGCGCGCCAGCTCAAGCGGCAGGTCCTCCACAGCGGCGCGGTCGAGCCTGTGCAGACACGGATAGTGCTCGTAGCCCTTCAGACTGTGGAAGGTGAGCCCCTTTGGCAGCGCGCGGGCCAGCGCCGGCAGCTCGTGGGAGACAAGCTGGTCGGTGAGGGCGTTGGTCTTTGTCGCAATGCCCACGGTTACGTTGTTGCGCTGGGCGAAAAGGACCTCGGGTAGCAGGTAGGCAATGGACTTTCCAACGCCTGTGCCAGCCTCTATCGTGCGGTGCGTCGAGGTGGCAAGGGCGTCTCGCACCTCGAGCGCCATCGAGACCTGCTCCGGGCGCGTCTCGTAGTTCTCGTACATGTGCCCAACAACACCCGCAGGCGTGAACTCGTCCCTAATGGCCTCAGGGGTTGGGGCGACAAGGGCCTCGTCGCTCTCGGCGGCGTCCGCGCGCTGGTGCGTCTCCTCGCGGGAGACTAGCCCGTGACGAAGCGCCTTGAGCGAGAAGGTCTCTGGGCCCCTCTCGGCGGCAAGGTGTGCAATGACAGGCCTAAAAGGCCACTCTACCTCGGGGTGCATCTCCGAGAGCTTGCCCAGGAGCCCCGCCGGCAGGTCAGAGAGGCCAAGCAGGATGATGCGCCACATGCCGCAGAGCGCGTCGACGTCATCGCCCGCACGGTGCGTGACAGAATCGCAGCCAAACGCCTCCGCCATGTCCGAGAGCCGGTGGGACGAGAGACGCGGGAGCGCAATGCGAGAGAGCGCAAGCGTGTCAATCCAGGTGTCAGACACCTCGGAGCCGCCGCGCACACCCTCGATGAAGGTGCGGTCGAAGGTGGCGTTGTGCGCCAGCACAGGAAAACCGCCCACAAAGTCCGCCAGGGCGCTCACGGCCTCCTCGGGGGTGGGTGCGCCAGCAACGTCTATGTCGCGTATGCCTGTGAGGCGCTGAATCTCGGGCGGGATTGGCCTGCCGGGATCAACAAAGGTCTCGAAACGCTCCACAGCCTCGCGGCCCGAGATCCTTGCGGCAGATATCTCTATGAGCTCACAGTCCTTGAACGAGAGGCCCGTAGTCTCCGTATCGAGCACCACGATATCCTCTTCAAGCAGGTCAAACTCATGGGTGCGAGCCCGCTCGGCAAGACTTTTATAGTTGGCACGAATGTCCTCGGGCGTTCCAGGAAGAAGCAGCCGCTCGAGGGCGGCTGCAGCTCGTTCCGTGTTCTCTTCTCGCCCGCCAGCACTGGCAAGGGCCATGCTATTCCTCCGACTTCCCGTGAGCCTCGAGCGCATACTCCACGAACTTCTTGCAGAGTTCGGGGAACTCAATGCCACCGTGACGGGCGGAATCGGGCAGGAGGCTGGTCTCGGTCATGCCCGGAATGGTGTTGGTCTCGAGAATCACCGGAGTGCCATCCTCGCGCACAATGAAGTCGCTACGCGAAGCCCCAAGGCAGCCAAGGGCGCGGTGGGCGCGAACGGCCAGCTCCTGGGCGCGGGCGTAGACGCCAGCCTCCAGGCGAGCAGGAATCACGTGGTGCATGGACGAGGGCTCGTACTTTACCTTGAGGTCATAGAACTCTGCGCCGGTCACGATCTCGACGATAGGCAGTGCCTTGGGGTCATCGTTGCCAATCACGGGGACGGTAATCTCGGTGCCGGTGATGCACTCCTCGATTAGGGCGCGATCTCCGCCTGCCGACGCGCGGTCCACGGCATCGCGAAGCTGAGAAGCACTGGTCACACGCGTGACGCCGTAGCTCGAGCCGTTTGCCGCAGGCTTCACAAAGAGCGGCAGCCCAAGCTCGTCCACGATGCGGTCGATATCGTCATCTGTGAGCTTTGTGCCGGCTGCAACGTCGGTTCCGCGCGGCGTGGGGATGCCCGCCTGGCGATAGAGGGTCTTGGCGACCTCCTTCTCGGTGCTCACGGCGCTCCCAAGCACACCCGAGAAGGTGTAGGGCATGTGCAGAATCTCGAGGAGCCCCTGGATGCACCCATCCTCGCCGTAGTGTCCGTGCATGGCGACAAAGGCCACGTCGTAACCGCCGGCAACGAGCTTTGACACAAACTCGCCATCTGCGGCATCGAGCAGGTCAACGCCCTTGAAACCCGCCTCGGTGAGCGCCTTCTGGCACGCGCGCCCAGAGTCCAGGGAAATTTCCTTCTCGTCAGACCAGCCGCCGGCGATAACGACAACCTTGAGGCCCAACACGTCCTGACTTGTCATGTGCTCTCCCTCGCATCTCTCCGCCGTGCGGTAGACTCAACTCACACGGAGACAGTAACTCAAAGAGGATACTCCACCACACCATACGACAAGGGCAAGGGGCCAGAAATGCAGACGGAAGACGTCAACCGAAACAACGAGAAGCTCGACCTAAGAAACTGTACGCGCGACCAGCTTGAGACCCTTCTCGCAGAGCTGGGTCAGCCCAAGTTCCGTGCAAAGCAGATCGAGGACTGGGTGTGGGTCAAGAACGCCACCTCACTCGACCAGATGACCAACCTGTCGAAGGCGCTGCGAGCCGAGCTTGCGGACTACGTCACGCTCGGAGGTGTCGAGGAGGTCGCGCGGCAGGTCTCTATGGACGGCAGCCGCAAGTACCTGCTTCGCTTCCCAGATGGCGTGGCCGTGGAGTGCGTTGGCATGCCCTCAAAGAACCGGCTTGCCGTGTGCGTCTCTACACAGGCGGGCTGTGCCATGGGCTGCGCGTTCTGTGCAACCGGCGCCTCGGGCCTTACCCGCTCGCTGACGGCTGGCGAGATTTACGAGCAGGTCATGCATGTTCGCGATGACTTCAACACGCGCGTTACCAGCGTTGTGATGATGGGGCAGGGCGAGCCCATGATGAACTACGATGCTACGCTCGCCGCGCTGCGGCGCCTCAACTCTCCTGAAGGTGCGGGGATTGGCGCGCGCCACCTCACGGTGTCCACCTGCGGCGTTATCCCCATGATTAAGCGTTTTGC